>ERZ795062.440-NODE-440-length-35525-cov-5.835664_pt1 | contig 35525 bp, 35 predicted proteins | sample MGYA00375146_ERZ795062 | MGnify/ENA primary metagenome ERZ795062 (study PRJEB30191, sample SAMN05720281) | activated sludge metagenome | isolation source: Anaerobic digester | place: USA | collected 2015-07-16 ...
GCGGAGACAGAGCCCCACAACAGTCCGCATATCACATCACCGGGATAATGCACACCGAGATAGATGCGTGAATAACCGTTCAGAAGAGACCATATCACCAACGTGACGGACAAGATTCTGCTGCGCACTATCAGTATAAATAGCAATGCGATGCCGAACGTGTTGGCGGCATGCGCGGAAAAGAATCCATAAGGTTGCGGCCCTGTGATACCGTCGACAATATCTACAGAACCTCTGATCATAGGATCGTAGGTAGGTCGCAATCTTTCCACCAACGGTTTCGCTATACCGTCTGCCACACCTTCGGAAAGCACAAGACAGATGGCGCTGCACCCGATAATGAGCATGATCTGATTCATATTCTCATTGTTGCGGATGACAATATATAACAATGCAAGATATAATGGTATCCATGTATAACCGGATGATATCGTTCTCATCATCCCGTCAAGAAACAATGAATCACTGCCATTCATAGAATGAAGCAATTGCTGGTCTAATGCGACGAACCACTGTAAACCCATCTTCTATATGACCTCCATTTTATCTACTTGTATCCATCCTTCTTTCCCATCGGACAGTTTTACCTCTTTCCAGCCTTTCATCGAACCGTCGGATATGGTCACTTTTGTTCCTTCGTGAATAACGAACAAATCCGTTCCACCTGCCGACGGTGTACTCTTGACCGATACAGACGGTACGATAATGATAGCACCGGTACGGTTGATCAACTGCTGTTTCTGTTGATATGCGAATACATTGCTGAATATAAAGCATACTAGCAACACCACACCGCCGAAGAAACCGGTCTTACGCAACCACATCCTGCCTGAGAACAAATAGGCCAAAGCAAGCATCAATGACAAGACAAGACTGATGATGCCTATCTTTGCCCAACCGTCCACACTGGTAAGATTGACCAAGGAATGATACCATGTAATGAAAAACATTTCACTCTCAGGAGTAATCTTATCAATCGTTTTGCTGCGGGCCAACTGCAGGTTGAACCTGATATCGGGATCGCCCGGAGATAACAACAGGGCACGCTCATAATTAAGTACCGCCTTTGTTATATTGTCTGTACGGTAATATGAATTACCGAGATTATAATAGATATCTGCACTGACACCTCCGTGAAGCAATTCTTCATAATCTTTTATCGCTTGCTGGTAGTTCTCGTGCACGTATGCGGTATCGGCATTGGCCTTTGTTATGGCGTGTCCTGTCATGGATATGGATAACATAGCTATGATGATAACCGACTTGACAACAGTGGATCTGTTATTACGTTTTTTACCAAGTGTTCCGTCTATTTTTTCTATTGCATTCATTGCCTGTCCGAATACTTTTTCCATATTCCCTGATGTATCACCGGGGGCATAACGTTCAAATTCGCACTCATTGATGGCGTCAATGAATGTCTGTATGTTTTCAGTGTCTACACCGCGCGACTGCAACTTTTCACTGATATTGTCTTTTGACAACTGCTCTACAGGTATGTTCAGTTTATCACCTACATATCCCCATAAAGCCTTCAGCACTTCATCGTAGAATTCAGTCTGTTTACCCGCAAACATCAGTTTACTAGCCAACTTCAGACGACGTGTCGCCATCTTATTGGCTTTCTTTCCACGCATCTTACCGATATTGGCATTATCGATTGCTCTCTTGCGGAATACGATCATTAAGGTAATGAAACATAATAGCAGGACAGTGAGCAATATCATATACTTCGTGGATCCGAAGAAGAAATCATTCGCATCATGCAGGTCGGCATCACCTGTCTTGATATAATGAATATCACTGTTGAGCAATTTGACATCATCGCCTCCGCTATAATCGCTCATCGAACTGCTCCCGCTTCCTTTGGTAACATTCACCTGGTAAGCGTGCGTCTTGATGGTCTTATAACTGTTGGTGCCGGTATCATAATAGGTGAATTCCACTGCCGGTATCGTAAATTTACCTTGATGACGTGGCACGGCTAAGAAATCATATATCATATTGCCTTCCACACCGTTAACGGTAAGTCTTGTCTTATCTGTGACTTTGGCATCGTATTTATCAAAATCCTTCGGGAAATTAACGACAGGCTGTTTGATCAGTTTCAGATTACCGATACCACTTACAACAACTCTCAAAGATATCGGGTCGTTGGCTTTAACCTCTTTCTTGTTAAGTTGGGCGGAAATATCAAAACGGCCTACACCTCCTGAAAAATTAGAAGGACGTGTCGGTAGCGGGTCAACCTGTATACTGATGCCCGGAGCATTGATAGTCTTTCTGACTTCCACATATCCTGAACCGCCATTGAAGAATGCTTCAAACGGATCTACGCTACGGTTCTGCTGAACCACTACGCCATCAAACTTGATGGAAGGTATCTGAAGTTTACCTGTCATCTGCGGATACATCACATACTGACTCCATGTAACAGTCCTATACACACGGCCGTTGACCCTTTCCACACGGAAGTTCTTCTGTTGTGGCAATGGGACTTCCTGCGTATGGAAACCTTTCAGATCAGGCATTTTACCTTCCAGTTGGGTAAGGTCTACCTGGGTATACACTTTGTATGTAAGCAACACCGGCTCCTGTTCATGAACACGCTTCTTGTTGGCATTGACTTTGATAAACAGGTCGTTGCTGCTTATACGAGAACCGGCAGCCCGCATGTGCGGTTGATTACTGTCATCGGCTCCGCCCGTATTCGCTGTCTGTCTGGCCCTGCCTGATACACGCACGCGCAGTGCGCTTGATGCGACATTTCTTCCCCCTACATTAATATGAGCTGGAGGAATAACGAACGAACCGTTCTTGTTGGCACATAATATATATGTGTATGTGATGCTGGATGAACTGCTGGTATGACCGTTGACCATCTGAAAACTCGACTGTGACGATGTGCTCGGTCCCATCAGCACTTCCAAGGCTTCTGGTATGCTGCCAGCACGGAAACTACTGACATTCTGGCTGTTCACCGTATAGGTAAGTCGGAACTGCTCGCCCACGGAAACCTGAGACGGAGCAGATGCTTCAAGGCGCTGCGCCTCTGCATTGATGACTATAATAAATAATAATATAAGAAAGGAAAACTTCTTCATACGCATTCTATCTTCATTTCACAATTCAACAATTACCAATTTTTCTGCAGTTGTCGTGTACGCGGCTGTTGCATTGCTTTTTTCATTCTCTGTTGAGTGGCCTGTTCCTGCTGTATTGCCGCATTGAGCAACTGTTCAGCATTGTCCTTACTCATCTGATTCTTATTTTGCTGATTCTTTTTCTGCTGATCTTTGTCCTTGTTTTTATCTTTGTTCTGATCTTGCTTATTCTTATCTTTATTCTTGTCTTTGTCGTTCTTGTTTTTCTTGTTCTTGTTATTCTTCCTGTCATTTTTCGGAGGATTATTCTTCAACTGCTTCTTACACAGCACGAGATTGTATCTTGTCTCATTGTCGCGGGAATTATTTCTCAAAGCCTGTTCGTATGCCTGTATGGCCTCCTGATACATCTGTCTTGACTGAAAGATGACTCCCATATTATGATACGATTTGGCAAGGCGCATCTTACTGGTTTCCATCTTGGCCGCATTCTGATACTGTATCAGTGCCAGGGAATCTTTCTTCTGCATCAGAAGGGCATTGCCTAGATTGTATACGGCATGCGGATTCCGGGGATTTTTGTCTATCGCTTTACGGTACATTACTTCCGACTGGGCAAACTGTCCCTGACGGTATAGTTTGTTACCTGCCGCAATGTATGTGCGGTCGGTCTGTGCCTGCGCCAATCCACATACGAAAAATGCTACGATGATGTATATATATCTTAAACCTTTCATTTCTTACGGAATAATTTAACGTTCTTCAGCAGCGGATTCCTGCGGTCGAGTATACAGATTTCTATGATCAGGACAATGATTGCCAATATACCGAATGCCTGAAACTGCTCGTCGTATTCACTGTATATAGTGCTGGTAATATCTTTCTTTGACAATTTGGCCAGTTCGCTGTTCAACTGCTCCTGGGCTGCATTGTTATTGTCGACATGTATATAGGCTCCACCTCCGGCAGACGCCACTTCCTTACACATACTTTCGTTGAGGACCGACATGACCGTCTGCCCCGTATTGTCTTTCATATAATCATTGGAACCCGGTACAGGTATTGGTGAACCTTTCGTAGAACCGACTCCCAGTACATAGACTCTCATACCTTTCTTCTTTGCGGCTTCGGCTGCCTCTACTGCACCTCCTTCATGGTCTTCACCGTCGGTGATGACAATAATGGCCTTGCCTACACCCTCCTGCTGCGTGAAACAGTTGACTGCCATATCAATGGCACCCTTGATGTCTGTTCCCTGGGTGGCAATCATTGTAGGATCTATATTATTGAGGAACATTTTGGCTGATACATAATCGGTCGTAATAGGTAACTGCACAAATGCATCGCCTGCAAATACAATCAAACCGATCTTATCGTTCGTAAAATTGTCGACCATGTTCTCTATCAGCATCTTACTCTTATCCAGTCGCGACGGTTCCACATCCTCTGCCCGCATAGAATTACTGATATCCAGCGCTATCATCGTCTCTATACCGTTACGTTTCTCATGACTGATCTTCGTTCCCATCTGTGGACGGGCCAGCATGACTATCAATAGGAATAAAGCGAACTCCAGCAACCAGAATTTTACCGAAGGGCGGAATCGGGATACATCCGGCATCATCTCTTTTAATAATGTCATATCACCAAACTTACGCAATCTGCGTACTCGTCTGCGTGAACTGATAAAGCGGATGATAGCCAAGAGTGGTATCACCGCCAATAAATATAGGTATATGGAATCTTCGAATCGAAACATATTCTTTCTTATTTTTACTTATACGTCATTACGGTATTCTGCGGAATACTGTTATCCGTAATAATATCTCAAGCAATAAGGACAATATGCCTATAGCTGCAAACAACTGGTAGGCTTCGTACTTCTTGCTGTATTTCTTTACATTCAATTTAGTCTTTTCCAACTTATCTATAGAACGATAAATCTGTTTCAACTGGGATGTATTGGTAGCCCTGTGAAAGTCACCATCCGTTGTCGTAGCAATATCAGCCAGGGTCTGCGTATCTATCTCCACCGGGATGTTGACATATTGCACACCGCCTGCCACCGGCATCGGGTATGGTGCCATACGGTTGGTTCCCACACCGATCGTATAGACTCTGATACCAAGACTCTTTGCTATCTCGGCAGCGGTCATCGGCGATATGTCTCCCATATTGTTCGAACCGTCTGTCAGGAGTATGACGACCTTACTTTTCGCCTTACTGTCTTTCAGTCTGCTAACGGCATTGGCAAGTCCCATTCCTACTGCGGTGCCGTCTTGTATCAATCCTCTTGCAGCGATATCTGTACGTACATTCTGCAACAGATTGAGCAACGACTGATGATCGGTGGTGATAGGACACTGCGTGAACGCTTCGCCTGCAAATATCGTAAGTCCTATATTATCATTCGGCCTACCCGAAATAAACTCGGCAGCGACAGCCTTTGCCGCCTCTATCCTGTTCGGTTTCAAGTCTTCTGCAAGCATACTGGTAGAGACATCCATGGCAAGCATGATATCAATACCTTCTGTCGATTCATTCTTCCATGAATTATGTGTCTGTGGGCGAGCCAAAACCAGGATGATCATCACAAATGTGATAATCCTTAATAGAAGGGGCAGATGTATCAGTCTTATCTTCCAACTCTTAGGCGCATATCTGTACGCATAAGTGTCGCTCATCTGCATTGTCGGTTCACTCTTCTTGCGGTATAACATAAACCACAAGATATATGGTATCAACAACAATAGGAGAAACAAATATTCTTTGTTGGCAAATTCCATAATTCTTCCTTTATATTAATTCGTACATCGTATAGAGAATATATGTGAGCAAAGCCACACATATTATCACAATTGAAGTAATAGCAACACGCAACCATTTACGCGACTTTTTGTTCTTTTTCTCCGACTCCGACAGTTGAGGTTTTACGACCTCTTGTGTCTGCTGTTCTACCTTTGTACTGTTAATGAACTCAATAGCATTGACCAAGTTCATATCATTCTCGTTAATCAGTGTCGAATATTTAGCAAACTTGACAAGATCGGCAGTACGGAACAGTTCATTGAGTTCGTCTATCATCTTCTGATCGCCCGTGTCCTGCAGTCGGGATATAATCTCTGAACTTGTCATCTCCATAGCAGAGAATCCGAAACGTTCCTCTATATACTTACGAAGAGTGTCTGTAAGTTTGGTGTAATATTCCTTGGCATTCTCTGATGTCACCATCCTGTCTGCCTTTATCTGTTCTATCTCACTTAGCGCTTTCTGATGCGGCAGTAATCTCTTAATCATCTTAAGACTGACCGTTACGGGTTTATGCCCTTTGTATATCAGATATAGATAATAGCCTAATGCACAGAGCAATACCATGAATACGCTCAACCAGAAAGTCAAGTTCCAGTCACTCCATTGGAATGGATTGTCCTGAACATCTTTGGGACCGAAAAATTTCTCGGGATGCTTCATGTCGACATCGACAGTAAGCACTTTCAGTGCCAGACTCCTGCTCTGATATTTCTTGTCATCAACAGTTACCGTCATTGGAGGTATATAATATAATTTCTCGTCAAACGAAGTAAGTGTATACTTCTTGGAAACAGATATCATATTATTGTCCAGTTCCGTCGTGTCGGCCACTTCCGCACTTAACACCTCTACACCAGGAGTGATATACTGGGACGGTTTAAAATAAGGCATTTTCAGATGCTGCTTATCACCCATTGTCACAGTAAGAGTAAGATGAACCTGTTCGCCGACGAACATCTGTATAGAGTCTATCTTAGTCTCTACATTCACAGTCTGTGCACTGGCATTCAGTACAGCTATCACACATATAATAAAAGATAAAAATCTCTTCATATCAATTTCTTTGAGAGAATAACTGTATCAGCGATTTCACATAATCCTCGTTGGTCGCTATGGCTACATTATCCACATTGCTCTTATTAAAGATATTCTTCAGTGTCTTCTCACGGGATATCCAATATCGTTCATGAGCTTGTCGCAAACTCTTGCTGCCTGTATCTATATACATCTCATGACCTGTCTCGGCATCCCTCACGCGCATCAGTCCCACATTAGGCAGTCGCTTCGCTCTGGGGTCGTACACCTGTATAGCCACCACATCATTTTTACGATTGCATATTGTAAGGGCGTTCTCGAAATTCTCCCTTACATAGAAGTCGCTTAATATAAATGCGGTACAACGGCGTTTCATGACCCTGTTAAGGAATTCAACCGCCATCTTTACATCTGTCTTCTGACTCTCCGGATGGAAGTCGAGCATCTCTCTAATGATATAAAGAATATGCTTGCGGCCTTTCTTTGGAGGTATGTACTTCTCTATCTTATCCGAGAAGAATACAACACCTATCTTATCATTATTCTGAATGGCACTGAACGCCAGGGTGGCGGCTATCTCGGTTACCATATCTTTCTTCAACTGATGGGTTGTGCCGAAATCCAAAGATCCGCTGACGTCAATCATCAGCATCACGGTCAGCTCGCGCTCTTCTTCGAATACCTTAACATAAGGACGATGAAAACGTGCCGTGACATTCCAGTCGATATCACGCACATCATCACCAAATTGATACTCGCGCACTTCACTGAACGCCATACCTCTGCCTTTAAAGGCCGAATGATACTGGCCTGCAAAGATATTATTGCTCAGTCCACGAGTCTTTATTTCAATTTTGCGGACCTTCTTTAATATATCCGAAGTCTCCATTAAGGAACCTCCACTTTGTTGATTATCTTACTTACAATCTCTTCGCTCGTGATATTGTTGGCCTCAGCTTCGTAAGTGAGTCCGATACGATGACGTAGTACATCATGGGCGATGGCTCTCACATCTTCTGGAACCACATAACCGCGACGCTTGATGAACGCATAGGCACGGGATGCCTTGGCCAGATTGATACTGGCACGTGGTGAACCGCCGAAGCTGATCAGTTCTTTCATATCTTTCAGTCCGTAACGGTCGGGATAACGTGTAGCGAACACGATATCAGCGATATACTGTTCTATCTTCTCATCTATATATACCTCGCGTACCACTTCGCGTGCCTTGATTATTTCATCGGCGGTTGTTACAGGACTAACCTTGGGCAATCCTTCGCGTATATTCTCACGGATAATCAGTTTTTCTTCTTCCAGTGTCGGATAATCTATCACTACCTTGAGCATAAAACGGTCTACCTGTGCTTCTGGTAATGGATATGTTCCTTCTTGCTCTATCGGGTTCTGTGTGGCCATAACAAGGAACGGATTAGGCAGCATAAAGGTCTTGCTTCCTATTGTCACCTCGTGTTCCTGCATAGCTTCGAGCAAAGCGCTCTGTACCTTTGCCGGGGCACGGTTGATTTCATCCGCCAATACGAAGTTGGCAAATACAGGTCCCTGTTTTACATTGAATTTCTCTTCCTTCTGCGAATAGATCATTGTACCTACTACATCGGCAGGCAACAAATCAGGTGTAAACTGGATACGGCTATAATCAGCGTCTATCAATTGTGATAGCGTTTTGATTGCTAATGTCTTTGCCAATCCGGGAACACCCTCGAGCAGGATATGCCCATCACTTAGCAAACCGATCAGAAGTGAGTCGACTAGATGTTTCTGACCCACGATTACGCGATCCATACCTGTGGTTAGGTTTGTAACAAACGCGCTTTGTTGTTCTATCCGCATATTCAGTTCACGGATATCAATAGCTTCTGCCATAATCTCTATAATTTGTTTTTATTATTTCTAACTTTTATCAAACTAGACGCAAAAGTACTACATAAATAGTTTAACAGCGAAATTTAGCATCTAAATTATATTAAAAAAGTTTCTTAAAACTTACATTTTAAGAAACTTTTAAGACTATCTTGATTTATGATGTCGCAATTCAAGTTTTGGTATCTTTATTATCTGTCCTTTTTTGACTGTCGTACTTCCGTCCAAATCATTAAACGCAATAATATAACATTCCATACCGGGACCGAGCGTTCTGTCTGAGAATCTCTTGAGCGACTCGTCTGATTTTAGGGTTACTGTCTTTGACATTCCTATGATTCGGTATGCTCCTGTACGGACCTGTACGCTCTTTTTATCATATATATCTGATGACTGTTCCGGAGCTTTTGCATCAACAGTTTTTGCTATCGGTTTGGGGACATCCTTGACCGTTGACGGTTGTTTTTTCTGCTCCCGTGGTTCAGCTTTGATTACATTCTTGTCTGTCTTCTTTACTGGTTTCTTAACCGGCACAGGTTTAGCGGTTTTCTCCGCAACAGATGCCGTTCCGATATTGGCGAGACTGCTTATCGGAACATACTGTCCTACGAAATATCCTGCCACAAATAGTAAGATAGCAAAGAACACAGATAGTGCGATTCTTCCTATATTACTTTTATGTTCCACTTCGTCGTCGGTTTCCTCTGCATCTTCTTTTTCGGTTGAGTTCTCTTCCTCTGCTATTTCTTCCTGCACCGTATCAGACTTGACTTCCTCTGTAGCAGTCTGTTCTGCGACAGGCTTTTCTGTTTCACTTTCATCTTCTGTCTCAGAAAAATCAACCAGTTCAAAATGTTCTTCTTCAGACGATTCTTCCGGAATTAACTCAACTGTCGAATCTTCGTCAGAGTCTTCTTTTAAAGACTCTTTTGCATTTTCTTCGACATTCTCGTTTATACTCGTCTCTTCTTGAATCACTTCTTGAGTTACTTCTTGAGTCACCTCTTGAATCACCTCTTTGTCAACTTCTTCTGGCTCAGCTTCTGATTTTTGTACTAGTTTCTCTTCTGGTTTTTGTTCTTCCTCATCTTCCAATTGTTGAATAGGTGCAACCGTTTTTTCTTCTACCGGGGACTGCATGTTGGCCGAAAATATATTATCATCTATTTGTTCCAGTATAGAAGCGTCATTATTATCTTCCTTGTCATCAATTACATTAAAGTCAACCCCGTCGTTTACGATCACTGTCTCAAACTGGGCAAAAGGTTTGTTGACAAGATCCTTCATCGAATTGTCCGGGATAAAGTTGATCTTGCCGTGACCTTCTATCACGACACGTTCTCCTGTATTCACATTGACACTTTCCCGTTCTTGCACTTCTATTATCTTGAACGTGCCGAGTCCTTTGACTTTCACTATCTTATCTGCATCAAGAGCTTCAAATACCAATTTGAAAAGGGAATCAACGAAAGATTCCGCGTCAGACTGATTCAGACTATGTCTATCGACAATAGTGGAAGCCAATTCTTTAATTGTATTCTTACTCATCTTGACCTAGATTTTTAAGTTTTTCCTTAATTCCGGACACAGGTCTGAAGTTGAGCACCAGTTTTGGCGGCACCAACATTTTCTGTTGTGTACCAGGGTTTATCACAACCCGTTCCAGTTTCTTCTTAATTTCAAAAGCACCGAAACCGGGCACAGTCACGGCTTCACCGTTCTCAAACTCGCTACTCATCGCATCAATGATGGTACGCACCATCTTCTGCGTGTCATCAGCCGAATAACCGGTTCTTTTAGCCAATTCTGTTATGAATTCCTTGTTGTTCATATATCTTAGAATAAAGTAGTACCGTATATGTCGAATTCTTCTGAAGATGTTATCTTTGTATCATAAAAAGAACCTACTCTGAGTTTTTTCTCACTGGCGGGAATCAGCACTTCAGGATCAACTTCCGGTGAACAGAATTCTGTGCGCCCTACGTAGTAGCCGCCTTCCTTGCGGTCGATGACAACTTTCATCACCTTGCCCACTTTTTCCGCCTCTATCTCAGCACTTATCTCCTGTTGCAGAGTCATCAGTCGGTCCAACCGGTCGTTCTTCACGTCCTCGGATATATCATCCTTATAATGCTCTGCACTGTATGTACCTTCTTCCTCTGAATATGTGAAGGCCCCCATCCTTTCGAATCTGGCCCAACGCGTGAACTCCATCAGTTCTTCAAAGTCTTCTTCCGTTTCACCGGGGAAACCGACCATCAATGTAGTACGGATATGAATTCCGGGCACTTCTTCGCGCAGACGGCGTACCAGTTCATAAGTTTCCTTCTTTGTCACATGGCGCTGCATTCTTTCCAACATATTGTCAGACACATGCTGTAGTGCGATATCCAAATAATTACAAACGTTCGGTTTATCACGCATCACCTGCAACATTTCCCATGGGAAATGGGCTGGATAAGCATAATGCAGACGAATCCACTTTACACCTGGTATATCTGCCATATTGGATATCAACTCAGCTATATGACGCTTACCGTCGAGGTCTACCCCATAATATGTCAGTTCCTGAGCTATCACCTGAAACTCTTTTGTGCCTTCTGCGACAAGAGAACGGACTTCGTCGAGTATATCCTGCATCGGTCTGCTCCTATGCGGACCGGTGATGATAGGAATAGCGCAATAGGCGCAATGGCGATCACATCCCTCGCTTATTTTAAGATAAGCATAATGGCGAGGTGTGGTTATATGTCGCTTGCCATCGCATGATGCGATATCAGCTTTCCCCAAATCCTGTAACAGTTGTTTGTAATTAAACTTACCATAAAACTTGTCCACCTGTGGTATTTCAGCCTCCAGTTCTTTCTGATAGCGCTGAGACAGACAGCCCATCACATACAGGCGACGAAGCCTGCCTTCTTCCTTAGCCTGGACAAATTCCAATATTGTGTTGATACTCTCCTCTTTTGCTGCTTCTATGAAACCGCATGTATTGATAACCGCGATCTCTCCCTGAGGATTCTTGCTGTCGTGCGTACATTTGTATCCGTTGGCTTCAAACTGACTCATCAATGTCTCGCTGTCCACGAGGTTTTTAGAGCAGCCCATTGTGATAATATCTATTGTATTTTTCTTCATTCTCCGTTATGCATTGGCATTAAACAAAGAATCCACAAACTGGCGTTTGTTGAACAGTTGAAGGTCTTCCATACCTTCACCCAGTCCTATATATTTGACAGGTACTTTCAACTGGTCGCTGATGCCAACAACAACACCTCCTTTTGCCGTACCATCCAGTTTGGTAATAGCCAAACTGGTAATCTGCGTTACGGCCGAGAACTGCTTTGCTTGTTCAAAAGCATTCTGTCCTGTACTACCGTCGAGTATCAACATCACCTCGTCCGGAGCTTCAGGCAACACTTTCTTCATTACTTCCTTAATCTTCTTCAGTTCGTTCATCAGTCCCACCTTATTGTGCAGACGACCTGCCGTATCAACGAGTACGACATCGGCACCATTGGCCTTAGCCGACGAGAGTGTATCGAAAGCCACAGACGCAGGGTCGGAACCCATCTGCTGTTTGATGACCGTCACGCCTACCCTTTCACCCCATATACACAACTGTTCCACAGCTGCAGCACGGAAAGTATCGGCAGCTCCCAGATAGACCTTCTTGCCGGCCTTCTTAAATTGATAAGCCAGTTTACCTATTGTTGTCGTTTTGCCGACACCATTCACACCAACCACAAGTATCACATAAGGTTTATGATCTGAAGGAAGATCCCAATTATCATTATCATCAGTATTATTTTCGGACAAAAGGGATGCAATTTCATCTCGAAGAATACCATTCAGTTCCGACGTGCTTACATATTTATCCTTTGCCACACGTTCTTCTATTCTGTGAATAATCTTAAGAGTGGTGTCCACTCCCACATCAGATGTGATAAGCACCTCTTCGAGGTTATCCAATACATCATCATCCACTTTGGATTTACCCGCTACAGCACGAGCCAGTTTATCAAAGACACTTTGTTTTGTCTTCTCCAATCCCTTATCCAGTGTTTCCTTTTTATCCTTATTAAAAAGTCCGAAAAGTCCCATAATCTTTATTTGCGCAAATACTTAATATATTGAGTGCAAACTTACGAAAAAAGTACGAAATAATCGAATAAAAAGGAAAGAATAACAAAAAAAATGGCCGTAATCAACATTACGACCATTTTTGATATATCTTATTAAGAAATTATTTCTTAAAGAAATCTTTTACATCTTCATTAGGAACCATCTGCTCATCAAAAATATAAGCACCTGTCTTCGGGCTCTTTACCATCTTGATAACCTTTGTATAAGCGCGACCATCCTTTGAACCTTCATGGAGGGTAGCGACAACTTTCTTTGCCATATCTTAGACTGATTTAATCGTTATTATTTGATTTCCTTATGGAGAGTCATCTTCTTCAAGATTGGATTGTATTTCATCAATTCCATTCTATCAGGAGTATTCTTACGGTTTTTAGTCGTTACATAACGGCTTGTTCCTGGCATACCACTGTTCTTAATCTCAGTGCACTCCAATATAACCTGAACTCTATTACCTTTTGCTTTCTTTGCCATGGTATTAGTCTCCTATTACTTTAATGTCTTTCCAATCCACGAAACCGTTAGAAACGGCTTTCTTAAGAGCGGCATCAAGACCTACTTTATTAATCAAACGCAGACCAGCAGCACTGATCTTAAGGCTAATCCAGCAACCTTCTTCTACATAGTAGAACTTCTTGCTGAACAGGTTTACATCAAAACTGCGCTTTGTGCGGTGTTTTGAGTGGGATACATTACAGCCCATTTGAGCTTTTTTCCCAGTAATCTGACAAATCTTCGACATTTCTATCTAAATTTTTTGTTTTCTTTTTAATACTTATTCCAAACAGGGTGCAAAGGTACAAAGATAAATCGGAAAAAACAAATTATTTTTCTAAAAAACAATACTTTTCTCTGATTTTATTTTTTTTAACCTTCACGTTCTATCGTTTTTACATTCTCATTGAGGAACTCAAGGAACAATTTCAAGGCTTTATTCGTTGCAATATCAAGATTGATATCACGGCCGAAATCTTCATCCAACTTGAGTGTTTTAATATGATCAGCACTGCCGCATGCCAACCAGATAGTACCTACCGGTATCTCTGCAGTACCGCCCCCAGGACCGGCTACACCAGTGGAGGCAATGGCGAATGTCGTATCCAGTGTCGTTATGGCACCTTTGACCATTGCGATAGCTACGTCCTCACAAACAGCCGTCTTCTCTTCTATCAATTGATGGTCAACATTCAACAGACGCTCTTTCACTTCATTCGTATATGAAATGATACCACCTTTGAAGTAGGTGCTGCTACCAGGTGTCGCTATGACCGACTCTCCTATCCTTCCGCCTGTACAACTTTCTGCTGTGGCCAGTGTCATGCCGCTTTCATACAATTTTTGTCCTATCTCGCGACTTATTATTTTACTTTCGAATTCCATATATTATTATTTAAATGTAACTTTCGAGAACGCCGGTTTGTCTATAGAGCAAAAATCTGCATCTAAATATTTGTAATATCCTGTTATTCCTATCATTGCAGCATTATCTGTGGTATAACTGAACTTAGGAATATAGATGGTCCAACCATATTTCTCTGCATGTTCGCGGAACGCATTGCGCAATCCGTTGTTGGCACTTACGCCCCCTGCTACAGCTACATGCTTGATACCGGTCATTTTAACCGCTTTACGCAACTTTTTCATCAGAATATCAACAATAGTAAATTCAAGACTGGCTGCAATGTCGTTCTTGTGATGTTCTATAAAATCAGGATCTTCTTTTATCCAATCTCTTAAGGTATACAGAAAGGATGTCTTCAATCCACTGAAACTATAGTTCAAGTCCGGTATCTGCGGTTCCGCAAACTGATACGCTTTCGGATTTCCCTGTCTTGCCAACTTATCTATAATCGGTCCGCCCGGATATCCCAGTCCCATCACCTTCGAACATTTATCTATCGCCTCGCCGGCAGCATCATCAATCGTCTGTCCCAGCACCTGCATATCGTTGTAGGCATTCACCTTGACGATTTGAGAGTTACCACCACTTACAAGCAGACAGAGAAATGGCAACGGAGGAGCCGTCTTATCATCATCACTTTCCTTGATGAAATGGGCCATTACATGTCCTTGTAGATGGTTCACGTCTATTAAAGGTATATTCAGAGAACGGGCAAAACCTTTTGCGAAACTTACACCTACAAGAAGTGAACCCATCAGTCCCGGTCCGCGGGTGAAAGCCACTGCCGACAATTGTTCTTTTACGACACCAGCTCTCTTCAACGCTTGGTCTACCACCGGTACTATATTCTCCTGGTGAGCTCTCGAAGCAAGTTCAGGAACCACACCGCCATAAGCTTTGTGCACATCCTGGCTAGCCGTAACGTTACTAAGCAGTACACCATTACGAAGTACGGCAGCAGATGTATCATCACAACTGCTCTCTATACCTAATATATATATATCTTTATTGTCCATAGTCATTTATTCTGTTAGGATTTCCACACCATGTTCGGTCATCACAAAAGTATGTTCCCACTGGGCACTGGGCTGTTCATCACCGGATATCACCTCCCAGCCATATTTATCATCCGCATCGATAAACACTTTCCACGTACCCATATTGATCATCGGTTCGATTGTGAACACCATACCGGGCACCAGTAGCATACCAGTACCCCTGTGTCCGTAATGCAGCACTTCCGGATCTTCATGGAATTCTAATCCCACGCCGTGTCCACACAAGTCGCGTACCACACCATAATGATATTTTTCAGCATATTTCTGTATTGCATGACCTATATCACCCACAAAACCGTAAGGTTGTGCAGCCTCAGCGCCTATTTCCAGACATTCTTTGGTTACACGCACCAACTGTTCTTTCTCAGGAGTTGTCTTTCCTATTATAAACATACGTGAAGCGTCACTGAAATATCCGTCGAGTATGGTAGACACGTCCACATTGATTATATCCCCTTCTTTCAGCACGTCAGTCTCCTTCGGAATACCGTGACATACCACCTCGTTTATACTTGTACAAACACTCTTGGGATATCCCTCATAATTAAGAGGTGCAGGGACAGCACCATGTGCAACAGTATAATCATATACTATCTTGTCTATCTCGAGAGTGTTCATGCCTTCGTGAATCTGTTTTGACACCTCATCCAGCACACCTGTGTTTACTACGCCACTCTTTCTGATACCTTCTATTTGTTCGGGGGTTTTAATCAGTTCGCGAGTCGGCACCAACTTGCCTTTATTCTCCCAATACATCACTTGTTTGTCCATCTCCGTCAACGGTTGACCGGAAATGGCATGCCATCTTTTTTTATGAAAATTCATTATTGAATATTTAATCGGATGCAAAATTACAACTATTTCTCCAATTATGGTAAAAATTCACAATAAATAATTTTGGTGATTCATTTTTTTTATATACCTTTGCATCCGTTTTAATACAAATCGATACAAAGTGCTTCCATCCGTGAAACACTATCACCAATTTTAGATTTCATATATTTAATTTATATGTACAGTAAAGAAGATTTATTATCTATGAATGTAGCCACATTGGCTGACATTGCAAAAGGTTTGGATATCAAGGTTAAATCTAAAGATACCAAAGATGATATAGTTTATGCCATTCTTGACAAACAGGCAGAAAATGTAGGGAATACCAATCCTTTGGTATCCAAGCGCAAGCGTGTACGCATTGCAGGCAAGAAAGACGACAACCGTGTATATTCTGTTAATGGCAAAGAAGGTGAAAACTTTGATGTTAAGAAAAAGGTGGACATGAAAAAACCGGCTCCATCGTTATTCAACGATACACCTAAGACAGAATTAAAAGAAGAGGAAGCCCCTGTTCAGGCCGAAGCGCCGAAAGAGAAAGCTGATACAGAGAAGACTGCTGCGCCCAAACGCCGTAGCAGAAAGTCGAAAGTGGAAAAGGAACTGCTTGAGACAGCCGCACAGACTGCCAAGGAAATACAGGAAGAACCTGTTCCTGTAGTTGAAGAGGCAAAACCGGAATCGGAAATCATCAGTGAAGCTGAAGCTTTTGAAGGCAATGACGATACCGTTATCCCTGAAGCCGTGTTCGCGACAGGTTCTTCGGATAATGAGAATAGTGATGAGAATGACCTCATCGCGCAGTTGCAGGCTAAAGTGAATGCCCACAACGAACAAACGATAGAAGAAACTCCGCATGCAGAGGCCGCTTCTGATGGAATATGGGAAGGAGATCCGGGCGACGGCACCGACTTTATCACCGTTGTCGACTTGCCTATATCCGACCAGGGTGCCATTCCGACAACAGATATATTCGACAACCCTACGATTCCACAGCAGACCATCACTAGCTATCAGAGTACGCCTGTTCCCACAGCGTATAATAACAACAAGCCACTGTACGATTTTACAGACATCGTTACTGCAAACGGTGTATTGGAGGTAATGCCAGATGGTTACGGGTTTCTCCGTTCAAGCGATTACAACTATCTATCATCTCCTGATGATGTATATGTTTCCATTGCACAGGTTAAGAGATTCGGACTCAAGACTGGTGATGTGATAGAAGGAATGGTGCGCCCTCCTCACGACGGCGAGAAATACTTTCCTCTTACAAGTGTCAGCAAAATCAACGGACGTAATCCGGAAGAGGTACGCGACCGTGTACCATTCGAACATCTCACACCGCTCTTCCCTGATGAGAAATTCACGCTCTGCGGCGACCGTTCCACGACCAATCCCAGTGTACGTATCGTAGATCTGTTCTCACCTATCGGTAAAGGTCAGCGTGCCCTTATCGTAGCTCAGCCTAAGACTGGTAAGACCATCTTGATGAAAGATATCGCCAATGCCATTGCTGCGAACCATCCCGAAGCATATCTGATGATGTTGCTTATCGACGAGCGTCCTGAGGAAGTAACGGATATGGCCCGTACAGTCAATGCAGAAGTCATTGCTTCCACATTTGACGAACCGGCCGACCGTCATGTCAAGATTGCAGGTATCGTACTAGAGAAAGCGAAAAGAATGGTTGAATGCGGCCATGATGTCGTGATATTCCTTGATTCTATTACACGTCTTGCACGTGCATACAATACTGTGGCTCCGGCATCCGGCAAGGTTCTTACCGGTGGTGTTGATGCCAACGCACTTCAGAAACCGAAACGATTCTTCGGTGCTGCACGTAACATAGAGGGAGGCGGCTCGCTTACCATTATTGCTACAGCCCTTATCGATACAGGTTCCAAGATGGACGAAGTGATCTTCGAGGAATTCAAGGGTACTGGTAATATGGAACTCCAACTCGACCGTTCGCTGAGCAACAAGCGTATCTTCCCGGCTGTCAACCTCGTGGCTTCAAGTACTCGTCGCGACGACTTGCTGCAAGACCGTCAGACACTCGACCGTATGTGGATTCTGCGTAAGTTTATTTCTGATATGAACCCGATAGAGGCTATGAATACGATTCATGATCGTCTGGTTCAAGCCCGAACCAACGAGGAATTCCTTGTTTCTATCAACAGTTAGAAAGATGGTTTGGCAAGTACATGTTCTGTCTTGTCGTCAACAAAGAATAGGCATCAAGCGATGTTCTTAATATATTAAAAAGAGATGATATAAACTCTCCCTCGAACAACAGAAATGGCATCCGCATATCACGGATGCCATTTCTGTCTTACAAATTAGTTACGTCGCGCGAGAAAAATTGCGCACTGCCGAAAAAAATTATCTTTCAAGGAAAAATAATTTCCCTTCAAGGAAAATTTTCTCGCACGGTGGGGAATTTCATTTTTCCAACCAGTGGTCGATGAGTTTTCTGGCTATGGACAATTTATCGGGTATCTGCGGAAGATGATCTTTGTGATACCAGTCACCGGCTCCGAGTTCAGAACGCTGGAGCTTGATTTCGCCACTATCGTAATCGGCATAAAAGCCGCACATCAGCCCACTGGGATATGGCCATGGCTGACTGCCGAAATAACGAATGTTGCGTATCTTGAGTCCAGTCTCTTCCTTCACTTCACGGACAACAGCTTCTTCGAGAGTCTCGCCTGTCTCTACAAAACCGGCTACAAGTCCGAAATAATTGCCTCGGAAATTGTTGGCATGGACAAGCAATACTTCGTCGCCCTTGCTGATCAAGACAATAACGGCTGTAGCCAACTGCGGCCACACTTCCTTACCACAGTTTTCACACCGTTTGGATATGTCGGTGTGCATCTTCATCTGTCCACCACATACACCACAAAATTTGGTGTTCTGATCCCAATAAAGTATCTCCTGACATTTGCCCGCCTTCAGATATAGATGAAGTGGCAGTTTATGATATGAGGCACGCAAGCCACACATCTCATATCTGTCATTTTCTATTACCGGCGCATCTATCATATATGTCCTTACTTCAGCATCGGGAAACGGGGTTATATTGTGTATAACCGTCCAATCTTTTGTTTCTGTAGGTGGAACTTCCTGAAAAGGAATCGTATTATTTCCGTCAACAGTTTTCTCCAACAACACATCACCTTTACAGAACACAAACCAATATTTTTTCATTTTACTTTTTCTTTAGTTGATGCAAAGTTAACATTAAATATCCAAACGACAAAGAATATAAAAAGAATTATCCCCCGATATCACATCGGAGGATAATAACAACACAAACACAAAATAAAACACAGCCAGATATAAACCTGACTGGTTTATTTCTTATAATAACTTCATTATCTTCATTTTATTGTATTCCGTCTTTACGAAGTTTTTCCTGCCATTTCCAGGCTGACTTCAATGTGTCTTCGAGACTTGTTTCGGCTTTCCATCCCAATACATTGTTGGCCTTGTCGGGGTTAGCCCATACTTTCTCGATATCACCTGCACGGCGCGGAGCATAAGCCCAGTTGAGTTTTACACCTGTGGCTTTCTCGAAGGCGAGAACCAGTTCGAGTGTACTTACACCCTTGCCTGTTCCGATATTGAACACTTCGAGAGGTTCACTGTCTGTATCGAGTACGCGCTGCATGGCCTTGACGTGTGCCTTGGCGAGGTCTACAACATAGATATAATCTCGAATACATGTTCCGTCGGGCGTATTGTAATCGTTACCGAATATCTTCAGTTGTTCACGGATGCCGATGGCTGTCTGTGTTACGTAAGGGATGAGGTTCATCGGAACGCCGTTAGGCATCTCACCGATGATGGCAGACGGATGCGAACCGATAGGATTGAAATAACGCAGCAGGATGGCCTTGATTGGTGCACCGCTGTGGATATCGTCGGTGATAATCTCTTCGTTTACCTGTTTGGTGTTGCCGTAAGGACTCTCCGCCTTCTTGATAGGCGCTGATTCGGTTACGGGCAGATTTTCAGGGTCAGGCTGACCGTATACAGTACAACTTGATGAGAATATGATTCCCTTTACATGATGCTTTGGCATCAGGTCGAGCAGGTTAATGAGACTTGTAAAATTATTGCGGTAATACAGCAACGGTTTCTCTACGCTCTCTCCTACCGCCTTGCTGGCAGCGAAATGGATGATACCTTGAATGTCAGGATACTTGTCAAAGACTTTGTCCATGGCGTCGAAGTCGCAACAGTCGACATGTTCGAATGCCGGACGGATGCCTGTAATCTTCTCGATACCGTCGATGACGTCGGCTTTCGAATTGGAAAGGTTGTCTACAATAACTACTTTGTAACCTGCATTCTGCAATTCTACAGTGGTATGGGATCCGATGAATCCCGTTCCTCCTGTCACCAAAATTGTCTGTTTCATGATTCTATGTTTTTATTGATGAATAATTGATCAGTTTAAACCGAATAAAGTACGGAGTCCGCCGTCAACGCCACTGAATCCCATGAAGGCGAGCGACAGTAGACCAGCTGTTACCAATACGATACTCATTCCCTGCATACCCTTTGGTATCTTCACCATAGACAACTGCTCGCGAATGCCTGCGAATACGGTCAGGGCCAGGGCGAAACCGATGGCGGTGGAGAAGGCGTATACGACACTCTGTATGAGAGAAAAGTCTTTCTGTATAACCAGGATGGCGACACCCAGCACACAGCAGTTGGTGGTTATCAGGGGCAGGAATATGCCAAGTGCCTGATACAATGCGGGTGATGTCTTCTTAAGGATAATCTCCACCATCTGCACAAGAGCAGCAATGACAAGGATGAATGCCAACGTCTGAAGATATTGCAGACCGAACGGGTCGAGAATAAATTTTTGTACGAGATAGGTCACGATGGTAGACAGGGTGAGTACGAAGGCTACCGCAGCTCCCATGCCGAGGGCCGTGTCTATCTTTTTTGATACTCCAAGGAACGGACATATTCCGAGGAACTGCGACAACACAATATTGTTGACGAATATTGCTGATATGAATATTAATATGTATTCCATTGTTTATGCCTTCTTTAGTTTGTTGACGATCGCGATAAGGAATCCCAGGGTGATGAACGCTCCCGGAGGGAGTACGAACAACAGGATGTTGTAGGTCTCGGGTAACAAGTGTATGCCGAATATGGAACCGGCGCCCAACAGTTCGCGTACCGAACCGAGTATAGTCAGGGCAAGGGTAAAACCGCAACCTATTCCGATGCCGTCGAACACACTCTCCAAAGGTCCGTTCTTACAGGCAAAAGCCTCTGCGCGGCCAAGGATGATACAATTGACCACAATAAGTGGTATGTAGATGCCGAGAGCAGCGTTGACTGCCGGCACATAAGCCTGCATAATCATCTGCAGAATGGTGACGAATGCTGCTATGACAACCACAAATACAGGTATACGCACCATATCGGGGGTGAGATTTTTGATACATGATATGGCAAGATTTGAGCATATCAGCACAAACATAGTGGCCAGTCCCATAGACATACCGTTGATGGCGGATGTGGTGGTAGCCAGTGTTGGGCACATTCCGAGGAGAAGTACAAAGGTAGGATTCTCCTTGATGAGTCCGTTGAAAAATATTTTGATATAATTCATGTCTTCTCCTTTTTTAATTATGTTCTTGTTTTGAAGCCCCGCTCTCGGCATCAGTACTGCCGCCGAGGTATGCCTGGTATGCCTGGTTGACCGCCTTGAGAAAGGCTCTGGATGTGATGGTCGACGCTGTAATGGCATCAACTTCCCCACCATCCTTGTTTACCGTCATATTATTCTTAACGGGATTCATACCGATAATATTGCCTTTGCCGCCTTTCTGAAACCAAAAAGACGCCTTCTGACCGAGTCCAGGCGTTTCTGCCGACTGCAGAATGGTATATCCGAGGATACTGCCGTCCTTGTCGAAACCGACCAATACTTTCAGGTCGCCCCCGAATCCTTGTGTCGTACTCTCTACCGCGGCTCCCATGGGTTTACCCTGAGCATTGTTCACCTGATGTACGATAAAGATGAAGTCTTTGCTGTCAAACTGTTTCTTAACGGAATCGTTAGATGCCACGGTCAGTGTCTTACCTCCCATGACCGACTTGATTCCGTCGGCCAAAGTTTTCTCGGCCTGCGCCTTGATAGGGGCCGCCGTAACATGATTGACATAAGCGAGGAGACCGCCTGTTACCAATGCTACCGCTACGAGCACGACCACCATATTCGTAAGTGATGATTCTAGTTTCTTCATTTCTTTTCCTCCCCGTAACGTATTGGTTTGATATATGTGTTGATGAGCGGTGTAAACGCATTCATAATCAGAATGGCGAAAGACATGCCTTCGGGATATGCACCCCAGTTACGTATCACGACAGTGAGGAATCCGATGGCCACTCCGTAGATAATCTGTCCTTTGTGGGTCATAGGTGATGTGACATAGTCGGTGGCCATGAAGATGGCACCCAACATGAGTCCGCCGCTGAGTATCTCTGTCAACGGATCGGCATACACGGGATTGGCCAGATGCATCAGTCCGCTGAACACGAATACGGTGGCGATGATACTTACCGGTATATGCCATGTGATAATCTTACGCACCAACATATAGACAAGTCCGACGAGCAGTGCCAACGCACATACCTCGCCGATGGTTCCTGCTCCGCCGTCTACATTGCCCAAAAGCAGATGAAGCGACTGGGGCAACTTGTCGAGCACTGACGAGTCGCCTGACTTGATGGCGGTCTTCATGATACTTAACGGTGTGGCACCTGTGGTGGCATCTGTATATTTGCCCAACTGCCCTATCAATGGCCATGAGGTCATCTGGGCGGGAAACGATATCAACAGGAAACATCTGCCTACAAGGGCCGGATTGAAGGGGTTATTGCCGAGTCCGCCGAATGTCATCTTACCAATACCGATGGCCACAAGGGCACCGATGACGATAATCCATACGGGCAGGTTACTGGGCAGGTTCATACCGAGAAGGAGTCCGGTGATGACGGCGGAACCGTCGGTGATGGAATGTCCGTCTCTCTTCAGAATATATTTGCTTATCGCCCACTCGAAAAACACGCAGGCGATAACACTCGACGCGCATACGATGGCTGAACCTATACCGAAATATAGGAACGACACGAGAAGTGCTGGCAGGAGTGCGATAATCACTCCATACATATTGCGCTCCACACTGTCGGTGCCGTGGGCATGCGGTGATAATGATACTATTAATTTGTTTGCCATGATTAGTCTATTTTTTGTTTGCTGCATTGCGGGTCTTGATGATGCCCATTACTGTACTCTTGCCAAGGCGGATATTGTCGAGCAGAGGACGGTGGGAAGGACAGGTAAACTGGCATGATCCGCACTCTATACATGAGATAATATCTTCTTGTTCCACCTTTTCCCATTTGTGCATAGCTGACGCAGTGGCGAGAAGGAACGGTTCAAGTCCCATCGGACAGACACTGACGCACTTGGCACAACGGATACAAGGCTGGGGTTCCGTCCTGCGGGCATCCTTGCCTGAAAGTATCGTTACACTGTTGGTTCCCTTACATATCGGAACGTCTGTGGTGGTGAGCGCCTTACCCATCATCGGACCACCTGCCAATACTTTATTGTCACCGTCAGGCATTCCGCCACAAGCTTCTATCAACTGACTCATCGGGGTTCCCATCCTGACAAGGAAATTGCCTGGATTGGCAAGCCGCTTTCCGGTAACAGTGGTATATCTTTCGAACAGAGGTTTATGCTTCATGACGGCTTCGTAAACAGCAAAGGCTGTTCCTACGTTCTGCACGATGGCACCTACATTGACGGGGATGGCAGGGGGAGCCGGAACCTGGCGGTTGACGACTGCATCGACCAACTGTTTTTCTCCGCCTTGAGGATATTTCTGTTTCAACGGCACTACCTCTATCTTGGCATATCCATCCTTGCATTTCTGTTCAAAAAGACGGATCGCTTCGGGCTTGTTCTCTTCAATACCTATAAAACCAAGATTCACTTTCGCAGCTTTCATCAACAGATCTATACCGACAAGTATCTCATCGGGATGTTCCATCATCAGACGGTAGTCGGACGTGATATATGGTTCGCACTCCACACCGTTGATAATGACAAATTGGGCTGTAGTTCCGGGAGGCGGGCTCAACTTGATAAAGGTAGGAAATCCGGCACCGCCCATTCCTGTGATACCAGCCGCTTTGATACGGCTTACAATCTGTTCGGATGTAAGTTCGGCATGGTCGGACAACTTCTCCAATTTATCCGTACGGTCGATGGTATCTTCCCATTCGTCTCCTTCGACATTGATGATAATAACCGGTTTGCGATAACCCGTAGCATCGAACGATGTATCGATTTTGAATACTGTCCCGGATACGGATGAAAAAACAGGAGCGGAAACAAAGCCTCCGGCTTCGGCTATCATCTGACCTACTTTCACCTTATCGCCTTTGTTGACAACGGGTTTGGCCGGTGCACCAATATGCTGCGACAGTGGAAATATTGCCTGTTTGGGTAATTCAGCCATCTTGGTAGGCATATCGGATGTCAGTTTGTTTTCTTCAGGGTGGATACCACCTATTTTGAATGTTCTTAGTTTCATCATGTCAGGCCTCCGTTTTTTGTTCAACTTCTGCAGTCTCTTCCACTTTCACCTTCGGTGCGGGGAAGTTGACAGCTACAATGGCGTGAGTAGGACAAACCTTCTCACATTTACGGCACAGACGACACCTGTCAGGATCAATATAACTCAGATTGCCGTCGATGGTGATAGCACCGAAAGGACACTCTTTTTCACATTTTCCGCAGCCGATACATGATACCTTACAGGCTTTCATGGCTACAGGACCTTTGTCTTTGTTGACACAACTGACGTAGACGCGACGGCCCTTCGGCCCTTTCTTGCGCAGTTCAATAATATGACGCGGACATGCCTTCACGCATGCACCACAAGCGGTACATTTGTCTTCGTCAACTTCGGGTAATCCTGTCTCTTGGTTCATGCGGATGGCTCCGAACTGGCAAGCACTGACACAATCACCACAACCCAGACAACCGAAACCGCAGGCGGTCTCTCCTGCACCACAAGCATTCATAGCCTGGCATGTGCGCAATCCAGAATACTCGGTGGTACGTGGACGGAATTCGCAGGAACCGTTGCAACGAACAACGGCTACTTTGGGTTCAGCATTGGCAACAGCCATACCTAGAAGGTCGGCTACCTGTTCCATGACAGGACTGCCGCCCACAGGACACATCAGTCCCTCAATAGACCCCTTGTCGGCAGCTTTCACCAAAGCATCCGCCATACCGCTACATCCGGGGAAACCGCATCCGCCGCAGTTGGCCTGCGGTAACAACGCGGAGACTTCCGCCAAGCGGGGATCTTCGTGCACAGCAAACTTCTTGGAACATACGTACAGTATCAGTGCTGATACCAATGCGATGATGCCCAAAACGATTACTGCAATTAAAATAAAATTCATAGTCTTTTGTATTTGTTTTAGTTTTATAGATTATCTTCAATGCCGAACGACAATCGTTCGCGTAGTTTATCACGTTTGAAATAGAGGGCAATATAATAAGGTATCAGCATCAAAATACTCACGATGGCGGATAAAACCTCATTGTCTGTCGTAGAAATCATCAGAAAGAGGGTAACAACAACAATAAGAAAAGGTATGCCGAAAGCTAACAATACAGCATTCATCCCTGTCTGGGTGGAAGCAGTAAGTGTCACGACATCTCCTGTATGATACTTGGTAATCGAATCGAAATTGTAAACATCTACAATTTTATCTTTCTTCTCGGAGGCATTACAATTGGCTGCAACAGAGCAGGATGCACATGCCGAAGTCTGCACAATACGTACTTTTATAAGATCATCTTCAACGGATTCGATTATTCCAGAATGCTTTATTTTGTTACTCATGTTGTAATTTCCTTACTTTATCGAGCTGTTTTGCAATCTCGACTTTACAAATGCAAAGATACTACTTTATTTATAACTAGCAAATAAATAACCGGAAAAATTCAATAATTAATATACTAGTCTTTAAAGAGATTCTTGAAGAACTCGTCCAAATCTTTGTCCAAACCTTCCATCAGGTCTGGCTCGTCTATGATAACCGTATCATCGTCACAGAGTCTCAATTCGGCGATATTGTTCTTATCATCGTCTTCAAGAACGAAACTGTAGGGTTTGAAAATACTGAGGTTATCAATCGTCTCATGCAATGTTTCCAACTGTCTTCGAAGAATAGATGTGATATCTTCGTAAAAATCATCATCCTTGTTTTCTATCCATTGTTCAACAACGCAACGCGTGATTTCATCGTCATCGTCATTGAATGCCACCATCTCACCTGTATCCTGAGATACTCTGATATGAATGTCTGTCATTTGTTCTGCATCGTCTGTTGCAGGAAACTTAGCGGCTATCTTGCGAATGAACCGATCTAACTGTTGAATCGTTTGTTCAGTTGGTTTCATATAGTATGATATATTATTTGAAAAGCAAAATTACAAAAAAAGAATTGATATGCGAAACAATTGGGCAATTATTTTACAACTTTACCTTCTTTTTGCTGCCTTTGCTCTCATTACTCATCTTATCCAGGGCTGTAACCACATATACAGATCTACCTTGCTTTTCTATCAACTTACAGAAAGTTTTGTCTGTAACCGATATAATATTTCCTGTATTATTAAGATTGATTTCCTCTCCATTTTCAAATCTGTACACGACATATTTTACAGCTTCGTCTTGCCAGCCTTTTCCTCTCGGCGCAGTCCAGAACAACACATGGTCTCCTTCTATCATCAGTGTTTTCAACTTCCGTGGTTTCTTTGGTGCCTTATGGTCGATAAAAGGCATCAGTGGTTGAAGGGCTGGTGTTTTCCAATATACATTACGAAGTACATTACCATAGTTGCCTACATTATCAACCACTGCCTTGGCATACCAGAGACATGTTCCGTCTACATTCGGCATCTGCTGATGTAACAGATATTTTGCGGGCATCTGATTGCTGTTTGGATGGTCAGGGTCGGCAAACTTCACCGTCCTCTCCACGTCTTCACCTATATATAATGGGCGTTTTGATGCATATTTGTTCCACCATGTGATCAATGTCTTGTAGTCGGCTGCCTTGTTACCTATCTCCCAATATACCTGTGGTACAAGATAATCCACAAATCCATTGTTCACCCAAAGAAGAACATCGGCATACAGGTCGTCATAGTTTTGCAGACCGTTGGTGTCACTGCCTACATTGGGGTCGCTCTTCGCATTTCTGTATATACCAAAAGGTGACACGCCAAATTTAACCCATGGCTTGATGGATTTGATGGAGTCGCGCAACTGCTTGATAAAGATATTGACATTGTCACGACGCCAGTCGTTTCTGTTTTTTATTCCATTGTTGTACAGTTCGAATTCTTTATCGTCGGGTATGGTCTGTCCGGCAGCCGGGTAAGGATAAAAGTAATCGTCTATATGGAAACCGTCTATGTCGTAACGGCGTACGATATCATCTGCTATCTTGCATATATACTCTCTGTTAAGTGGGTTGCCTGGATTGAGAATATACAGTCCGTCGTAAGTAAACATCCTTTCGGGATGGGTTACCGAGATATGATTGCTTGCCTGAGGTATTATATTCTTCGTATTCTTGGCACGGTACGGATTGATCCATGCATGAATTTCCATGCCTCTCTTATGGCATTGTTCGACCATCCACTGTAAAGGATCCCAATAAGGACTGGGAGCCTTACCCTGTACACCGGTAAGATAACGGCTCCAAGGTTCGTAAGGACTGTTATACAAAGCATCGCATTCGGCACGAACCTGAAAAATAATCGTATTAACACCGTCTTTCTGCAGTTCGTCCAACTGATATGACAGTGTGCGCTGCATATCATCACGTGACAGTCCGTTAAACTGTCCATTAACGCACTGTATCCAAGCTCCACGAAACTCTCTTTTATTAGCAGCCTGCACTGTTAACAGGACAATCAATGAAACGGTCAATATGATAAATCTCTTCATAATTCTATCGTGTTTTGCATTATTTGGTTATTGTATCTTTTTTCCATCCTTGTATGCTCTTAGCACACCGTCTCCGTCTCTTTCGAGAATGATTGTTCCACCCAACCATTCTGTAACAGGCAGTTCATCCTCAAAACAATAGTAGTTGACTACCCTGCCTTCAATAAGTTCCACTACACATTGATGTAATTCCTCTTCATCGATGATGACTTGGTTGGAAGCCACCCTTCTGAACTGTTCATCGTCCATTCGATTTATTATTAGGTGCACTGGTCGGGGATGTGCTGACTGGTCCGCCTGAAGGTGGTACATTCGGTGCACTGGCAGGTGGTGGCACATTAGAAGGTGCACCCGATGGCGGCACATTGCCTGGTGCTCCTGTCGGTGGCATCGAATTGGGGTCTGTGGGCTTTGACATGCCCGGATTTGTTCCGGGAGCCTGCTGGGCAGCCGTCTTTTTCGTCTTGTGATATCTTAACAATACGATATTATCCACACACATCAGTTTGAGTGTCGTCTTTGAATCACCACCTTTACTGAGGAAGATGAATCCTCTTATTTCCTTAATCTTATGCTTATCATCGGGCATCACAGACACTCTAGAATGTGTGGCACTGCTGATATGCATATTCTGACTGGCCACACTGTCGTTGTCGTATCTGACGGCAAGCATGGCTATAGCGTCGCGCATTCCGTCTTCGAATATAAACTGGGTATCAAACGATAGGTCGAATGAATCACCGACATGATAGGTGGAATCAGCCTTGATATAGAAGGTAATTTTATTGAAAGGTGCCTGTGACAAAAGGAACTGACTGCTGCCTCTCCATACAATGGCGGTATCACCATTCGCACTGAGATGAACCAGTTTTCCACTGTTCTCTTCTTTTGCCGATTCTCCAGCTTCAGCCTGTAACCGTTTGTTTAGACCGTCATATATTTCACGCAACATGTCCGCATGCCGCTCATAATATTCCATCGACTTATCAAACTCGGCTTCGGTCAGATCGTATTTCTTCAACAGAGCATAAAAGTATAACCTTTTGTTATAATTTGCATTGTTAAAATCTCCATTATCCGCAGCTGCCTGGGACAGATGATAATCATATAATATATCTTCCATCTTACCAGGACTCATAATACCACTGGGTACACCTGGCTTACACGATGTGAACAGTGACATTGTTACAACAAAAAATATGAAATAGAAGACTCTTTTCATTCTTGATGATCCTCCTTGGATATATCTTCCGTTTTTTTATCTTTCCTACTGAAAGTAAACTGCAGTCCGTTCAGTTCTTTCCTATAAAATAACAGTAGCAGGACAACACCTACCGATATCACGGAATCGGCAAAATTGAAAATGGGACTGAAAAAAATGAATTCCTGGCCACCCCATACCGGTACCCATGAAGGCCATGTCGTCTGTATGATCGGGAAATAGAACATATCTACGACTTTCCCCATCAAGAAAGAGGAGTAGCCTGTTCCGAAAGGAACAAAATAGGATGTATAAAACTCTGACGATCCGTTGAATATCAGTCCATAAAACATCGAATCGAATATATTGCCTGCCGCTCCGGCCAAAACCATGGAAAGACAGACAATATATCCTACTGGGGATTTCCTTTTTACCTCATAGTGGATATAATATCCTATCAAAATGACAGCCACTACCCGGAACAACGACAGGAATATCTTACTGAACAGTTGTATGCCATAAGCCATTCCATTGTTTTCTATAAAACAGATATAGAACCAGTCGGTGACATGAATACTCTCATGCAGACACAAATGTGTCTTCACCCAGATCTTAATCATCTGGTCAATCACAAGAGCAAGAAATATAATTAACAGCGATATTTTTCCTGCCGAAAGGAATTTTTTCCCCTTTTTCATTATTTAATGCTTACGCAGATTCTTCGATTCTACACTTAGTGTGGCATGAGGAACAGCACGAAGGCGCTCCTTTGGTATCAGTAGACCTGTAATACGGTCAATGCCATAAGTTTTGTTCTTGATGCGTATTAACGCTGCCTCCAGACCTTGGATAAACTTCTGCTGACGACTGGCCAACTGTACCAATTCCTCTTTGGTCTGTGTAGCGCTACCCTCTTCCAGTATCTTATATGTTGGGGATGTATCGTCTACGTCGTTTCCATCTTCGTTCATAAGAACTTTCATCATCTGATCATAGTCACGACGTGCCAATGCCAGTTTCTCATCGATGATCTGCTTGAATTCATCAAGTTCGTCATCACTATAACGTGTTTTTTCTGCCATAATAATTAAGATTTTGTTATGTTTATGTTCAATTTAAATTCATCAAAGTCTATCTCCTGACCGTTATTGGCTTCTACATGTATACTATCTGCCAACACTTGTCCCTTGATATATTCGCCATAACTCTCGATGGCTGCATCTGAAGCCACATTCGGAGCCACGGTGACATTGATACGGTCAGTTATCTCATAACCGTTTTCCTTACGCATGTTCTGTATACGGTTAATCAGTTCGCGGGCCATGCCCTCATTGCGTAATTCATCGTTGAGTTCAACCTCCAGAGCGACAGTCAAATTGCCTTCGTTGGATACCAACCATCCTGGTATATCTTCACTGATGATGTCTACATCGACAGCCTCGACTGATATCTGCTGCCCCTCAATATCCAAAGTGATTAAACCGCTCTTTTCGAGTTCTGCAATCTGCTCCTGAGACAACGCGTCCATAGCGGCGGCCACTGCTTTCATCATCTTACCAAACTTCTTACCCATTGTACGGAAGTTGCATTTTACCTTCTTGACAAGAACACCCGAACCTTCTACAAATTTGAGTTCTTTCACGTTTACCTCGTGCATGATAAGGTCTTTTACAGCCTCTATATGTTTTTTCTGTTCATCATCTGTAGCCGGAACCATAATACACTGAAGCGGTTGACGAACCTTGATATTCACTTTGCGGCGCAAGGCCAATACCATAGATGTCACTTTCTGTGCCATCTCCATACGTGCTTCGAGGTCTTTGTCGATAAACTGGTCATCTGCAACAGGGAAATCGGTCAGATGTACAGAACCGGTTTTGTCACGACCTGTAACCTTAACCAAATCCATATAGAGTTGGTCACTGTAGAACGGTGAGAACGGCGCCAACAGTTTGGCAACAGTCTCAAGACACGTATATAGAGTCTGATAAGCACTGAGTTTATCTGTGCTCATCTCCTTTCCCCAGAAACGTTTACGATTAAGACGTACATACCAGTTACTCAGGTCGTCATTGACGAATGTATCAATATATCGTCCAGCCTTTGTAGGTTCGTAGTCATCAAGAGCTGCCGTAACATCATTGACCAGTGAATGCAGTTCAGATAATATCCAACGGTCTATCTCAGGACGTTCGTTCAATGGAACATCAGCCTGCGAATAATCAAACCCGTCGACATTGGCATACAGACTGAAGAATGAATATGTATTATATAAGGTACCGAAGAACTTACGGCGCACCTCGTCTACTCCGTTTTCGTCAAATTTCAGATTGTCCCATGGTTGTGAATTGGTGAGCATATAGAATCTGACCGCATCGGTACCATATTTCTCTAAAGCGTCGAACGGATTGACAGCATTGCCAAGTCGTTTGCTCATCTTGTTGCCTTTGGCATCAAGCACAAGTCCGCTTGATATGACATTTTTGAATGCCACACTGTCAAATATCATTGTGGCGATAGCGTGGAGCGTAAAGAACCATCCACGTGTCTGATCAACCCCTTCATTGATAAAATCGGCAGGATATGCCTTGTTCTTATCTATCACATCCTTGTTCTCGAACGGATAGTGAATCTGTGCATAAGGCATAGAACCGGAATCGAACCATACATCAATCAGGTCTGTCTCGCGCTTCATCGGTTTACCGCTCTCACTTACCAATATGATATTGTCAACGTAAGGACGGTGCATATCTATCTTATCATAGTTTGTCTGTGAATAGTCGCCTGGTACGAACCCTTTGTCTTTCAAAGGATTACTCTTCATAAATCCTGCGGCTACTGATTTTTCTATCTCATCAAACAGCTCCTGCAAAGAACCGATACATACGGTATTATCGTCTTCATCGCGCCATACAGGCAGAGGTGTACCCCAGAAACGGGAACGGCTCAGGTTCCAATCGTTCAGATTATCGAGCCAGTTGCCGAAACGGCCTGTACCGGTTGATTCCGGTTTCCAATTGATCGTCTTATTGAGTTCCGACATACGTTCCTTTTTGGCCGTACTGCGGATGAACCAACTGTCGAGGGGATAATAAAGGATAGGTTTGTCTGTACGCCAGCAATGTGGATAGTTGTGTACATGTTTCTCTATCTTGAACGCCTTGTTCTGCTGTTTCAAATCCATACAAATGGAAATATCAAGTGTCTCGTCCTTGTCTGTCAGTGTATCGTCATAAGCATTCTTGACATAACGACCCGCATATTGACTCCAACCGTCTACATTGACATACTTGGCAACGAAATCGGTGTCAAGATCTTCCAATACATAATATTTACCCTGAAGATCGACTACAGGACGCTGCGCGCCTTTCTTATCTATCAACACGATAGCCGGCACACCTGCCTTACGGGCCACATTGGCATCATCTGCACCAAAGTTGGGGGCAATATGCACAATACCTGTACCGTCGTCGGTGGTAACATAATCACCAGGAATTACACGGAAAGCGCCATCACCCATCGGTTTGATCCAGGGCAACAGTTGTTCGTATTCCATACCGACCAAATCGGCACCCTTGTAGTGACCGGCAACCTTCCAAGGAATAATTTTATCCTCTTTCTTATATGCCTGAAGGTCGGCATTTTCGCCTTCCGCTTTCAGGTATGCGCTAACACGGGCTTCAGCCATCACGATTGTGACAGGTTCGGCTGTATACATGTTATATGTCTGTATAGCTACATAATCAATCTTAGGACCAACACACAAAGCGGAGTTGGCTGCGAGTGTCCAAGGTGTTGTGGTCCATGCCACGAAATACGGTTTGCCCCACTCCGTCATCTCCGGTTTAGGATTCTTCATGGCAAACTGTGCCGTTACGGTTGTATCCTTAACGTCTCGGTAACAACCGGGCTGGTTCAACTCATGACTTGAGAGCCCTGTTCCTGCTGCCGGCGAATATGGCTGTATCGTATATCCCTTGTAAAGCAAATCTTTTTCATAAAACTGCTTAAGCAACCACCACAATGTCTCGATGTATTTGTTGTCGTAAGTGATATATGGATGATCAAGGTCTACCCAATAACCCATTTTCTCTGTCAGTTCGCGCCACTCGGCTGTGAACATCATCACGTTCTCACGACACTTCTTGTTATAATCTTCAATAGATATCTTGCTGCCTATATCAACTTTCGTGATACCCAACTCTTTCTCCACACCCAGTTCGACAGGCAGACCATGTGTGTCCCAGCCTGCCTTACGGTGAACCTGGAAGCCCTTCATCGTCTTATATCTGTTGAACGTATCCTTAATAGTACGGGCAAGCACATGGTGAATACCGGGATGACCATTGGCAGAAGGAGGACCTTCGAAGAAAACGAACTGGGGACAACCCTCACGCTCGCTTATAGATTTATGGAAAACATCATTCTTCTCCCAGTCTGCAAGTACGTCCTTGTTGACTTCTGTCAGATTCAAACCGCTGTGTTCGGCAAATTTCTTAGCCATATCTATTTACTTAATTTTGTTATATTCAAAAAAAACCTTATTTTTATAGCGTGCAAAGGTAAGAAAAAAAATCAGTAAAGCAAAAGAATTAAAAAAAATAAACTATTAAACTATATGTATCATAAAATATTAGTACCTTTGGGCGTGAAAATAAAGGAGTAATGCAATGAAAAGAGCTATCATCATAGGCGCGTCGTCAGGAATGGGACTGGAAATCAGCAAACTGTTGCTTGCTGACGGTTGGCATATCGGAGCCGCCGCGCGCAGACGTGACAGACTTGAACAACTGAAGGCCATTGACCCGTCCAAGGTCGATATAGAAATGATAGATGTAACATCTGATGATGCACCTCTGAAGACAAAAGGACTGATAGATCGTATGGGAGGAATCAATCTATTTGTATACGTATCAGGTATCGGGCATCAAAACAGGAAGTTAGATATTCATGTCGAAAGAGATACTTTAAAGACAAACGCTCTCGGTTTTACACAAATGATCGATACTGCGTTCAACTATATGGCGAACAATTGCGGTGGACAAATCGCTGTAATCAGTTCTATAGCCGGAACCAAAGGTTTGGGAGCAGCACCATCTTATTCAGCCACAAAAGCTTTTCAGAATAAATATATACAGTCGCTAGAACAACTCGCCAACATGCGTCACCTGCACATCCATTTCACAGATATACGTCCTGGGTTCGTCGACACCGATCTGCTCAATGATGGTAATCGCTACCCGTTGCTGATGAAGAAAGAAAAGGTGGCAAAAGAAATAGTCAATGCCATATATGACAAAAAACATGTATGGGTTATCGACTGGAGATGGCGCGTCATCACCTTTTTTTGGCAACTGATCCCTAATATTGTATGGAGAAGAATGAACATATAAACTACTTATCAAAGATGTCTGATCACAAAAATATATTTCAATTCAAGTCGGTCAACCACATATTTATGGCCGCAGTGGCACTGAACCTGCTTTTCGTTTGCGTGGAAGCATGCGTGGGTATACTGGAAAATTCCCTCAGTCTGTTGTCGGATGCCGGTCATAATCTGCGTGATGTATTCTCCCTGCTGCTCGTTCTCGCAGCCTCAGACTGGCCAAAATAAAGAGAAATAAAAGATTTACATACGGATACAAAAAAAGTACGATACTGATATCCCTTATCAACGCGACCATACTGATCGTAGCCGTTGTCGCCATTATCATAGAGAGTATCATCAAATTTCATGTACCTGCAGAGGTGAACGGTATAGCCATGTCGTGGACGGCAGCTGCCGGTATCATAGTAAACGGTATCACCGCTGCCATGCTGGTAAGCGGTCAGAAGAAAGATCTCAATATACGCAGTATCTTTCTTCATAAACTGATAGATGCTCTGGTGTCGATAGGTGTGGTGATATCAGGTATCGTCATTTCTGTAACGGGCTGGAACATCCTTGACCCGCTCGTCAGT
>ERZ795062.442-NODE-442-length-35182-cov-12.591255_pt1 | contig 35182 bp, 30 predicted proteins | sample MGYA00375146_ERZ795062 | MGnify/ENA primary metagenome ERZ795062 (study PRJEB30191, sample SAMN05720281) | activated sludge metagenome | isolation source: Anaerobic digester | place: USA | collected 2015-07-16 ...
CCTCCTCCGCTACCATCCTTTCCCCCGGAAATCCGCCGTTTTTGAGCTGTTGGCCATTCTCCAGCCGAGAAATGGCATGTTGCCTCTTGTTGCGCGGTTTTCCGTGTGATTCCGGGCATTCCGGCTGCCTGACGGCGATTCCGTGCAACAGAGATGCAACACAAGTCCCATGCTGTGCGGCAGCGGATTCCAGCGCCCTCGGACCGAGCGAATGCCGACCATGCTTCCACGCATCGCGATTGCCCACGGGCGCGCCAGTGGAGGCGCGGGACCGTTCTGATCCAGTTGCGGGGACGATGGTCGAATCCTCGGCTTCGCAGGGACCATAGAGGGCAAACAGGGGTTCGGAGCCGACGCGGTCCAGATGATGGCTGTGGAACGAATCCATCTGGGCGGTGGAGTCGCACCTGTTCCTGCTTCCGGTGGGTCGTGCATCATGAATTGGACCGGTCTGCAGCGCACCGGCGGGCGCCCTCAACAGCGTGTTGTGCGCAGGAAAGGAAAGGCGGAGGGATACAACATCAAGGCCCAGCCCCGAAGCTCCTATTCGCGTAAAAGCACCCGAGCTGCCAGGATGAGGAATTTCGCCGGCGTATCGGCAGCATCCGGGTAATCGGAGCGACCGATTTCCAGGACTTCCTCCTCTCCCGCGCGGTTTGGGCTGCATCCGGTGATCGTTGTCGCAGGCGGCCACCGGTCATGCGCGCTCATCGATCGGCCAATGAACTCAACGGTTTCTTAACCAGCCAATGGAATCATGAAAAGATATCCCATTGTATTGGATCTCGCCATGGCTCTGCCGACCTTGTCCCAACTGCAGTTCGATGAAAGCGGCAATATCCTGCCGATGGCTGCGGCTGGCATTCTGGTGATGGCTGCGCTGATCGGTTCCGGTGTGGACATGAGCCGTGCGTACCAGGTGCAGACCCGCCTGCAGAGCGCCTGCGACGCTTCGGTGCTGGCGGGGCGGCGGGCCGTGACCATCAACGGCTTCGATGCAACGGCGAGGGCCCAGGCGACCAGATACTTCGACGTCAACTTCGACGAGGGTCAGCAAGGTTCGAAGGCCACGTCGATCACTTTCGATGCCGACCAGACCGGAAACGCCATTTCGGCCAGGGCCGAAACGGTCCTTCCCATGCTGATGATGCAACTCTTCGGCATGGCGGACATGCAGCTGAGCGCCGACTGCTCCTCGACCATGGGGGTCGGCAACAGCGATGTCACCATGGTGCTGGACGTGACGGGGTCGATGAGCACCTCGCTGTCCGGCGGAACCCGCCTCAGCGCGCTGAAGTCGGCGATGATCAACTTCTACGATACGGTGGAGATGTCCACGGCCGGTTCGAACGCGCGCATCCGCTATGCCTTCGTACCGTACAGCACGACCGTCAATGTCGGGCGACTGCTGGTCGATCTGGACCCCGATTACCTGGTCGACACCTGGACCATCCAGTCGCGCCGGCCGGTCTTCAATACGATCACCGAACAGGTCCGCGTCGGCTGGGATGCGCCCGTGATCTCAAGCTCGACCAATTATGGTTCGGTCACCACGTCGAACACGGCATCGCTCAATAACTCGCAATACACATCGCAGGGGAGTTGCACCGCCGCCCTGCCGAACAACACCGCATGGGCCGACAGCGGTGCGCCAAGCTCTTCCAGCGGAACCACCACCAACGACGCGGGGCAACAGGTTGTAACCAACACAACCCAGCAACCGCAGAAGATGACCACCTACCTGTGCCAGAGGCAGGGGCAGCGGTGGCGGCAATACTACTATGATTCCCAGCGGATCTTCTTCACCTATCAATATGCCACCAGCAATCCGATCATGGAGACGCGCACCCGCCAGGTCTTCAGCAATTGGCAGTACCAGCCCGTCCAGTACGACGTGAGCGACTTCAAGCGGTTCAACCCGGTTTCCACGCCCACTGGCAACAATGGCGCGGACCAGACCTCGAAATGGGAGGGGTGCATCGAAGAGCGCGCGACCGTGCCGGAACCTACCTTCAGTTTCAGCAATCTGGGCGGGATTTCGCCATCCGATGCGCTGGACCTTGATATCGACATGACTCCGGATGGCGATGACGCGACCAAGTGGGCGCCGCTGTGGCCGGAGGTTGCCTATCTGCGCAACTCGCCGGCCATCTCGACGTCGGGTTCGAAGGCGACGTCCTATTGCGTGACACCGGCTCGCGCGCTCGATGAACTGGATCGCTCCACCTTCACCGCTTACGCCAACTCGCTGTCGGCCCAGGGGAATACCTATCTGGACATCGGGCTGTTGTGGGGTGCGCGCCTGTCCTCGCCCGATGGGATCTTTGGCGATCTTGTTCGCAGCGACCCGGCCAACGGCGCCAACGTCAACCGCCACATCATCTTCATGACCGACGGATTCCAGGAAGGCCGCTCGACTACCTACCAGGCCTACGGGATCGAGCGGCTGGATCGCAGGGTCACCAGCGATGGCAGCACCACGCAGGAGGACCTGCGCCACAGCCAGCGTTTCCGGGCGATCTGCGATGCGATCAAGGCCAAGGGAATCCGGTTGTGGGTGATCGGCTTCGCCAACACGCTGAATTCGGACCTGTCCTACTGCGGATCGCCGGGCAGTTCGTTCACGGCGTCGAACGCGACCCAGTTGAACGCCGCGTTCCAGGAAATCGCCAAGCAGGTTGGCGAACTGCGGGTGATGCAATGACCTGGCCTGCAAGCGATCCCGGGCGGACCGACCTGTGCGGCCGTCTGGCCCGCGCCCGCGATGGCGTCGCGGCCACCGAATTCGCGCTGATCGCGCCGGTCTTCCTGGTGCTGATGATGGGCATCTTCAACGTCGGCCAGACCGCCTATGGCTCTTCGGTGCTGAACGGGGCGGTGCAGAAGGCGGCTCGTGAATCCTCGCTCGAAAGCGGGGACACCGATGCGGCGGACGCCATGGTCCGCGAACTGGCAACGCCCGTGTTTCCCGGCGCGACCTTCACCAGCGAGCGCACGAGCTACTATGACTTTGCCGATATCGGACGGCCGGAAAAGTTCAACGACCAGAACAACAATGGCGAATGCGACGGCGGCGAAACCTACGTCGACGAGAACAGCAACGGCGGCTGGGACCGCGATATCGGCCGCTCCGGGAACGGCGGAGCGAATGACGTTGTCGTCTACACGGTCCAGGTTCGCTTTCAGCCCGTCTTCAGGATTCCATTTGCCCCCGAGCAATGGGGGTGGAAGACGCTTACGGCCAGCGCCTTGAAGAAGAACCAGCCCTTCGCGGACCAGCAGGAATACGGCAGCTCGGGCGGAACGTGCACATGAAGACGATTGTTGTTCCCAGCCAACCAGCACCGGCAGCGCGCCTGATGGAGCGGGCGGCCGCATTCTGCCGGCAGTTCCGGGGCAATCGCGAAGGGGCGTCGACGATCGAGTTTGCGCTGGTCCTGCCGATCCTGACGACCCTTGGCATGTATGGCGCGGAAATAGCCAACATGCAGATTGTCCGGATGCAGGTCAGCCAGATGGCCATCTCGGTCGCGGACAACGCCTCGCGGTTGCAGCAGACCAACAACAACGTGATCGCCCCGACCCTGACCGAGGCTGACGTCGATTCGATCATGAAGGGTGCGGAGGCCCAGGGACGCGGCATCCGTTTGAGCGAGAAGGGGCGGGTAATCCTGTCCAGCCTGGAAGCCGATCCGGTGACCGGCAAGCAGTTCATCCACTGGCAGCGATGTGCCGGCGGGAAGAAGGCGCAGAAATCCCGCTATGGTGACGATGGCCCCGGGAACGGACTGAATGGCAACGCCATGACCGGGATGGGCGGCGGCAAGACCAGGGTTGCCGCCACTCCGGGCACGGCTGTCATGTTTGCCGAGGTCTATTACGATTACGAGGGAATCTTCGGCGAGTTGTTTGTCCGCAACTTCCAGTTCTCCCAGGAAGCCGCCTTTGTGGTGCGCGATGTGCGCGATCTCAGGGCAGCCAATCTCCCGGGGATCACCGGGACTGGCGGCAAGTCCAAATGCACATGACGCGTTAGGGGCCGGACCATGGAATTCTACGTCCTTGCCAGTATCGTGGTAGCACTCGCCGGCGCTCTGGCGTGGATCGTGATCAGGCTGCTCCTGATGATCCGCGCAAGGCAGCCGCTGCTTGCGGTCGGGGGTGTGGAATGGCGCCTGGGCGACGCCGGGGAAAGCCAGGCCCAGACGGCGAGGGGCGGCGCAACGCCGGACCTCCGGCCCAGGCCGGATCGCCTTCCAGCCTCCGCAACGGCCAGCAGGACCGCATCAGCGCCTGAGAGTCCTGCTTCGGAGACCCCTGCCATGCCGCCGGTCGGATCCGGCAGGAAGCGGGGCCTGGTGGCCAGGCACGAAGTGGAGATGGAGGCCGATGGCTCTCCGCTGCCCGCTGCTGCCGGACTGGCGAGGGCGGTTTCCCAGGGCGACCGGAAAGCTGCCGACGTTGCCAGCGAGGCAGAGACTGCCCGCCCACCGGCAGACGGGTCTGGCGCGAGTGACGACACCTGTGGCGAGGCCGAAGCGCCCGCCGTTGCCCCTGAACCCGATCCGGCCAGCGGCATTGCGGGCGATGTCGAACGCCGGATCGCTGCACAGTTCGATGATTATTGCGCCGGCATTGCTACTCTCGACGATTTCCAGGCGGTTCTCGACAACCTGTACGATCAGGTGGTGATCGCCCGCGAGGCCGGGCGCGTCGATGAAACCGAGGTGCTGCGGGCCAATGACATGATTGCATGGTCCTGCCGCTGGGTGCTGGACCTGAAGCTTCAGGCATCGGAACATCCGCATCTGGGCGGAACTCTTCCCGTCAAGCGACCCGGCCAGCAAGAAGGCTCCATCGGGTCCACCCTGCTGCCGGGCGGCGGACAACAGGACAGCGTCTAACAGGCCGCTCCGGTTTCACGGCCCGGGTCGGACCGGACGGGAAATGCGCCTGTGGCGCCACACCCGGATGAACGCGGTGCCGGCTGCCCACAGCAGCACCGGCACGATCAGGCCTGCCACCAGCTTCAGTCCGGCGATCATCACTGGTTGGTCGATGCCCAGCTGCAGGAGCGGCTCTTCAACCAGTCCGAAGACGTAGAAATGCGTCAGGAAGATCGCGAAGACAGCCTGTGCCAGAAGGTGAACCGCGTGAACGAGGGGCCGGGGCAGGGGCACGCGCTTCCACCAGATCACCGGCAGGACGATCAGCGGCATCCACACCGCGCGCGACAGCCCGTAACTCGCCCCGGTCGGCAAGTAGAGCAGGGCCGCGCAGGCAAGCAATGTCGCGGTGAGCAGCAGCCTGGACCGAACGGTCCAGCCAAGATTGCGCTGGACGGCCCAGATGAACCAGCCCAGCACCAGATTCCACAGCAGCAGATGGGGCAGGCGATCCTCGAGCCGCGACGTGTCCCAGAAGGAGTAGGACAACAGCGCAACCGCGACAGATCCAAGCAGCAGGAAGCCGCAGGTTCGCATCGGTGCCGCCCGGATCCGCGCGGTGAGATCGGTCATGAGGAACAGGAGGGCAAGGCCGGCCAGCAGCTGGACAACGGCCTGCACATACCAGATCGGGAACAGCGCCAGCTTGTGCGTCGACAGCCAGTTGCTGAACAGGGTCAGCTCGGCAAAATAGCGGAACGGCGTGATGTCGCGGGCGCCCAGGATCAGGATGATCGTGTCCCAGACAAGGGCGACCGCCAGGGCGGGTATCGCCAGCCGCAGGCCGAACCGCAGGAAGGCGTTGAGGGTGCTTCGCGTGTCCTGTTGAAAGGCATGGGTCGCCATGGAGATGCCGGAGACGACCAGCATGGCGTTCAATCCGCCGTAGAGTGCGGGCAGGTCGATCAGGGCCTGCGAAAGGCGCGAGTGGTTCGCCACCATCAGCACCATTGCGCTGGCCCTTGCCAGGACGAGGGTATCGACGCTGCTGGAGCCCCGGTCAGCCAAGCTGGTTCTCCCGCAGGCGTTCAAGCTGGGCAACAGACATGGCCGGCCAGTCTTCCGGCAACTGCCCCAGCAGCTCTTCCAGCCGGATCGCGACGGTTACCGCCGCCATCGAGTCGCCGCCGAGCGCGAGGAAACTGTCATCCTGCTGCCGGACGTGCTCTCCGAACTGCTCCAGGAAGATGTCGAGTACGCAGGTCGCGGTCGATGACCTGCCGGTCAGGATCGCGACGAATTCCTGCCACACCTCGTGCCAGAACCCGCGCTCGCTTGCAGCGATGCCCGGGCCATCAGCGGTGGCAGCAGCGATCATCGCCGCAACCGCGCGGCGATCGATCTTCTCGCTGGGCAGCAAGGGGAGCGCGTCGGTCGCATGGACCTCGAACAGCCCGGCGGGCAATCGCAGTCGCCGCCCAAGGGCCTGCCGGACCGATTCCGGGGCCTTTCCGGCATCCCGGAGGACAGCCAGGATCGCAACCCGCTCTCCCAGCGCTGTCGCGGCGGCGGAAATGCCTTCATCGGCAAGCAGGGTCTCGATTTCGTCAAGGCTCACCCGCAGTCCGAACGGCTTGACGAAGCGCGATTGCCTGCCGGTCATCACGAACAGGCCGTTGTCCAGCCGATAGGCCAGGTCACCGGTGGCGAGCGTCCTCATATCTTCCATGGCTGCAAGATCGCTGGCCGTATGGGCATAGCCCGACATGACATTGGGGCCGGCATAATGCAGTTCGCCTTCGATGCCGGGCTCGTCGACAGGTTTGCCGTCCCTGTCCGCGATCCAGAGCCTGCCGCCGGGGATCGGCTGTCCGATCGAATCCGGAAACTGGGCCGCGAGGTGAGGGGGGAGATAGCTGATACGCGGCGAAGCCTCGGTCTGGCCGTACATGGCGAAGAAGTGCCAGTGCTGGCGCTCGCCAACCTGAGCGAACCGGAGGACCAGACCGGGAGACAGCCGGCCACCCGCCTGGGCGAGAAATCGCAGCGATGTGAGTTTTTGCAGGCGCGGCGTCATCGTGGCGAGCAGCTCGAAACCGTGCGGGACCCCGGCGAAATTGGTCACTCCCGACCGTTCGGCCCGCTCCCAGAAATCCGCGCTCTCGAACCCGTCGTCATTCAGCACGATCCTGCCGCACGCTTCGAGATGGGTGTTCAGCACGGAGAGGCCGAACGAATAGAACGGTTTCAGCGTCGTGATCGCCGTGTCATGCGCTGTAAGGCCCAGGTACTCGATGATGGAGGACGTGTTGGCGGCGATGGCGCGGGCGGAAATCCTCGCCATCTTGCTCGATCCGGTGGTCCCGGACGTCGGCAGCAGCAACGCAAGGTCTGGATGCACCCTGGCCGGCGGAAGCCCGGTAACGCGGACCTGCGGCACATCTCCGGAGGTGGCCACGACCGCCAGTGGACGGAACCCGGCCTCCAGATCGGCATTGTCGGCGGGCCTGGCGGGATCGAGTACGTGGACCGCAAGTCCAACCCGCATGGCCGCGACATAGGCCGCAATGAAGGCGGGCGTATTGCGACCCTCGATGAAGATCAGCGCCGGCGCGTGTCCGGCCAGACCGGCAACTGCTTTGCCAAGCGCGGAGATGCGTGCCCGGCTGTATTCCTCCCCCTGCGCGCTCACGATGCAGATGGCGCGGTCGGCCTCGTTCCATGTGCGGAACAGCCGGATCCTGCCCGGATCACCGTGTCGGTTCATGCCGCCCTACGTGCCGCTGGCTAGCGGATCACCAAGCCCGCGCCGCCGCATGATCTGCTCCAGCCGATCCGCCTGACCGACCGGGATGTTGTTGAAGCAAAGGAACCGCGCCCTTGATAGCTCCAGCCTGCGCCATGCCCGGGCCGTCTCCCCGGCTGAACGATGGCGTTCGAAATCGAGGAATAGACGGTCCGCACGGGGCCGGGCGCAACGCTCGGCCCCGTGCCAATGGGCCTCTAGCGAATAGGCCAGCGCGATCCAGGCGATCTGACGATGCGAACGCAGATGCTGTCCGCGCGCTTCTTCGAGGAGGTCGCCCAGCTCTTCCTCGATCCGGCGGGCGGTCGCGGTCCGGTATACGTGCGTGAAATGCCGCGGATAGACGATCTCCGACCAGGCCAGCCCGGGCCGTTGGCGCAGGATCCGGCAGGCATTCGCAATCCCGGACGTGAAGGTGTTGGCCCGGGGCATAAAGGAAGGGGTGAGTTTCGAGGCCAGCGCTATGCCGGCACGCAGGATACCGGGCTGGGTCATCAGCCTCAGCCGGAGTTCGCCGCCGGACGATGCGATGAACTCCTCCGGACCCATTGGACCGCCGAACAGCATGTCATCGTTGTTGTAGAGGAAATACCCCGACAGGCCGGGGATCCTGTGCAGGAAGGATTCGATGATCGTCGCGTCGAAAACCGGGAGGCAATGCTCGGGGATGATTTCGGAATGGTCGATGATGCGCACCTTGCCGCTGGCTATCAGCGCGGCATCGACCGGGGGAATCTGGCGATCGGTGACAATGAAGATCGTGCGGAGCCAGGGCAGGTACTTGATGGCGCTGCGAACGCTGTAGGTGATCTCGCTGACGTGGCGATACCAGGTGGGCCGAACCTCGGGAATTGCAGTGCCGCCCCCGGCACAAAGCTTGCGCCGGGTCGCCGCCAGTTTCGCGGCATGAACCGGATCGGCGCCGTCCACGAACGTATAGACCAGATCGATGTCGGGAAGGGGCATCGGCTGTCGACCCTCAGTCGCGCGGTGGGTCTTGTTCGGCAAGCCTGCGCGCCGTCTGCACGGCCTGGATCGCACAGGTAGCGACGAGCAGGATCGTCAAGCCCAGCATCACCCCGTCATAGAACGTGTAGCGCGCGCCCCGGAATTCGAAGCCGGGAGCAGGCCAGACCAGCGCGAGCATCGTGCAGCCGATGATGAACAGGCGGATTTCGGTAGGTCCGATCCCGGCAAAGCTGATCGCGAAGACGCCGGTTGTCTTGCTGGTCACCATGGTCAGGATGACCATGATGTAATACCCAAGCAGCACGGCCATTGCACTGGTGATCGAGCCATAGGGCGAGATGCCGATCCCCAGCGCGATCAGCGCCATGGCCAGCGTGTCGGTCATGTGATCAAGGAAGAAGCCATAGCGCGGACGTTCCCGCGCGCGATAACGCGCCAGCGATCCGTCAAGACTGTCGCCCAGCCAGTTCAGCGCGATGCCCAGACAGGCCAGCCAGAGATAGGCCTCGCCGCGATGGGACAGACCGTAGCCGGCGAAGGCAAGCGCGGCTCCGGCAACGCCCAGTGCGGTCAGCCGGTCCGAAGTAACCCAGGCCGGCATGCGGGCACACAGCCACTGGAGCGCCGGTCGTTCGATCCGGCTCGTCAGCGATGCATGTATTCGCTCCACGTTCCACCCCCGTTCCCTTGCCGCAAGCCTATCACGATTCCCCAATCGCTCCTGGATGCAGATCAATCTTTTCCGGCTTCGGCCCCCGCGCGCAGGGGCGGTTTTTCGCCCTTCTTCAGGTAGCGAAGTCCGATGCGGGTCGTGCTGCCATCGACCAGCCGGATGCGCACCGACTGAAAGCTCGGCAAGCCAAGCAGGGTCGAGGCATTGTTGGAAAATCCAAATCCTTCGGTCGGCAGGCCCATCGTACCCCGGTCAAGCTTTCCGTTGGCGTTGGCATCGTGATAGACCGCGACGGCGTAAACCCCTGGTTGGGGCAGGATGAAACAGATGCGCGTCTGCGGTGACCCGGCCTTGACCCGGCGGACGTAGTGGGACCCTTTCTTGCGCAGGAAACGCCGACTGTCGTCCGGATAAACCGTCAGGGCGATCAAGCCCGCGTCTGACCGGATCCCCTCGACAGTCAGGTTCACTTTCACCGTCCCCGGTTTTCCTACGCAATCCGCGTCTTCCTCGTAGGCAAGCGCGGGAACGGGAGCGAGCGCCAGTAGCCCGGCCAGAACCAGCGCCGTTCTTCGGCGGCCAGAGTGGGACGATACGCTTCCTTCTTCCATAAGCTCGGGATAATATGCCATCTGTTCAAAGGAAAGATTTAAACGGGCAGGGGGGCGCTCTAGACCGAATGACGCGATTCCCGCCTCGAACTGACCGGTCGACCCGCGGGAGGAGTCACCTGCTGGAACGGTACATTGCGCGTTCGCTGTTGTGGCCGACGCTGCAACTGGCGGGCGTCCTGCTGGCGATCATGCTGCTGGAAAGGGGCCTGCGCCTGTTGCAGGAAATCTCCGCACTGGGGATTCCGGGCCGGTATCTGGGACCGCTCCTGATCCGCCTGGTTCCCTATTATGCGCAGCAGGCGCTGCCCTTCGGCTTCGTGGTCGCCGTGATCCTGGTGCTGTCCCGCATGGGGCGCAATCGCGAGTGGGAGGCCATGGCTTCAGCCGGCATCTCCCCTTCCCGGATCGCCCGCATCATGGCCCTGACCGCTTGCGTGGTGGCGGCGGCGACCCTGGTGATCTCGGGCTTCATCGAACCCCTGGGCCGGCACGGTTATCGCCGGCTCCATGCCGTGGCTGTCAACGAGGCACGATTGGTCGCTATCCGGCCGGGAGCCATCTACGATCGGATTCCTGGTGTCATGCTGACCGCCTCGGGCAATCGGCATGGCCATCTCGAAGGGGTTTTCGTGCGGCTGGAAAATGGCCCGCAGGGGCCGCTCCTGGTCAGCGCGCATTCTGCCGCCATTCGTGTTGCGCAGGATCCACCGACGCTCCAGTTCGTCCTCGAAAGGGGCGAGATGCTGATTGGCGGGGTTCGCGCGGTGCAGTTTGACCGGATCACGCTGAACCACCCCATGATGCTGGAGCAGACCCGCTGGAAACGGGGCCGCGATGTCCGCGAACTCACGCTGCTGGAACTTACCGATCTTCCGCCCGGCGACCCGGCCGGACAACGCCGCCAGTTGGCCGAGCTCTATGGCAAGGTTGCCCGCGCGATGGGATTGCTGGCATTGCCGTGGATCGCCCTGCCCTTGCTCGCCGGCAGCAGGGGGGAGCGCCGCTGGATGGCCGTGGCGACGATCGCCTTTCTCGTCGTGGCCTATTACCATTCCGTCAATCTCTCCAGGAATCTCGGGGCCAGCGGCGAGATCGCGCTCACCCGGATGGCGGGCGTTACTGCCCTGCTGCCGGTCCTCGCCGGGGCATTGGTGTGGCGCCTTGGCAGCGGCGTAAGGCAGCATGCGCCGGTAACCCTGCCGTTCACTCTGCCCCGCCTGCGCTTCGGGGCGGGGCCTCGCTGGCGGCACCGATGGCCGAGCCTGCCTCGCGGGATGCCGGATCTGCTGACCGGCTATCTGGTCGGGAAGCTCGCCGCGATGACCCTGACGGTGCTTGCCGGCCTGGTGCTGATCCTGCAGGTCATCGACCTGCTTGAACGCGGCGAGACCCTGGTCGCAGCCGGTGAGGGGCTTGCCGGGTTCCTGCGCTACGCCTGGCTGCGCCTTCCCGCGACGGTCCTCCAGGCCGGACCCCTGGCGATGCTGGGGGGCGGACTTCTGGCCTTTGCGCTGCTGCGCTCAAGCAACGAACTGGTGGCAATCCACGGTCAGGGCATTTCCGCGGCCGGAGTCCTGCTGCGCGTCTCGATCGTTCCGATCTGTTTCGGGCTCCTGCTGGTCGGGGTCTCCGAAGTCTGGTCTCCCCGGGCCCAGGTCGCTTATACGGCGTGGTGGGGCAAGCTTGATCCTGCGACCAGCGCGCCGACCGGGCAGTCGCGCCGCTGGTTCAGGATCGGTCCGGACCTGGTAGAGGTTGGCGCTGCCGAAAAATCATCCACCGTGCTGCGCGATGTCCGCATCTACCAGGTCGCTGCGGACCGGCAGAAGCTACGCGAATGGGTCCATGCCGACGAAGCGCGTTGGAATGGCGCTGGTTGGACATTGCACCGGGCAGAACGGTGGAACCCTGCGGGCGGGCCGGCGCTGCAGGTAGAGCAGTCGTCCAGCTGGCAGACGAAGCTGAAGCCCGCGCCGCTCGCCCGCTTCCTGGCCGCGCCCGTCCCCCTTACCGGCCGTGATGCATGGCTGGCCGCGCGCGACAGTGTTCCCATCGACCGGGCGGACACGGTGTACGATACCAGGCTCTACATGACGGTCAGCCTTGCGATCGTGCCCATGCTGATGCTGTTCCTGGCGACGGCCCTGGTCGTCGTGCCGCGCAAGGAAGTGGTGCTTGGCCAATGCCTGTTCCAGGCGGCGACCGCCGGGCTGGCCTATCTGGTGCTCGACGGCTGGCTGCAGGTGCTTGGCCAGTCCGGCTCCGTGGCGCCTCCGCTTGCGGTCGCCGCGGCGCCCCTCCTTTTCGGGACTTTCGCGCTGGAACTCATTCTCAACAGCGAAACGAATATATGATTGTGGTCAATGACAAGCACATGGTTACCATGTCATTCGAGAAAGGCAGAAACCGCGCTGCCTTACAGGGAGGATCGAGATCGACATGCTGCAAATAACGCCGGTATCAGATCGCTCCGATCTGCGTGCGTTCATCGAGTTGCCAAATCGAATCTACGTCGGCCAGCAAGGTTTCGAACCGCCGCTTAACATGGATCGCGACATGCTGCTCAATCCGCGCCGCAGCGCGTTCTGGAAGCATGGCCGGGTCAAGTACTGGTTGGCCATGCGTGATGGCCTGCCGGTTGGCCGCATTTCCGCGCAGATCGATCCTAATATGCCGGTGGGGATCGAACCGGGGGCCGGGATGTTCGGGTGCCTCGACGCGATCGATGACGCGGAGGTCGTTCGCCTTCTGGTCGAAACGGCCGAGCAATGGCTGGTGGCGGAAGGCTGCACCAGCATCTTTGGTCCCTGCACGCTCGACATGAACGACGAGCCCGGCCTGCTGGTCGAGGGGGCGGACCAGCCGGCGATGACGCTCTGTCCCTGGCATCCGCCGTATATCGGCCCGCACCTGGAACGCTGCGGGTATGAACGGTTGCGCGATCTGCACAACTGGAAGCTCGAGCTTGCCAGCGCGACCCAGCTTACGACCGAGGGACGCAAGCGCATGTCAGACCGGATTCCGGGCCTGACCAGCCGCATTCCCGACCGTGGCAGCTATGCCCGCGACATCGCGATCCTGTGCGATATCTACAACGATGGCTGGCGCAACCACTGGGGGTTCATTCCGCTTGCCCCGGTCGACCTCGACGGGCTCGACGTCCTGATGAAATGGCTGGTGGCCCCCGAAGCGTTCCGGATCATCGAACTGGACGGCGAGCCGGTGGCCGTGATGCTGCTGATCCCCAACCTTTTCGAACTGACTGCCGGCCTTTCGCCGTCACCGGGGGCGCTCGGCTGGATGCGGCTGGCGTGGAGGGCCATGACGCATCGCTTCCGCAGCGGCCGGATCATCGTGGTCGGGCTGGTGTCGAGGCTGCAGGGCACCGTGGTGGGTGCGGCGATCGCCGCGCTGATGGTCGATGAACTCGTGACCAGCCAGACCGTGCTCAAGGGCGAATGGGTCGAAGCCGGCTGGGTTCTTGAGAACAACACGGCGCTCATCCCCATTCTCGAAAGGTTCGGGTTCCAGCGGAACAAGACCTTCAGGATCTTCGGAAAGACACTTCAGGGGGCCGCTCGCGCCCCGGCTATGGAGGCTCGCCCATGACTACGGAAACCAGATCCCCTCCCACTCAATGGCCAGACCTGCCTGAGCCGGGAATGATCGACGCCATCCTGGATGTCATAGCGCAGGGAGCCAGGCTTGACCGCGCCCTGCTGGTTCCGGGCGCGACGATGGAGGCGCTTGCCATCCCGTCGCTCGACATGGTGGATATCCTGTTCGAAGTCGAGGAGCGGTTCGGGATCTACGTGCCGATCGGCGAGGAACTGGTCGATACGGTCTACCTTCACGATCTGATCAAGGTGCTCTCGGACCAGATGGGGGCGAAATGACGCGCAGGGTGGCAATATCCGGTATGGGAGCGATCAGCGCAGCCGGGCTGGGCCTCGATGCGCTGTGGGATGCGGCGCGCGAGGGGCGTTCCGCCATCGGTCCGATCGAACTGCCCAACGCGACCGGCAACCGCGTGCTGATCGGCGGCGCAATCCCGGGGTTCGATCCTGCCCGGCATATCGATGAAACCGTGCTGCGGACCTGCGATGCCTATTCCCAGTACGCGCTTTACGCTTCGGCTGAGGCGATCGCGATGGCCGGGTTGCAGGAACCGCACCTGCGCAGCGACCGCACCGCGGCAATCGTCGGCACCGGTGTCGGAGGAATCGGAACTCTCGATGCGGGCTGCTTTCATTACTACCAGGGTCACAAGTTCGATACCTTTGCCGTGCCGAAGGTCATGACCAGTTCGGGTGCTTCGCAGGTCAGCATCGTTCATGGCATTACCGGACCTACCTTTGCGGTCAGCAGCGCCTGTGCATCGGGCAGCCAGGCGATCGGCATGGCCGCCATGATGATCAAGGCCGGCCTGATTGACCGGGCGGTCGTGGGCGGGGCCGAAGCCTGCCTGACGCCCGCGACCATGCGGGCCTGGGAATATCTGCGCGTGCTCAGCCCCGATGCCTGCCGGCCATTCTCGCTTGGCCGGACCGGCATGGTGATCGGCGAGGGCGCCGCCATGTTCGTCCTCGAGGCAAGCGATGCACTCGAAGCCCGCGGCGGCACGGCCCTGGCCTGGCTGGTCGGCTATGGCACTTCAAGCGATGCGCGCGACATGGTGCAGCCCGACGCGGACGGCGCGGCGCGAGCCGTGCGGGCAGCGCTGGGGGATGCCGGTCTGCCCCCCGAAGCGATCGGGTACATCAACGCCCACGGCACCGGCACCGTCCTGAACGACATGACCGAGGCGAAGGCCTTGCGCGATGTATTCAACGACGCGCTCGACGCAATCCCCGTGTCTTCCAGCAAGCCGATCATCGGCCATGCGCTGGGTGCGGGCGGGGCGCTTGAACTTGCGATCACGGTCCAGGCGCTTCGTGAGCAGGTGATCCCGCCGCACATCAATTGCCTGGAACAGGATCCGAAGTGCCCCCTGCGGCTGCAACTGGACGATCCGCTGCCGCATTCGTTTGATGCCGCGCTTTCCAATTCGTTTGCGTTCGGAGGGATCAACAGCGCGCTCATCGTCGCGCAAGCGTCCTGAGCATTCGGCATGGCGTGCGTGGCGATCGAGCGGTCCCCGCTTGATCCGGCGGGCGCTTGCTGCCAAGCGGTCTGCATGAACGATCGCGTCCTGCCGCTTGAAGGCGTCCACAACTTCCGTGACTATGGCGGCTATGCCGGTGCCGATGGGGCGCGGCTGCGCACCGGGCTGCTGTGGCGCTCCGCCCAGCATGGCGATGCCACCGATCCGGACCTTGAAGCGATCAAGGCGTTGCAGCTGGGCACGGTGATAGACCTGCGCGGCCCCACCGAGCGCGAGGCGAAGCCGTGCCGCCGCTACCCCGGCTTCGCCGCCGAGGTGCTGCACCACCATGACGAGACGGCGGGCCTGGCGCTCCACGTCGATGCCGCAAAGGACGCGATCAGCGCGGCCGAGGCGCGGCAGGCGATGGAGGATCTGTACGCGGGCATCGCCTGGCGGCCCAACCTGGTGCCGATGCTGCGCCGCTATTTCGAAGTGCTTGAACAGCGGGATTCGGCCAGCCTGGTCCATTGCGTCGCGGGCAAGGACCGCACCGGCTTTGCCGTCGCCATGCTTCACCACGCGCTGGGGGTGCATCCGGACGACATCATGGCCGATTACCTGATGACCAATGCCGCCGGCCGGATCGAGGCGCGGATCGCCGCAGGTGCCAGCCAGATTCGCCAGCGCTATGGCGCGATCGATGACGCCACGGTGCGCACGCTGATGGGGGTTGAGGAAAGCTACCTCGCCAACGCGTTCCGCGCGATCCGCGAGCGGCATGGTGATCTGGATGCCTACCTGGCCGAAGTGCTGGGGGTGGATGCCCCGCGCATCGCGGCGCTGCGCCAGCGCTACCTCGCCGCATAGCGTCATCCCGGATCAGGTCCGGGACGACGTTATTGGGCCAGGAATCCGCGCACTTCGCCCATGAACCGGTTGAACTGGTCGTGGTGCAGCCAGTGGCCTGCGTTCTCGAATTCCACCACCCGCGCGTCCTGGAAATGCTCCAGCCGCCCGTCCCTGGCCGGACTTGAGGCCCAGCTATCCAGGCCATAGAGCAGCAGCATCGGGCAGGTGATCGCCTGCCACAGTTCCTGCGTGCGGTCGGCCGGCACGTCCTCGAACGCCCAGACGTTGAGATAGGGGTCGAACTTCCAGCTCCAGGTGCCGTCCTCGTTGCGGCTGGCGCCGTGGATGGTGAGGTGGCGGGCCTGTTCGTCGGTCAGGAAGGAGTTCTCCTCCTTCATGCGGGCATAGGCTGCTTCCAGCGTCGCATAGCGGCGCGGGGTGCGCCCCGCGGCGGCGCGGCGATCGCTGATCCATTGGCGGAAGCGATTGGCATAGCCCGCCGCCTCGCGCTCGGCCCGGACGGCAGGGGACGGGCCCAGCCCTTCGATGTTGACCAGCTTGCGGACCTTTTCCGGATAGAGCCCGGTAAAGCGGGTCGCGACATTGCCGCCCAGCGAGTGGGCGATGATCGTGACCTGATCGTGCCCAAGGGTGTGGACCAACTGGGCGAAGTCATAGACGAAGGCCGGCATCTCGTAATTGCCGTCCGGTGCCCAGGCGCTGTCGCCGTGGCCGCGCAGGTCCGGGGCGATGACGTGCCAGTCCTTAGCCAGTTCCTCGGCCACCCAGTCCCAGCTGCGGCAATGATCCCGCCCGCCGTGCTGAAGGATCAGCGGCGGTGCTTCCGGATTGCCCCAGTCCACGTAGTGAAGGCGCAGGCGCTGGGAGATGAAGCTGTTGGCGGTCGGTCCGTGAGGTGTCATGCCCCCGGCTTTGCGACGAAGCGCGGGCCGCGTCAATTCCGCGCAGGTCAACCCGGGTTGCGCAGCGCGGCGAGGATCTGGCCCTGCAGCCAGATCCTCGCCTGCGGTTCGACGAAGCTGTGGCTGGCATCCGGGCAGCGCCGCAGCCGCGCGTCGTCCCTGTCCCAGCTGGCGATGAACGCCTGGGCAGTGCGATCGTTAGCGGCGAGCAGGATCGTTACCGGCCCGCCGAACGCGGCAAGCGATTCGGCCATTCGCGTGGCCAGTGGGCCGGGGCCGGCGTCGGGCCGGGCCGCCTCGACGATGCTGGACGCCATCCGGCCAACGTCGACCTTGCCGGTGATCAGGCGCCAGATCGCACGGGGGTTCGTCAGGCGCTTGAAATAGTGTCGCCGCAGCGCCGAAGGCGGCATCGGCGTGGCAGCGCTTTCGGGCTCGTCCGCCGCCGCCTGCCCCGCATCTGCGTCCGCCTCGGGCTCGAAAGTCCAGGGGTTGGCGAGCACGAGCGCATCACAGCCCGCGCCGCCGGCCAGCATCAGCGCGCTGGCGGCATCGCAGTTGCCGAAGGCGACCACGCGCCGCAGGGTCGGCACGTGCGAGCGGAAGGCGCGCAGCGCGGCGGCAATGTCGGCGGCACTGGCTTCGAACCCGGCGTTGTCGCCGCTGCTGTCGCCCACGCCGCGCCGGTCGAAGCGCATCACCGGGAACCCTGCCGTGGCGATCAGCTGCGCCAGCCGGGCCTGGCTGCCCCACGGGCCGGAGCGGAGCTCGTTGCCGCCGCTGACGATCAGCAGGCCGGTGCCAGCATCCGCCGTGTCGAGCGTGCCCGCCAGTTCTGCCCCCTCGCAGGTGAAAGTGAAATGCCGCCGGCTCATGCCTTGCAGCCCATCGTGACGATCGCCGCCAGGGCGTCGGCCTGTGCCGGATCGTGGTCCGGCTCTGCGCGCAGCCACAGCGGGCGGCCGCCGACAAGGTCTTGCTCGATCGAAGTCAGGCAGGCGTCATCCGCCGTCTGCGCTTCGTGCAACTGGCGGATCATCTCACCCGACAGGGTGAAGCCGGCTAGGTCCAGTCCATGCTTCATTCCGTGTTCGAGCAGGGCCTCGCCAGTCTCCTCGACCCCCGCCTCGCGCGAGGCGAGGATGCGGGCGCGCAGCAGGGTCCGCAGCAGGCTCGCCCCTTTGACCGGGGCATGGAGCCAGCCCGGCAGGCCGGGCGGCAGCAGCAGTCCGCCGCCGCGGATCGCCAGCACGTGGGTGGCCGCGAAGTGCCGCGCGGCGGCTTCCACCGCCATGCGCCAATCCTCCAGCTCCACCGCTGACAGATCGCGCAGGCTTTCGTTTGTGCCCGGCAGGTCCGGCAGGAAACAGTCGATCCCCGTGCCGTCCAGCCGCCGCATGACTTCCACCGTCAGGTGGCGCAGCTTGTTGGCCTCGTCGAACAGGGCCGGGACCACCAGCATGCGCAGTCGGCGCCCGTGATCGAAGGAGAGCGCGTATTCGTGGGCCTGGACGCCGCCGGGCAGGGGGCAGGGATAGCTGTCGCTGTTCACGCCGCCTCGCGCTTTGCCTCGGCAAAGGCGAGCAGGGCGCCGTAGGTTTCCAGCAGATCGGCGTCGATCTCGTCATCGTCGATCGCGATGCCGAGGCGATCCTCCATCTCGGTGAACAGCCCGGCGACCGCCATCGAATCGAGTTCGGGCAGATGTCCGAACAGCCCGGTATCGGGCGTCAGATCCTCGACCTGGTCGTCCGTCAGGCCGAGCACGTCGGAGAGAATGCGGCGTAGCTTGCGGTCGGTATCGGAGCGCATCGGTCTTCCATCCATTGATCAGCGCCGCTCTAGCCGCGCCGGAGCAGAACGCGCAAGGCATTGCGGGTAATTGCGGGCCAGTTCCCCGGATGGAAGGCGCGAAAAGCCTCGATCCGGTAGCGCGGGCGCACGGTTTCCATCCAGTCGCGCTTGTAGGGATCGTCGCCGGTGCCGAAATCGACCAGGCTCACCCGGTCGCGGTCGATCACCTGCTCGAACAGGGCTGCGGTCAGAGTGGTGCCGGGCGACACCGGCTTGGACGCCTCGGTATGGGCCAGTTTGTGGATGAAGGCCGTGCCGCTCTCGACCGTCCACAGCTGGGCGGCGACCGGCTGGCCATCGGCGGTGCGGGCTAGGCCGAGCCGCAGGCGGCCTGCCGCGCCTTCTGCTTCGGCAAAGCGGCGCAGGAACGCGGGCGAACCTTCGTTCGGCTTCCAGCTTTGCGCATAGACCGCTTCGTAGGCTTCCCAGCTTTCGGGGCTGAACTCCGTGTCGATGCTGACGCTGACTTTCGCGCCCTTGCGCTTCAGCGTGGTGCGCAGCGGGCCTGGCCGCTCGGCAAGGTATTGGGCGTAGCTGCGGCCACCCACCGGGAGGACGTGGTTGACGTCGCAGGGACTGACGAACACCGTCCAACCGCTGCGCCGCAATGCGCGTGCCAGCGCGCTGGCCTCGCCATTCTCGTCGGGCAGGGGGGAGAGAACTAGGTGCGGGGCCTCTCCGGCAAGATTCGCGGCCAGGGCATCCAGCATTCGCGCCCGATCGGCGCCAGCGGTGAACAGCGGGCGCACGCGGAAGGAATACCAGTTGCCAAGCGCGTGAATAGACCGCTGCTGGCGGTGCAGCGCCATGACGCCGCGTTCCCGGCCATCCCGCATCACCGCGATCAGAGGGAGCAGGTCGCATTCTTCCGCCAGGGCGCGCCACCATTCCAGCCGGTCGAACGGCGCGGCGGCAGGGCCGGCGAGCAGCGCGGCGAGCGCGGCATCGTCTTGCACTTCCTTAAGTTCATCGTGATAGACGATGGAAACCAACCGGCGAACCCCACTTGCAACGGAGCCTTGCGACCCTTGTCCGCGCCTGACGACACCTCGATCCGGCCACTCGACCATCTCGCCCTGCGCGGGGCGGATGATGCCCCTGCGCTGGTGCTGCGCGAGGGGACTCTTAGCTACAAGGACTTAAGGGATCGTGTCGGGCGGCTGGCGGGCTGGCTGAAATTGCAGGTGCCGGAGGCGGGCGCGCGGGTGGCAAGCTGGGCGGCCAAGGGCGAACTCACCTGCCTTATGCCGCTGGCGGCGGCGCGGGCGGGGCTGGTCCACGTGCCGGTCAACCCGCTGCTCAAGCACGCACAGGTCGCGCATATCCTGGCCGACAGCGGCGCGCAGCTGCTGGTCGGCACGCCCGCGCGGCTGGCGACGCTGGGGGAAGGGGACGTGCCTGCGGATTGCCGCATCGTGGCCGAGGGGGAGGCGATTTCCGCCGCCGCCGCCGCCGATCCCTTGCCGTCAAGTGAAGCCGATCCCCATGACCTGGCCGCGATCCTCTACACCAGCGGGTCGACCGGCCGGCCCAAGGGCGTGATGCTCAGCCATGCCAACATGTGGCTGGGGGCGCAGAGCGTCGCCAGCTATCTGGGCCTCCGGGCCGACGACCGTGCACTGGCCGTGCTGCCGCTGTCGTTCGACTATGGACAGAACCAGTTGCTCTCCCACTGGTATGTGGGCGCCAGCGCCGTGCCGCTGGATTACCTGACCCCGCGTGACGTCGTGAAGGCGATCGAGAAACATGGCGTGACCACGCTCGCCGCCGTGCCGCCGCTGTGGGTGCAGCTGGCGGAACTCGACTGGCCAACCGAGACGGCGGCAAGGCTGCGGCGGCTGACCAACAGCGGCGGGGCGCTGACGGTCGATCTGGTCGCGCGGCTGCGCGGCCTGTTCCCGCAGGCGCGGCTGTTCGCGATGTACGGGCTGACCGAGGCGTTCCGCTCGACCTTCCTCGACCCCGCGCTGATCGACAGCCATCCCACCTCGATGGGCAAAGCGATCCCCCACGCGGAAATCCTGGTGATCGGCGATGATGGCGCGGTGACGGCTGACGGCGCGGAGGGCGAACTGGTCCACTGCGGCCCGCTGGTGGCGCAAGGCTATTGGCAGGATGCCCAGCGCACCGCCGAACGGTTCCGCCCGGCGCCTGCCGCCTCGCGCTATGGCGGCATGGCCGTCTGGTCGGGGGACCGGGTGCGGAGAGATGCCGACGGCCTGTTCTACTTCGTCGGGCGGCGTGATGCGATGATCAAGAGCGCGGGCAACCGGATCAGCCCGCAGGAGATCGAGGATGCCGCGCTGGCGACCGGGCTGGTGGCCGAGGCCGTGGCGCTGGGCATTCCCGACGAGCGGCTGGGTCAGGCGGTCCACCTGGTGGTGCGCGCTGCACCCGGCAGTTCAGGTTCGGCGGAAGAACTGCCGCGCATCCTGCTGAAGGAACTGCCCAACTTCATGCAGCCGCGGGTCATCCACTGGCGGGATGTCATGCCCGTTTCACCCAATGGCAAGCTCGACCGTACCGGGCTCTATCAGGAACTCACCGCATGAAGCCGCTTGGCCCGATCCCCGCTGGTTACACCGCCCTCGACGGCGAGCTTGCCATCGGCGGCCGCAAGGCGAGCGTGCTGGTTGAGGAGGCGGGCGGCACCCCGCTGTTCGTCTATTGTGCCGACCTGATCCGCCAGCGCGTGGCCCAGCTGCGCAGCGCCCTGCCGCAGCGGGTGGCATTGCATTATGCGGTGAAGGCCAATCCCTACCGCCCGGTGCTCGAACTGATGGCCGGGCTGGTCGATGGCTTCGATATCGCCTCGGGCGGCGAACTGGCAATGGTCCGTGCCGCCGGGATCGATCCGGCGCGGGTCAGCTTTGCCGGCCCGGGCAAGCGCGACGCGGAGCTGGAGGCCGCGATCGCCGCCGGAGTGACGCTCAACCTTGAATCCGAAGGCGAGGCGGACCGCGCCCTCGCCATTGCCAGCCGCCTTGGCGAGACTCCACGCCTGGCGATCCGCGTGAACCCCGATTTCGATCTCAAGGGATCGGGCATGAAAATGGGCGGCGGGGCCAAGCCGTTCGGGATCGACGCCGAACGCGTCCCCGCGCTGGCGCGGCGGATCATCGCCGTGGGGGCTGAGTGGCGCGGCTTCCATATCTTCGCCGGCAGCCAGGCACTGGATGCGGCGGCGATCATCCACACCCAGGCCCAGACGCTGGACCTTGCCGCGCGCCTTGCGGAAGAAAGCGGCGCGCCGCTCCCTCACTGCAACCTTGGCGGGGGCTTTGGCATCCCCTATTTCCCCGGCGACACGCCGGTCGATCTCGCCGCCGTGGGAGCCGCGTTGGGCGAGCGGATGGAGCAGCTTCCCACCGTGCTGCAGGGTACCGCCTTCTGCATCGAGCTGGGCCGCTATCTGGTCGGAGAAGCCGGGGTTTATCTCTGCCAAATCGTCGACCGCAAGGTCAGCCACGGTGAGCTTTACCTGATTACCGACGGGGGCCTCCATCACCAGCTCGCGGCCAGCGGCAACTTCGGCACGGTGGTGCGCCGCAACTATCCGGTCGCCATCGCCAGCCGCTTTGGCGCGGAGGTTGAGGAAGAGGCCAACGTCGTCGGCTGCCTCTGCACTCCGCTCGACCGGCTGGCTGACAAGGGCGGTTTTCCGCGCGCGGAAGTGGGCGATTTGGTCGCCGTCTTCTGCGCGGGGGCCTATGGCGCCAGTGCCAGCCCGGCGATGTTCCTGGGGCAGGGGCCGGCACGGGAAATGCTGGTTTAACATCTGCTTGGTGCAGTGTCCCGCTTTGGGACCGGGGCTATTTCGCCACCGAATCTGCACACAAGGCTAACGCAATGTTCACCCTTTTTGCCGATAGCGGAGCCTGAATAGCCGGGCCTTCCGTGGGGATAGGGCACGCTCCCGTGGGGAGGCTCGGCGCTGACCAAGGGAAATGCCCGATGCCGACCTCCCGTTTCTCCCGCCTGCTTGCCGGTAGCGCCATGCTGAGCCTGGCCCTGTCCGGCTGTGCCGGCGGTGCCAGTGGGCCGCAGCTTCCGCCCGCCAACTACGTGGCGATGCAGGAAGGTCCGGGCGAGGAATACGTCATCGGCCCGCTTGATGAGCTGACCATCTTCGTCTGGCGCAATCCGGAACTGGGCGCGAAGGTTCAGGTCCGGCCGGACGGGCGGATCACCACGCCGCTGATCACCGACATGCCCGCCGTCGGCAAGACGCCCTCGATGCTGGCCGAGGATATCAAGCTGCAGCTTTCGCAGTATATCCAGGACCCGCTGGTCTCGGTGATCGTCAACAAGTTCGCGGGCACTTTCAGCCAGCAGGTCCGCGTCGTCGGCGCGACCGAAAAGCCGGCCTCGCTGCCTTACCGTGCCAACATGACCCTGCTCGACGCGATGATCGCGGTCGGCGGCCTGTCGGAATATGCCTCGGGCAACCGGGCAAAGTTGATCCGTTTTGACAAGGCCACCGGCAAGCAGAAGGAATACGCGATCCGGCTGGGCGACCTGCTGAAGCGCGGCGACAGCGCGGCCAACGTCATGCTGATGCCGGGCGACGTCATCATCATCCCTGAAAGCACGTTCTGAGGAAGGGGCGGGCCGGGGGCAAGGCATGACCAATATCTTCGACGAATTGCGCGCGGCGCTCTATTCTGTCTGGCATCGGCGCTGGCTGGCGCTGGGCGTGGCCTGGGCGGTCTGCCTGCTCGGCTGGCTGGTGGTGGCGATGATCCCCAACAGCTATGAATCGAAGGCGCGCATCTATGTCCAGATCGACGACGTCATCGCCGAGACGACCGGGATCGGGATGGGTGACCGCAAACGCGAGATCGAACGCGTCCAGCAGACCCTGACCAGCGCGATCAACCTGGAAAAGGTCATCCGCGGCACTGCCGTGGGCGAGGAGATCACATCGCCCAAGCAGATGGAAGGCGCGGTGCTGGGGCTGGAAAAGAAGATCAAGGTCGAAAGCGTCAAGGACAACCTGTTCACCATCACCGCCAGCTTTGGCGACGGATCGCGCAGCGATGCCGAGAACGCCAGGATCGCGCAGGACATCGTCCAGAAGCTGATCGACATCTTCCGCGAAGAAAACCTCTCGGGCAGCCGTGGGCAAATGACCACTTCGCTCGATTTCATGGACCAGCAGCTTGCTTCGCGCCAGAGGGAGCTGGAAGCTGCCGAGCAGAAGCGCCTGGCTTTCGAGGCGCAGAACCCGGACCTGATCCAGGGCGGCGTTTCGGTGATGCAGCGGCTGGAGGCTTCGCGCGCCGAACTGCGCGGGATCGACGCCGATCTTGCCGCTGCGCAAAGCGCGCTGGCGGCGATCAACGGACAGCTTGCCGGCACGCCGCAGAGCCTGCCGGGCACCGGCCCCAGCGGCGGCGCGCGCAGCGCGCTGGCCCAGGCGCAGGCCGAACTGTCGGGCATGAAATCGCGGGGCCTCACCGACAACCATCCGGACGTGATCGCCGCGAAGAACCAGGTCGCCGCGCTGCGTTCAGCCGCTGCTGCCGAGGGCAATGGCGGCGGCGCGGGCGGCATGCCCAACCCGGCCTATACTTCGCTCCAGTCGATCAAGGCGGAGCGGCAGGCCAATGTCCAGGCGCTCTCCACCCGCCGCGCGGCGGTGCAGTCCGAAGTGGCGCGCATCACCACCCAGCAGATCAGCAATCCGCAGGTGGCCGCCGAACAGGCCCGGATCAACCGCGACTATGACGTGCTCAAGCAGCAGTACGACAAGCTGCTGCAGGACCGCGAGGAACTGCGTCTGCGCGGCCAGGTGGAGACCGAGCACAATTCGATCCGCTTCCAGGTGATCGATCCGCCAACCACGCCGCGCGCGCCGGTCGCGCCGAACCGTCCGTTGCTGCTGTTCGCGGTGCTGGTGGTCGGGCTGGGGGCAGGCGCGGGGGCGGCCTTCGCGCTCAGCCAGCTGCGCTCGACCTTTGCAACGGTCAGCAAGCTGGAGCGGGCGACCGGCCTGCCGGTGCTGGGCGCGGTCAGCCAGACCATGACCGACGCGGCCCGCGAACTGCGCGCCAGGCGTCTGAAGTATTTCTACGGCGCCACTGCCGCGCTGGGAGGCCTGTTCGTGCTGCTGCTGGTGATCGAATTCATCCAGGTCGGCATGGTGGCGTAAGGGAATTGCAATGACCGAACACAGCAAGATCCCCGTGCCCGGGCACGACGAGGCAGAGGCCAAGCCCTCGCTGATCGAGCGGGTGGTGCGCAACTATGACCTGGTCAAGCTTGCGCCCGCGCCGATCCCGGAAGACCTGATTCCCCCCGTCTCCAAGCGCCGCCGCTATCGCCGCGCGCATGAGGAGATCGAGGAGGCCGAGGTTGTTCCCGTGGCGGAAGCGCCGACCGCGCCGCCAGCGCCCGCCCCCGTTTCCGCGACCGGCCCGCTGCCTGCGGTCGAAACGCCGGAAGTGGTCAGCCCCGAAGTCATCGCCCCGCCGCCTGCTGCTGCGGCTGCTTCGGAAAGCCTGCCTGTGCCTGCGGTCGAGGCGGTTGTGTTTACGGGGGAACGCCACCCGGTAAGCCGCCAGCACCTGCGCGACCAGGGCCTGATCGTCCCTGAAGGCAGCGTGACCGCGCTGCTGGAGGAGTTCCGCATCATCAAGCGCCAGTTGCTGTTCAATGCGATCCAGCTTGGCCAGCAGGGCATGGGCGCCGCGTCGCAGCGAGTGCTGATCTGTTCGCCCCATCCGGGCGAGGGCAAGAGCTTTACCGCCGTCAATCTTGCGCTGGCCATCGCCGCCGAGAAGGAGAGCGAAGTCCTGCTGGTCGATGCCGATTTCGCCAAGCCTTCGGTCCTTTCGATGCTGGGCCTGCCGGGCGGTCCGGGGCTGATGGACGCGCTCGCCGATCCCGAAATGGACGTGGCCGACTGCGTGATCGGCACCGACATTTCGGGGCTGTGGGTGCTGCCGGCGGGCAATGCGACCAATTCGGACAGCGAATTCATCGCCTCCTCGCGCACCCGCACCGTGCTCGACCGGCTGGTGCAGGGCGCGCCCAACCGCTTCGTGATTTTCGATTCGCCGCCCGCGCTGGCCGCCAGCCCGGCGGCTGAACTGGCCAAGTACGTGGGCCAGGCGGTGGTCGTCGCGCGGGCCGACCGGACGGGGCAGGGCGCGCTGGAAGACGCGATCTCGCTGCTTTCGGCCTGCCCGAACATCCAGCTGCTGCTCAACGCAGTCCACTTCAGCCCGAGCGGCCGCCGCTTCGGCTCCTACTATGGATACGGGGGATGACGATGAAGTCCCACCACTTGCGCGGGCTTGCGCTGCTCGCCGCCGGTCTTGCGATCGGCGCACCGGGCCTCGCCCATGCCCAGTACGTGTCCTATGGCGACATGGGCGGCGGATCGGGAATGGACGGCGCCGCGTCGTCTGGCGACAGCGATGCCGAGAGCGGGGATGATGGCGCTCTCGATGCCGTGCCGCTGGCCAAGCATGGCGGACGGGTCAAGGTCACGCCCTATATCGAGGCCAGCCAGGTGATGCTGGCCGAGCTTTCGCCCGGCAATGATGTGCTGACCTATACCTCGATTGCCGCCGGGGCCGATGTCGCGCTTGACGGGCGCAACACGCAAGGCGCGCTGTCGCTGCGCTATGAGCGCCGGTTTGGCTGGGGCAAGGACACGTCCGACAGCGATACGCTGAGCGGCCTTGCCCGCGTTTCCACCGCGATCGTGCCGCGCACCCTGACGATCGAGGCCGGCGCGCTCGCCTCGCGGATGAGCGTGGAGAACAACGGCGCGGCCGTCTCGGGGCTGGAGTTCGGCGACAGCGTTACCCAGATCTACTCGGTCTATGCCGGGCCTTCGCTGCAGACCCGTGCCGGAGACGTCGATATCTCGGCGCAGTACCGGATCGGCTACAACCGGGTCGAAAGCCCCAATTCGCTCTCGATCGCGCCGGGCCAGCCGCTGGTCGACGTGTTCGACGATTCGGTCGTTCACAACGCCCAGGTCCATGCCGGAACCCGCGCGGGCGAATTGCTGCCGGTGGGCATCGGCGTCGGCGCGGGCTGGAACCGCGAAGATGTGTCCAATCTCGACCAGAGGATCGACGACAAGCACCTGCGCGCCGACATCACCATTCCGGTCGGCCATGATCTGGCCCTGGTCGGCGGCGTGGGCTGGGAGAACGTCAAGATCTCCAGCCGCGATGCGGTGCGCGATCCGGTCACGGGTCTCGCCCTGCGCGGCCCCGATGGGCGCTATGTCACCGACAAGAGCCAGCCGCGCGTGCTCGCCTATGACGCCGAAGGGCTGATCTGGGATGCCGGGGTGATCTGGCGCCCCAGCCGCCGTACCGCGCTGGAAGCCCACGTCGGCAAGCGCTATGGCTCGACCAGCTATTACGGCAGCTTCGCCTATGCGCCGTCGCCGCGCACCAGCATCAATGTCTCGGTCTATGACAATGTCGCGGGCTTTGGCGGGATGCTCAACCAGTCGCTCGCCAATCTGCCCACCCAGTTCGAGGCGGTGCGCAATCCGCTGAACGGAGATCTGAACGGCTGCGTCGCGCCGACCGGCACGGTTTCGGCCGGCCAGTCGAGCTGCTTTGGCGGCGCGCTGGGCTCGGTCCGTTCCTCGGCCTTCCGGGCGCGCGGGGTGATGGCCAGCGTCGGCGTCGGCGGCAACCGTCTGCAATACGGCGTGGGCGGGGGCTATGATCGCCGCAAGTTCATTGCCGCACCGGGTACGGTGCTCGCGCTCGCCAACGGAGTGGTTGACGAGAATGTCTGGGTCGCGGCCTATCTCAACGGCCGGATCGACCGGGATTCCAGCTTCGGCACCAATGTCTGGGCCAACTGGTACCAAAGCGGAGACGCCTTGACTGGCGATTCCAGTTCGATTGGCGCAACCGCCGCCTATTACCGTTCGATCACCAACCACCTGACCGCGACCGCCGCGGTCGGCGTGGACGGGGTCAGCCGCGATCTGGTCGACGATGTCTGGTCCGCCCAGGCGATGGTCGGCGTGCGGTATTCCTTCTGAGCTGCCGGGAGTAGATCACGATGTTCAATGACTTTTACGGGCTCACCGGGCGACCGTTCCAGCTGACCCCCGATCCGACCTTCTATTTCGAGAGCCTGACGCACCGCAAGGCGCTGTCCTACCTGTCCTATGGCCTGGCCCAGGGCGAGGGCTTCGTGGTGATCACCGGCGAGGTCGGCGCGGGCAAGTCCACCCTGGTCGCGCACCTGATGGCGACGATCGACCCGGCGCGCCTGACCGCCGCGCAGATCGTCACCTCCAGGCTCGATGGAGAGGAACTGGTCCATGTCGTGGCCCAGGCGTTCGGCCTGATCGTCGACGGGCATGACAAGGCCAGCGCGCTCGGCGCGATCGAGGCTTTCCTGCATGACGAGGCCCGCGCAGGCCGCCGCTGCCTGCTGGTGGTCGACGAGAGCCAGAACCTGGCCATCGACGCGCTGGAAGAGCTGCGGATGCTGTCCAACTTCCAGCTGGGCGCGCACCCGCTGCTCCAGACCCTGCTGCTCGGCCAGCCGGAATTCCGCGAGACAATCCAGGATCACCCGCAGCTTGAACAGCTGCGCCAGCGCGTGATCGCCGCCCATCACCTTGAAGCCATGGAGCTGGGCGAAGTCCAGCCCTACATCGAACACCGCCTGAAGTGCGTGGGCTGGACCGGCAATCCGCAGTTCGACCAGCGCGTGTTCACCGGGCTGTATGAAGCCTCGGGCGGTGTGCCGCGCCGGATCAACCAGATCTGCAACCGCCTGATGCTGCTGGGTGCGGTCGAACAGCGCAACCGGATCGACGGCGCGATGCTTAGCCAGGTGCTGGAGGAACTCGAACTCGACGGCACGCTCCAGCTCAAGCGGATCACGCCGATGGCGCCGCAGCCCGCTGCCGAGGCTCCGGCCGAGGCCGCTGTCGCAGCCGCGCCGCCGGTCGGTGTCGTGGCTCTGGAAGAGCTTCAGGCCATGTTGGCCGAACGGGACGCCCAGATCCGCGAATTGCAGCAGGCGGTGATCGAACTCGCCAACGATCGAGACAGCGCGCCCGAACCTGTCGCCGATCCGGCGCACGGCGAAGCGCTGGCCGCGATCGAGGCCAAGCTGGCCGGGCTGGAAGGCAAGATGCTGGAGCAGGAACGCACCATCCGCCACACCCTGACGATGCTGATCGAATGGATCGAATCCGACGACGCCCAGCGCGCCGCCGCCTGATCACGGGAGCGAAACGGTCGCCATGGCTCCCTTGTCGGACGTGTCCGGAAAGCCCGTCGTCAACGGCCTGTCGGTCGATGTCGAGGATTGGTTCCAGGTCGGCGCCTTCGAAGGGGTGATCGACCGGGACAGCTGGGATTCGCAATCCGACCGGGTGGTCGGCAATTGCGAGCGGATCCTCGACATGTTCGCCGCCGCCGAAGTGAAGGGCACCTTCTTCACGCTTGGCTGGGTGGCGCAGCGGCACGGGGCGCTGATGCGCCGGATCGTCGATGCGGGACACGAACTGGCCAGCCACGGCTGGGATCACGAGCGCGTGTTCCGGTTCGACAAGGCCGCATTCTCCGCCGACCTGGAGCGCAGCCGCAAGGTGCTGGAGGATGCCGCCGGCGTCCGCATCACCGGCTACCGCGCGCCCAGCTTCTCGATCGACCAGCGCACGCCCTGGGCCTATATGGCGCTTGCCGAACAGGGCTATGAATACAGCTCGTCCGTCGCGCCGATCGTTCACGATCACTACGGCTGGCGGGATGCGCCGCGCTTTGCCTTCAAGCCGCTGCCGTGGTCCGACCTGATCGAGATTCCCGTTACCACCGCCCACTTTGCCGGACGGCGGCTGGCGGCTGGGGGCGGGGGCTTCTTCCGGGTCCTGCCCTATGCCTTCCAGCGCTGGGCGATCCGCCAGGTCAACATCCGCGATGGCCGCCCGGCGGTGTTCTATTTCCACCCGTGGGAGATCGATCCCCAGCAACCGCGCGTTCCCGGCGCGCCGCTGCGCTCGCGGGTGCGGCACTATACCAACCTGTCGGTTATGGCCGAGAAGCTCGAAGCGCTGATCCGCGATTTCCACTGGGGGAGGATGGACGTGCTGGCTCACCGCGAAAAGCAACTGGCGGTGGACCTCGCGGCATGAACGCCCCGTTTCGCCCCAGCCTTGCCGCCGTGCGCGCAAGCTCGCTTGCCGAAGCGGACGAGTGCCGCCGGATCGAGGCTTTCCTGGCCCGTCAGCCGGACGCGACGCCGTTTCACCGTCCGGCCTGGCTGCAGGCAACCGCGCGCGGCACCGACAACCGCGCCCACGCGCTGCTGCTGGAACGCGGCGGCGAACTGACCGGCTATCTTCCGCTGCTGGAAGTTCATTCGCCGTTGTTTGGCGGCCTGCTTGCCTCCAGCGGGTTCGGCGTGGGTGGCGGGGCACTGCTGTCCGATGGTGAAGACCCTGCCGAGCTGTTCGGCGCGCTGGAGGAACTCGCCCTGCGCCTGTCTTGCCCGGCGGCGGAACTGCGCGGCGGACCGCTGCCTGAAGGACGCGCGGGCTGGAAGGTGCGCTTCGATTCCCACTGCGGGTTCGTGGCGCCGCTGGCCGGCGATGACGAAGCGCAGCTCCTCGCCGTTCCGCGCAAGCAGCGCGCCGAGGTGCGCAAGGGCCTGGGCATGGACCTGTCGGTCGAGATCGGCCGGGGAGAGGCGGACCGCGCCGCCCACTATGCCGTCTATGCCGAAAGCGTCCGCAATCTCGGCACGCCGGTCTTCCCGCGCCGCCTGTTCGCCGAAGTGCTCGATGCCTTTGGCGAGGATGCCGACATCCTGACCGTGCGGCACCAGGGGCAGCCGGTTGCCAGCGTCCTGTCGCTCTACCATCGCGGCGCGGTGATGCCCTATTGGGGCGGGGGCACGTTGGCCGCGCGGCGGCTGCGCGCCAATGACCGGATGTATTTCGAACTGATGCTCCACGCCCGGCGCCGGGGCTGCGTCCGGTTCGACTTCGGCCGTTCCAAGACCGGCAGCGGCGCTCATGATTTCAAGCGCAACTGGGGGTTCGAGCCTCAGCCGCTCGGCTATGCCGGCTGGACTGCGCCGGGCCATCCGGTGCGCGATGCCGATCCCACCAGCAGCCGCCACGCCGCGCGCATCGCGCTGTGGCAGAAGCTGCCTCTTCCGGTCGCCAATCTTGCCGGCCCGTTCATTTCCCGGGGCCTCGCATGACCAATGAAATCCTGTTCTTGTCGCACCGGATGCCGTTTCCGCCCGATCGGGGTGACAAGATTCGCTCGCACCACGTGCTCAAGCGGCTGGCGGGGCTCGCCCCGGTCCATGTCGCGACCTTTGCCGACGATGACCGCGACATTGCCGAGGAAGTCGAGCTGGCAGCCCTCGCGCGCAGTTACCGGCTGGTCCGCCGGGTCAAGCCGCTGGTCTTTGCCGGGGTCGAATCGCTGCTGCGCCGCCAGCCGGTCAGCCTGCCCGCATTCCATAGCGCAGAGCTGGCCGACTACATCGCCCGGATCCTGCGCGAGCGGCCCATCGGCACGATCTACGTCTTCTCGGGCCAGATGGGACAATACATCCCCGATGATTTCGCGGGCGAGGTGATCTTCGATTTCGTCGACGTCGATTCGGCCAAGTTCGAAGCCTATGCCGAGCGGGACAACGGCCTGCGCCGCTGGATCAACGCGCGCGAGGGGCGCCTGCTCGCCGCCGAGGAAGCCCGGCTCGCCCGGCGCGCCGGGGTCAGCCTGCTGGTTTCGCCCGAAGAGGCCGCGCTGTTCCGCGCGCGCCTGCCGATCGAGGACCGCGCTGCCTGCGACGTCCGCACGCTGCGCAACGGCATCGACAGCCGCTATTTCGATCCTGCCGCGGTCAAGCCCGAGCCGCGCCTGGTCGACTGCGATGGGCCGCGCCTGATCTTCAGCGGGCAGATGGACTATGCCCCCAACATCGAGGCAGCGCTGCGGGTAATCGAGCGGCTGCTGCCGCGCATCCGCGAGTTGATCCCGCGCACCACTTTCCATGTCGTCGGCCGCAATCCGGCGGAGGAACTGTGCGAGCGTCACGGCAGGGACGGCGTCCACATCTGGGGCGGGGTCGATGACATGCGCACCTGGCTCAGCGCGGCGGACCTTGCCCTGGTGCCGCTGGAAATCGCGCGCGGCGTGCAGAACAAGGTGCTCGAGGCGATGGCGATGGGCCTGCCGGTCGTGCTCACCAGCGCCGCCGCCACGGGCATCGGCGCGCAGGACGGCAAGCACCTGGTGGTCGCCGACAGCGATGACGATCTGGTTGAACGCACCACCGCGCTGCTTTCGCACCCGCGCCAGGGCTGGACCCTGGGGCTGGAAGCGCGGCGCTTCGTGGTCGAGGAACTGAGCTGGCAGGCAACGCTCGCCCCGCTGGCAGCGATGGTCGGCCGCCGGGACGCGCCGACGCGCCATGCCGCCTGACCTCGCCCTGGAGGCTCCCTTGCCGCCCGGGGCCAGTTTGGCCGAGCCATGGCGCCGCCCGCTTGCGGCACTCGGCCTGACCTGGCTGGCGCTGATCGCGGCTTTCCTGCCTGACTGGCGGGCGATGTTCGCGCAGTGGTGGGATAGCTCGACCTACAATCACATCCTGCTGGTCCCGGCGATCCTGGCCTGGCTGGTCTGGCAGCGGCGCGGCGAAGTCTTGCAGTTCGAACCCCGCGCCTGGTGGCCGGGGCTGCTGGCGGCGGCGGCGGCCATGCTGCTGTGGGGGCTTGGCGCGCTGGCCGGGCTCAACCTGTTCCGTCAGGCGGGAGCGGTGCTGCTGCTGCCCGCCAGCGCGCTCGCGGTGCTGGGGCCGCGCACCTTTGCCGCGCTGTTGTTCCCCTTCGCCTACATGGGGTTCCTGGTGCCGTTCGGTGATGAGCTGGTGCCGCCGCTCCAGACGATCACGGCCAAGCTGACGGTCGCTCTGGTCCACCTCAGCCAGGTTCCGGCAGCAATCGACGGGGTGTTCATCGATACGCCCGCCGGGCTGTTCGAAGTGGCAGAGGCCTGTTCGGGGGTGAAGTTCCTGATCGCGATGGTGGCGCTGGGCGCGCTGGTGGGTAATGTCTGCTTCCGGTCCTGGCTGCGCCGGATCGCCTTCATGGGACTGTGCGTGATCGTGCCGATCCTGGCCAACGGGGTGCGCGCCTGGGGGACGATCTACGCCGCCCAGTACATCGGCGCGGAGCGCGCGGGCGGGGTCGATCACCTGATCTACGGCTGGGTGTTCTTCGCGCTGGTCATGGCCATGGTTCTGGGCCTTGGCTGGCGGTTCTTCGATCGCGGGATCGACGATCCGATGATCGACAGCGCAGCCATCGCCGCCGATCCGCGCATCGCCTGGCTTGAGCGCGCGGGCGGCCAGCTCGTGCCGCTGCTTGCGGCCCTGGCGCTGCTCTGTGCCGGTGGCCTCGCCTGGGCGCGCGCGGCCGACAGCCTGTCGGCGCCGATGCCGGAGCGGATCGTTCTCCCGCAGGTTCCCGGCTGGACGCGGGTGGACTATCATCCGTCCGCCTGGTGGGAACCCCGCGCGAACGGGGCCGATCACCGCCTGCTGGGCCGCTATGCCGATGCCGAGGGGCGCCAGGTCGACGTGTTCTTCGCGCTCTATTCCGCGCAGGACGAAGGCCGCGAAGCCGGTGGTTTCGGCGAAGGCGCGCTCAGGCCGGACAGCGGCTGGAACTGGACGAGCGAAGGGCCAGACGTGCCGGGCGGACGAACTGATCGCCTCGTCCACGTTGACCGGGTGGAACGGCTGGCCGAGACTTACTATCGCACCGACGGACTGCTGACGGGCAGCAACACCAGGCTCAAGGCCGCGCTCATCCGCGACCGGCTGCTGCTGCGCCGCGAACCGACCATGATGCTTATCCTCTCCGCCGAAGTCCGCCCGAACCAGCCTGCCAGCGCAGCGCTCAGCCGGTTCCGTAGCGCGATGGGCGATACCGGCGCGTGGATGGACCGCGTCGCCGGTCTCCGCTAGGCGCCGAGCCCATGTGCGGAATCGCCGGAATTTATCACCTGACCACCCCGAAGCCGGTCGATCCGCTGCGAGTGGAGCGCATGTGCGACGCCATGGTGCATCGCGGACCGGACGGCGCGGGGGTGTGGACCGCGCCGGGCGTCGGACTGGGACACCGCCGCCTGTCGATCATTGACGTGGCCGGATCGCCCCAGCCCATGCTGTCAGGCGATGGCCGCGCGGTGCTGGTGTTCAACGGCGAGATCTACAATTACCGCGAACTGCGCCAGGAATTGCGCGGCCTTGGCGCCGAATTCCGCACGGACGGCGACAGCGAAGTGATCCTGGCCGCCTGGCAGCGCTGGGGCACCGCCTGTCTGCCGCGCCTCCACGGGATGTTCGCTTTCGCGATCTACGACACGGCAGAGCGCACCCTGTTCCTCGCCCGCGACCGGCTGGGGGTGAAGCCGCTGTTCTATGCCCAGCTCAGCGACGGCAGCCTGGCCTTCGCTTCCGAGCTCAAGGGCCTCACCGCCCATCCGCTGCTGCGGCGCGAGGTCGATCCGCTGGCGGTGGAGGACTACCTCGCCTGGGGCTATGTGCCGGACCACCGCTCGTTCCTGTCCGGCGTGCACAAGCTGCCGGCCGGACACAGCCTGCTGCTGCGTCACGGCCAGCCGCTGCCCGCGCCCCGGCAATGGTGGGACGTTTCCTTCGCGGAGCGGCGGCAGGGCCGGGCCAGCGACCTTGAAGCCGAATTGCTTCACCTGCTGCGCCAGGCCGTGACGTCGCGGATGGTGTCGGACGTGCCGCTGGGCGCGTTCCTGTCGGGCGGGGTCGACAGTTCCGCCGTCGTCGCGCTGATGGCCGAGGCGAGCCGCGATCCGGTCAAGACCTGCTCAATCGGCTTTGACGTCAGCGCGCTCGACGAGACGAGCTATGCCCGGCAGGTGGCCGACCGGTTCCACACCGATCACAGCGCCTGCACTGTCGCCTCCGATGATTTCGAGCATGTCGATCTGCTGGCGGCGATGTTCGACGAACCCTTTGCCGATGCCTCCGCGCTGCCGACCTGGCGCGTGTGCCAACTGGCCCGCGAGACCGTCACCGTGGCCCTGTCCGGCGATGGTGCTGACGAAGCCTTTGCCGGCTATCGCCGCCAGCGCTTCCAATGGGGCGAGGACCGCTTGCGCGGCATCCTGCCGCAGGGACTGCGCGGGCCCTTGTTCGGGGGCCTGGGGGCGCTCTATCCCAAGGCCGACTGGGCGCCGCGTCCCTTGCGTGCCAAGTCCACCCTGCTCAGCCTCGCCGCGACCAGCGAGGCGGGGTATGCCCGCTCGGTTGGCGTCCTTCCGCCTGAACTGCGCCAGGACCTCTATTCGCCCGAGTTTCTGCGCCTGCGCGGCGCTTACCGGGCCGAGGCGATGTTCGAGGAAACGATGCGCCGCGCCCCGGCGCGCTCCGCGCTCGACCGTGCGCAATATGCCGATCTCAAGTTCTGGTTGCCCGGCGATATCCTGACCAAGGTCGACCGCACCAGCATGGCGGT
>ERZ795062.445-NODE-445-length-35006-cov-9.624245_pt1 | contig 35006 bp, 33 predicted proteins | sample MGYA00375146_ERZ795062 | MGnify/ENA primary metagenome ERZ795062 (study PRJEB30191, sample SAMN05720281) | activated sludge metagenome | isolation source: Anaerobic digester | place: USA | collected 2015-07-16 ...
ATCAGTCGCCGACCTTCTTGGCGGCTTCGGTGGTGGCGGTGCGAGCGCGGGTCGCCGTCTTGCGGACGCCCGTCGTCGTGGCCTTGGCGCGGGCCGTGGTGCGCTTGGCGCCGGCCTGAGCCGTCGACGTTGTCTTGGCGGCAGCCGAGCGAGTGCGGGCGGCGCTGGCCTTGACCACGGCGGCGGTTTCCTTGGAGTCGGCCTGGACCGTCGCGGCGACCTTCTTGGCGGCGCCACGGACGACCTTGGCGTCCTTCTCGACCGTCTCGGCCACCTTGGCGGCGACCTCACGGGCCTCCTTGACGCCGGTCTTGATGGCGGCCTCGGCGGCCTTCTCGGCCTCGGCGGCGGCCTTGCGGGCAGTGGTCACCGCGCCCTTGCCGGCGGCGACGGTGGTCTCGACCTGGTGCTTGAGCTCCTGGGTCGGCTGCTGCTTGCGGATCCGGGCGACAACCTGCTCGCCGCGCTCGGCGAGCTCTTCGACCTGGGCCTGGGCCTTGCTGGCCAGGGTCAGGCTGTTGCCGAAGGCGTTGGCGGGGCCGTCCTGCAGGTCCTTGACCCGCTTGTTGACCTGCTTGAGCAGGTCCTTCTGGGCCTTGTCGATGCGGGACTGCACCTTCTCCAGGTCCTTCTGGATGTCCTTGATGTCGAAGTCCTTGGCGGACGCGCGCGCCTTGTCGGCGGCGTCGCGGACGCGCTCGGCGGCCAGGTCGGTCGCGCCGACGACTGCCATGAGCTGCAACCGGGCGTCTGCGGCGGTCTTCTTGAGGTCCTTGGTGATGTCACGGGCGGGCTTGCGAGCCATGGTGTCCTCCTTGGGGAACGGGTGACTTAGTGGTGCCGCGCGGGGAGCCGTCGCGGCTTGGGTCGTCTGGGGTGGAGCCGGTCGAGGGGGTGATGCGAGTCGAACGGGTGGTGCGGGTGGTGTGAGTCGAACGGGTCGTGCGAGCGCCGGTCGTCGTGGTCTCACCGGCTGCGGCGGATTGCGCTGCCGGCTCGGGCTCGACAAAGGACCGGTAGACGTCCACCAGCACCTGGCGCTGGCGGTCGTTGAGTCGGTGGTCGGCAGCAATGGCTGCCAGGACATCGGGTGGGTCGCCAGCGCCGTGGTGGGCATCGAGGATGCCCGCCTTGACATAGAGCGACTCTGCCGACACCTGCAGTCCACGGGCGATCTGCTGGAGGATCTCTGCGCTCGGCTTCTTCAGCCCCCGTTCGATCTGGGAGAGGTAGGGATTGGAGATCCCTGCCAGCTCCGACAACTGCCGCAACGACAGCTGGGCGGCCTTGCGCTGCTCGCGCAAGTACCCCCCGAGGTCGTGGACAAGTGCCGGTGCCATGCCTCCATTGTGCTTGCTCTAGTTAGCAAAATGCAAACTCTAGGCAGCGTGAGAGGTGCCACACCCGGCCGGTCGAGGTCAGGGGGAGCGGCGTTCTTTGATGCCCAACAACTCCCGCGCCTGCCCCGTCGACATGGCCGGCCGTTGCATCAGCGTCGCCAATTCGGCTGCCCGCGAGACGAGTTCGACGTTGTGCTGGACCTGACGGCCACGCGAGAAGACGAGGTTGTCCTCCATGCCGACTCGCAGATGGCCGCCGGCAGCGACGGCTGTCGCCGCCACCGGCAGATGCCCGCGACCGATGCCGGTCGCCGACCAGCTCGTCACCTCGGGCGGCAACATCGCCACCCCCGCGAGCAGCGCCTGGGGCGTGGCCGGCATACTCCCGGGGACTCCAAGCACGAAGTCGAGGTGGACCTTGCCGCCGAATGGCAGACCACAGGTGTCGATAAGTCTGCGCAGCGCGTGCAGGTGACCCAGCTCGAAGATCTCGAACTCCGGCACGACCTCGCGCTCTTGGGCCAGCCGATAGAGGTCGACCATGAAACCCCACGGGTTGAGGAAGACGTCGTCGCCGAAATTCGTCGTGCCGCAGGTGAGCGAGCAGGAGTCGGGCTCGGCGTCGAGCACGCGCAGCCGGGCGTCGAGCGGATCGTGCACGCTGCCCCCGGTCGAGAGCTGCACCACGAGATCGGTGGCCTCCCGCACCGCCTGCACAGCCTCCCGCAGCCGGGCCGGATCGAGCGTCGGCCGGTGCTCGGCGTCGCGAACGTGGATGTGGATGAGTCCCGCGCCAGCACTCTCGCAGCGGCGCGCGGTCTCGACGAGTTCGTCGAGCGTCGTGGGCAGCTGCGGAACCTGGGCCTTGTCGGTCTCGGCGCCGGTCGGGGCGACAGTCAGGAGGGTGCCGGAAATCATTGCTCCAGTGTCGCAGAAGGACGCGAAATCTTCCGGGGAAGCTGCCTCCGAACCGGAGGATCGCCCGGATCGACGACAACCGTCTGCGCCGCGCTGACGTCTCCGACGGTCAGCTCGCGGTGCACCGGAGTCGATCGTTTGACCACCGCCAGCCCGATCGGCCCCTGCTCGAAGTGCCGGGCCACCGAGGTGAGCACCCCCACTTCTCGCCCGTCCAGCAGCACCGGCTCGCCTCGCTCGGGCAGCACGTGCCCCGACCCATCCAGGTGCAGGAACACCACCCGCCGCGGCGGCCGGCCGAGGTTGTGCACCCGGGCCACCGTCTCCTGCCCGCGATAGCACCCCTTGTGCAGATGCACGGCCGAGCGCAACCAGTCGAGCTCGTGGACGATCGTGCGGTTGTCGGTATCGAAACCCGCCCGCGGTCGCCAGGCTGCCACCCGCAGTGCCTCGGCTGCCCACACGCCAGCCGCTGGGCGGTCGCCCACGATCGCGGCCAACTCGGCTCTCGGCACCAGCCACTCGCACCAGCGCCGCCCCGCAGCCGGGTGGCCGTCCACCGGCCCGTATGCCGTGGTGTCGCCGACCAGCCCCGGCCAGGGATCGGTCCAGATCGCCACCGCGTGGCGGGCGAGGTCGGCTGTCGTGGGCGAGGGCACGCCGGCCAGCACGGCATACTCGCCGGAGCGGTCGAGCACCTCGACCCGGAGCATGAAGCGCATCGACTCCAACCAGGGCAACAGCGTTGCGACAGAGCCGGGTTCGACGGTGATCCAGGACATCGAGCCGTCGTCGACCAGGTGCAGGGCGTGCTCGATGTGACCCTTGGGGCTGAGCACCAACGTCTCGATGGATTGGCCTGCCGCGGCGTCCACGAGGTGCTGCGTCGTCATCGAGTGCAACCAGCGCAGCCGGTCGGCGCCGGTGACGCTGAGCACCTCACGATGGGAGAGATCGACGATCGCCTCCCCCGTGAGCAGCCGCCGCTGCTCACGCATCGGGTCGCCGTAGTGCGCCGCGACGCCGTGGTCGGCACCCTCGGCCTCGACGGCTCCGGGGCGATCGAGAAGCGGCGAGCGCTCGGCAAGAGTCATGGCCGACACCCCGCGCACCAGCCGTGCACGGCCAGGTGGGTGACGTCGGCGGTGAAGCCTCGGCTGGCGCTGATCCGGGCGACGAATTCGGTTGCCGCAGAGGCCGGCACCTCGTCGATCGTGCCGCACCCACGGCATACGAGATGGACGTGGTCGGCGTGACCTGTGAGGTGGTAGGTCGGCGCGCGGTGGTCGAGGTGGGTGTGTGAAACCACGCCGAGGGATTCCAGGGCCTCGAGCCCGCGATAGATCGTCGACAGCGGCACGCTCGGCCCGCCGTCGGCACCCACCTGGGCTGCGACCCCATCGGGAGTCGCATGCCCCAGATGGGTGAGCGCCTCGACGATGCGGCGTCGCTGCGGGGTCAGCCGGCGGCCATGGGCGCGCAACACCGCAGCAAGGTCGGTCATCGTCGGCTCCGGGTCACCGGTCAGCCCACCCGCTTGAGTTGGGCGGACAGGTGCGGCCCGAGCGGCTGACCCATCGCGGCCATGTCCATGGTGTACATGAGGTCGCCGTCGACCAGGCCGTAGAGCCGGGTCGCGGAGTTGTATTCCTTGGCGTGCGGGCTGCGGACCACACTGTCGGTGCGCAGTTGGAGCTTGGCCGGGGCGATCGGGCCGTAGTACATCTCGAGGATGCCGGTCGGATGGGTGAGCAAGAGCTCGACCTCCGTGCCGTCCTCACTCGGGCGCCAGAACCCCAGCTCGATGGCTGAGGCCTTGACCCGCTCGCCGGTCTCGGAATCGAGCAGCCACGCGCGGGACTGCCACTCGAGGAATCCCCGGCCGTCGTGCGAGCACACGATCTCCTGGCCGAAGTGCCGCGACTCGATCGTGGGGTAGCCCAGCACCCCGGCGCCCTCCCAGCGGCCGATCAGCCAGGCCAGCGGGCGCAGTCGTTCGGGCAGGTTGACGTCGAGTTCGAACATGGCCTGATCGTAGTCTGGCGCCATGGAGCGCTCTCTCGTCGTCAAACTGACCTGCGGCGCCGAAGCGACGCCCGACCTCGAACGCACCGCTCAAGCCCTCACCGTGTGCGCGACGGCCGCGGCGGGCGGCATACCGGTGCGGTTGTGGCTCACCGGGGACGCGACCTACCTGGCCACCCCGGGGTATGCCGAGCGGCTCACCCTCGCGCACTCCGCTCCGCTGGCCGATCTGCGCGACGCCCTGCTCGCGGTGGACGCCGTCACCGTCTGCACCCAATGCGCCGCTCGTCGCGAGATCACCGCCGACGATCTGCTCCCCGGAGCCGGCATCGCCGGGGCGATGGGCTTCGTCGAGCAGATCATGGCCGCCGGGGCCCAGGCGCTCGTCTACTGACTCCGCAGGGCTTGCGCGGGTCGGTGCATCCGCCCGATCACATCGGGTAGCGGCGGAAGAGCACGGCGTGCTCGACTCCCGGCCGACCCACCGCTGCCGCGCCGCCGGTGAGGATGCCGGTGACGAGATCGCGGGGCTTGGGGAACGCCTCCGGCAGGTGCCGGTTGTATTCGGCGTGCGCCTCCAGCGACGCGACGGCCGGCTCCAGGTGTCCGGTGACGTCGACGTAGTGAGTGGGCGGCTCGGCCGCAGCAAGATAGACCGCCGCCACCCCGGACCAGGGCTCCAGCCCCGCGTCGGCAGCCGGGCCTGTCGGGTCGCACAGATCGCGGAAGATCCAGCGGTTGCCCGCGTCGCGCACCGCGTCGATGAGCGCCAGCCCCACCGCCCGATGGTCGGCCTGGTTGGTCATCCCGCCAGCGAACACTGGGTCGTAGCTCATCCCCACGACGAGGTCGGGCCGCCGCCGCCGGATCTCGCGCGCGATGCCCTTGCGCAATGCCAGGCCGTATTCGACGACCCCATCTTGGTGGTCGAGGAACTCCACGACCTCGACGCCGACCTTGCGTGCCCCGTCGACCTCCTCCTGCGCTCGCAACGGCGCGGCCTGCTCCGGCGGTATGCCGTCGATGCCCGCCTCCCCGCGGGTGGCCAACAGATAGGTGACCGTGACCCCGGCGGAGGTCCACACGTCGACGGCGGCCGCCGTGCCGTACTCGATGTCGTCCGGGTGGGCCACGACGACGAGCACCCGCTCGGGCTGTTCGGGAACGGGTTCCAGCGTCGGGCGGGCCGAAAGTGCGCTCATGGCCGGAGCCTAAGGCTTCAGCGGCAGTCCCCATCCTCTGCTCGCCATGTCGACCTCGAGAGGTCATGCTTGCTCCTCGAAGTCTGGTCAGCACCACCCCGACAAGGTAACTTGGAGCGATGGAGAATCCGATCATCGCGCAGTGACCATGCCCCGTACCGTTGAAGAGATCCTCGCCCACGCCGACGAGCTCGCCGCGCGCTTCGAGGGCTACGAGCCCAAGGCCGGCGACGAGCTGGACGTCGGTGCAATTGCACAGCTCCGCGCGGCAGTGGCCGAGCAGTCAGCCGCCGAACGACACTTGCTCGATGCTGTCAGGACCGCCCGTGAGGCCGGCATGTCCTGGGCGTCGATCGGGACCTTCGTCGGCACGTCCGGCGAGGCAGCCCGCCAAAGATACGCCGCACGCGTTGCCTGAACCCCGAGCCCGACCACTAGCCGTGCCCATCGGGCATAAGTCCCTCGGCGGTCAGGCGAGCAGTCCTGCCAAGGACCCCAACGCCAGGATCAGCACCCCGGGCAGGAGCACGGACCCCACGCCGAGGGCGATCTGGCCACCCACCTCACCGATCCCACTCACCGCGCCGAAGATGCGCCGCACCGAGTATGAGAACGACGCCGTGAGCATCCCCAAGCCCAGCCCGGCAGAGACCGTGAACCCCGAGAGGCTCGCCGTCCAGACCCCGACCAACGCTCCGGCGAGCATCACCGGGAACACCGCGAGCGCCCCGACCCGCCGCACGCGACCGAGCAACTCGGCCACCGCACCGGCCGCCACTCCGGCCAATCCCACCCCGACGAAGGCGGCGCCCCGGACCGGACCGGCCAGGGGGCTCATCGCCATCCCGCTCGCCACGGCGGCGATCCCGGTCATGGTGATGGCCAAGCCGTCGACCAACCGAGGCCGGATCGCGCCCCTGGGGACCTGCTGCAAGAAGGCCGCCATCATGCCCACGCACACCGCAAACGGCAGCCACCGCAGCGACTCGCCGAGCGGGCTGACCAGGGCGGCCACGGCCAGGGCCGCCGCGGACACCATGAGCACGACGCCGGCACCGACCGGGTTGGGGGCATCCAGCAGCAGCGGCCATCCCCAGGCCAGCAGCACGCCGGCGACTGCGACGACCGCGACATAGCCACCGTCGCTCAGCCGGACGGCCACCGTGAGCGCCGCCGCAGTCACGAGCACCGCGACCGTCACCACGCCGGGCAGGCGGGTCGAGTCGACCGGCGCCCGCCCCAAGGTCGCACGCCGCGTCGGCTGAGAACTGCCCTGCGGATTCACGCCTGCCATGGTCGCATCATCCGCCCGCGAATGGCGGCAGGACCTCCAGGGTGCTGCCGGCCGGCACGTCCGCGTTTCGATCGCGAGCCACCCCGTCGACGAGGAAGCTCGCGACGGCGAGCACCGGTCCCAAGCCGGTATGCCGGTCTCGCAGCTGCTCGATCACCTCGCCGACCGTGCCGGCAGCGACGCGCTCACTCTCGATTCCGGCCGCCGCCCGGGCTCCCGCCCAATAGCGGACGGTGACCTCGGCTGGGAGGTGAGCGGACGGCATACCGGAGCTCCTTGTCGGACGACGGACCTGTCTCACCCGACAGTTGAGCCGGAGGGGCAGGCGTTGCCGTCGATTATCCTCACTGGGTGGCCATGCTCCTGCTGCTGACCAACACCACGGCGTCCAGCGCCGAGGTGTTGCCGGCCCTGGCCCTGCTGGCCCACCACGTGCGGATCTTGCCCGCCGAACCAGCCGCCCTGGTCAACGCCCCGACCGCCGACGTCATCCTCGTCGATGCCCGCCGCGAGATCCTGCACGCCAAGGCGCTGTGCCGCGTGCTGCGCGCGACCGGCCTGTCGAGTCCCCTGTTGACCGTGCTCACCGAGGGTGGGCTCACCGCCCTCACCGCGGAGTGGGGCATCGACGACGTGCTGCTCGACACCGCCGGCCCGGCCGAGGTGGAGGCGCGGCTGCGGCTGGCGCTGACCCGGGTCGCCCCGGACGAGGTCGCCGAATCCGGGCCGATTCGCGCCGGCGATCTCGTCATCGACGAGGACAGCTACTCGGCCAAGGTGCGTCGCCAGTCGCTCGACCTCACCTACAAGGAGTTCGAGCTGCTCAAATACCTCGCCCAGCATCCCGGCCGAGTCTTCTCGCGCGCCCAGTTGCTCCAGGAAGTGTGGGGCTACGACTACTTCGGTGGCACCCGCACCGTCGATGTGCACGTGCGTCGGCTGCGCGCCAAACTGGGTCCCGAGCACGAAACCCTCATCGGCACCGTCCGCAACGTCGGCTACCGCTTCGTGCCCGACCGCCCCCGCGAGGGGGCTCCGGCCGACGTCGACGTCACGGTCTGACCCCTGCTCTCGCGCGGCGGCCGCGGCCGGCGCCGGGACCGATCCGAAAGGCCACCGGGTATGCCGTCCGACCTCCCCGTCAAGACCGACACGACCGCCGAGCCTGCTGAGACCGCCGATGTCACGGTCATCACTGTCCAGTCGGACCTCACGCCCGCGCAGCGCGACGCGGTGCTCGAGCTGGTGTCAGCGGCCGAGGCCGTCGACGGCGCCAGTGCCCTGTCCGAACAGTTCCGCCTCGCGCTGTCCGGCAGCACAGCCCAGCACCTGCTCGGGTATGCCGGTGACCTCCTCGTGGGGTACGCCCAGATCGCCGACCCGGACGCCGAGGACTCGGCTGCCGAACTCGTTGTCCACCCGGACCACCGACGCCGTCGGGTGGGCACCGCATTGCTCAGGCAGCTGCCCCCAGCGGTCCACCTGTGGGCCCACAGCAGCGGGTCTGCGACCATGGGGTTCATCGCCGCGGCCGGCCTGCAGGTGGTGCGGCGGCTGTTCGTGCTGCGTCGGCCGCTCGGCGCCGAAGGTGCCGAGGGTGCCCAAGGGGCCGAGCCCGTGCCGGCGCCGCGGCTGCCCTCCGGCTTGATCGCCCGGCCGTTCGTCGTCGGCCAAGACGAGGCCGGCTGGTTGGCCACCAATTCGGCCGCCTTCGCCGACCACCCCGAGCAGGGACGGGTGACACTCGCCGATCTGCAGGCTCGGATGGCCCAGGACTGGTTCGACCCGGCGGGCTTCTTCCTCGTCGTCCCCGAGTCGGTCGGCGGCCGGGCCTCCGACACGTCGGCCACCCCTGGCACCACTGGCATATCGGGTGACCCCGCCACCTCGGACATCGCTGGCGCCCCGAGTGTCGCCGCGTTCCACTGGACCAAGATCGAGCCGGTGTCGGACCCTGCCGCCCGGGTCGGTGAGGTCTACGTCGTCGGTGTGCACCCGGCATACCAGGGTCATGGGCTGGGACGGGAGGCGACCCTCCTCGGGCTCGCCCACCTGGTGCGGCAGGGCTGCCAGGAGGCCATCCTCTATGTCGACGGCAGCAACGAGGCTGCGCTGCGGACCTACCGACGACTGGGCTTCCAGGTGGCCCGCGTGGAGACCATGGTCACTCCCGCGAAGGCGCCCCAGAGTGAAACGATAAGCGTCATGACCACTGCCGACACGCGACCGGAAACCGAAGGACATGTGGCGCTGACCAGCGCCGGAGTGGAGCGCAAGACGCCTCCTCGGGGTGCCGGTGGTCGGTTCGTCAGAAGTGCTGCGTCGGCGGCGGAGGACTCCATGCCCGCCGGCCGCTATCTCGAGCGCGAGATCTCCTGGCTGCAGTTCAACGAGCGGGTGCTGCAGCTAGCGATGGACGAGGACATCCCCCTGCTGGAGCGGGCCAAGTTCCTGGCCATCTTCTCCAACAACCTCGACGAGTTCTTCATGGTGCGCGTGGCTGGTCTCAAGCGCCGCATCGCCACCGGACTGGCCGTGCGGTCGGCCGCCGGTCTCGAACCCCGTGAGCTGCTCGACCGGATCTCGCACGCCGCCCAGGACCTCATGCGGATGCACTCGTGGGTCTTCTGGGACCAGGTGCGGCCCGCCTTGAGCGACGCCGGCATCACCATCGTGCCCTGGGCCGAGCTCAGCGAAGTCGAGCGGATGCCGCTGCACGGGCTGTTCCGCGAGAAGGTCTTCCCGGTGCTCACCCCGCTGGCGGTCGACCCGGCGCACCCGTTCCCCTACATCTCCGGACTGTCGCTCAACCTCGCCGTGGTCCTGGTCAACCCCAAGACCGGCACCGAGCACTTCGCGCGAGTCAAGGTGCCGCCGTCGCTGCCGCGGCTGTTGCGGGTCCTGGACGAGGGTGCCGAGCACCACGACGACCACAACGCGCGCTTCGTGCCGCTGGAAGACGTCATCGCCGCACACCTCGACCAGCTCTTCACCGGGATGGAGGTGCGCGAGCACTACACCTTCCGGGTCACCCGCAACGAAGACCTCGAGGTCGAGGAGGACGACGCCGAAAACCTGCTCACCGCGCTGGAGAAGGAGCTCACGCGGCGCCGCTTCGGCCCGCCGGTGCGCTTGGAGGTCGACGAGCTCATCGACGACCGGGTGCTCGACCTGCTCACCCGCGAGCTGCAGGTCACTCCCGAGGAGATCTACAAGCTGCCGACGCCGCTGGACCTGCGTGGCCTGTTCGTGCTCGGCGACCTCGACCGGTCCGACCTCAAGGACGAGCCGTGGATGGCGATGACCCATCCCGACCTGGCGCCCACCGAGCGCTCCCAGCAGGGCGACATCTTCGCCGCCGTGCGGGCCAAGGACATCCTGCTGCACCACCCCTATGACTCCTTCTCCACGTCGGTGCAGGCCTTCATCGAGCAGGCGGCCTCCGACCCGCGCGTGCTGGCGATCAAGCAGACGCTCTACCGCACCTCCGGTGACTCCCCGATCATCGATGCCCTCATCGACGCGGCGACGGCCGGCAAGCAGGTGCTCGCGGTCGTCGAGATCAAGGCTCGGTTCGACGAGGTCAACAACATCTCGTGGGCTCGCAAGCTCGAGCACGCGGGCGTTCACGTCGTCTACGGCATCGTCGGCCTGAAGACCCACGCCAAGCTGTGCCTGGTCGTCCGTCAGGAGGCCGAGGGGTTGGTGCGCTACTGCCACATCGGCACCGGCAACTACAACCCCAAGACCGCCCGGCTGTACGAAGACCTCGGCGTGCTCACCTGTGACCCGCAGGTCGGCGAGGACCTGTCCCGGCTGTTCAACCAGCTCTCCGGCATCGCGCCGCGGTCGCGCTTCCGTCGGTTGCTCGTGGCGCCCCGCACGGTGCGCTCCGGCCTCATCGAGATGATCGACGCCGAAATCGCCCGCCACGCCGAGCACGGCGACGGCCGGATCCGGTTGAAGATGAACTCCATCGTCGACGAGGCGCTCATCGACTCGCTCTACCGGGCTTCGCAGGCCGGCGTGCCGGTCGACGTGTGGGTGCGCGGCATCTGCGCCGTGCGGCCGGGGGTGCCGGGGCTGAGTGAAAACGTCCGGGTGCGCTCCACGCTGGGTCGCTACCTCGAGCACTCGCGGATCTTCTGGTTCGGCGGCGGCGGCAACCCGCAGGTCTTCATCGGCAGCGCCGACATGATGCACCGCAACCTCGACCGTCGCGTCGAGGCCCTGCTGCACGTCGTCGATCCCGCACAGGTCGCCCAGCTGACCCAGATCCTCGACATGGGGCTGGCGCCCTCGACGACCCGTTTCGAGCTGGGGCCGGAAGGCACGTGGACCCGCGTGCACCGTGACGAGGACGGCGAGCCGCTGGAGGACGTGCAGGAGCTCATGTGGGAGTACCGCACCAAGCAGCGCCGTAAAGCCCGTCGCCGATAACTGATGCCGAACATCCGCGCGGCCGGCACGGTGCCCTGGAGACACCGTGCCGGAGCCCTCGAGGTGGCGCTCGTCCACCGGCCCAAGTACGACGATTGGTCATGGACCAAGGGCAAGCTCGACGCGGATGAGCTCTGGCAGGTCGCGGCGGTCCGCGAGACGCTGGAAGAGACCGGCCTGCACGTGCGACTCGGTATGCCGTTGCCGCCGACGGCATACCGGGTCCTGGACCGCACCGGCCACCCGGCGACCAAACAGGTGCGCTACTGGGCCGCAACTGTCGTGGGCGGCGTGGGCTCGCTGGAGAACGAGATCGACGAGGTGGTGTGGCTCGACGTCGCCGGCACCCATGACCGGCTCGACTACGCTCACGACCGGCAGCAACTGCGCGCCATCCAGCGCGCAGACCTGTCCGGCACGCTCGACACCTGGCCGCTCGTCGTCGTGCGACACGGCCGGGCGGTGCCACGCTCGGCATACAAGGGCAGTCGTGACTGGCTGCGGCCGCTCAACGCGGTGGGCGAACGTCAGGCTCGCGCGCTCATCCCCCTGTTGGCGGCCTACGGGGTGTCTGCGCTCTACTCGTCCACCTCGGAGCGCTGTGTGGCGACGCTGGTGCCCTATGCGCAGGCCATCGGCCGCGAGATCCAGTTGCGCCAGCAACTGTCCGAAGAGAGCTTCGCACGCAAGGGCGGGCACCGCGTCGTCAAGACGATGGAGCATCTGCTGGATGCAGCCGAGCCGGTGGCGATCTGCGGGCACGGCCCGGTGCTGTCGACGATGATCAAACCGCTGCTGGCCCGGGTCACCACCGACGGCGACCTCGCGGTGAGTGCGCGGGCCGCGATCACCGGTGCGCTGGACCTCAACCTGGAGAAGGGCGAGGCGTTCGTCTGCCACGTCTCGGGCGCAGGCGCTGACGCGAAAGTCGTTGCAGTCGAACGGATTCCGACCTGAGTTTGCCCTTTGTTGGCTTGAATGTGTTGCGGTGGAAGGGTTTTCGTCTCTCAGTCTTGAATCAGACTGCCCTAGAACGTTTATGAGACTTCACGCCGGGTTCACCGGCACTCTCGCTGTTGTCACCCTGGACTCCTAGGTTCGTCTCGGACGGGGGCGCAACGACGCTCCCCTGGACCCAAACCGTCCATCGCCATCGAGAGGGAAACACCCCCGTGACGAACCTCCAGATCCGTTCTCATCCAACCGTTTTCAGCGCCGTAGGCATCCTCGCCGCCGCTGTCGCCTTGAGCGCCTGCGGGAGCGACAACACCGGCACGACCGCCGGCTCAAGCAGCAATTCCTCTGGTTCACAAGCGAATTGCGCTCCGGGAACGATCCGCGCGGAGGGCTCATCGGCCCAGAAGAACGCCATCGAGGCAGCGATCTCGGCCTACCAGCGCGGCTGCGACAAGGCCACCATCAACTACAACCCGTCCGGTTCGGGTGCGGGCATCAAGAATTTCGTTGCCGGACAGGTCGACTTCGCCGGCTCGGACTCGGCGCTCAAGCCCGACGAGGCCGCCGCAGCGGCCAAGACGTGTGGCTCGCCGGCATGGAACCTGCCCATGGTCACCGGCCCCATCGCCATTGCCTACCGCCTGCAGGGCGTGCCAACCCTCACTCTCGACGCGCCCCTGGCGGCGCGGATCTTCTCCGGTGCGATCACGACGTGGAACGACCCCGCGATCGCCGCACTCAACCCGGGCGTCACCTTGCCCGCGACCCCGATCCGGGTGTTCTTCCGCTCCGACGAGTCGGGCACGACCGACAACTTCACCAAGTACCTCAAGGCCGCAGCCGGGTCCGCGGCAACCCTCGAGCCGGGCAAGAAGTGGACCGGCACGGTGGGCGAGGGCAAGGAGAAGTCCTCCGGCGTCGCCGCGGCGGTCAAGGGGCAAGAGGGAGGCGTCACCTACGTCGAATGGTCCTACGCCACTCAGAACGGCCTGGGCATTGCGGCGATCGACACCGGTTCCGGGCCGGTCACCCTCACCGGCGCCAATGTAGGAGCGATGGTCGCCACGGCCGCCCGGGTGGGCACCGGCCACGACCTCGCGCTCTCCCTGGATTACGCCACGAAGGCCAAGAATGCCTATCCCATCAACCTGGTCACCTACGAGATCGTCTGCTCGGTCTACCAGGACAAAGCCAAGGGTGCGCTGGTCAAGGCATTCCTGGCGCACTTCGCGTCGGCTCCGGTGCAGGCGGGTCTGGAGAAGCAGGGTTACGCCCCGCTGCCTGCCGAAGTCGCCACCAGCGTGGCGGCCGCAATCGCTGCGATCGGCTGACCGATGACCGAGGTCGCGGCCGCCCGGTCGGTGTCGCCTTCGACACTGGCCACGGCTCGAGGCCACGCCGCCGACCGGGCCTTCGCCTGGTCGGCACGCGGGGCCGGTCTGCTGGTCATGGCCCTGGTGACCCTCATCGGAGTCTTCCTGCTCTGGCAGGCCATCCCCTCACTCCGGGCGAATGAGGCATCCTTCCTCACCTCTCGGGAGTGGGAACTCAACGCGGCCGTCCCCCGCTTCGGGATCGCCGACCTGCTGTGGACCACAGTGAGCGCCTCGCTCTGGGCGATGACGCTCGCCGTGCCGCTCGGGGTCTGCGTGGCGCTGTTCATCACGCAATACGCCCCCGACTGGCTGCGCACGCCGGCTGCCGCTCTCGTCGACCTGCTCGCCGCGGTCCCCTCGATCGTCTACGGCCTCTGGGGACTCATCGTCCTGCGCCCAGTGCTCGCTCCAGTGGAAACGTGGCTCGCCCACACCCTGGGGTGGTTCCCCCTCTTGGCTCCCACGGCGATCACCGGCGGGACGATCTTCTTCATCGGGGTCGTCCTGGCCGTGATGATCCTGCCCATCGTCACCGCGATCTCCCGTGAGGTCTTCGCGGCCACCCCGGTCCCGCACCGAGAGGCCGCCCTGGCTCTCGGTGCCACCCGGTGGGAGATGATCCGCACCGCAGTGCTTCCCTATGGGCGGCCAGGCGTGGTGAGTGCGGCGATGCTCGCGCTCGGTCGCGCGCTCGGCGAGACGATCGCGGTCACCTTCATCGTCTCGACGCTGGCCCCGGGCAGCCCGTTCACCGCCTCGCTCTTCAACGGTGGGGAGACCTTCGCCTCGCGCATCGCCAACAACGCCGCCGAGTTCGATTCGCCCCGCAAGACCGGCGCCTTCATCGCCGCAGGGCTGGTGCTCTTCATCCTCACCTTCGTCGTCAACGCCATCGCGCGCGTCGTCGTCGACCGGCGGAAGGCCTTCACCGAATGACCAGCACAGCTCACACCGCCCAGCCGGGACTGCGCCTGGCCGTCCCACCGGTTGCTCGCATCCGGCCTCGCGAGCAGGACACGACCGACACGGCTCCCGACCTCACCCCCGGCTCGGCTCTGCGTCGTCGGCGCGACCGGCTCGCGACGGCCGTCATGTGGTCCTCCTTCGCCGTGGCCATGATCCCGCTGGTGTGGATCCTGCTGACGGTGACGCGCAACGGCATACGGTTGCTCACCGCCAGCACTTGGTGGACGACCTCGCAGCGCAATATCACCGCGAGCGAGGCCGGCGGCGGCGCGGTCCATGCCATTCAGGGCACCCTCATCCAGGGCGCGGTGACGACAGCGATCGCCGTGCCGATCGGCATTCTGACGGCGATCTATCTCGTGGAGTACGGCCGCGGTCCGCTCGCCCGCGCCATCTCCTTCATGGTCGACGTGCTCAGCGGGGTCCCCTCGATCGTCGCGGCCCTGTTCGTGTATGCCGTGTGGGTCACCACCTTCGGCTTTCAGCGGGTGGGCTTCGCGGTGTGCCTGGCGCTGGTGCTGCTCATGATCCCGGTGGTCGTGCGCTCCACCGAGGAGATGCTCAAGCTGGTGCCCAACGATCTGCGTGAGGGAGCTCTCGCACTTGGCATCTCGCGCCGCGTCACGATCTCGCGGGTGGTGCTGCCGACGGCGATGTCGGGGATCGCCACCGGGGTGTTGCTCGGCCTGGCCCGAGTCATGGGCGAGACGGCACCGTTGCTCATCCTCGGCCCGTACACCAGCTCGATCGCGACCAACCTCTTCTCGGGCTATATGCCCACCCTCCCCACGATGATCAACCAGGACCGCACCGAGTTGGGCTTGGCCCCGGCGGTGGAGCGGATGTGGGCCACGGCCCTCACCCTCATCCTGCTGGTCTTCGTGCTCAACCTCTGCGGGCGCCTGGTGGCGCGGAAAGCGCGAGTGTGATGGCCACCAAGATCGTGATGAATGACGTGAGCATCTACTACGGCGGATTCAAGGCGGTGGACGCCGTGTCGATGGACATCCAGTCGCGCACGGTCACGGCCTTCATCGGACCGTCCGGCTGCGGCAAATCCACCGTGTTGCGCAGCCTCAACCGGATGCACGAGGTGGTGCGCGGCGGACGCATCGAGGGCGAGATCCGCCTCGACGGAGTTGACCTCTATGCCCCGGCGGTGGACCCGGTCGCGGTGCGCCGAACCGTCGGCATGGTCTTCCAGCGCCCCAACCCCTTCCCGACCATGTCGATCCTCGACAACGTCGTTGCCGGGTTGCGCCTCAACGGGGTCAAGGACAAGGCCATACTCACGAGCCGCGCCGAGACCTCGCTGCGTGCGGCCAACCTCTGGGAGGAGGTCAAGGATCGCCTCGACAAGCCCGGCGCCGGGCTCTCCGGTGGGCAGCAGCAACGGCTGTGCATCGCGCGCGCGATCGCGGTCGAGCCTCAGGTGCTGCTCATGGACGAGCCCTGCTCGGCCCTTGACCCGATCTCAACCCTGGCCATCGAAGACCTCATCGCCGAGCTCAAGCGCGAATACACGATCGTCATCGTCACGCACAACATGCAGCAGGCGGCGCGAGTCTCCGACCGGACGGCATTCTTCAACCTCAAAGCGACCGGACAGCCGGGGCAGCTGGTGGAGTACGGCTCCACGCACAGCATCTTCAACACCCCGGCGCAGCGGGCCACCGAGGACTACATCAGCGGCCGGTTCGGGTGACGGTTCTGCCTCGCCTGAGCCAGCCGTGAGAGAGCAAGGGGTGTCATGCGTCGGGCCGGGAGCGCCTCACGGCGCGTGGCCGCTCGTAGCGGCTATAGATGGGACCCGGGGCTGCCGCGGCCCGACGCACGGGGTAACGATACGGCCCACGAGCCCTACGCACTACTCGACGACGTCGCCGACGAAGGTCAGGTGAGCGCACCCTGGCGCCACAGGGTCGCGCAGACCCGCAGGTCGGTTGCGGTGTCGAGCAGCGAAGCCGCGCGCCGGGCCGCCGGCTCACCGTCGGAGACCTCCGCCCGCCCGGCGGCCACGACTCGGCAGAAGGCGGCCGCACGCTCCAACGCGACCCCGAGATCGCCGTCGAAGACCCCGGCGAGGACCGCGTCGACCAGCGCCCGCAACTCCTCGGGCCCGGGAGGTTCGGCGGCACCCGCCACGGCGTGGTCGACGCCGGTATGCCGGATGCCCGCGGCATACTCACGGCTCGCCTCCTGCGGGTCGCGCCGCACCCACTCGCGCAGCACGTAGAGCCGCCACAACGCACCGGGGAGGCTGCGCGCGGGGCGCTCTGACCACAACTCGGCAAGCGTCGAAAGACCGAGGTCCTCGACGAGCGCCACCAGCCGCGCCGTGACAGCAGGGTCGGACGTGGTCCGTCCCGCGTTGACGAGCGTCGCCGCGCTGGCGTGGGCGGCTTCGATCTGCCGCACCGGATCGATCACTCCGCCATGGGCTTCCAACTCGGCGTCGTCGAAGAAGACCGGCCGCCGCGACCGCGGCGCACCCGGCCTGCCGCTCTCGGGCGGGACGTCGGGACCGTCGCTCATGTCCCTATGGTGCCCGCAGGGAGCGGATCATGCGCAACGCCAGCGCACCCGCCAGCGCGATGCCCCCCAGCCACAGGCCGAGCCGCCGACTGTCCTCGAGCGGATCGGCGGCGACCGCGATGGGAGTGGGCGCGGCGATGGCCGGCGGCGCGACACTGCGCACGCTGCCCGGTGCATCCGGCCCGGGACGATCTCCTCCGCGAGTGAGCGTCAGAGCGTCATAGGGCGAGAGCAGCCCCCAGCCCAGTGCCGGGTCACGCCGATCGGACTCGGGCCGGATCGCCGACGCCTCGATGCGGTATTTCCAGAGCTCTGGCCCCTCGTCGGGGAACCGTTGGGCCACCAAGGCGGCTGTCGCAGCGGTGAGGGCCGCGGCATACCCCGCTGTGGGCGTCTGGCCGACGAGGCAGTCCCCGAAGGCACCCACGGTGGTGTTGAGGGCCTCGCCGGGTGCTGCCACGCCGAGGTAGGGGGCCCGCATCGTCGTCGCCACTGGAACACCACGCTGCGAGACGGCGCTCACGGCCAGAACCGCAGGGTATGCCGCGGGGTAGCGAGCGCCGTCCGACGCGCCACCACTCGCGGTGCGTTCCCCGGCACCGGCCACGACGAGCGAACCGGCCTCGGTCGCCTCGGTCACCGCGGCTTCGAGATCGGCCGACCCGGTGGGGATGCTCAGCGGGACCAGGATGATCCGCGCGCCGTGCTGCACGGCATACCGGATGCCTGCGGCGAGCCGTGCGGGTGTCGGGACGAGCGGCGCCTGCCGGGCCTCATCGGTGGGCAGCACCCCATAGGCCTGGACCGGCAGGATCGTGGCACCCGATGCCAGGCCCATGACCCCCGATCCCTCGAGCCGGCGCGCGGCGACGAGTCCGGCTGCGGCCGTGCCGAGTTCGAGCAGGTCGGTGTGGCCTTTGGCGTCGACATACTGCGCCGTGGACTGATCGGTCGGCGACAGCAGCGTGGTGCCGGGCAGCACGACATCGCCCGACGCCGAGCGGAAGTGCGGATTGGCCGCGGTGACGCCCGAACTCACGACCGCCACGGTGACGCCGGCCCCCGTAACACCCAGGCCGGCGAGCTGGTCGGCGCCGTAGGCGGCCAGCGGATAGGACGTCTCGGGCAGCAGCACCGTGCTCGTGCGTTGACCGCACTGTTCGGCCGCGGAGGCGGCCGGCGCTGGGAGGACCGGCGCGAGGAGGGTCGCCGCCCCGAGCGCCGCCGCGATTCCGGCACGCAACGGCCGGGTGCACCCCAGCGAGGTATGCCGTCGCACCCGCCCTCCCAGCCGCGCAACGCTCGCGGCTCGGTGTGCGGCACCGGTCATGGTCCGCCGCCCCCGGCGGTGGGTGCCGCAAGCGCCGCCTGTTCGCTCAGCGCCGGACCGGAGGGGAAGACGAGCAACCACGGCGCGGGCACAATGGCCGGCCGCAGCCCGGCATACCCGAGCCGGGCCAGGGTCTCGTCGCTGGGGTCGGTGACCGCGAACTTGCGTCCGGATTGGTCGATGACGAAGACCGGGCCGAGCGCCGAGCCGGTCGAGGAGGCCCGGACGAGAGCCCCCTTGCCGGGCTCCACGGTGGCTCCGGCGGAGGCGGTGACCCGCGGTGACTCGACCGGCAGGGTGATGACCCGGGTGCGGGCCGGCTTGTCCGGACCTTGGGTCTGCAGCAGGACGCAGACGGTGCCTTTGGCCGCAGTGGGCAGTCGTTCGGGCCAGGAGTCGGGGTAGACGGTGGCCCGGGATGGTCCGGCCGGGACGGTGGCAGTGTCGGCGGACTTCACGGTCACCGCTTCGGCCAGATCGGGGGAGCTGGTCGAGCGGTAGACGGCCGCGGCGAACTCGGTGAGCGGCACGGTGCCGCTGGCCAGGACCAGGGAGAGCGCCCCAGCGTTGGACGCGTCCTTGATCACCTGACCGACCCGGGTGATCTTGCCGCCCATCGTCATGGCAGGAGGAAGGGGGGTGCCCTGGCCGGCGACGGTGAGGGTGAGCGGGCGACCGATGGTCACGACGTCGAGCCAGACCCCGGGCACCTCGGGGACGTCGATGCTGTCGAGGTGCAGGTCGCGGCGCAGAGCTCCCACTTTGTCGGCCGGCACCGGATAGCGGTAATCCCCGGCAACGAGCCACGTGGACCCACCGCTGGTGACGAACTGGCCAATCGGCGCGTCGGTGTCGGGGGCGGCAGGGGCGGCTGTGCTGCGCAATGTGGTGACGGTGCGCCCGGAGACCAGACAGGACACCCAGCCGGTCTGCAGCAGGTTGGTCGTGGTCGGGAGGTCGTCCGGAGCGCCGAGGATGCCGCGCGCGGCCCCGCGCGGGATGTCGACCAGGAGGTTGTCGTCGACGACGACGATGGGATAGCCCGCGGTGGACGGGAGCATGAGTCGGGCCGAGGTGGCATTGAGCACCGGATAGAGGGTGCCCTTCTCGGAGACATAGCGGGCCGCAGATTGCTTGCCGATGATGACGTGGGCGTCTTCCCAACCGGGGGCGAGCGGCGCAGCCAGCATCCCCGCAATCGCGGTGCCCCCGAGCAGCAACGCCGACGCAGCCAATCCGGCGATGACCGGACGCACCCGCGAGACGCTCTCGACGTCGCGGCCCGCTGGAGCGCCGGAGACGAACGCCGACACCAGACGCCGCTTGGTGTAGCCGTGTGCCTCGACGAGATCGCGTTTGCTGGCCATGCTCAGGTCCGGACCGACCCCAGCAGCCCGAGTGCCAGCACGAGCAGCGGGACGAGCAGGAACAGAGCCACACCTTCGCTGACGTCCAGCAACCGGCGCCAGCGCACCGAACCGCGTCCGGGCGCGGCCAGACCGGCGAGCACTCCGACGGACAGGACGGCAATGAGTGCCCCCAGTGGGCCGCCCCACTGTGGATGGGCCAGCACAGCGGCGACCGTGCCGGACACCAACCCAGCGGTGGCCCCCGCGAGCCCCACGACGACATCGCGGGCAAGCACAGCCTGCCGGGTGCGCAGCGCCTGGGTCAGCCCGGCTGCCCAGACCAGGGCCAGCCCGGGCCAGCCCAACCGCACGACGACCGGTGCGGTGACGGTGAGCAGCACCGCCATGGCCAGGGACAATCCCAGGCTGACCTCGCCCGCGGCACGCACCGAGCGCTGCACCGCTGCCGGGTCGATGGGGTCGGGCATGGCCTCGATGTCGGCCTCGGCGGTCATCGGATCGGGGATCGCCCGGGCGCTGGACATGGCAAACCACGGAATGAGGCTGGCCAGGATCACGGCGACGACCAGAACGACGGCGATCGCTTTGGCCGGGTCGATCCGGGTCAGTGAGAGCACACCGCCGACGGTCGCGCCCACAGCTCCGAGCACCACCGCGGTGAGGAAGGTCCAGCCTCGGGTCGGCAGAACGAACGTCGCCACCGCGCCCAGGAGGGCCATCGCGAGGCCCGCCCCCACGAGCGGCACGGTGAGCGGCTCACCCGGCAGCGCGGCATACGCACTCACTGCCCCGTATGCCGGTGCGCCGGCCAGGACGACGACTGCGGTGAGGGCATCGCGACGGCCTCGAGCGAAGACCGCTCCGGCGATCAGGAGCAGCACGGTGGCGACGCCGGCCACGGCGCTCACGGCGGGACCGCCCTGCTCCAGGAACACCACGAGCGCTCCCAGAGCCAGGAGGATGGCGCCGACCAGGACAGTGCTCGTCCGGGCGGCAGCAGCCGTCCACGGTGCTCCGGTGACGTCGACGGCGTCGGCGACGGCTTCGACGACGTCGTCGTAGACCTTGGGCGAGACGAGGTCGATGCCGTTGACGAGGGTCAGCAGATTGCCGTCGGCCACACCTTGGGCCACGAAGCTCGCATCGAGCTCGAGACGTCGTCCGTCGGCGTGCAGGAGCGCGTAGCCACCGTGGGCTTCATAGGCATCGAGTGCGCCGCAGAGCGCCGCCACTTCCGGCAGGATCTCGGCGACCGGGAGCCGGGACGGGAGCACGAGGTCGGTGACCCGCTCGCCGTTGGCCACGGTGACCCTGACGACATCGCCGATATCCGATGCCGTCGTCGACCTGCCCGGCACGTTGACCTCCCCTAGCGACGGCTGCCGTGGACTCCGTGGAACTCGGTGTGGACTCTAGCCCACGACTCCTCGGCCGGGATCGGCCTCGTCAAGCCACTCGTCTTCGGTCACCCAGGTCGTCGCGTCGTGATCCTGCTCGTCCTCGGGCCGACGGTGTCCAACGCTGCGGGCTCCGAGGGCTCCGGCCGCGCGACCTGCCGCGCCGCCTCGTCCCCCCGGTCCGCCTGCTCTCGACCCGGCTTGCGATCCCACTCCGGCCGCACGACCGGCCTTGGACCCGGCTCCGGCACCCGGCGCCGACCCTCTGGACGCTGCGCCAGGGCCGAGAGCCCCTGCAGCGCGACCGGCCGCCCCTGTTGTGCCGGATCTGCCCACCGCGCCAGGGCCCGCTTTGCCAACCGGGCTACTGGCGCGACCGGACGCGCCCGCTGTGCCGGCCTTCCCGGCGGTTCCGGACCTGCCTGCGGTGGTGCCGCCCTTCCCGGTGGCACCGCCGGTGGCACCGGCCGTGGAGCCAAGCCTTCCGGCGGTGCCGGACCTGTTTGCGGTCGCTCCAGCGCGACCGGTGGCCGCCGAAGGACGACCGCCGCTGGGCGTCGAACGGGCCGCGCCGCCCTGGACCCCGGAGCCTCCGCGAACAGCGCCTCCCGCGGGACTCGCACCACCACCACCACGCACCGCGGCACCGAACCGACCAGCGGCACTGGCGATGGCACTCCCAGCCGAGCCACCGGCGAGATTGCGCACGCCGATGATGGCGCCGGCACCCCCGAGGACGCCCAGGGCGCCGCCGACGACCAGGCCGGTGTTGATGCCCCCGCCCCCCGGTAGCGTCTCCACGGGCGGCGGTGCCGAAGGCACACCCGGCAGACCGCTGGTCGGCGGGTCGATCGGTGGGACGACCGGAGGAACGACAGGCCAGTTGGGCGGCGTCGGCGGATCCACCGGCGGCAGCTGTGGCTGGATGGTCGGTGGGTGCACCGTGACGGGCGGATCCACCGGCACGTACGGGGGATGGGTTACCGGGGGTGGGCCGATGACGGGCGGGTAGGTCTGCGGTGGCGTCACCACGGCGGGCGGCGTGAGGGTCGGCTGATGCACCATAGGTGGCAGGGCTGGCGGCTGCGCCGAACCCGGGGTCACCGTGCCTGGCATCACGCCGGTCGAGCTTCCGGACTCTCCGGGCACCTCGACGATCGGCAGGCCCAGGCTGGTGGCCAAGGTGTCTGCGGCCTGGAGCACGCTGGTCTGGAAGTCTCGATACGCAGCCGCCATGACCGCCTCACGGGCGTCGACCGCCGCATCGTGGGCACGGACGGCGAGGGAGTACAGGCGCAGGTCCTCGACGAAGTCACTGGCCGACGTGCTGGCCTCGAGCGTGGGGGCCGGACCGGACGGCGCCGACGGGACCGCGGGCGCGTTCACCACCTGTAGCCGTGCGGTGCCGACCGCCTCGAGCACGACATCGAGACTGGTCACCGCCTTCTGCAGTCGGTCGTACTTGTCCTGGATCGCCGTGACCAGAGTGGTGGTCGCCTGATGAGCCAAGTCGCCGGCATCGTCGCGCCAAAGCCGCTGCAGGGTGGGCCGGAAATCCTGGATCCGGTCGCCCAGGCGCGCCATCTCAGTGCGGCCCGTGCGCACTGTCAAAGTCGCATTGCCGATCTGATCGGTGTCAGCCAGGAAACAGGCGTCGACCAGGCGCCGCTCGTTGGGTCCGGCGCTCACGGTGCAACTCCCTCGGCCGGTGCTCCTGCTGCCGCGGCGGCCGCGGGCACAGCCCCCGGGGCTCCGGCCGTGGCCGGCGCGGCGTAGGTGTTGTTGGCGGCGTTGGCATGCTTCTTGACGGCCTGGAGATAGGTGACCGTCGAGGATTCCTCCAAGGTGCCGATGTTGGCCGAGGCTGTGCTCACGGCCTCGTGGAGTGCGTGGACCGAACCCTCCAACTCCTCGAGGATTGTCAAAATGGCCGCCGACGTGCCGTCGAAGTGCGTGTCGAAGACCTGCCCGGCCGGCGAAGGGCCGCACATCCCTGACCCCTGGAGACGGTGCAGCGGCTCAAATGCCGTGCGCACGAGTTCCATCTGCAACATCGTGTCGTTCAAACTCAGCGCAACCGCAATCTTCAGGGCGACGAGGTCGACATCGATCTCGGCCATGGCCCCTCCTTCCCTGCCGACGTGGTGTCCCGGCACCCGGCGGCGTAGCTCACGCCGAGACGACGCGGCAACGGCACTCTTCCAGGTATGCCGTTCCGCGCCGCCTCATCATGTGTCGAAGCGCTGGACCACCCTCAGCGGAACAGCGCGGTGTTGCGGTGCTCGGTGTGACCCGCGTGGGCCGCGGACTCGGCGACGGCACCCGGCATGAGGGCCAGGGCTTCGTTCATCTCGGCGATGCAGCGGTCGACCCGCGCCTTGAAGGCGTTGAAGGCGGCCCGGGACTCGGTGCCCTCGCCCCACTCGGCCAGGGTGCGCTGCAACTCAGAGGTCATCTGGTCGGCGCTCTCGGTGATGCGACCGCTGATGCTCTTGACGTTGTCGGCCATCGCCTGCAGGCGACCGACGCTGACAATCGTGGTTCCCATGTCCTGCATGATCGTGTCTCCCTCAGATGCTCGTGCGGATTTGACGCGCGGCCCGCGCGAAGGTGGCGGTCTGCTCGTCCTGCGATGCCGCGGTGTTGGCGTCGGTGTCGACCAGGCGCTGCGCGAAGCTCTCGAACTCGCTGACCAAACGGGCAGCGTCATCGGCCCAGTTCTCGACCAGGTTGGTCAACCCGGTCGCCGCGCCACCTTCGTACCCGCCGCGCAGGCCGTTGTTGGCCTCCCGCACCTGACGGATGAGGTTGTTGAACTCGTCCTTCTTGGTGAGCACCTTCTGAGCGGCATCGCGCTGGGCGCCGATCCGTTGCTGGGTGGTGATGTCGGCCATCGACCCCTCCTCGTGTGGGTGGCCCCGAGCCGGGGCGTGTCGTGTCGCGCCGTGCGGCGCCGGTGGCCGAGGGACACGGTGGGTTACACACCCCTGCGTTCCCCTGCTCCGGGCCCGACAATACCCGCAGAAATCCGGGTGACAAGCGCCACAGCCGTTAAACCCGGGCGTGGAGCGCAGAAATGAGTTCAGGTACTCAGACCGCCCGGATCGACCTCCCCCCGGGCCGTCACGCTGCGGCCTGAGGACTCAGACGAGCAGACCGCGCGCCCACTCGAGGATGCCTGCAGCCCACAACGCCAGCGGCAGGACGGCCACAAGCGCCACGCCCTCGAGGGCGTCAGCTGCCCGGCCAGCACTGAGGGACCGGTACCCCTGGCCGACCGCTCCCGCCAAGAACCCCAGCGCGATGCCCAGGGCAACGACGGCCGCGGCCACCAGCGGTGCCGCGCCGGACGGCATACCCGGCAGTGTCCCCCACACTAGGACCAGGGCCGGCGGCGCGGCGGCGGCGCGCACGAGGATGCGATCGATCCGGGCGAGATACACCCTGGCACTGAACAGGGGCGCGACCGCGGCAGCCGCCACCGTCAACGCGATCGGCAGATGCGGCCCGCCGCCGCTTTGTCGCAGCCCAGGGCCGAGGACGAGGACGAGGCATGCCACCGCGCTGAGCATGACCAACCCGATAAGCGCAGCCGTCTGGGTGGTGCGCGCTTCCTCGACGAGGTCGTCGACGTCGCTTTGGTTCACCCGCCAGATGCCCGACTGACCGCGGCGCTCGCGAGGTGACCAACTCGTGACCGACAGCCGGTCGATGTCGATGAGCGCTGCGTCGTCGACGTCGATGACCCAACTGGGCAGCACTCGAGGGAGCACGGTGAGCAGCCCCAGCAAAAGCAGGGCCACCGGCACCAGCCCGGCCCCGGCTGCCAGCCCGCCCAGCGCCAGTGCGCCCACGACGGTGCTGTATGCCGTCCACACCCAGGGCACCCTCCGGTCCGGTCCGGTGCCGGGATGGCCGGAGATCGCGACGAACGTCGCCCCGGCGGCAGCTCCGATGACGGCGACATGGTCCAGGGCGGACAGCGATGCCGCTGCGACCGCGCCGCCCGCTGCGCCCAGGGCGGGCACGAGGTGGGGCAGCAGGCCGCCACGTCGGCGCGCCTGGGCCAGCACAGTGCCGCTGAGGACCAGGCCGGCGCCCGTGCCGAGCGCCCAGTGGACCGCCGAGGAGGAGGTGGCGACGATGGACGCCGACGGCGTGGTGCGGCTGAGCAGAGCCGTCACCGCAGCGAGAGTGCCCAGACCGACAGCGAACCCTGCGGCGGCCCCGGGCACCCCGCGCACCCCGCGCACCCCGCGGAGCCGACCGGCCGGCATACCCGTCGATGCGGCCGACCGACCCGGCGTGCCGGCCGGGTTCGCCGCCGCCGCAACGGAACTCGCTGCCGCACGAGGGCGCGCCGCCCGGCCGGGCAGCGAGCTGATCGGGACGGCCATCGCAGCCCGGCTCGATCCACTGCCCGGGGCAGCCGTCTGTCCCAGCGTCGCCGGCGCCGCACCGGCCTCCCCGGCGAACCCCCCAACGGCTGCCTGGGCGGCCGACCAGGCAGCCGGAGCGCCTTCGGGTATGCCGTGCCCGCGGGCTCCCGCAGCGGCCGGTCCGCCCGCCTCCGTCGTGGACCGGCGGCCCAGCCCACCGTGGGCGGGCGTCCCACCGGGCCGACCCGGCCGCAGCACGCCTGCGGGCGCGGGACACACGACCGCACCGGCGCGGATTCTGGCTTGAGCAACCGTCTGGTCGAGGTGGACGAGGCGACCGCCGACCGACGCTGCCTCCCGCTCGACATCGGGGGGCAGGACAAGCGCGAGCACATCGCCGACAGCAAGGTTTTCGTCGACGACCACATCGACGACCCGGTCTTGCCAGGCCACCGTCAAGGGGCGGGCTGAGCTGTCCGGGCCGCCGGAGCCGTCCGGGCGCGCCGACGCGAGGCCAGCCGACGACGCGACTGGTGCCACGGCATACCCCCTTTCGTCCCGGTTGGCCCTTGCCCGCGAGCGGGGCGGGTGTCGGCCACGGCAGATACAGTGCCGCTGGATCATCATGCCGAAGGGGAGCAATGACCGCCACGACGCAGACCTACCGCGAAGGTCGGATCGACCCACCTCCCATGCCCCAGGGCCGCATGGAGATCCAGCCGCCACCACCGCTCTTCGTCGGCGAGAGCATGGCCAGCAACCTCATCATGACCGCGATCCCCATGGTCGGGTCGCTGGCGTCCGTGATCTTCGTCGCCATGTCGAACACCGGCCCGCGAGGCATGCTCATGGCCGGCGGCTTCCTCGTGGCGACCCTGGGCTTCGTCGGCGTCTCAGTCTGGCGGGCCCGCAGCGGCAAGACTGCCCAGATCACCAGCGACCGAAGGGAATACCTCAACTACCTGCGCACGATCCGCGACGTCGCGCGCACCGCCGGGCTGCAGCAGCGCCGTGCGCTGGCCTGGATCCACCCCGCTCCCACGGCGCTCGCCGCGATCGCCGAGGACCGCACCCGGGTGTGGGAGCGGCGCCCCGAAGACGGCGACTTCCTGGTGGTCCGGTATGCCGTGGGGCCGCAACAACTCGCGCTTGACCTGGTGCCGCCGGAGTCCGACACCATCGACAAGCTCGATCCGGTCGCCGCGTCGGCCCTGCACCGACTGCTCAACACCCACCGAGTGCTGCAGGACCTCCCCAGCGCAATCGCCCTGCCGTCTTTCGCCAGGATCGAGGTCACCGGCACCGAGTCGCAGGTGCGGGCTCAAGCTCGGGCGATCCTGGCCGAGGCCGCGCTCATGCACGGACCCGACCATCTCGTCATCGCCGTGCTCACCACCCCGAGCGCAGTGGCGGAATGGGACTGGGTCAAGTGGCTGCCGCACGCCCACAGCCGTCGGGAGTTCGACGCGGCCGGCCCGCGCCGGTTGGTGTGCACCGACCTCGACGACCTGGTCGACCTGTTGCCGGCCGACCTCACCGAACGCCCGCGCTTTGGCGGAGCTGCAGCAGCAAGCGTCAGCCCGCACATCATCATCGTCGTCGACAGTGTCGCGGTGCCGCCGGGCCACTCGGTCATCACCGAGGACGGCGTCCAAGGCGTCACGATTCTCGACCTGCCCGACCGCTGGGACGACATCGGCGACGAATCCCGGCTGCGGCTGCACCTCGAGCCGGCCGCCGGCGGTCGAGTCCACGCCACCGCCCTGGTCGTACGCGCCGAACCGGTGCGCGGCTACGCCGACCAATTGAGCATCGCGTCGGCAGAAGCGCTCGCCCGCCGGCTCACCCCCCTGTATGCCGGTGAAGGCCCGGTCCGCGAGGATGCCCTGACGACCACCTCGGAGCTCACCGACCTGCTCGGGATCGGCGATATCCACACCGTCAACCTCGACCAGACCTGGCGCTCGCGACCACCGCGGGATCGACTGCGGGTGCCGATCGGCGTGGGCGCCGACGGCGGGACGATCAACCTCGATATCAAGGAGTCCGCCCAGCAGGGCATGGGCCCGCATGGGCTGGTCATCGGGGCAACGGGTTCGGGCAAGTCGGAGGTGCTGCGGACGCTGGTGCTGGGGTTGGCCCTCACGCATTCGCCGCAGATCCTCAACTTCGTCCTCGTCGACTTCAAGGGCGGCGCGACCTTCGCCGGCATGGCCGAGATGCCGCACGTCTCGGCGATCATCACCAACCTGTCCGAGGAGCTCACCCTCGTCGACCGCATGCAGGACGCCCTGTCCGGTGAGATGACCCGTCGACAGGAGTTGTTGCGAGCGTCGGGCAATTTCGGGTCGCTGCGCGATTACGAGAAGGCTCGCACCTCGGGTGAGCGGCCCGACCTCGAGCCCCTCCCCAGCCTGCTCATCGTGTGTGACGAGTTCTCCGAGTTGCTTTCCGCCAAGCCAGAATTCGTCGACCTGTTCGTCGCGATCGGGCGCCTGGGCCGCTCCCTGGGGATCCATCTGCTGCTCTCGTCGCAGCGGCTCGAGGAGGGGCGCCTGCGCGGCCTGGACAGTCACCTGTCCTACCGCATCGGGTTGCGCACCTTCTCGGAGTCCGAGTCACGCTCGGTCATCGGAGTGGGTGACGCCTACAGGCTGCCCGCTGTCCCGGGGCTCGGGTTCCTCAAGCCCGACCAGTCTTCGCTGTGGCGGTTCAAGGCGGCATACGTGTCCGGCCCCCCGAAACGGCGTGCAGTCGGGGCCGGCGGAAGCGCTATATCGGCGCGCCGTGAGGTGCTGCCGTTCCAGCCTGGCCTGGTGACCTCGCGATCCGAGCTCCCATTCGAATCTGCAGCTGCGGCCAGTGCGGCAGCTGCCGCGGTCGCGCCGGATGCCGACTCGCGGTCCACCTTCGACATCGCCGTCGACCGGATGGCAGGTCGCGGGCCGGCCGCCCACCGAGTCTGGCTCCCACCGCTCGACGTCCCGGACACCTTCGACGCGCTGCTGCCCGACCTCGCGGTCGACCCGACGCTGGGGCTGGTCTCCCCCGGGTGGCGCCGGCTCGGACCGCTGCGTTTCCCCCTCGGCACCGTCGACATGCCCCGCGAGCAGAAGCGCGAGGTGCTCAGTGCCGACCTGTCCGGTGCGGCCGGCCATGTCGCCGTCCTCGGTGCCCCACGCAGCGGCAAGTCCACCCTGCTGCGCACCATCGTCACCGGCCTGGCCCTGACCCACTCGCCCCGCGAAGCGCAGTTCTACATCCTCGACTTCGGCGGTGGCACCTTCACCGGCCTGCGCGATCTGGCCCACGTCGCCGGCGTCGGCACCCGGGCCGAACCCGATGTCGTCCGTCGCATCGTGGCCGAGGTCGTCGGGATCGCCGACGCTCGCGAGGAGTTCTTCCGGGCCCACGGCATCGACACCATCGAGACCTACCGCGCCCGGCGGGCCGCCAGCGATGGCCCGGATGACGGCTACGGCGACGTCTTCCTCGTGGTCGACGGCTGGAGCACGCTGCGGGCCGAGTTCGACGCCCTGGAGGGCGAGTTGCAGGTCTTGGCCCAGCGTGCGCTGACCTTCGGCGTGCACCTGCTCACGTCGGCGACGCGGTGGATGGACTACCGCACCGGCATCCGGGACCTGCTCGGAACGCGCTACGAACTGCGCCTGGGCGACGCAATGGACTCCGAGATCGATCGCAAGCTCGTCGCCAACATCCCGATGGACCGGCCCGGGCGGGGCGTCACGACCCAGAAATCCACTTCCTCGCCGCGCTGCCCCGTATCGACGCAGATGCCCGCCCCGGCACGCTCGGCAGCGGAGTGGCCCACCTCGTCGCGACAGTGACGGCCGCCTGGCAGGGGCCATCGGGTCCCAAGTTGCGCTTGCTGCCGACCCGGATCCTCGCCGACGAGGTCCGCTCCCGGGCGCCGCAATCAGAGCAGGTCCTGCTCGGCGTCAATGAGAAGGCGCTCGCTCCGGTCGGCATCGACGTCACGCGCGAGCCGCATCTGCTGGTCTTCGGCGACGGGCAATCCGGCAAGTCCAACCTGTTGCGGGCCTACATGCGCGAGGTGATGCGCAAATACGGCCCCGAGCAGGCACAGCTGTTCATCGTCGATTACCGGCGGGCGCATCTCGGCGAGTTCCCCGACGAGTGGGTCTCTGAATACTGCACGACCGCCGATCAGACTGCCGACGTCATCGAGGGAGTCACCGACTTCCTCGCGACCCGGCTGCCCGGACCCGACGTCACGCCCGATCAGCTGCGCTCCCGGTCCTGGTGGACCGGCCGCGAGGCATTCATCATCGTCGACGACTACGAACTCGTCGCAACCAGCCAGGGCAACCCGGTGGCCTCGGTCGCGCCACTGCTCGCCCAGGCCGCCGACATCGGCATGCACGTCGCCATCGCCCGCCGCGCCGGTGGGGCCGGCCGCAGCTACGACCCGCTCGTCACCGCACTGCGCGATCTGGCCCAGCCCGGCGTCGTGCTCGCCGGCGACCCGGGCGAAGGGGCGCTCGTGGGGAATGTGCGCGCGGTCCCGGCCAAGCCCGGGCGGGGCCAGTTGGTCACGCGCGCGGGCACCGAGGTCATCCAGGTCTCGTGGTCGCCTTCCGCTCACGACAGCACCGGGTGAGTATGCCGGGTGCCCACCCGGGCGCGGTGGCGGGCGGACGGCATAACCATGCTGGGGCGAGCCGTGAAGTAGGCTCACTCGCTGGCTGGCCGGTGGCGTCTCTCTCCCGCGGGTGCGGCCTGGGCCTCTAGCTCAATGGCAGAGCTGCGGACTTTTAATCCGTAGGTTGTGGGTTCGAGTCCCACGGGGCCCACTCACTAGGGGGCACGTCAGCGAACTCGTGGAGGTCAGCCCGTGGCGCCCTCGTTGCGCACCGAGTCCTGCACCCAGTCCTGCACCGAGTCCTGCACCGAGTCGGGCTCCGAATTGTGCACTGAGTAGTGCAGGCGGACCACGCCGTTGGCGAACTCGCTGTGGCTCTGCAGGTCGAGGCCCAGTCGCACCCCCGGGGGCAGCGCCGGCTTGCCGGCGCCGAGCAGCACCGGGCACACGAGCAGCACGCATTCGTCGACGAGGTGGTGCCGGAAGGCTTCGGCGGCCAGGCCGGCGCCGCCGATGCCCAGGTCCAGCGGGGAGTCCTCCTTGAGCCGGCGCAGCGCGTCAGGGTCGAACCGCCGCTCGATCCTCGTGCGCGCCGTCGACACCTCGGTAAGTGAGCTCGAGTAGACGATCTTGTCGGTGTCGCGCCAGATCCCCGCATACTCGCGGACGACCGGGGGCTGGTCGGCCAACCAGTCATCGCCCTCCCAGACGCGCATCGTCTCGTACATGCGCCGCCCGTAGAGCGACGTGCCGATGCGCCGCTCGTGCTCGTTCCAGAACGCATGCACGGCCTCGTCCGGCACCGACCAATCCAACGAGCCGGTCTCGTCCTCGAGGAACCCGTCGAGCGAGATGTTCGCGGCGTAGATCAGCTTGCCCATGGCGCCTCCTCCCGAGCCACAGCCTGCGCCACCCACGTGACCTGGTCAACCAACAGCTACCTCTCGCGTGCGATGCCTGCGCCAGGGCGGCGTCATGTGGCAGGTCCGTTCGCCCGATGTGGCGGCTATCCTGACGATGTGTCGGGCGCGCCAAGAGGGGGCCGCCACCGGCCGCCAGGCAGCGGCGCGAGTGGCATGCGTGCCATGTCCGCCGTCGGGGCGCTCGGGATCATCAGCGTGATCGCGGCCTTGGTCACCTGGGCTGTCCTGTCGATGGTCGCCAAGGACCCCGGCACCCGATCGGCCACCGCTCTGAGCACGACGGCAGTCAGCTCGGCGAATGCCTCAGGTGCGGCGAGTACCACAACCCCGCGACCGACGATGTCCACCACGACGAGCTCCGCGAGGGCGTCCACCGCTGACCGCACCGAGGGGCCAGGAGCCGTCACCGGCATCTCGCTGGCCTGTGTGCGCAGCGCCGACAAGGTCGTCGCCACCCTCACCTTCGACAGCCCGACCGGCATCATTTCGATGGTGCGCGCGGGCGAGATCCGCACCGTGACCAACCATGCCGCCGGGCACATCACCACGACGGCGCAGACTCCTGACCTGCAAGCCACCTGCCTGGGAGTTGTCGGCAGCCGCAGCATAGGCCCGATTCCTGCGAGCTGACCCTCTTGGGACGTGACGGTCCTCACCCTAACCCGGATGTTGTTGCCGCTTGCTTCCCCACCGGGACCGTCGGCTATCGTGCGCTGACCGATCTCGGGGAAGGGATCTGGAGAAAGACATGGGCAGTCATCGACTCTCACCCACCGCCAACCGGGTGGACGAAGGTCGACGGGCGGCCGTCGTCGTCGGCGTTGTCGGGCTCCTCGTCGTGGCGATGGTCCTCAGTGTGTGGTGGTTCCTCGCGTCTGGTAGCGGCATACGAACGCAGAAGGCCACGGCATACGCGACCGTCAGCCAGTCCAGCGCCTCGAACTCGGCGGTGGCACTTGCCGTGCCGACCCAGAGTTTCGTCGTGCCTACCCCCAGCTATGTCACCCCGTCTCTCACGGCACCGCTGGGCGCCCTTGAGCCAATCCTGCCGCCGGAGGCCACCCTCCCCGTGAGCCAGGCGACCGCCAAACCCGGAGGCACCACAGCGGCTCCCTCGTCACCGCCCCTGCCGCCACCGCCCGCACCCGGGATCAAGGTGTCCAACGTGGCCATTGCGTGCTCGGCCCAAGGACCCAAGGTGCGCGCGACCGTCACCTTCTCCGGCTCGGGCACCGTCCCGGTGTCGCTGACGGCGGGCACGGTGACCGTCAGCGAGAAGCTCTCCGGCCCCTACCGATTGAGCGCGTCCGATGACAAGGCCGGCCGTGCTGCGTCGTGTTCGGCAGTCATCAACGGGGTGGGCTACGGCCCGATCCCGGCCCGCTGAGGCACCAGCTCCCTACGTCGCCGAGCGCGCTGGCATAGGGTGAGCCGATGCTCGGGCTCACGGCGTTGACCGCCGGCGCGACTCCCCTGGAGGCGTTGCGCCGCATAGCCCTGTTGCTCGAACGCTCGAGGGCGGGCACCTACCGCGTGCAGGCATTCCGGTCCGCCGCAGACCTGGTCTCCCGTCTGCCGTCCGACGATCTCATCGCGCGCGTCGAGTCCGGCTCGCTGGAGGAGTTGCCGGGCATCGGTGCCTCGACCGCGGCGGTGGTGACCGAAGCTGCTCATGGTGAGCTGCCGGCATACCTGATCTCGTTGCAGGAGAAGCACGCTGGATTCCTCGCCCCAGGCGGTGAGGACCTGTATGCCGGGCTGCGCGGCGACCTGCACAGTCACTCGGACTGGAGCGACGGCGGGTCGTCGATCCAGGACATGGTGCTGGCCGCAGTCGAATTCGGCCAGGACTGGATGGCGTTGACCGACCACTCGCCGCGGCTCAAGGTCGCTCGCGGGCTGTCGGCTGAACGGCTCACCCAGCAGATCGGCGTCGTCGATGCGATCAACAGCGCTCTGGGAGAACGGTTTCGGCTGCTGCGGGGGATCGAGGTCGACATCCTCGACGACGGATCGCTCGACCAGGACCCGGCCCTGTTGGAGCGCCTCGACATCGTCACCGCGTCCGTGCACTCCAAGCTGCGGATGGCTCGTGGGGCGATGACTGAGCGCATGCTCACCGCCGTGCGCAACCCACGGGTCAACGTGCTCGGGCATGCCACTGGGCGGCTCGTCGAGGGTTCGAGGGGGACCCGGCCGCAGTCGGAGTTCGACGCACGAGCGGTCTTCGGCGAGTGTGCGGCCAATAACGTTGCCGTCGAGATCAATTCGCGTCCCGAGCGATGCGACCCACCGGATGACCTCGTGCGCATCGCTCTCGAGGAAGGCTGCCTGTTCGCGATCGACTCGGATGCGCACGCGCCGGGGCAGCTCGACATGAAGGCCTACGGCGCCGAGCGCGCCACTCGACTCGGCGTGCCGGTCGACCGCATCGTCACGACCTGGCCGGCCGACCGAGTCATGGCCTGGGCCTCCGAACGGTGAGTGTCAGGCCGGCTGCGCCCCGGCAGGAAGCAGTCGCACGTGGTGGGGCTGCAACTGGTCGGTGCGCGAGACGCCGAGCAGCGCCATGGTGCGCCGCAACTCCCCGGTGAGGATCTCCGCGACCCGCTCGACCCCGGCTTCGCCCCCGGCCATCAGGCCGTAGAGGTAGGCGCGGCCCACGAGTGTGCTGTCGGCGCCGAGGGCTAAGGCCGCCGCGATGTCGCCGCCGGAGCGGATCCCCGAGTCGAGGATGACCTCGACGTCAGGGCCTAGCGCGGCGCGCACCTGAGGCAGCAGAGCGAGCGGCACCGGAGCCCGATCTAGTTGCCGCCCACCGTGATTGGACAGCACGATCGCATCGGCGCCGGCAGCGACGACTGACTCGGCATCGGCCACTGTTTGGATTCCCTTGACGATCAACGGCTTTCGCCAATGTTGGCGCACCCACTCGAGATCCGCGAGCGTCATCGTCGGATCGAAGAGAGCATTGAGCTTCTCGCCGATCGTGCCGTCCCAGCCTGCGAGCGCAGCGAAGTCGATGGCCTCGGTCGTCAATACGTCGAACCACCACGCCGGATGGCTGGCGATGTCGGCGAGAGTGCGGGCACTCAGCGCGGGCGGCACCGACAGGCCGTTGCGCGAGTCACGGTGCCGGGCCCCCGCCACCGGCACATCGACGGTCAGGACGAGCGCCTCGTAGCCAGCCGCATCCGCCCGCGCCATGAGGTCTTCGGCCGCGGCCCGGTCGCGCCACACATAGAGCTGGAACCACAACCGGGTGCCCGCGGGGGCGGCTGCCGCGACCACTTCTGGGGTCGAGGTGCCGAGCGTGGAGACGGCATACGGTATGCCGTGCCGCCCCGCCACCCGCGCGACCGCCACCTCGCCCGCCTGATGCATGAGCCGGGTGAACCCCGTCGGGGCGAAACCGAATGGGACGCCGGCGGGGCGCCCGAGGATGGTCGTGTCGGTTGACAGGCCGGAGACGTCGCGAAGGATCTGCGGCTGGAACTCGACCGCCTCGAACGCGGCCCGGGCTCGGTGCAGCGAGGTCTCGCTCTCGGCTGCCCCGTCGACGTAGTCGAAGACCGCCCGCGGGGCGCGTCGCCGGGCGAGCCGGGCTATGTCGGCGAGGGTGAGCGCCTGCGCGAGCCGCCGCCGTGTCGCGTTGAGGTCCGGGCGGCGCACGCCGATCATCGGTTTGAGGTCGCTCCACCGGGGCAGTTGCCGCTGAGTCATGGGGTCCACTCTGGCCCACCCGGGCGTCGGTTCGCAGCCTTCGCGAGCGCGATCTGGGCGTGTCGTGGGCGGGAACCGTGCGCGATCCGGTGCGGGATCCGGGCTTGATGTGGGTGCGGCCGAGCCGGATTGGCCCACGGGCGGCAACGATTTTGCCGGTCGTCCGATCCTCCCCTATGCTTGCCGGGTCCTCAACGGATCCGAGCA
>ERZ795062.447-NODE-447-length-34948-cov-13.654458_pt1 | contig 34948 bp, 33 predicted proteins | sample MGYA00375146_ERZ795062 | MGnify/ENA primary metagenome ERZ795062 (study PRJEB30191, sample SAMN05720281) | activated sludge metagenome | isolation source: Anaerobic digester | place: USA | collected 2015-07-16 ...
GCGACAAGCTGATCCTCGACGATGTGACCTTGTCGTTCCTGCCGGGCGCGAAGATCGGGGTCGTCGGCCCCAACGGAGCCGGTAAGTCGACCCTGTTGAAGATCATGGCTGGTACGGAGACCGTCTCCAACGGCGACGCGATGCTCAGCCCGGGTTACACCGTGGGCATCCTCGAGCAGGAGCCGAAACTCGACGAGACCAAGAACGTTCTGGCCAACGTCGAGGACGGCGTCGCCGAGACTAAGGGCCTCGTCGCCCGCTTCAACGAGATCTCCGAGGAACTCGCCGACCCTGAGGCGGATTACGACACCCTGCTGGCGGAGATGGGCAAACTGCAGGAGGAACTCGACCGGCGCAACGCCTGGGACCTCGACGCCCAGCTGGAGCAGGCAATGGATGCGCTGCGCTGCCCGCCCCCGGATGCCGACGTGACGGTCCTGTCCGGTGGTGAACGCCGCCGGGTCGCGCTGTGCGCGCTGCTGCTGCGCCAGCCCGACCTGCTGCTACTTGACGAGCCGACCAACCACCTCGATGCCGAGAGCGTGCAGTGGCTCGAGCAACACCTGGAGAAGTACCCGGGCACGGTCGTGGCCATCACCCACGACCGCTACTTCCTCGACAACGTTGCCCAATGGATCCTGGAGATGGACCGGGGCCGCTGCTACCCGTACGAGGGGAACTACTCGACCTACTTGGAGACCAAAGCCGGCCGCCTCAAAGTCGAGGGCGCCAAGGACGCGAAGTTGCGCAAGCGCTTGACCGACGAACTCGACTGGGTCCGCTCGAATCCCAAGGCACGCCAGGCCAAGAGCAAGTCCCGTCTGCAGCGCTACGACGAGATGGCCGCTGAGGCCGATCGCACCCGCAAACTGGACTTCGATGAGATCCAGATCCCACCGGGACCCCGCCTGGGCAGTGTGGTGGTGCAGGCCGATCACCTCGAGAAGGGGTTCGGCGACAAACTCCTGATGGACGATTTGAGTTTCGACCTGCCCCGCAATGGGATCGTGGGGGTCATCGGTCCCAACGGTGTCGGTAAGACAACCCTGTTCAAGATGATCCTCAACGCCTCGGGCGGAGCCAGCGATGAGCGGCCCGACGAAGGCAGCCTGCGGGTCGGGGAGACAGTGCTGCTCTCCTATGTGGATCAGGACCGCTCCGGCCTCGACGCGTCGAAGACGGTGTGGGAGGTCGTCTCCGACGGTTTGGATTACATCAATGTCGGCAAGGTGGAGATGCCGTCGCGGGCTTACGTCTCCGCGTTCGGGTTCAAGGGCCCGGACCAGCAGAAGCCGGCCAAGGTCCTCTCCGGCGGTGAGCGTAACCGGCTCAATCTCGCCCTCACCCTGAAGATGGGCGGCAACGTCCTGCTGCTCGACGAGCCGACCAACGACCTGGACGTGGAGACGCTGGCCAGCCTCGAGAACGCGCTGCTGGAATTCCCCGGGTGCGCGGTCATCACCTCCCACGACCGCTGGTTCCTCGACCGGGTGGCCACGCACATCCTGGCCTACGAAGGCGATTCCCAGTGGTTCTGGTTCGAGGGCAACTTCGAGGGTTATGAGAAGAACAAGGTCGAACGTCTCGGCCCCGAGGCCGCCCGACCGCACCGCGCGACCTACCGGAAGTTGACACGCGGGTGATCTATCACGCCAAGGTGGCCCTGCGCTGGTCGGACATGGATGCCCTCGGGCACATCAACAACTCCGAGTTCCTGCGCTACCTGGAGCAGGCGCGCATCGAGTTCCTCGCCGATGCCGGCGCGGCCGGAGTTCCTAGGGAAACCGGTCTGCTGGTCGCGCGTCATGAAGTCGACTACCGCCGGCCGCTGTCATTTCGGCGCGAACCGGTGGACGTCGCGACGTGGATCGATCGCGTCGGCAGCACCTCGTTCACATTCGGTCATGAAGTCGAGGCGGACGGCGTCGTGCACGTGCGCGCTCGCACGGTGATCGTCTGCATCGGCACGGACGAGCGGCCGGTGCCCGTACCAACGCTCCTACGCAAGCACCTGGACAACTTCACGAAGTGACGAGGTTGCGTCCCGCCCGTTTCGAGCGGCGCAAGGCGCGGTCTGCGGCATCGATCATCTGTGTGAGGGCCAGCTGGCCACTGGCTGCCCCGATGCTGACTGTGACCGGCGGTAGACCTCGCCCCATCTGGGCGTAGGCCAGTTCGTCCTGCAGATGGGTGGCCAGCCGGGTGGCGATGTCGAGGTCGGTGTCCATGAGGATCAGCAGGAACTCATCGCCGCCGGAGCGGATGGGGTAGTCCCCATCGCGGGCCACAGCGGCGAGCACGGCACCCACCGATTGTAGGATCTGGTCGCCGATCGGATGTCCAAGATGGTCATTGACACCTTTGAAGTGATCCAGATCGACCATGAGCACGCTGTTCACGGCTGACTCGTCCCACATCGCGGCCACGATCTGAGTCAGGGCTCGCCGGTTGAACAACCCGGTCAGGGCGTCGGTGCGGGCATCCGATCGCAGTTCTGACTCCCGCAGCGTGCGGGCGGTGACGTCGCGTTCAATGGCGGCAAAATGGGTGATGCTGCCGTTGTCGTCGCGCAACGCGAAGATGTTCATGTCCAACCAGTAGGCGGTCCCGTCCTTGCTGAAGTTGAGAATCGGTCCCCTAAACCCGTCACCGGACTCCAGCCCTGCTCGGATGGAGTTCTTGATGTCGGCGGCCACTGTGGTCGGTCGCTGCAGCAGACGTGGGGAGCGCCCCAGCACCTCGTCGGGGCGATATCCGGTCAACTGCGTGAAGACTGGGTTCACGTAGATGATGCGCGGTCCCGGCTCGTCCAGCGGGGCGGCCTCGGTGACGACAATCACGTCTTGGGCGTGCTCGACGATCTGCCGGAACTGATCGAACTGCATACCCCATTGTTGCTCAGGGCAGATCGCTAACTCACGCGGTCGGGTACCGGGTCACGTCCGAGTGGGGACTGCATCGCCTCGGCCTCACGCGCCATGCCCCGGATCATCGGTGGGAAGACGAAGGCGTGGAAGGGGGCCACGGCCCACCAGTACGCGTGACCGGCGAGGCCGTGCGGGTGGAAGACCGCTCGCTGGCGCAGGTGTGTGGTCTCTTCGCCGCGGGCCTCCAAGCGCCACTCGATCCACGCTCGTCCGGGCAGTTTCATCTCGGCCCGCAGTCGTAGCAGTACTGGCGGCTGATGAGCCTCGACCCGCCAGAAGTCCAGGGCGTCGCCGACCTGCGTGCGGTTGGGGTCGCGGCGGCCCCGGCGCAACCCGACCCCGCCCACCGCGCGGTCGAGCAGGCCACGGATCGTCCACATCCAGTTGGCGCTGTACCACCCGTGTTCGCCCCCGATGCCCTCCACGACGTCCCACACACGGGTGATGTCCGCGTTGACGTCGAGTTCACGGATGTCGGTGTACAAAGTGCCGCCGGACCACGACGGATCCTCCGGCAGTGGGTCGCTGGGTGCCCCCGCGACGGAGGCGCTGGACCACCGGGTGGCCACGTCGGCGTCCTGCACCCGCTTGATGGCCAAGCGCACCGCTTCCCGGAAGGTCAGCAGTCCCTCCGGCGGGTCCGGCACGATGTCGGCGATGTCGTGGTTCTTGGCCACGACCTCCATCTTCAAGGAGTCGACCAAGGGTCGCGCGATGCTGCGGGGGACAGGGGTGACCAGTCCCACCCAGTGGCTGGACAACTTCGGAGACAAGACGTTGACGGGCAGCAGGACGCGCCGGTTCAGACCGGCAACCGAGGCGAAACCGTGCATCATGCCGGCGTACGTCGTGACGTCTGGCCCACCGATGTCGTAGGACCGGTTGGTGAAACCCTCGTACTCCATCGCCCCCACCAAGTAGTAGAGGACGTCGCGCACGGCGATCGGTTGGGTCCGGGTCGTCACCCAGCGCGGCGTGATCATGATGGGTAGGCGCTCCGTGAGGTATCGCAACATCTCGAACGACGCCGATCCGGATCCGATGATGACCCCGGCACGCAGTTCGATCGTCGGCACTCCCGATGCGCGCAGGATCTGCCCCACCTCGGCACGGCTGCGCAGGTGCGCCGAGAGTTTGCGAGGTGGTAGGTCCGGCACCATGCCGCCGAGATAGACGATGCGCCGCACCCCGGCCCGCTTGGCCTCGTGCCCGAAGATCGTGGCCATGTGCCGTTCCTGGATCTCGAAGCCATGGCCGGCGGTCAATGAGTGCATCAAGTAGTAGGCGCCGTCCATGTCGGCCATGGCCACGGCCAAGGCCGCTGGATCGCCGGCATCTCCGGTCACGATCTCGACATTGTTGCGCCAGGGCCGCTCCGAGAGCCGCTCCGGATGGCGGGCCAGGACCCGCACCTCGTGACCGCGTTCGAGGAGTTGGGGGATGAGGCGGCCACCGATGTATCCGGTGGCGCCGGTGACGAGCAGGCGCATGACCTTCAGTCTGGCTCAGGCGCGGGCGGTCCGCATCTGCGACGGCCGCGTGCACCGGTGCAGCAACCGACGATTCTCAAGGTTCGCCTGCTTCGTTCACGTTCGCCGGTTCGGTGCGGGCAATCCCGAACGAAGAGGCGGAACTGGCCAGCGTGTCGTGTGCCCGGCCGGGCCATCTGGACGGCGGTCAGGTAGGCGGGTCGAGCAGCAGACCCTTCACCGGTTCCGTGGGCTGGTTGATCATCGACTGCGCCGCCATCACCAGGTACTCCCACATCCGGTCGTCGAGCTCAGCGGGCAACTGACGCTTGTCCAGTGCGTTGCGCATGTGCGTGAGCCACAAGTCGCGATGATGCTCGGTGATCGCAAACGGGGCGTGGCGCATGCGCAGCCGCGGGTGGCCGCGTTCCTCGCTGTAGTCGCGGGGCCCGCCCCAGTACTGCTCGAGGAACATCCGCAGTCTGCGTGCGGCAGGAGCCAGGTCTTCTTCGGGGTACATGGGGCGCAGGCCAGAATCACCGGCGACGCCACTGTAGAAGTCAGCCACCAGGGCGGTGAAGAAGGCGTCACCACCGAACTCCTCGTACGGGGTCGTCATGGCTCCAACCTACTTCGCTGCTGGCGGGCCGGCGCCGGGTGGGAAGGGCCGCGCGACGACCGGCACCTTGACGCCCCGACCGTCGAACTCCTCCTTGATCCGCACCCGGATGGCCCGGGTCAGCGGGATCTGTTTCTCCGGGGCGGCCTTGGCCAGCACCCTGATGAATACTGCCTCGCCGCTGACCGATTCCACCCCCGCGTAGGCCGGTTTGCCGAGCAGCATCTCGTCGTATTGCGGGTCCGCGTACATGTCCTCGGCCACGGCTTGGATGGCTTCGCGCACCACGTCGAGGTTTGCGTCGTAGGCCACCGGGATGTCCACTGACGCCAGGACCCAGCCCTGCGACTGGTTGGCCACGCGCAGGATCTCCCCGTTGCGCACATACCAGACCACCCCAGAGAGGTCGCGCAGACGTGTGACCCGCAACGTGATGTCCTCGACCACGCCCACGGCCTCGCCGAGGTCCACCATGTCGCCGACCCCGTACTGATCCTCGAACACCAAGAAGATGCCCGACAGGTAGTCCTTCACCAGGCTCTGGGCGCCGAAACCAAGGGCCACGCCGAGCACCCCGGCACTGGCCAGCAGCGGGGCGATGTCGATCCCGAGGATCGGCAGGATCAGCAGTGTCGCGATCATGACGACCGTGGCGGTGATGACTGATCGCAGCAGTGTGCCCGCGGCCTCGGCGCGCTGCTTGCGACGCTGGGACATCAGTACCTCGGACAGTTCCTGGGTGCGCTCGGCCTTACGCGACTCTCCGAGTCGTTCCTTGCGACCCTTCTCGGACATCCTCTTGACGATGCGGTCCAGGATTCCCACCAGGATGAACCGGATGACGACGGCCACAGCGACGATGATCAGGATGCGCAGGGGCACACCCTGCAGGAACTCCCAGAAGTTCGTCGGGTCGATGCCGCCCTCATCGGCCGGCGCTGGCGAGGGAGTGGCGAGGGGGATCAGCACCACTCCATTGTGCTGATGGAGTCGCGTCGCATGTCCACTGCGGGAAGAATTGCGGGCATGGCAGAACATGACAGGAAACCGCCCGCGAGCGAGGGTCACGTCTACGGCAAGACCCCCGGGGCCAGCGACTGGAAGCGGATCACGCGAGTGATCGCGTTGATTGCGCTCGTGGTGTTCGTGGTGCTGTTCTTCGTCACGAACCGCGAGACGGTTGAGGTGAGCCTGGTGGTGGCCACAGTGTCGATCCCGTTGGTCTTCGTCCTGATCCTGACGTTCCTGCTCGGCATGGCCACCATGTACCTGCTGACCTATCTGCGCAGGCGCTCGGGGCGTAAGGCGACGTCGAAGTGAATTTGCATGATCTGACTGCGGTTGAACAGGCCGCAGCGATAGCACGCGGGGAGCTGACCTCGGTGGAACTGACCGAGCATTACCTGCGGCGCAGCGAGCAGGTGGCCGGCGCCTTCGTGACCCTCACCGCAGATGTCGCCCTTGCCCAGGCCCGGGCCGTGGATGCCGGCCAGATCAGCGGACCCCTGGCCGGCGTGGTGTGCCCGGTCAAGGATCTGTTCTTCATGGTCGGGGCCAACACCCGGTTCGGATCGGTCGCGTATGACTTCCCGGCCATGGCCGACGACAACGTCGTGCTGGCCATGCGCGAGGCCGGGCTGGTCTTCACCGGCAAGACGACTACCCCCGAGTTCGGTCTGCCCTGTTACACCGAGCCCGACCCCAGCGTGAGCGCAGCGGCACGCTGTGTCTGGGATTCCGATCGCACCGCAGGTGGCTCGTCGGGCGGGGCGGCGGTGGCCGTGGCGGCCGGACTGGCGCCCATCGCGCACGGCTCGGACGGTGGTGGGTCGGTGCGCATCCCCGCGGCGGCGAACGGCCTCGTCGGCATCAAGCCCAGCCGCGGTCGGATCAGCAACGGGCCGCTGCGCGATCCCATCGGTGACCTGGTCACCAGCGGGCCGCTAGCCCGCACGGTCTCAGATGCGGCAGCCCTGCTCGATGTGATGGCCAAACCGTTCCCCGGCGACCCCTTCTACAGTCCCCCGCCGCAGAGCACCTTCCTGGCGGCGGCCCGGCGGCCAGTGCAGCCACTGCGGATCGGGTACTTCACGGACACGATCATCACCGATGTTGATGTCCACCCGGAGGCTGAGGCCGCGGTCCAGGCGACGGTCACGCTCCTGTCCGAGTTGGGCCATGATGTCCGCCCGATCGCTCGTCCGTTCGGCCCCGAGACGATGCTGCAGTTCGAGCACCTATGGTACGTCCTGGCACTGCTCACACCGGTGCTTCCAGGCGATGAGGACCGGCTGCAGCCGACCACGCGGTACTTGCGGGGCCTAGGCCGGGAGGTCCCTGGGATCTCGGTGGCGCAGGCCGTGTCCCTCGCTCGCATTCAGACCCGAGTTGCCACGGCGGCGTGGGCGGATGTGGACGTGGTGGTGACGCCGACGACGAACGGCCCTGCCCCCCTGGTCGCCGATTTCGTGGATACCGTCGACCCGGCCAGGGACTTCGAGAATCAGAAGGCGTGGGCCGCATACACCGCGGCCTTCAACCTGACCGGGCAGCCCGCCATCAGCCTGCCTCTGCACGTGACGCCGGATGGATTGCCCGTCGGTGTGCAGTTCGTAGGCACGATGTTTGGTGAGCAGACATTGTTGGCGCTTGCTGCTCAGATCGAGACCGCCCAACCCTGGCACGACCGCAAGCCGGTGGCCTGGTGAGCGCGCGGGACCGCCTGGCGACGTCCTGCGGTGTCGCCACGGAGTACTGGGATCTCGGCGGCACGCTGCGGATCGTCCCAGAGACAACGGTCGAGCAGACCTTGGCAGCACTCGGAGTCAGGGCCAGCACGGAGCACGAGTTCGACGTGGCGCTGGCCAACCGCCGCAAGGACCACTGGGAGCAGATGTTGCCTCCGCTACGGGTCGTGCGCGAGCAGGACACCAACGGCCCGTGGGTGCACCATCCGGATGGCAAACCGCCACTCATCTGGGTCGAACTCGAGGCAGGTGGCCGCCGCTACGACCTTCCCTGCGAACCGCAGGAGACGCAGAAGTTCGGCGAGGTGCGGCTCACCGAGTCGCGGATACTGCTGCCACCGGACCTCCCGCTGGGCTATCACCGGCTGTGGATCCAGCAGGAGGACGGTGAGCGTCACGACTGTGGCCTGGTCGTGGCGCCCCGGCGTCTGCCCGAGGCGCCACGCGGGTGGGGGCTGGCGATCCAGCTGTACTCAGTGCGCTCGCGGCGCTCCTGGGGCCTCGGGGACCTCGAGGATCTGGCCGATCTGGGAGTCTGGGCGGCCGACGAACTCGGCGCGGACTTCCTGCTGGTCAACCCGTTGCACGCCGCAGCGCTATGTGCACCGCTGGAGAACTCGCCCTATCTGCCTGCTACCCGCCGGTTCGGGCACCCGATCTACATCCGGCCGGAGAAGGTGCAGGAGCACGCCTACCTGAGCCGGGCCGATTCCCACGTGGTTGCAGACATCGCCGATGGGCTGCGGGAGCGAAACACAAGCGCACAGCTACTGGACCGCGATGCGGTGTGGGAGGGCAAGCGGGACGCGCTGGAGCGCATCTTCGAGGTACCCCGCAGCCCTGCCCGTGAGGTGGCCTTCAAGGCGTTCCTCGATGAAGAGGGGGAGGACCTGCAGGATTACGCGCAGTGGTGTGTGCTGGCCGAACAGTTCGGTCCCCGCTGGGACGAGTGGCCCGCCGAGGCGGCAACGATCACACCGCAGGCCCACCGCGTGCTCTTCTACGCCTGGCTGCAGTGGATCTTCGATGAGCAGCTGGAGGACGCGCAGCGGCAGTTGCTGGCCGCAGGCATGAAGCTGGGGATCGTGCAGGACCTCGCCATCGGTGTGCACCCGTTCGGGGCCGACACCTGGGCGATGGGGGACCTGCTCACGCGCGGTTTCCGGGTTGGTGCGCCGCCGGACATGTTCAGCCCGCAGGGGCAGGACTGGAGCCAACCGCCGCTCAATCCTGTGGAGTTGGAGAAGGCCGAGTACCGGCCGGTGCGGGACATCCTGCGGTTCGTGATGCGCCACGCCGGCGGCTTGCGGATCGATCACATCATCGGCCTGTTCCGGCTGTGGTGGATCCCACCGGGGGCCCCGCCGATGGACGGCACCTACGTGCGTTACGACCACCATGCCCTCATCGACATCCTGTGTCTGGAGGCCAAACGGGCCGGCGTCACGCTGATCGGCGAGGACCTGGGAACCGTCGAGCCGTGGGCCCGCGATGTGTTGAGCGATCACGGCATTCTTGGCACCACGGTCTTGTTGTTCGAGCGTGATGGCGACGGAGTGCATGATCCCAACGGCTGGCGCACGGAGTGCCTGGCATCTGTCACCGTGCATGACCTACCCCCGACGGCGCAGTACCTGGCAGCCTCGCATATCCGGCTGTGGGATGAGCTCGGGATTCTGGACCGTCCGCTGGAGGACGCCTTGGATGATCAGCGCCGCGAGGTGGCGGTGTGGGTCGATGTGCTGCGCAGAGAGGGGCTGCTGTCACCCAACGAGGCGCCGACCATGTCCCAGATCACCATCGGGATGCACCGGCTGATCTCGCGCGCCCCCAGCCGGTTGCTGTGCCTGTCCCTGGTCGACGGGGTGGGCGACCTGAACACCCAGAACCAGCCCGGCACGGACACGGAGTACCCGAACTGGCGTCAGCCCTTGACCGACGCCAACGGGGAGTCGGTGCTGATCGAGGACTTACCCGACGGGGACCTGCTACGGGCCTTGGTCCGGTCCTTGAGCAGGTAGCAGGCTCAGGCCCCGTCGCGCTGCTGGCAGCGCAGGCCGCGCAGCACTCCGTCGCGGCCCTCCGCCAGCAGCCGGCGCGCGCCGTGCGGGATGTCCACCACCCCGTCGAGTACCGCGTCGGTGTCTTCCACGGTGGCAGTCTCCACCAGTGATGCCGGGTACAGGCCCAGAGTGATCTCTTGCGCGATCTCATTCGTGCGCGTCTTCCAGACCTCGGGAAGGGCTGCGAAGTACTGCCCGACGTGCGGGCGCAAGAACTCGCGGTGCTCGGGGATCGTGATCCCCCCAATGATGGCGGTGAGCATGTGGTTGGGCAACGACGCGTCGGTGAGCACCGACGTCCAGGCGACCGCTTTGGCCTCAGCCGTCGGGACGGCTGCTCTTGCGCTGGCTGCATGCAGGCGCCCGGCCGCTGTGTCGTCGCGCTGGAGTTCGGTCTCAATCGCGGCAGCATCGGCACGCCCGGTGGCGACCAGTCGCTTGAGCAACCCCCAGCGCAGATCGGTGTCCACGCTGAGCCCTTCGACAATGACACTGCCGTCCAATAGCCCGGCCAGGAAGTCGAGATGATCCCCCGAGGCCACCGAGATCAAGCCGCGCAGAAACGCCAGCTGGTGGTCACTGCCCGGCTCGCTGTCCGTGACCTGACGACGCAGGAAGTCGGCCAGGCGATCGGCGTAGGGCTGCCGGTTCTCGGCGGCCGCGTAGAAGGCGAGGGCGCTGTCGGCCTGCCTCAGGACCTGCTGCACCATGCCGACCTCATGCTCATCGGCCAGACCGCTGACAATGCTGTCGATGAAGGCACCGGTGCTGATCTCCCCATCGCGGGTCATGTCCCACATCGCGCCCCACAGCACCGCCCGTGTGAGCGGGCTGGCCAGGGCGCCGAAGTGCGCGGTGAGTGTCTGCAGGCTGCGGGCATCGAGGCGGATCTTCGCGAAGGTCAGGTCATCGTCGTTGAGCAGCAAGAGGTCCGGCCGGGCAGTATTCTTCAACGCCCCGACCGGCGTCAGCGATCCGGTCACATCGACTTCGATCCGATCGGTGCGCGCCAGCACGCCGCCGTCGAGGGAGTACATCCCAATCGCGATGCGGTGGTCCCGCAACGTCGGGGCGACTCCTTCGGGCAGGCTCGGCGGGTGCTGCACAACGCTGACCGTGGACATGCTCCCGTCGGGCGCGTCCTCGATAGCGGCTTGCAGCATGTTCACCCCGGAGGTCTGCAACCACTGCTGTGTCCACTGGCTCAGGTCGCGGCCACTGGCATCAGTGAGTTCGTTGAGCAGGTCGGCCAGGCTGGTGTTGCCCCATGCATTGTGGGAGAAGTAGTTGCGCAGACCGCGCAGGAAGTCTGCTTCACCCACGAAGGCCACCAGTTGGCGCAGTGCGGAGGCGCCCTTCGCGTAGGTGATGCCGTCGAAGTTCGTGTACACCGTCTCCAGGTCGACCATGTCAGCCGCGATCGGGTGGGTCGAGGGCAACTGATCCTGGCGGTACGCCCACGCCTTGCGTTGGTTGGCAAAGGTCGCCCACGCGTCGGTGAACCGGGTCGCATTGGTGTTGGCGAAGTGGCTGGCCCACTCCGCGAACGACTCGTTGAGCCACAGGTCGTCCCACCAGCGCATCGTGACGAGGTCACCGAACCACATGTGGGCCATCTCATGCAGGATCGTGTTGGCCCGCGTTTCGTAGGCGGCGCTGGTGACCCGCGAGCGGAAGATGTAGTCCTCGCGGAACGTCACGCAGCCCGCGTTCTCCATCGCTCCGGCGTTGAACTCCGGAACGAACAACTGGTCGTACTTGCCGAAGGCGTAGGGCACCTCGAAGACGCGCTCGAAGAACTCGAATCCTTGTTTGGTGACCAGCAGGATGTCGACGACGTCGAGGTACTGGGCCAGGGACTTGCGGCAGAAGACGCCTAGTGGGTATTCGCCGTGCGGGCCGGAATAGACATCACGTACGACGTGGTACGGGCCGGCCACCAATGCGGTGATGTACGTCGACATCCGCGGCGTGGCCGGGAACTCCCAGCGGTTCACGCCTTCCCGCGCGCTGGTCGGCTCGGGTGTTGGAGCGTTCGAGGTGACCACCCAGTGGGCTGGGCCTTCGATGGTGAGCTGCCAGGGGGCCTTGAGATCGGGCTGCTCGAAACATGCGTACATGCGCCGGGCGTCGGCCACCTCGAACTGCGTGTAAAGGTACTGCTCCTGATCGACGGGATCGATGAATCGGTGCAGACCCTCGCCGGTCGTCATGTAGGCGCAGTCCGCCTCCACGACGACCGTGTTGGATGAGTCGATGTCGGGCAAGGTGATCCGGGAGTCGACGAAGTGGGTGGCGGGGTCGAGTTCGCGGCCATTCAGAGTGATGCTTCGCACTGATGGCGCAATCAGATCCAGCCATGTCGAAGAACCGGCGATGATGCTGTGGAACGTCACCGTGGTCCGCGACCTATAAGTGTCGCCGGTGCCACTGAGATCCAGTTCCACGGCATACGTCACGTCGCTGAGGATGCGCGAGCGGCCGGCGGCTTCGTCACGGGTGAGGTTCTGTCCAGGCATGGTGTCCATCCTGCCTGATACCCACGACACACCGCGGGCCTACCTCGGGACTTAATGTAGGCCGGGTGGACGTGCAGACACGCATGAAGCACTTGGTGGCCGAGCAAGCAGCGCAAAGGGTCGAATCGGGGATGATCCTGGGGCTGGGATCAGGGTCGACCGCGGCGATCTTCATCGAAGAGGTAGGAAAGCGCTGGCAGGCCGGTGATCTGCGGGACCTGCAGGGCGTGCCAACCTCCTTCCAGAGCGCACAACTGGCTCAGCAGTACGGCATCCCACAGATCACCCTCAACGAGATCGATCACATCGATCTGGCCGTCGATGGCGCCGACGAGGTGGATCCGGCCAAGAATCTGATCAAGGGTGGGGGCGCCTGTCATACGCGGGAGAAGCTCGTTGACAGCCGCGCCGATGTCTTTCTGGTGGTGGTCGACGCGAGCAAACTGTCTGACCTCCTCGGGTCGAACTTCGCCCTGCCGGTGGAGGTGGTCCCGAGCGCGTATCGACAAGTTGCTGCGGCCCTGGCGACGATGGGCAGTGAGCCGGAACTGCGCATGGCCGTCCGCAAGGCTGGGCCCGTGGTCACCGACGAGGGAAACCTGGTGATCGATGCGAAGTTCGCGGCCATCACCGAACCGGGCGAGCTGGAACGAGAGATCAACAACATCCCTGGGGTTCTGGAGAACGGGTTGTTCGTGGGAATGGCCGACGAGATCCTGGTGGGCGACATCGAAGGGGACTCGGCCTCGGTCCGCACGCTCTAAGTCGCGGTCGGGTACGGCTGTGGCGGGCCAGCCCACGAGCCGTCTCACGGGTTCCTGGGGGCTGTTTTCCGACCTTGTTGGTCCCTTTTCAGTCACGGCGGGCCAACAACGTCCGAAAAGTCGGTCGCACTCGCGGGGGGTTTGCTCAGCGATCGAATCCGCGACGCTCACTGTCGCTCGCGCAAAGCCACCAGAGCTGCCCAGGTAGCCTCAACCCATGTCCGTCGTCTGGTTGGTCCTCGGGATCGCACTGATCCTTCTGGTCGGTTCTGTGCTGTTCGGCTTCTTCTACTGGCGGCCACGCGCGCAGCAGCGCGTGACGTCGGCCACCCAGGCACTGGCGCAGGAACTGCACGGTAGGCAACCGTTGCTGATGTCGCCGGCACAGTGCAAGAAGGCCGAGGTGCGCGATGCCGAGTCCTTGCCGGGCCTGGGTGTGCTGGCACTCACTGAACAGGCGCTGTTGTACTCCAGCGGGGAACGCGTTGTTGTGATGTCGCGGGAGGGGCTGCAGGTCACGAGCCAGGGCCGCAATCTGGAATTTGTCTCGGAGGTGCCGCAAGGCCGGCTCGTGGTGACCCTGCCCGATCCGCAACCGTGGAGCGCTGCACTGTCCTGAGCGTTTGCAACCATGCGTGCAGACGATCTACGGTCGCCACATGTCCCCTGAATTCGACGCCGCTCTGGCCCGCGTCTCCGAACTGACCAGTGACCCCGGCAATGACGCTAAACTCAAGATGTACGCCCTGTACAAGCAAGCCACGCAGGGCGACGTCGAGGGTAAACGACCCGGGTTCACGAACCCCGTCGGCCGGGCCAAGTACGACGCCTGGGCAGGGGTCAAGGGGATGTCGCAGGCTGATGCCGAGACCGCCTACGTGGAGTTCGTGAATACGCTCTAGGTATGCAATGGGACGCGGCGGCCTATGACAACGGGTTCAGCTTCGTCACCGACTACGGGTCAGCGCTGATCGAGTTACTGGACCTGGCCCCTGCGGCTCGGGTGCTCGATGTCGGCTGCGGCACGGGGGAACACGCTGCGGAACTGACGCGGCGAGGTTTCCAAGTCGTCGGGTTCGACGCGGACGAGGCGATGGTTCAGCGGGCGCGGGAGTTCAATCCCGAGGTGCGTTTCGTCATGGCCGACGCTGAGGATCTCCACCTCGGCGAGACGTTTGACGCGGCCTTCAGCAATGCGGCCCTGCATTGGGTGACCGACCAAGGGGCGGCCCTTCGGTCGGTCCGGCGGCACCTTGTGAATGGAGCCCCGTTCGTTGCCGAAATGGGCGGCAGGGGCAATGTGGCCGTTGTGGATGCCGCGCTCGAGTTGGCCACCGCCGACTTGGGGTTGCCGGTCCCACCGATTCGCAAGTTCTTTCCCAGCCTGGGCGAGCAAGCGACATTGCTCGAGGAGGCGGGCTTCGAGGTGGACAGCATGTGGGCATTCGCTCGTCCCACCCGCCTGTCTGCCGGTCAGCGGCCGTCGGACTGGACGCGACTCTTCCGGGCGAATGTCTGGGCCGCCGTGCCGCCGCTCGAGCATGAGCGCCTAGCAGCCGCGGTGGATGAGCGCTGCTCCGAACTTCACGACGAGCACGGATGGTGGATCGACTACTGCCGGCTGCGGTTCTGCTGTCATGCGGTCTAGCTTCCTGCTCGGGCTGCTCGCCGCTGTCCTGGCCGGGTGCTCCCAAACCCAGGGCACGTGGACCGCGCCCGAACTCGGGGGTGCGTATGGCGTCGCGCTGACTCCGGCCCGTGATCCCGCGATGGATGCAGTGATGATCAGGGCTGCCGAACGCGGGAACCTGGCGGCGGTGCGAAGAGCCCACCTGCGCGGAGCATCGGTGCTCGCACGCGACCAGGACCGGCGGACAGCGCTGGTGGCAGCAGCCTATGGCAACCACCTCGATGTGGCGCGCTTCCTGATCAGGGCTGGTGCCGAGGTCAATGCAAAGGACGTGAGTGTGCAGAGTCCCTACCTGATCTCCACCTCCGAAGTGGGAGATGATCCGCGACTGTTGTCGCTGACGATCGCCAACGGGGCGCGCATCAACGCCAAGGACAGTTTCAATGGCACTGGTCTGATCCGGGCGGCGGACCGCGGCTATCCGCGCGTGGTGCGGCGCCTGCTCGCCGAGGACATCGACATCGACCACGTCAACCGGCTCGGCTGGACAGCCCTACACGAAGCGATCATTCTGGGCGATGGATCTACGCGCTACACCCACGTCGTGCGATTGTTGGTCGACGCCGGCGCTGATGTGAACCTCCGATCCCAAAGCGACGGAGTCAGCCCGCTGCAACATGCACAATCACGCGGTCATGAGCAGATGGCGGACATCCTGCAGGCGGCTGGCGCTCAGCTCTGACTGTCGGGCTTGGACTATGTCTGGGACTGTGTGGTCTTGAGCACGCTGAACAATTCGGCACTTGTTGCTGCGACACGCCGTGAGAATTCCCACCAAGTGCCCATTCGGCGTCGAGCGGGTGACCGGGGCACCCTCACTCGCCTGCGGCGAGTTCGTCCTCGATCCCGGCTGTGTTCCTCGATTCCATGACAAAAGCCCCCAAGCATGGGGGCCTTCGTCATGGAGCGGGTGACCGGGATCGAACCGGCACCATCAGCTTGGAAGGCTGAGGCTCTACCATTGAGCTACACCCGCGCGGTCTCATCAGATTAGCAAGGGTGTCGCGGGGCGTAGCGTAGTGGCTAGCGCGCTTGCTTTGGGAGCAAGAGATCGTGGGTTCGAGTCCCGCCGCCCCGACTGGAGTGCTGTTGACCGTACGATGGCACTGATTGTGGCCAACTGTGGCCATCACCCATCCCGAGGAGTCTGAGTCAGCGTGAAAAGCAGCGTTGAGAACCTGTCCGAGACCCGCGTCAAGTTGACGGTCGAGATCCCGTTCGAAGAGCTGCAGGACTCACTGAAGCAGGCCTACAAGCGGATCGGGTCCCAGGTGAACGTACCCGGCTTCCGGCGGGGCAAGATCCCCTCGCGCATCATCGACCAGCGCTTCGGCCGTGGTGTCGTGCTCGAGGAGGTCGTGAACGCCGAGGTACCCAAGGCCTATGACGCAGCGGTGCAGGAGAACGAACTGCGCCCCATGGGGCAACCCGATGTCGAAGTCACCCAGATCGAGGACGGCGACATCATCGCGTTCACCGCTGAGGTGGACATCACTCCGGCCTTCGACCTGCCTGACTACAAGGGCATCGAGGTCGAGGTCAGCGACTCGCAGGTGTCCGATGAGGACGTCCAGGAACAGGTCGACCAGTTGCGTAAGCGCTTCGCGACGACCACGCCCGTTGAGCGTGCCGCCCAGACGGGCGACCTCGTCCTGGTCGACGTCAAGGGTGAACTCGACGGGGAGGAACTCGAGGACTTCGCCGGCAGCGCCCTGACATTCGAACTCGGCGCCGACGGCATGATCGACGGCTTCAGCGAGGCCGTCGAGGGTGCCTCGGAGGGTGACACCGTCACCTTCACGCATACCCCCGACGAGGGCCCGCACGCCGGCAGCGAGGTTGCCATCACTGTGGAGGTCAAGGGCGTGCGCGAGCGCAGCCTTCCGGAGGCCGACGATGAGTTCGCGATGCTGGCCAGTGAGTTCGACACCATGGATGAACTTCGCGCTGACCTCGCCGAGAAGCTGCAGGGCAACCGACTGGTGGAGCAGGCCTATGAGGCGCGCGAGAAGCTCGCGGAGAAACTGGTCGAGATCGTCGAATTCCCCCTGCCCGAGGCATTTCTGCAGGCACAGATCGACGAGCACTTCGCAGATGGTCACGGCGATGACGACCACCGTGCGGAGATCGAGAACACGACTCGCACCTCGTTGAAGACCCAGTTGATCCTCGACAAGATCGCTGACACCGAACAGGTCGAGGTGGATCAGAGCGAATTGGTGCAGTGGCTCATGCAGCAGGCACCCCGCTACGGCATGTCGGTGGAGCAGTTTGCGAACGCTCTCGCGGAGGCAGGCCAGGTCGGGACCGCGCTGGCGGACGTGCGACGGGGCAAGGCGCTGGCCGTGGTGATGCAGAACGCCAAGATCGTTGACGCATCCGGCAACACCGTGGACATCTCGGCACTGGATGCCGAGGACGAGGATCCGCTCGGTGACATCATCGATGAACTCGACGATGAAAACGATGATGAGATCGACGCCGAAGAGCTGGCCGAGGCTGAGGCATTTGTGGACGCCGAGGAACGAGCCGAGGCCGAGGCATTGGCGCAGTCCGAGTCCACGGACAAGTAACACCCGCCACAGCCACGCCGACAGCGAACAAGGCCGGATTCCGGAATCGCCTTGTCGCATCTCGGCGTTAGGGTCGAAGTGACGACAACCTCTGATACCGATGGGAAGAAGGCTGTGCCCGTGAACGACATGAGCCCGCAGGGCAGAGGCCCTGCCCCCACCCCGATGGGGTATGACGACTCCGTTTTCCAGCGACTACTCAAGGAGCGCATCATCTTCCTCGGCTCGCCGGTGGAGGACACGGTGGCGAACCTGATCTGTGCGCAGATGCTGCTACTCGCCGCTGAGGATCCGGATCGCGACATCTACCTGTACATCAACTCGCCCGGCGGGTCGATCTCTGCGGGTATGGCCATCTACGACACGATGCAGTTCGTCAAGAACGATGTAGCGACAGTGGCGATGGGACTGGCGGCCTCGATGGGGCAGTTTCTGCTCTCCAGCGGCGCTCCCGGCAAACGCTACAGCCTGCCGCACGCCCGCATCATGATGCATCAGCCCTCTGGCGGCATCGGCGGTACCGCCTCTGACATCAAGATCCAGGCCGAGCAGATGATCTACATCAAGAAGCAGATGGCCCGGCTCATCGCCGAGCAGACCGGTCAGAGTATCGACCAGATCGAGGCCGACTCTGACCGTGACCGCTGGTTCTCGGCTGACGAGGCCAAGGAGTACGGCTTCATCGACCACGTGGTCCAGCGGGCCGCCGACGTGACCGGAAGTGGAGGAACCGCCTGATGAACGTCCTTAGCCCCCAGAGCCGTTATGTTCTCCCGGAATTCCGGGAGCGCACGTCCACCGGCGAACGCATCCACAACCCGTACACGAAACTGTTCGAGGAGCGCATCATCTTCCTCGGAGTGCAGATCGACGACGCCTCCGCCGATGATGTCATGGCTCAGTTGCTGTGCCTGGAGTCCATGGACCCTGAGCGGGATATTCAGATCTACATCAACTCTCCGGGCGGATCGTATACGGCCATGACGGCCATCTACGACACCATGCAGTTCGTGAAGCCGCAGGTGCAGACCGTGTGCCTGGGGCAAGCAGCGTCCGCGGCTGCGGTCCTGCTGGCAGCTGGCGCTCCTGGTAAGCGCTTCGCCCTGCCGCACGCCCGCGTGCTGATCCATCAGCCGTACACCGAGGGTGGCGGCCAGGGTTCGGATATCGAGATCCAGGCCAATGAGATTCTGCGCATGCGCACCGAGATGGAGGGCATTCTGGCCCACCACACCGGCCGTTCTCTGGAGCAGGTGCAGAAGGACATCGAACGCGACAAGATCCTCACCGCCGCCGACGCCAAGGAGTACGGCGTTGTGGATCAGGTCATCACGTCCCGGAAGTCCGGCGCGAGCTGACCGGCTCGCGTGGCGCGGACAAATCGCCGGGGAAATTGGTCTGCGCCACACGCCGCGTAAACGCAGGAGTCGGGGTACCGTCGAGAGAGGAAGTGTCGGTGGTAACACCTGCGGAAGGGAATTGTGGTGGCACGCATCGGTGAGGGGGCGGATCTACTGAAGTGCTCGTTCTGCGGCAAGAGCCAGAAGCAGGTCAAGAAGTTGATCGCTGGTCCCGGGGTTTACATCTGCGACGAGTGCATCGATCTGTGCAACGAGATCATCGAGGAAGAACTGCAGGAGAACGCTGACCTGCAGTTCGGCGAATTGCCCAAACCCCGCGAGATGTTCGAATTCCTCGAGCAGTATGTCGTCGGTCAGAACCAGGCCAAGAAATCACTGGCGGTCGCGGTGTACAACCACTACAAGCGCGTACAGGCTGGCAACGCTCCGAGCCGCCGCGACGACGGGGTGGAGCTGGCAAAGTCCAACATCCTCCTGCTGGGTCCCACCGGGTCCGGTAAGACCCTTCTCGCCCAGACCCTGGCCAGGATGCTCAACGTGCCGTTCGCGATCGCGGACGCCACCGCACTGACCGAGGCCGGATATGTGGGCGAGGACGTCGAGAACATCCTGCTGAAACTCATCCAGGCTGCCGACTACGACGTCAAGAAGGCCGAGTCGGGCATCATCTACATCGATGAGATCGACAAGGTTGCCCGCAAGAGCGAGAACCCGTCCATCACCCGCGACGTGTCCGGTGAGGGCGTTCAGCAGGCGCTGCTGAAGATTCTGGAAGGTACGCAGGCGTCGGTGCCACCGCAGGGCGGGCGCAAGCACCCCCACCAGGAGTTCATCCAGATCGACACCACGAACGTGCTGTTCATCGTCGGCGGCGCTTTTGCCGGTCTGGACCGGATCATCGAGGCGCGGATCGGGAAGAAGTCGCTGGGCTTCACCGCCGAGATCGTCGAGGACACCAACCCTGGTGACGTGTTCAGTCAGGTCCTCCCCGAGGACCTGCTGAAGTTCGGCATGATCCCCGAATTCGTCGGGCGGCTACCCGTTTTCACCTCGGTGACGCAGTTGGACCGGGAAGCCCTCATCCAGGTGCTCACCGAACCGAAGAATGCCCTCACCAAGCAGTACCAGCGCCTGTTCGAACTCGACGGGGTCGAGTTGGAGTTCGACGAGGGTGCGCTGGAGGCGATCGCGGATCAGGGTCTGCTGCGGGGAACCGGTGCCCGCGGGCTGCGGGCCATCCTCGAAGAGGTGCTGCTGAACGTCATGTACGACGTGCCCAGCCGTGACGACATCGCCAAGGTGCAGATCACTCGTGAGGTCGTGGAGAACAATGTCAACCCGACGCTCATTCCACGTAAGCCGGCCCGCCGGGAGCGTGGCGAGAAGTCTGCGTGACCATCGCGGTCATCTTCAGTAGTACGCGCTCACCTGGGTACGACCGGGAGTACGCCGCCATGGCGACTCGGATGGAGGAACTGGCAACCCAGCAGCCGGGCTACCTCGGCCTGGAGTCGGTGCGCGATGAGGATGGCCGGGGCATCACAGTCTCGTACTGGGAGTCAGACGAGGATGCTCAAGCCTGGAAACAGGTCGCTGAACATCTCCGGGCACAGGATCTCGGTCGGCAGCGGTTCTACACCGACTACCGAGTCGTCGTGGCGCAGGTGACGCGGGAGTACCGGTTCAGTAAGAGCAGTCCTTTGCGCCGCGCATCCACTGCAGACCGGTGTACACCTCCGTAGGTGCATTCGTGTTCGGGTCCACACCCGAAGCCCAGTACTGGACCGTGCCTGCGCCGTTCGCGGCCACCCGCACGGTGTAGGTATGGGGGTAGCCGTATGCCTCGTCCCGGTAGGACACCGCCCAGGAGCCGTCCGCCTTCTGCTCGGCGCCCAGGATCTCGGTGATCGTCGCCTGCGAGCGAATGTCCGAACCGGAGGTGCTCGTCAGGCGGCAGTACCAGGTGGTGCCGTTCTCGAAGTAGCCGTACCGCTGCTCAACAGCGCAGTTCGGCCAGCCTGCCGGGCAGTCGGTCAACGTGGAGTTCGCGAAATACCCCTTGACCGCCTCCCACGCGGCGTTGCCGGTGGAGTCGGTACCAGGGGCGGTGAACAGCGGTGGTGTTCCCGGGTTGGTCGGCGTCGTCGGGTTCGTCGGCGTTCCCGCGTTGCCGGTCACCATGGCGCGAACCGTCCGTTGCTTCCCACCCACCGTGATCTTCACCTTCGCCCGCGTGCCGACGATCGAGGTCAGTTGCGCCGGCGTCAGCGGTTTCGTGCGCCACGTCTTGCCGTTGCGCTTGAGGGTGTAGGACGTGCCCCCGGCGATCAGGCGGGCCTTCGTGGGCTTCTTGCCGGTGAAGGTCACATCAACGCGTAATCCATCGCTGATGATGCTCGCCCGCGTTGCGGCGGCAGCGGGACCGACCAGAGCCCCCAATAGCAGCACCAACGTCGTCGCGCCCAGCAAGATCCTTTTACCCATGAGGGCACGATAACGCTTCGGGGTTTAGACCGGAACCTCTCTTCAGGTGCCCATCCGGATCAAACGGTCCGTCTCGCCGTGTACCTCCACGCCGGCACTGGTGCCCAAGTCGTCCAGGATCACCCGTCCAGACCGGTCGGTGAGGCGCACATCGATCTGCGCCTGCAGTGTCTCCTCCACCCGCTTGTGCATCTCCGTGCGCACCGGAGCATGCAGGAAGGCGCCGTCGGGGCGAGTCGCGCGCAGTTCCAGCGTGCCTGCCCTGCCCGTGACCACCAGGTGGACGTGGGTGTCGTCGATGCGCAACTCGCGCACCTTGGCGCCGGTGTAGGAGGTGAACTTGTACAGGCCCCCGTTTGCCCGCAGCCCTAACAGAAGTCCCTGAAACTCCCCGCGCAGCCACGGGATGATCGCCACCGAGGCGATCAGGCTGATCTGCGGGTCGGTGAAGCTGTTCGAGTGCATCCAGACGTAGCCGCTGGGGAAGGCCTGCCCCCAGTCCTTCTCGATGTACCCGCGGCCGCCGTCGAAATCCAGCGTCCGGCCTTCGAACTCGAGCTGGCCGTGCAGCGTGTGGCCGAAGGAGACCACACCGTGGTAACACTCCATGAACGGCATCCAGGCGTACCAGCCCATTGCCCCGGGGGAGACGGGTGTGACGGGCCACGGGTCCAGGGGACCGAAGTCGACCTGACCCGTCAACTCGGGAAGGTCCAATCGCACGCCGCCGTTGGAGAAGCGATTGGGACCGACCTGCACCGCGAACGTCTCGCTGCGAGCGGTGAACTCGCTCTGCGGGTAGGGCATGTACCAACTGCGTCCCGTCGCACCATCGAGGACCTGCACGAAGGCCTCGTGCGGGCCGTCCGCCTCCTGCGCCAAGAAGACGCCAGGAATCAGGGCCAGTCGTGCCTCCTGGCGGGCGTCCACGAGCTTGACGTACCACCCTTCGAAGTACCTCGTGCGTTTCCCATGGCCGTGGTAGCCAGCAGGGGTCAAGACGTTTCGCATGAAGCCAGCCTGCCAGGTCAGTTCAGCGGTGGCCGTCGAGGGCGAGTTACGCAGGTGTGGCGGGCCGCGAGTGGCGGACCAATTCGAGGCTCAACAGCAATACCCGCAGATCCTCGGCAAGGCGCTCCCGGCGCTCGGGGTCGATCCCGGAGAGCAGTTCGGCTTCCAGCTTCAGGTGTTGCGGTATGAGGGTGTTGATCGCTGCCAGCCCCTCATCGGTGAGCCCGACCCACCGGACCCGCCCGTCCGCCGAATCGTTGTGACGGCTCACCAGACCTAAGCGCACGAGGTGATCAACCCGGGGGGTGATACTTCCTGGCGTCAGACCCAGTTCGTCGGCCAACTGGCCGTGGGTGAGCCGGTGTGGCCAAGCGCCGCGACGCAGGGTCGCAAGCACCGGGAAGTCGGCCTGGGTGATCCCGGCGGCGCTGAAGACGCGCGTTTGCTCGGCCTCTACGATCGCGCGAATCCTGGCCATTCGGGCGATGACGGCTACCGGCGAGACGTCGAGTTCGGGCCACACCTTTTCCCACTGGGCCAGAACCCGCGAGATCGAATCGTCCACGCCTCGAGACTAGTGGTAGAAAGTATTTTGATATCAAACTATTCAGGAGATGACATGTACTCAGTCGCTGTCGTGGGCACTGGGCGGATCGGAATGGCACTGGCAACGGCATTCGCATCGGCGGGACTCGAGGTGGTCATCGGCAGTCGAACGCCGCAGGCAGTCGCTGCGGGCGCGCTACCGGTCGTCAGTCTGCCGCAGGCCCTGGACGTCGCCGATGCCGTCGTTCTCGCTGTCCCGGGGTCTGCTGTCGGTGCCTTGTTGGAGGAGTACCGACCTCGATTGCAGTCGGCAGCCGTCATCGACGCGACCAATAGCGTCGGCTCTGGTCGCATGCATCATGCGGCGGATGCAGTCGGGCTGTCGTACTATCGGGCCTTCAACACCCTCGGCGTGGAGAACTTCGAACAGCCAACGTTCGGCGAGGAACCTGCAGACCTGTTCTACAGCGGCCCGCCAACCCACAAGGACATGGTGGAGGCCTTGATCGCAGCCGTGGGTCTGCGCCCTGTGTATGTCGGCGACGGCCCCGCCAGTGCCGACCTGCTGGACGGGATCACTCGGCTGTGGTTCGCGCTGGTCCTGCAGCAGGGTCACGGCCGCCACCTGGCGCTGCGCATGCTCACATGAGCACCACCCGCCTCGTGGTGGACCGGTCGAGCCATCGGGTCGCGCCTCTGGAACTGTTCTTCGATCTCGTGTTCGTCTATGGGATCAGCCAAGTGACCGCGTATCTGGCGTACGATCACTCGGCCGTGGGCTTCCTGCGAGGGCTGCTACTGGCCGGGCTGCTCTGGTGGGCATGGGTTGCCTACAGTTGGCTGGGGACCTCAGTGCGGGTGGGTAATGGCTGGGTGCAGACCTCGCTGTTCGTGGCGATGGCGGCTCTCATGGTGCTGGCCGTGCTGATGCCCGCATTCTTCGACGAACAGCGCGGCGCCTCGCTGGCCATGGTCGCCGCTGCGGCCTATGTGGTGGTGCGCCTCATGCATATCATCGTGTTCGCCATCGCCGGTCGGGACGACCCCGGCATCCGGCAGGCGGTGGCCCGGTTGGCGTGGACGGTCGTCTTGGCGGCCATCCTGCTCATCGTTGGGGCGTACCTCGGAGGTGCTTGGCAGATGGGGATGGTCTGCGTCGCCCTGGGCATCGACCTCGTCGGCCCGTTCCTGGGTGGCGGTCGTGGCTGGCAACTGGCTCTGGGCCACTTCTCCGAAAGGCACTCGTTGATCGTGATCATCGCGCTGGGAGAGAGCATCGTGGCAATCGGGCTCGGAGCCGCTGACGTGCCGGCCGGACCGGCGCTGCTGGTGATGGTCGGCCTGGGGGTTGCCGTGGCGTGCGCCCTCTGGGTCAGCTATTTCGACGGGTCCGCCGAGGCCGTGGAGCACGCCATCGATGCCCGGACTGGTCTCGACCAGGTCACCACGGCCCGCGACGTCTACTCGTACCTGCACTTCCTGCTGGTCAGTGGCCTCATCCTCATCGCGCTGGCGATGAAGTCCGGGCTCAAGGGCACCCACGATGGGCTGAGTGCTCCGCTGGCCGGTTATGCAAGCGTTGCCCTAGGAGCGGGCCTGTTCCTGTTCCTCGGCGGACTGGGGTTGATCCGGCGGCGCGCGGGCACCGCGACCAACTTCCCAGAGATGCTGGTCGCGGTGATCGCTCTCGCGCTCATCCCGCTCGGACCGGTGATTCCGGCCATCATGAGTGTCGCTGTTGCCTGCGGGGTGGCGATCGGGTGGCGGACTGTCAGGAGAGCGTGAATGGGTCCCGGCTGGACTGTCAGGTCAGCTCGGCGATCACCGACAACTCGTCTGCCTCCTGCACCTGCAGGCCTGTGTCCAGGCCGCCGGCCGCTTGCAGATCGGCGGCCGCTGCCTGTGCCTGCGCAGCCTGCGCGGCGGGCGCCTTGACCATGGCGTGGGCCAGCCGTGCGCGCATCGAGACCTTGTGGTCGCTCTTGACCTTGCGCAGCGCGGACAACACCTGACCGGCTGTGACCAGTACGCCAGGGTCGCCACCGGTGGGCAGCTCCTCGACGGCGGGCCACGTGGCGGTGTGCACACTGCCCTCCTGCCACCAGGACCACACCTCTTCGGTGACGAATGGCAGGATCGGCGCGAACAATCGCAGTTGCACGCTCAACGCCTGCGCCAGTGCAGCGCCCGCAGACGCAGCAGCCTCGGGACCCTGGCTGCCGTGGGCACGTTCTTTGACCAACTCGATGTAGTCGTCACAGAAGGACCAGAAGAACGTCTCGGTCACCTCCAGCGCGCGGGTGTAGTTGTAGTCCTCGAACGCTGTGGTCGCTGCGTCCACCACCTCGCGCAGACCAGCCAGCATCGACTGGTCGACGGCCTCGGTGACCGGGGCGTTCGGGTCTCCAGCGAACGACAGGGCGAACTTGCTGGCATTGAGGATCTTGATGGCCAGGCGTCGCCCGATCTTCATCTGCCCCTCGTCGAAGGCCGTGTCGGTGCCCGGTCGGCCGCTGGCCGCCCAGTACCGCACGGCATCGGCGCCGTAGGAATCCAGCAGGCCCATGGGGGTGACCACGTTGCCCTTGGACTTCGACATCTTCTTGCGGTCCGGGTCGAGGATCCAGCCGCTGATCCCGGCGTGCGACCAGGGCAGGCAGTCGTCCTCCAGATGCGAGCGCACCACCGAGGAGAACAGCCAGGTCCGGATGATCTCATGGGCCTGCGGGCGCAGATCCATCGGGAAGACCCGCTGCCACAGGTCCTCGTCGTACCCCCAGCCGCCGGCGATGTGGGGGGTCAGAGAACTCGTCGCCCAGGTGTCCATGACGTCGGGATCGGCCACAAAACCGTTTGCCTGCCCGCGCTGATCCTCGGTGTAGCCGGCCGGTACCTGATCCTGCGGGTCGATCGGCAGATCAGCCTCGTCGGGCAGCAGGACGGCTGAGTAGTCCGGATTGCCGGAGGCGTCCACGGCATACCAGATCGGGATCGGCACGCCGAAGAATCGCTGGCGAGAGATCAACCAGTCGCCGTTGAGTCCCTCGACCCAGTTGCGGTAGCGCACCTGCATCCGAGGTGGGTGCCAGTCGAGTTCGGCGCCCCGGGCGATCAGGGCCTCGCGCAGGGCTTCGTCGCGACCGCCATTGCGGATGTACCACTGCCGGGTGGTCACGATCTCCAGCGGCTTGTCGCCCTTTTCGAAGAACTTCACCGGGTGGGTGATCTCGCGGATCTCCCCCACGAGATCCCCGGACTCACGCAGGAGTTCGGCCATGCGTTGCTTGGCGCTGAACATCGTCTTACCGGCCAGCTCCTCGTAGGCGTCGCGGCCCTGCTCGGTGGTGATCCAGTCGGGAACCGCCGCAATCACCCGGCCGTCCCAGCCGACGATGGGTCGCGTGGGCAGTTGCAATTCGCGCCACCAGGTGACGTCGGTGGTGTCGCCGAACGTACAGATCATGGCTATCCCGGAACCCTTGTCCGGGTCGGCGAGTTCATGGGCCACGACGGGGACCTCCACCCCGAACACCGGTGTGGTGACCGTCGTGCCGAACAGCGGCTGGTAGCGCTGGTCATCAGGATGGGCGACCAGCGCCACACAGGCCGCCAGCAGTTCTGGACGGGTGGTCTCGATGAAGATCCGCTCGTCGCCGTGGTGGAAGCCGACCCGGTGGTAGGCACCGGGCCGCTCCCGGTCCTCGAGCTCAGCCTGCGCCACGGCGGTGCGGAACGTGACGTCCCACAGCGTCGGTGCCTCCGACTGGTAGGCCTCGCCGCGAGCCAGGTTATGCAGGAATGCGCGCTGGGAGACGGCCCGGGCGCGGGTGTCGATCGTCTGATAGGTGTGGTCCCAGTCCACGGACAGGCCAAGCCGGCGCCACAGGTCCTCGAAGGCCTTCTCGTCCTCCTCGGTCAGCCTCTCGCACAGTTCCACGAAGTTGCGCCGCGAGATCGGCACCTGCGTCTTCCCGCCCGGCTCCACCTCCAGTTCGGGGTCGTAATGCATCGACGGCTCGCACCGCACCCCGAAGTAGTTCTGCACCCGGCGCTCGGTAGGCAGGCCGTTGTCATCCCAGCCCATCGGGTAGAAGACCTCCAGGCCGCCCATCCGCTTGTAGCGGGCGATGCAGTCGGTGTGGGTGTAGCTGAACACGTGCCCGACGTGCAGCGAACCGCTGACGGTCGGCGGTGGCGTGTCGATGCTGTACACCTGCTCGCGGGTGCGGCTGCGATCGAAGGCGTAGATCTGCTGGGCCTGCCACTGGGAGGCCCACTTGCCGTCGAGGCCATCCACGCTGGGGCGCTCGGGTATCCGCGGGGTGTTCATGATTCAGCAGTTTATTCGTCCCGGTTGCGACCCTGGGCAGCCGCGGTTGCTCGGCGCCGGGTGCGGTGGTGGTGCAGGCGGACGCACCGCGCCTGCACCTGCTGTCAGATCGTCAGCCAAGCACGTGCACTTGCCTGCGGCAGGGACCGCGTAGCCTGACGGGGTGACAAACACATCCCGCCACGGGGAGTACGACGCGGTTGAGCGGTCGCTGCTGTCCCGCTGGCCGGAGAACCGGATCGCCCCCGACCTTGAGCGGATCACGCTGCTGTGCGATCTGCTGGCCGACCCACAGTTGACGTCGCCGGTGATCCACGTCGCCGGGACCAACGGCAAGACCAGCGTCTGCCGGATCATCGAACAGATTCTGCGCACCAGCGGTCTACGAACCGGGCTGATGACGTCGCCGGCGCTTCGTGACCTCACCGAGCGGCTACAGGTCGACGGCGAACCGCTGCCTACCGACCAATTCGTGGATGTCTACCGCCAGGTCGAGCCCTACCTCGACATGGTCGACGAGCGATCCGTGGCGGCGGGTGGGCCGCCGATGACCATGTTCGAGGTGATCACGGGTATGGGGTACGCGGCGTTCGCCGACGCTCCCGTGGATGTGGCCGTGGTGGAAACCGGTATGGGCGGGCGCTGGGATGCCACCAACGTCAACCGCGCGGACGTGGCCGTGATCACCCCGATCGGGATGGACCACGTGGACTATCTCGGTGACACGCTGACGTTGATCGCAGGGGAGAAGGCCGGCATCATCAAACCGGGCGCGACCGTTGTGCTGGCCGAGCAGGATCCCGTGGCACTGGCGGTACTGATGCAGGCCGCCGACGATGCCCAGGCCCGGGTGCTGCTGCCGGGCGTGGACTACGAGCTGATCTCCAGGGGTCTGGCGGTCGGTGGGCAGTCAGTGACCATCCGGGTGGCTGACCGGCTGTTCGAGGAGATGTTCCTGTCGCTGCACGGCCGGCATCAGGCCGACAACGCGGCCCTGGCGCTGGCGGCGGTCTACGCACTGCTGGGCAGGCTGCCCGACGAAGAGACGGTTGCCGAGGCGCTGGGCAGCGTCCATTCGCCGGGGCGCCTCGAGGTGATCGGCCGGCACCCGCTCACCCTGGCCGATGCCGCCCACAACCCGCACGGGATGTTGGCAACTGTGGTGGCGGTGGCCGAGTCGTTCACCTTCGACCGGCTCGTCACCGTGGTCGCCATGCTGGCGGACAAGGACGTGACACCCATGCTGGCCTCAGTGGGGCTGGTGTCCGACGAGATCGTGGCCACCGTCAATGACTCGCCCCGCGCGCTGCCTGCCGATGAGCTCGCGCAGGCCGCGCGCGCTGTCAGCGACTCCGTGCACCAGATTGACGATTTTGATCACGCGATGGTGCGCGCACGTGAACTCGCCGGACCCACCGGGTGTGTGCTGGCGACCGGTTCGGTGGTCACCGCGGGGATGGCCCGCAGTTGGGCGGCCCGGGCATGAGGGTGATCGGCGCCGCCACTCTGATCTTCCAGGCGATGGTGTTTGCCCTTGCGATCCCGGTGGCCGCCGCTTTGCGTCCGGGGGTTGGTGGCTGGGTGGCCGGGGTGCTCACGGTCATGGCGCTGGTTGGCTCTGTGACCGTACGGCGCGGCGACATCGTGGTGGGCAGCGCCACCCAGGTGGTGTCCGTCCTGGCCAGTTTCTTCGTCCCGATCGCGGTGCCGCTGGCACTGATCTTCGCGGGACTGTGGGTGGTGGCCGTGTACTACGGACGCAAGGCCGACGCCGCCGACGCCGCCCGGGCAGCGGGCGGTCCGGGCTGAGCAGGGGATTTGTTCGCAGTGCGTGAAGACAAGCCAGCCTCGCCCCGGGGCCCGTCGGGCTCGCCCGTACCCTGAACACATGGCGAACGAACGAACCCTGATCCTGGTCAAACCCGACGGCGTCGAGCGCAACCTCGTCGGCGAGGTGATCTCGCGCATCGAGCGCAAGGGCTACCGACTGGTGGCGCTGGAACTGCGCACCCTTGATGCAGCGACCGCGCAGGCGCACTACGCGGAGCACGAGGGTAAGCCGTTCTTCGCCGAGCTCGTGGACTTCATCACCTCCGGACCGCTGGTCGCTGGAGTCATCGAGGGCCCGGATGCCATCGCGGCGTGGCGGCAGATGATGGGTGCCACCAAACCGTTGGAGGCCACCCCGGGGTCCATCCGCGCGGACCTGGCCGTGGAGATGGGCCGCAACATCGTGCACGGCTCCGACTCCCCGGACTCCGCTGCCCGCGAGATCGCACTGTTCTTTCCGAATCTCTGACGCCACGTCATGCGCGTCCTTAGCATGGGGCGCAAGGTCTGATCGAAAGGTTCTCGCATGGCAATGCTGGCCGATGCGCGGCCGCGACCGCGCCTGAGCCTCGGCAAGGACCTCGCGATCGACCTCGGCACCGCGAACACCCGCATCTTCGTGCGTGGTCACGGGGTGGTCCTCAATGAGCCGTCGGTGGTTGCTATGCGCGGCGACGATGTGGTCGCGGTCGGCAGTGAGGCCAAGCAGATGCGGGGTCGGGCGCCGGCCGACATCAAGGTCATTTCACCCATCCAGCACTCGGTGATCCACCAGTACGACGCCACCGAGCGCATGTTGCGCTATTTCGTGCAGAAGGCGCACGGGCGATCATTGCTCACCCGGCCCCGCCTGGTCGTCAATGTCCCCGGTTCGCTGACCGGTGTGGAGCAGCGGGCAGTGCGCGATGCCGCCTATGCCGCCGGTGCCCGCCAGGTGTTCCTGATCCAGGCAGCGCTGGCGGCGGCCATCGGCGCCGACGTCCCCATCCACGAAACCAGGGGCCATTTCGTGGTCAGCATCGGCGCGGGCTGCACCGAGGTGGCGGTCATCGCCCTCGGGGGCGTGGTGTCCGCAACCACCACCCGCAGCGGCGGCGACGATCTCGACGCTGCGATCGTGGCCTACTTGGACGAGCACTTCGACATCCGGATCGGAGCGGTCACCGCCGAGGAGATCAAACTGGGTCTGGGCTGCGCGGTGCCCGTCGACGGGCTGCCGGCCATGACCGTGGCGGGCCAGGACACCCGCACGGGTCTGCCCAAACAGATCGAACTATCGGCCTACCACGCGCGCAAGGCGTTGCAGGCTCCGTTGGACGAACTGCTCGCGGCCATCCGGCGGGTGCTTGACGCCACACCCCCGGAGATCGCCGGTGACCTCATGGCCAGTGGGCTGGTCGTGACCGGCGGTGCGGCGTTGCTGCGCGGTCTGCCCGAACGCCTCGAACATGAGATCGGGGTGCCGGTGCGCCTGGCCGCGAACGCGGACTTGAGCGTGGTCGACGGGGCAGGACGTTGCGCCGAGAACATCTCGAGTGTGCGCCGGCTGCTGCTCATCGAACCGGCCTTCTGAAGCCATGGCGCGCACCCGCACCGTGGTGGTTGTTCTCGTGGCAGCGTCGCTGGCGCTGATCCTGTGGGATCTGCGGGCCTCCGATCAGACGCTGCGGCAGGTCAGCGCCGACGTGGTGGCGCCCGTGCAGCGCACGGTGACCAGCGTGTTCGCCCCCTTCGGCGCCTGGGCGCGGCAAGTGGAGGAGTTCTCTGATCCGGCGGTGCGCAGCGACGAGGTGGCCCGGATCAGCGCACCGGCCGGCTGGGCCACGGCGACCGGACGCGTGGTCGCCGCGGACATCGCCGGCGATCGAGCAGTCGTGACCATTGATATCGGCCGGGACGAAGGTGTGCGGCGCAGCAACGCCGTGCTCGCACCGGGCGGGCTGGTTGGGCAGATCACGGCCGTCAGCGGCCAATCAGCGGTCGTCCTGTTGGTCACCGACCCGGGCAGTGAGGTCGGCGTGCGGGTGCTGCCCAGCAAGGAGATCGGGGTGGCATCGGGGCAGGGCATGGACGCCGATCTGCGGGTGGACTTCCTGAGCCCCGCGGCTGCGGCTTCGCCCGACGACGCGCTCGTGACGCTGGGCTCGACCGCAGCTGACGGCATCCCGCCTGACCTGCCGATCGGCACAGTCACCGCTCTCGACAGCGCCCCGGTGGCGTCGGGTCGGGTGATCGGCGCCCGCCCCGTGGCAGGGATGACCAGCCTGGAGACGCTGCTGGTCCTGACGGAGCGGCGATGAGCGCGCTGCCCGCTGCGGCGTCCGCCCACGCACCGCGCGCCGTGGCCGTCTGTGTGGTCGGGGTGGCGGTCGCCTTTCTCGTGCAGACCGCGCTGCTGCCCGCGGTCGGGCTTTCTGCCGCAGTGCCATTCGTGTACGCGACGGTCGTTCTGCTGGCAGTGGTCCTGGGGTCGTCGGCTGGGGCGCTGACCGGGTTCGCCGCCGGGCTGCTACTGGATCTGAGCAGTGTGGGCACGCTGGGAGTCGGTGCCTTGTCGGGCTGCCTGCTGGGCGCGGCGGCCGGGCGTCTGCACCCAGACCGTTGGTGGTTCTCAGGGGTGCCCACCGCATTCGCTTTGGTGATCGCTGCGGCGGGTGCGTTCACCGTGCTGAACGCGTGGCTGGGGCAGGTTCCGCTGGTGTTCGCGCAGGGTTGGCTGTGGCTGATTCTGGGTGGTGTTGCCAGCGTGACCCTGCTGCTCCCGACGCGGACCTGGCTGCGGGCGGTGGTCCGATGACGACCATGCAGACCCGCCCGGGGCCGACGGGCCGGCGCACAGCGCAGCGCCGCCTACGTCTGCTGAAGGTGCTGGTGGCGGTGATCGGGCTGACCATCGCCGCGCGCCTGGTCTGGCTGCAGACCGCTCAGGCCCCCCAGTACCAGGCGCGGGCCGCGGCCATCCAGACCGACATCGTCGAGGTGGCGCCCGCCCGCGGCGACATCGTGGACCGCAACGGCATCATCCTGGCGGGCAATCGCACGGCCTACGAGGTCGTGGCCGACACTGACGTCGATGAGCAGACACTGCAGCAGGTCGCTGAACTGACCGGATCCGAACTGACCGACGTGCAGGCCCGCATGGTCATCTGCGGTCAGCCCGGATCCCTGCCGGGGACCTGTTACGCAGGGCAACCCGGCCAGCCGCAGCCCGTCGTCGTTGATGTGGGGGTGCCAGAGGCGCTGGCGGTACGGGAGGCTGACCTGCCGGGCATCGACATCCGCACGGCGGCGGTGCGCGAGTACCCCTCCCAGGCCAATGCCGCCGGCTTACTCGGGTATGTGTCAGGTGGTGTCGGACAGTCCGGGTTGGAGGCCCAGTACGACCAGGCCCTGCGAGGTGTTCCTGGCCAGGCCCGCCGGGAACTGACGCGGCAGGGATCCTCGCGCAGTGTCATCACCCAGGCGCCAGTAGCGGGGGAGACGCTACGCACCAGCATCGATGCCCAGACGCAGACGGTGGCCGAGCAGGCTTTGCAAGAGGCTGTGGAGACCGCCCGCGATGAGGGGTACAAAGCAACGGGCGGTTCGGTGGTGGTGCTCGAGGCGGACTCCGGTGCTGTGGTCGCTATGGCGTCCTATCCGAGCTACGACCCCAACATCTGGGCACACGGCGTCACCGATGATCAGTACGCCCAACTGACCGACGAGACGTCGGGGCGCCCGCTGGTCTTCCGTCCCATCCAAGCGTTGGCACCACCGGCTTCGACGTTCAAATCGATGACGACGGTCGCCGCGGTCAACGCTGGTTTCGACACCGGGCGGACCTACGAGTGCCCGGCCTCGGTCGTGGTCGGCGGTCAGGTCTTCCGCAACTACGAGAGCCGGGCGTACGGCCCTGTGTCCCTCGCGCAGGCCCTGTCGGTGTCCTGCGACACGGTGTTCTACCGGCTGGGCTACCAGATGTGGCGAAAGGACGGAGGGCTGGCCGGTGAGGGTGCGGCCGAGCAGGTCGTGCGCACGGCCCGCAGCTTCGGCCTCGGCGCCCGGACCGGGGTGGACCTGCCCGGTGAGGTCGCCGGTTCCATTCCGGACCGCACCCAGGTACAGACCGAGTATGACCAGCGCAGTGCCGACTACTGCCTGCGCGCCAAGCAGGGATACCCCGAGGAGAGCAACCCGGCGCGGGCCAAAATGCTGAAGGCCTACGCCCGCGATTACTGCAAGTCCGGGTTCGAATACAAGGCTGGCGACGCCATGAACACCGCGATCGGACAGGGGCGCACCCTGGTCACACCCCTGCAGGTCGCAGGCGCCTACGCGGCCATCGCCAACGGCGGGACCCTGGTCACTCCGCATATCGGTAGCCTCCAGGAGGCGCCCTCCCGTGGCTCGGTGGACGCCACCCCCGCGGCATTGACCTACGTGCGTGAAGCACTGGCGGACACGACGGTCACCGGTACTGCCAGTGGTGCGTTCGCTGGGTTCCCGTTGACCGAATACCCTGTGGCCGCCAAGACCGGCACCGCCGAGGTCGCTGGTAAGCAGAGTACGTCGTGGTTCGCCAGTTTCGCCCCCGCCGATGATCCCAAGTACGTGGTGGTCGTGAACGTCGACCAGGGCGGTCTGGGGGCGGCGACCTCGGGGCCGGTGGCTCGCGCAGTGTACGAGCAGTTGTTCGGCATCACGCCATGACTGTGCTCACCTCGCCGCCGCGGGTGGTCACGACGCGCCGCTTCGACGTCTGGATCCTGATCGCAGCGGCCAGTCTGAGCCTGATCGGCGTGGCGATGGTCTACTCGACGACGTGGGGCCGCCTCGTCGCCGACGGTGACCCGCCTGGTTACTTCGCGATCCGGCAGGGGCTGTTCCTCGTACTGGGTGTGATGGCGGCCTGGGTGGTGTACCGCTTGGACCGGCCGCGGCTCATGGCGCTCGCGATCGGCGGCTACGCGCTGAGCCTGCTGGGGCTGCTGGCCGTGCTCACCCCGCTCGGGACGACAATCAACGGCACCCGGGCGTGGCTGACGCTGCCGGGCGGGTTCACGCTGCAGCCCGCCGAGTTTGCAAAGGTCTTCGTGGTGCTGCTGGCGGCGCTGTGGCTGTCCGATCGGGCGGGTGTCCACGGGGGCGACGACCCGCCAGAACCCAGGGCTGTTCTGGCGGTGTTGGCCGCCACGGGGGCGGTGGTGGGCCTGCTGATGCTGCAACCCGACCTGGGGTCGGCGCTGGTCACGCTGGCCGCCGTGCTCGGTGTGCTGTTCGTTGCTGGCGTGCGGCGGCGGTTCCTGGTTCTGCTGCTGGCTTCGGGTGTGGTGGTCGCTGTCCTGGCGTATGTGGTGGGGGCGTTGGATGCCTACCAGGTGGCGCGCTTCACTGCCTTCCTGGATCCTGCCGGTGACCCGCAGGGGGTGGGCTATAACGTCCAGCAAGCATTGATCGCGATCGGCACCGGCGGTGTCACCGGCCAGGGCCTGCTCGAAGGTGCCCACACGCAGGGGGCATTCGTCCCGTATCAGTACACCGACTTCATCTACTCGGCCGTGGGGGAGGAGTTGGGGATGATCGGCGGAGTTCTCGTGATCGGGTTGTTCGTCCTGCTGCTGCAGCGGGGCCTGCTCGCCGCGACCCACGCCGATCCGTTCGGCACACTGCTGGCCACCGGCATCGTCTGCTGGCTGGCGGCGCAGGGCTTCGAGAACCTCGGGATGAATGTGGGGCTGCTGCCGGTCACCGGGGTGCCGTTGCCGCTGGTGTCGTACGGCGGCTCCAGCGTGATCGCCGCCTGGATGGGTGTGGGTCTGCTGCTGAAGGTGTCGCGGCGCGTTTGAGAGTCCCGGCACTGCGGCCCGACGCTTTGAAAGGCTCCAAGTGCTCGTTTCTAGCCGGCGGACGGCGCTGAGCACCGATAACAGGTGGCCGGGGTCGGGTGCGGGTCGGCCTACCCACGGATGGGAGCACTCCCCTACCTGTCAATCTGAGTGTGAGTTGGTTTGTTCCCCGAAAGGAATCAGTGAT
>ERZ795062.451-NODE-451-length-34708-cov-10.823478_pt1 | contig 34708 bp, 28 predicted proteins | sample MGYA00375146_ERZ795062 | MGnify/ENA primary metagenome ERZ795062 (study PRJEB30191, sample SAMN05720281) | activated sludge metagenome | isolation source: Anaerobic digester | place: USA | collected 2015-07-16 ...
TCCTTTTATACTTATTATACTGACTATTTTCCCCAACTAAATCTACAAATATAAAAAGCCTTTCTTCTCTAACAACTAGAGACGAAAGGCAAATTTCCGCGGTACCACTCTAATAGGCTTAAAATACACGCCCACTCTAAGTCTTAACGGGACTAACGTTTAAGTCTACTAAATTCAACCTAAATGCTCTAGAAGGGGTTCAATATTAAGGGGGTCAGAAATCTTCCACCTAATGATTTCCTCTCTTGGACCATTAATATCTACTATTTTCTATCTAAGCATATCTATATATGAGAGCTTGAAACTCCTTGTTAATCTTCGTTTTTTATAGTATATCATAAGTAATATTTAAGTACAAGTTTAGATAAATTCCTATAGAAAATATTTTTACTAGCTAATCTGCAGGAAATAACAAGCATATGCTATAAGCAGCAATACCTTCTTCCTTTCCCACAAATCCTAATTCTTCTGTTGTAGTAGCTTTTATGTTTATATTTTTCGGTGATGTATTTAATGTTTTTGAAATTTTGTTTTTCATCTCATCAATATATGGAGCCATCTTAGGCCTTTGAGCTACTATAATACTATCTATATTCCCTATCTTGTACTTAGATTTTAACATAATATCATATACCCTATCCAATAATATCATACTAGAAATATCTTTATATATATTATTAGTGTCTGGAAAATGCTTACCTATGTCTTTTTCTCCTAATGCACCTAATATGCTATCCATTATAGCATGAACTAGTACATCAGCATCTGAGTGGCCTAAAAGTCCCTTATAAAAGGGTATATCTACTCCTCCTATTATCAATTTCCTATTCTCAACTAATTTATGAACATCATAACCTATTCCTATTCTCATCTTTTCACCCTATCTACCTTCAAAAACAAAATCTCTTCTACTAAATATAGTAGCTCTATCCTTTAATAAGGATTCAGCTATAATTAAATCTTCTGGTGTGGTTATTTTTATATTTTCATAGCTTCCCATAACCATCTTCACCTTTAGTCCTAATCTCTCTACTAAAACTCCATCGTCAGTACCTATAAACCCATCTTCTATAGCTTTTCTATAGCCTTCCATTAGGATATGTTTTTTAAAACACTGGGGAGTTTGAGCTGCCCACAATAAATCCCTATTTGGAGTATTAGTTATATTGCCCTGATCTCCTACTACTTTTATGGTATCCTTAACAGGTACTCCCACTATACAAGCACCATATTCTACAGTAGCCTTTATACCATCTATAATGTTTTCCATTTTCACAAAGGGCCTTGCTCCATCATGGGACAAAACTATATCACATCTTTCGTCCAGAGCTAGAATTCCATTATATACAGAATCTTGCCTTTCTTTTCCCCCTCGAACTATTTTAGTAACTTTTTTAAAATTATGTTTCTTTACTATCTCTTTTCTACAGTATTCAATTTCCTCTTCCCTTGCTACCACTATTATTTCATCCACATATTTACACCTTTCAAACTTATCTATAGAGTGAGCAAGTATAGGTTTATTATTTATAGATATAAATTGTTTATTTACTTTACTTCCCATTCTATTGCTCATCCCAGCTGCTGCAATTATTGCTGAAATGAATTGGTTTTTATACATTAATTTCACCTCTCACCTATTATAGCATAATTAAAAGGAATGTAAAATATTTTATGCCTCTATAATACCCAAAAAAAACAAAAATATTAGGGTCAATATTGACCCTAAACTGCCTTATCTGCCATAGTCTTTGGCTTTGCAAATATCATTCTTCCAGCTGAAGTCTGCAATACGCTAGTTACCAATACATCTATGGTTTCACCAATATGTTTTTTCCCACTTTCAACTACTATCATGGTTCCATCATCTAAATAAGCCAAACCCTGACCAGACTCTTTGCCATCTTTTATAACTTGAACTACCATTTCTTCTCCTGGTAATACTATAGGTTTAACTGCATTAGCCAATTCATTTATATTTAATACATCTATGCCTTGGACTTCTGCCACTTTGTTTAGATTATAATCATTAGTAATAATCTTTCCTTTTAATAATTGGGTAAGTTTCAATAGTTTTGTATCTACTTCTTTTTCTTCTTCAAATTTTTTGTCGTCTATTATTACTTCTATATCCAATTCCTTCTGAATCTTATTTAATATGTCCAAGCCCCTTCTTCCTCTGTTCCTCTTTAGAGCATCAGAAGAATCTGCAATATGCTGTAGTTCTTCTAATACAAATTCTGGTATAACTAAAGGCCCTTCTATAAATCCTGTCCTACAAATATCTGCAATTCTACCATCAATTATTACACTAGTATCTAATATCTTTGGGCAAGATTTATAGTTGATTTTTTGCTTATCTTTATTGATATTCTTTTTGAAATTACCAAGGGTACTAGAAAAATCCTCCTTCTTTCTAGTGGGAACCTTAATTCCAAGGTATCCAAATATTGCATAAAGAAAAATTGATATAATAACTCCTAAATAAGGTATCCCAATATTATAAAATGGCTGACTCAACAAATATGCGATAATCAACCCAACTATCAATCCAATAGTTCCTAAGGCTATTTCATAAGCAGGAACCTTTTGAAGCTCCGATTCAAAAAATTGGATTGTTTTTCTCCCAGTCTTTATAAATTTTGGAGCTAGTAAGAAAAATATAATTCCAAATATTATACCCACACCTGCATAGGCTACAAGGCTTAACCAGCCTTTGTTAGATAATTTTAGTATCTCTAAAGCTTCCAATCCAGCAACGATTCCAAAACCAATTAGTAAACCTACTAAACTGATTACTCCTCTTATTATTTTGTCAATCATCAGTTCACCTCCCATAATATATTTATTTCCATAAAAATAAATAATATAACCAAAAAAATAATATTTAACAATATATAATTAAATTTTAGTATTATACAAAATTAACTGCATCATCAATTAATCTTTCAGTTTCTTCTGGATCATAGTCAGAAGCTAATACTATTTCGCTAATCAACATTTGTTTAGCACTATTTAGCATCTTCCTCTCCCCTGTGGAAAGACCTTTTTCTGCATCCCTAATCATTAGATTCCTTACAACAGCTGCAATTTCAAATATATCTCCTGATTTAATTTTCTCCATATTAAGTCTATAACGTCTATTCCAATTTTGAGGCATTTTAGTTTGGTCTCCTTTAAGAATGTCTAACACTTTTTCCATATCTTCATTGTCTATTATCTCTCTAATACCAATTTCTTCTACATTATCTACAGGTATCATAACCTTCATATCTCCAATAGGCATTTTCATTACATAATATTTTCTTTTTTCTCCTAATATTTCTTTTTCTTCAATCCCCTCTATCACTCCAGCACCATGCATTGGATAGACTACTTTATCGCCAATATTAAACATAGCACAACCTCCCATCATACTACTATCTATTATATTATACAATAATAACCAAAGGTTGTAAAGTTTATATTTTACCATACTAATATTTCCTTTGTCAACTGTTTCTAAGTTTTTTATTTTCCCAAAAATATATTCTTAGAAATATTTGACAAACGCTTGTCCCTATCAGTATAATAAAATCAGAACCAATAATCATTTGACAGGGGTGGACTATATGGACCTAAAAGAAAATATAATTAGCATAAAAGATAATTTAAGTATGGACGATTTTCAGGAACAAGTAGATGATGTGCTCATTAGACATAAAAGCATCTTGGATATAATCACTAAACTTGATGAGTATACTGCAAGGATAAATAGAGCTGTGATCAAATCTGCCACTTCCTGTGGTTGTATTGAAATCAACGCAAGAAAGCAGAATTATAACAAAGATTCTTTAAAAGAAGTTAAAGATAATTTAGAAAGTCATGTAGAGGGTAAACTTTGTCCTGGATGCAAAGAGATTCTAGAAGAAGAAATAGGTGCATATCTATTTTATTTAGCAGCATTATGCAATACATTAGATGTAGATATGTCAGATGCTATGTTAAGAGAGTATAGTAATACTAAGGCTTTAGGTATATTTAGCCTTAAATAGTTTTTATAGAAGGGCTAGGAGAACTGTTCTTTGTATCTCTTTAGCCCTTCTACGATATTTATAGATCTAATTTGACCTACTCCTTCTACTTGATCCATTTGATCCACAGAAGCATTTATAATATGTTGAAAGGAATCAAAAGAATTTATAATATTTTCAATAACATAGTTGGGAATCCTTGGAATCTTATTAAGTATCCTATAGCCTTTTGGCTTTACTTTTATATCCAAAGTTCTTAATCCATCATCATAACCTAGGAGATTTGCTATTTGGTTTAAATCCAGCAACTCATTGGCACTTAAACTACCAAACCTATTATATATGGATATGTAATTTTCATTGCCATTTTTTACATAGTCTCTAACTAAATTTATACAATCTTCCTCTACTCCCTCCTTCAATTCAATAACTTGCATATTAAAAAGTCTCCCCTCTGTTCCCAATTCAGATATATATATATCTATTTCCCTTCCAATCCTTAATACCATCTCCATTTTTTGAATAGCCTTTACCACATCATATAAAGTAGTTGAATTTTGAAATTCTGAAAGGGTTAAAGTGCTTATAACCTGATCCAAAGCTTTTCTATATTTTTCCATAGTTTGAACTCCTTGATTCGTCCTATTTAATATCTCGTTTATATCTTTCAATATATATTTATAATTCCCTTTATATAGGGTTATTATTTCCCTTTTTTGGGAGATGGATATAACCAAAGTATTGGTTTGTTTGGCTACTCTTTCTGCTGTTTTATGCCTAGTCCCTGTTTCTTTTGAATGGATATGATGACAAGGTAATAGCTGGCTATTAGCATATATAATTCTCTTTAAATCAGTGCTAAGTATTATAGCTCCATCCATTTTTGCTAATTCATATATATTTGAGGGAGTATACTCACAGTTAATATAGAAACCCCCATGGACAATGTCTAATACTTCTTTAGTGTTTCCCAATACTATTAATGCCCCTATTCTTGCATTTATTATATTATCCAATCCCTCTCTTAAAGGAGTGCCAGGAGCAACTATTTTTAATGTTTCGTACAAATCCATATTCATATATCCTCCAAGTTTATCTATTTCACAAGATATTATATGAATTATTCCTTATTCTAATACTAAAACTTTTGAAACTACTTAGCATAAATAGTATTAATTTTTAGAGGACTATATATTTATTATCCTATACAGTCCCCGTGTATTAATACTTTTTATATTCATATAGAATCTCTTTTAAATACATGGTGTATTACATCCTGAAGAGTATTCAACTGGATTACTTGAATGTTTTTAAATTTTGTATTTTTCTTCAACCCATCTTTTGGTATATATACCCTTTTAAAGCCCATTCTATCTAGCTCCCTAATCCGTGCCTCCATAGATGGAACCTTCTTCAATTCTCCAGTAAGGCCTACTTCTGCTATAAACACTACATTATTGGGAATACCTTTGTTTAATACAGAGGAAACTATACTCATGATAATTGCAAGATTTACTGATTGTTCGCTTAATTTTAATCCTCCCGTAGTCTTAATAACTACATTTTTATCGTATAGACTAATATTTCCCCTTTGCTCTAAAATAGATATCAAGGTACTCAACTGATCCCTTCTTAGACATTCTCCAATTCTCGAAGGATAAGGTGTGAAGGAATGGGATACCAAGGATTCTACTTCTACAATAATTAATCTAGAGCCCTCTTTTATTACTGATAGAGCAGATCCTGGTACTAATTCCCCATATTCTCTTTTAGTTATAAAATATTCAGAAGGATTTTCTATGGGGACCATTCCTTTCTCAGTCATAGAAAACAATCCTATTTCCCCTGTCCTTCCAAATCTATTTTTAGTTGCCATTAAAGTTCTTAGTTCTTCATCACTTTCCCCTTCTAGATACAAAACCGTATCCACCAAATGCTCTAAAGTTCTAAGGCCTGCCATCTCATTAGCTTTAGTCATATGCCCTACCATTATCACAGCTCTAGGTCTATTTTTATCCTTGGCAATATCTACTAATGCATTGGCACATTCTATAGTTTGGATAGGAGAACCAGCTCTAGAGTCAAACTCATTTAATACAAAAGTTTGGATACTATCAATAATGATTAAATCTGGATCTATATTTTTTATAGATTCTAGTACATTATCCATACTAGTATCAGATAATATCCAAATATCCTCTGGAATTTGCTTTAATATTCTATTAGCTCTATTGCTTATTTGGGTTTCGCTTTCTTCTCCTGTAGCATACAATACCTTGTACCCTTTATTTGCTATATCATTGGATATCTCCAACAGCAAAGTAGATTTACCTGCTCCTGGCCTAGCAGTTACTATGGTTACCGAATCCTTAACAATGCCCCCTCCTAATACTCTATTGAATTCCCCCATGTCTGTTACTATCCTTGTACTTGTATCTGTGTCTATTGAGTGTAACTTAACTGGAGTTATGTTCTTTTTGTCCTGAGCTTTGCTCTTAGGTTTTTTTTCATTAGAATCTATTTCCATCTCTTCGAAACTATTCCAAGAATTACATTCAGAACACCGTCCCATCCATCGGATACTTTCATATCCACAGTTAGAACATTTAAAAATAATCTTCTTTTTCATTTGAAACCTCCAATATAGATAAAGTGGAAACCTATAGCTTAAGCTATAGGTTCCTTGTCAAATACTAGTTTGTCTTCTTTATAGTCTATTACTATATTGTCTTCTTTAGAAACATTGCCCTTTAGTATTTCCTCAGCTAATTGATCCTCTATCATCTTAGTAATAGTCCTTTCAAGGGGTCTAGCTCCATATACTGGATCAAATCCTTTTTGACTTATATAATCTATAGTATTTTCAGTAACATTTATGTTTATGTTTAATTTCTTCATCCTTTTTTCTAAGTCTTTTATCATTATACCAACTATTTCTTTTATATCTTCTTCTTTCAAAGAATGGAATACGATTACTTCATCAATTCTATTTAAAAACTCTGGTCTAAAGGTTCGTCTTAATTCCTCTAGTATGGTTTCTTTCATCTTTTCATATTCCTCTTTTTCTTCTTCTACTACGGAAAATCCTAATACATTTTGTTTTTTAATAGATGTAGCCCCTACGTTAGAAGTCATTATTATAACGGTATTCTTAAAATCTACAGTTCTTCCTTTAGAATCTGTCAATCTTCCATCGTCTAATATTTGCAATAGTATATTAAATACATCAGGATGAGCTTTTTCTATTTCATCAAATAATATTACAGAGTAAGGTTTTCTCCTTACGGCTTCTGTTAATTGCCCTCCTTCATCATATCCTACATATCCTGGAGGGGAACCTACAAGTCTTGACACTGAATGTTTTTCCATATATTCGCTCATATCAATTCTTATCATAGAATCTTCATCACCAAACAGAGTCTCAGCTAAGGCTTTAGCCAAATAGGTCTTTCCTACCCCTGTTGGCCCAACAAATATGAAGGTTCCTATAGGCTTATTAGGATCTTTTAACCCTACTCTAGCCCTTCTAACCGCATTAGATACGGAAGAAACTGCTTGCTTCTGGCCTATTACCTTTTGATGGAGTATCTCTTCTAAATTTAATAGTTTTTCGCTTTCCTCTCTGGTCATCTTGCTTACTGGAATCCCAGTCCATGTAGATACTACATGGGCTATTTCGTCATACCCTACTACCATATTAGAGGTTTGCTTTTCCTTTTCCCATCTAGCTTTTTCTTCTTCAAGTTCTTCTATTATTTTCCTTTCCATATCTCTAATCTTAGCTGCTTTTTCATAGTTTTGAGTATTTACCGCTTCTTCTTTTTCCTGACCTAGTTCTTCTAATTTTTCTTCTAAATCCTTTAAGCCATCAGGAGCTACAAAAGATTGAATTCTTACCATAGAACAGGCTTCATCTATTAAATCTATAGCTTTGTCAGGTAAAAACCTATCGGTAATATATCTATTAGATAACTCTACTGCAGCTTTAATAGCCTCATCGGATATCTCTACTCTATGATGGGCTTCATACCTGTCCCTTAATCCTTCAAGAATTTTAATGGAATCTTCTACAGTAGGCTCTTCTACCATTATAGGTTGGAATCTTCTTTCCAATGCAGAATCCTTTTCAATGTATTTCCTATATTCATCTATAGTGGTAGCACCTATTACCTGTAACTCCCCTCGGGCCAGTACAGGTTTTAATATATTTGATGCATCTATAGCTCCTTCTGCTGCCCCTGCACCTATTATAGTGTGAAGTTCATCTATAAATAATATTATATTCCCATCTTCTTTTATTTCTTTCATTACGGCCTTCAGTCTTTCTTCAAATTCTCCTCTATACTTTGCTCCTGCAATCATTCCAGGTAAATCTAATGTAACTACTCGTTTATCTTTTATTATCTCTGGTACTTTCCCTTCTACTATCTTCTGAGCTAATCCTTCTGCTATAGCAGTTTTACCTACTCCTGGTTCCCCAATTAGTACTGGATTATTCTTGGTTCGTCTACTTAATATTTGGATTACCCTTTCTATCTCTTTAGTCCTACCAATAACTGGATCTATTTTCCCATCTATAGCTAACTGAGTTAAATCCCTACTATATTTATCTAAATTAGGGGTGGCTTTGCCAACACCATCTTGGGATGAAGTTGATTTAGACTGATTATCCGAGAGCATCTCTAATATATTTTGTCTTAACTTTTCTATATTTACCCCAAGTTTATTTAAAACTACTATAGCAACTCCTTCTCCTTCTTGCAATAATCCCAATAATATATGTTCAGTACCTACATAGTTATGTCCTAAATTTCTAGCTTCTAGAAAGCTTAACTCAAATATCCTCTTAGTCCTAGGGGTAAAACCCATAATATCTGCAGCATAACTGCCCTGTCCAATAGCTTTTATTACCTCATTTCTTGCTCCTTCTAGGGTAACCCCCATATTATTAAGGGCTACAGCTGCAATCCCTTCTCCTTCTGCTAATAAACCTAATAATATATGCTCTGTTCCCACATAGTTATGACGTAATTTTTTTGCTTCTTCTTGGGCTAATAGTATGGATTTTTGAGCCCTTTCTGTAAATCTTCCAAACATTGCCATATTATCCCTCCTATTCTATATCTTTTAAACTATCTCTTATGATAGTAGCTCTTTTTATATCTCTTTGATTTTTGTTTAATTCCATATTAAGTTTTTCCTGAATACTAGCTGGCTGTATTTCTATCATAAGCTTAGTTATATCTCTAAAATGTATATTTTTGATTATACCCAATTCCATACCTAATCTTACATTAGATAGATGATGCATAGCTTCTTTAGAAGATATAACTCTAGCGTATTTTAATATTCCTAAAGATCTAAATACTCTATTTTCCAATTGATCTTTTTGCCTACTCATAAGACTATCTCTTATATCTCTCTCTTTGTTTATTACCTGATATATCACATTTTTTAACTTTTCTATTATTTTTTCTTCTTCTTCTCCTAAAGTAATTTGATTAGATATTTGGTATAGATCTCCCAATGCTTCTGTTCCTTCTCCATATAGACCCCTTACAGTTAATCCAATTTTATTTAATCCTTGAATCAAATTCCCTACATATCCTGACATTACCAAGGATGGTATATGGACCATAGCAGATGCCCTAAGTCCAGTACCCACATTAGTTGGGCAAGCGGTCAAATAACCAAAATCTTCATGGAAAGCAAAATCTAAAGTGCCATCAAGAAAATCATCTATATCATTGCTATATTTCCACCCTTCCTCAAAATTTAATCCTGGAAGCAATACTTGAGTTCTTAGATGATCCTCTTCATTTATCATTATGGTAACTACCTGATCATCTCTTAACAGGAAACTACCTAGATCAGCCCTTTGAATTAGTCCAGGGCTAATCAAATGTTTTTCCATATAGCTAACCCTTTCTATAGGGCTTAAATTACTTATTCTAATAAATTTATAATTATGATTGTTAGAGATGTTTTTCATAGCATTGAGCACTTCTTGAGTAAGCTTTTCCGATTCCTCTATACTCATTCTCTGAGGGAATCTATAGTTATCTAAATTCCTAGCAATTCGTACCCTAGTACTAACCACTACATCTTCTTCAATTCCAGAACCCTCAAACCATGTAGTCATATATATCACCTCTTTATCCATCTAACTTCTTTTCCAGCTCATTGATTTTATCTCGAACTATTGCTGCCTCCTCAAAAGCCTCTCTAGCTACTAATCTTTCTAGCTCTTCCTTTAATCTACCAATCTCCTTTTTGGTTATAATGTCTTGACTTGCTCCTTTTGGTATCTTTCCTATGTGTTCATCATGTCCATGAATTCCTTTAAACAGAGGATGTAATTTAATCTTAAATGTATCATAACATTTAGGGCATCCAAATTTCCCTGTTTGTTTAAATTCAGAATAACTTAAACCACAACTAGGACATGTAGTATTAAATGTTTCTTCTTTTATAGGTTCACTTTGTAAACTATCTATTAATCCAGTTAATAGTTTATGGAAAGAAAATGTGGTATCAAATTCAAGTTCTTGATTGACCAGTGCACATTCTTCACATAGATGCAATTCTTCCATCTCTCCATTTACTATTTTGGTATAGTGAACAGTAGCAGCCCTTTTATTACAAATCTGGCATAGCATATTATCGCCTCCTATTATCTCATTACGATCAATAACATATTTTTAAGTATGTCAGCTCTTAGCTTGTTTTTATTTGTAGTAGCATTTCTTAAAGCATTGTCCTCTATTGCTGCCTTCATCATATAGCCTTCTCTTAAAGAAATTATCTCCTCTTCTACTAGACCTTCTATTATATGATAAGCCTTATTCTTTGTAATGGAATCTCCTATAGCATTTATGATTAAATCTTCCATAGCTTCATCTTCTTCAATTCCTACCTTTACTATCTTTATATACCCACCACCACCTCTCCTACTCTCAATATAATATCCTTTATAAGGAGTAAATCTAGTAGTTAACACATAATTAATCTGAGATGGTGCACATCCAAATTGCTCAGCCAATTCATTTCTCCCTATTTCTATTATGCCATCTTCCGCTTCTTCTAACATTTCCTTTATAAAATTTTCAATGATATTACTAATTCCTGGCATTGGCCTCACTCCTTTAACTTTGACTTTGACTATCTTTGTCTTTTTATTATATTATGCAATATTTTTCAAACTTTTTCAATAGCTATTTTATATATACTCTATAATTCCCCTTTGTTCTGTTTATATTTTCTGTAAAGTAAAAAAGGCCCGATTAAATTATCGAACCCTTTCTTTTTCTTTTATTCTTTTTCCCTTTTAGCTTCTTCTATTATTTTTTCTGCAATGTCAGAAGGTACTTCTTCATATCTTGCGAATTCCATAGTGAAACTTCCCCTGGCTTGGGTCATGCTCCTTAAGTCTATAGCATATTCAAATAGTTCTGCTTGAGGGGCTTCTGCTATGATAAGCTGTGAACCATCAGCTTGAGGTTCCATGCCTAAAATTCTTCCTCTACGTTTATTCATATCCCCCATTACATCCCCCATATATTCTTCAGGGACTAATACTTCTACCTTCATAATAGGTTCTAATAATATAGGATTAGCTTCTTCTATTCCTTTTTTAAATGCAATAGATGCTGCAATTTTAAAGGCCATTTCATTGGAATCTACAGGATGGTATGAACCATCAAATAATGTAGCTTTTACATTAACTACTGGATAACCTGCAAGTACTCCATTTTCCAATGACTCTCTTAGACCTTTCTCAACTGCTGGGAAAAAGTTTTTAGGTACTGCTCCACCAAATACTTCTTCTTCAAATACAAATTCTTCCTCTGTTGGTTCAAATCTTATGTGAACATCTCCATACTGTCCAGCCCCACCAGATTGTTTTTTATGTTTCCCTTGAACACTGGAAGTACCTTTAATAGTTTCTCTATATGCAACCTTTGGAGTAGTTAAAGTCACATCAACTCCAAAGGCATTTTTTAATTTATCCTTTATTACGGCCAATTGCATATTGCCTTGACCTCCTATCAATAGCTGCTTTGTTTCTGAATTTCTTTCAATGATAAAGGTTGGATCCTCTTCTATAAGCTTTTGTAAAGATGAGCCTATCTTTTCTTCGTCTCCCTTGGATTTAGGTTCTACTGCAAAGTATAATGTTGGTTGTGGGTATTCTATTCTTGGATATAATATTGGATTGGATTTACTGCATATAGTGTCTCCCGTTTGGGTTATCTGAAGTTTAGATGTGGCTCCAATATCTCCAGCTAGTATTTCAGATACTTCTATTTGATTTTTCCCTCTTAAAATAAATAAGCCTCCTAATTTTTCTGTTGCATCCTTGCTAGCATTATATATTTCGTCGTCTTTTGTAATTTTACCTGACAATACCTTAAACAATGAAAGCTTCCCAACAAATGGGTCTACGATTGTTTTAAATACTATAGCTGAAAATGGTTCATTTACATCTACTTTTCTTTCTATTTCTTCATCACCTTTTTTGCCTACATATGGTCCTACTTCCGTTGGATTAGGCATATAGTTTTTAGCTATATTTAGTAAAAAATCTACTCCTATTGCATTTTCTGCTGAACCTACAATTATAGGTACTAAATCTCCATTCATTATTGAGAGCTTTAAACCTTTTCTTATCTCTTCTATAGTAAAGGATTCTCCCTCAAAATATTTTTCCATCAATTCCTCATCAGTTTCTGCCACCTTTTCCATCAATGATTCATTTATAGATGAAATATCATTTTGAAGCTCTGCTGGTATATCTACTTCTTTTGCATCTTTCCCATCGTATTCATAAGCTATTTGATCTATTACACTAACAAATCCTTTAAAATTTTCAGCTTCACCTATTGGCAGTGTAAAAGGTACTACTTTATTGCCAAAATGGTCTTCAATAGCTTCTAATACCTTTTTAAAGTTAACATTTTCCTTATCCATCTTATTTAAAAAAATCATCTTAGGGATATTATGTTCTTCTGTATACTTCCATGCTTTTTCCGTACCAACTTCCACTCCTGAAGAAGCATCTATTAATAAAATAGCTCCTTCACTAGCTCTCAGTGCACCATACATTTCTCCTGCAAAATCAAAATATCCAGGAGTGTCTAGAAAATTATATTTGATATCCTGCCATTCAGCTGGAATCACAGCTGTTCCAATTGATACCTTTCTTGCTATTTCCTCTTTATCAAAGTCTGATACAGTATTTCCATCGTTTACTTTTCCTTGTCTTTTAGTTACACCTGTAACATATAGTATAGCTTCTGTTAGAGTTGTCTTGCCACTATCACTATGACCTATTAAGCTTAAGTTTCTAATATTGTCTGATTGATATACTTTCATTAATACCTTTCCCCCTTAACCAGCATTTTTGTTTATGTTAAAGATTTTAATAGTAAAACCTTTTAAACCTAAAAACACTATTGGAATCCTATATCAATAAAAATATTTATAACTATCCTTATAGATTATATCATGAAACTATGATTTATCATAGTATTTTTTATTGTTAGAACAATTATACATTAATATAATCTTTAATTATATTAATTAAGTAAAAATTAGAAAAATATACCTTTGATAAAACTAATAGGATGTTTACATAATAGGGTAAAATATCATTAAAAATGAAAAAATAAAAAGGACCAATTGGTCCTTTTTAATAAATTATATGACTAAATATATTCTATACATTATATTTTACTATAATACTTGGATCTAATACCCTGAAGGTAAAGGATTCAGTGATAAAAAATGTTATTTCTCTATTGTCATTATATTGATATCCAAGGGATAGATCTTCTCCCAAGGTTAATTCCAAATCCTCGTGGTCATAAGGTACCAACAAAGCTCCATCTAAAACATGGCTATAGATAATTTTATTGTCTATTAATTCTTCTATTCTCCTTTTTAGAGGATACCCAGTTTCCGTAGATATAATTCTTTTATAGGCTTCTTCTCCAACGATTAATGTAAAGGGGCCTTCTTGATAAACCTCTTTAAGTTTTATCAAACCTGTAGCTATAGAGTCCATGATAGCCCTAGGATCCTTACCAAAATCAATAGTTCCACCTTCTGCTATCTGGACCATACCCTTAATATGAGAACTTTCTAATCCATTGTATATTGCATTTTCTTCAAATAGAGCAATCTTTTTGGCTGCTTCTTCTAATGGTTCATAGTCTATATCCTTTGCCCCCCTTAGAATATTATCTAATTCCCATTTATCCATTTTAAATTCTACTCTAACTTCTGTTAAAGGTAGTACTTGATAAGTACCATAGCATAAATCTCCATCTTCTTCTATATCCCCTAATCTTCCTTGGGATATTACATTGTATTGAAGTCCTTTAGGTCCTTCTACCCTAACTACCTTCCTTGCAGATAAATAAGTCTTAAAAACCTCCATTAATCTTTCTTCCATTTCATCCCAAGCTTCCTTGGGTATTGGTGCAAGTTCCTTATATAGCATCCTATTCACTCCCTTATTTTAAATCTCCAACATTTAATCCAGTTTTACCTTCTACATCTTTATTATCAGTTTCCTTGCCCATAGCTATTTCTTCAATACTAGCAATAGGTCCCTCTGTAAATAAGTAAGTCCTTAACTCCTCATCCCAAACAGGCATATTTCTCCTTAACCATTCTAAAGTCATGCATACGTGCTCAATTTCTTCATCCCTATTGTGGGCCATAATGGCTTTTAGCTCTTCATCATTAGTTGCTACTACCCTTTGATTGTACCAATCTACTGCCTCTACTTCTTCCTTTAAGCTATTTAAAGCCCTTACTATATCCATTGCCTTCTCATCTAATAATTCTACCGGCTCATGATATTGACTCATAAACATATCCCTCCTATTTTTAATGCTATATTATTATTACCCAATTTTCTTAAATTTAACTACTATTATTATCTTTCTGAAACTCCTTATATAATAAACTAGGTTGAATATCAGTATTGTTTTGATATTTTCCACTATTATATTTTTCATAATCTCCATATATGCTGTGATAATATATTTGACATATTTCCACATTAGGATAAATTTTCACTGGCTGGACGCAAAATATTTCTAAAGTCCAATATCCGCTAAAACCCACATCTCCAAAACCTGCTGTTACATGGACAAATAAGCCTAATCTTCCCACTGAAGAACGACCTTCTAGCATAGGTGCATACTTATCTGTTTTGGTATATTCCACTGTTCTACCCAAATATAGTCTATTAGGCTCTAAAACTAATCCTTCTTCTGGAATATAGATTTTCTTTGTAGCATTGGCCTTTTTCATATCTAAAACTTGTTCTTCATAAACCAATAGTTCATTATGTAATCTAAGATTGTAGCTATTAGGGTTTAATTGCTCCTCATTAAAAGGCTCTATGATTATCTCTTTGCCAATCCTTTTTTTTATTTCCTTTCCAGATAAAAGCATAATCTCCTCCTAATTCTTTTGTGTATTTATATAAATATATACCCACGTTTTGTATTATCTTCTCTATTCTATCAAAACTTTAGCAATTCATCATCTATTTGTAGAAGCTGGGAGAATCTTTGCTAAAAATGGTTAAAAGTACCACTTTAGAGAAAACTCTTCTCCGCTTATAACCTTAAATAGTTCTTCATATTTGTATAGTCCTGAAGGTTTGATTACCTTATCTATTAGAAATTCTCCAAATTCCTTTGGCTTTTCAGATATGGAATTAACACCGTAATCTCTACAAAATACTTTTCTTAACATTTCACAGGTTACATCTCCCATGAAATAGTTGTGCATATATATGGGATGGGTAGTGTAGTGAATTCTATATCCAAAAGGAGGGGCTTCATCGTAGGGTTTGTCTCCAAATAATTCTTCATAGGTCTTAAAATATAAATCATATATATCCTCTATAGAATCTATATCATTTCTGTATAAAGCATGATCAAAGAATATATTTCCTACAAATCTTAAATAATTAAGCTTTTCATACTGAGCCATTTCTTTAAATTCTTCTTCTACAACCTCATCAAAGAAATTTTTATAAAACAATTCATCATATAAAAAGCTGCCAAATAGATTGGCTATTCCTTCCGTTACTATTCCACTTATTCCATTGTTTAATATTATCTCATTAGGATCTTGTAAGTAGGAATGGACTCCATGACCTGTTTCGTGTAATAGAACTTTATATTCGTTGTACTGGTTTTTTACATTGGCAAGTATTCTAGAATCTTTCCCAGTTTCTATGGTAAAATTGTATCCCCATTCTGATTTATTCCTTCTTGGGAATATATCATAAGTTATATTATATTCATCTATATTTATCCCAAAATTTATGAAAAAGCCTCTAATTGCATCATAATAGTTAGACATATCTACAGTTGTATTTAACGAAGGAGATATTTGAGATTTTACATATTCTTCATCCCAAGGAAACATCTCCTCTTCATGAATATACTTATTGGCATATTGGCTTCTTCGTTCATTTAATAAATCAATATATTCTTCTAACTCTTCCTTCCAACCACTAAATATATCTGGACTAAGTTCGTCCTTCTCCAACTGATATTCTACAAAATCCTTTGCACCATAAACTTTAGCCAATTCCTTTCTTAAATTTATAAGTTCAATAAAACCTCCATCTACTAGAGCTTCATTTATCTGATTTCTCACAAAATAAGCCTTCTTCCTAAGCTTTCTATCCTCTTCCTTAGAAAGTATCTGATCAATTTCTACTGAAGTTACTTCTTTACCATTCATATTAAATCTAAAAGTGTTTAAAATCTTAGATAGTTTATTGGTTTTCTTTGAAATTTCTAAATTTAACTCATTTATTTCATCACTTAAATGATAGGGTTTAAATATATTGTACGCTATCTCCATTCGTCTACTATCTATAGGATCTAAATCCTTTTCTTTATATTCACACACTATTTCATAGTTTTTTTCATCTTGCAAAAAATCCATAATCTCCTTATAAGCCTCTTCAATACCAAAATCGTATCCTGTAGTATATTGAACCCAGCTTAATTTACTTGATTTCACTTGTAAATTTTTTAACTGTTGAAACAATTGTTCAACTTCTTTTATACTCATGTAAAAACCCCCTTAATATTTGTTATATTTATTATATCATTAGAGACTCTAAATGATAAGAAGATTTCAAAAATATAAGGGCCCTAAAAAGCCCTTATATTTATATTTTCTCTAACTTTATTCCTGTAATATGACCATTTAAATCATATTTTTCAAAAGAATCATCCTCTACCCTTTCAATGGATTTAGCCAATGTCTCTTCCTTTATATAATCTTCATATAAGCTTACTGCCTTTGCTATTTCATCATCACCATCATAATATATATTTATATTGTCTAACACTTCATATCCATTATTCTTTCTTATCTGCTGTACCTTTGATATAAACTCCCTTGCATATCCTTCATTTAACAAATCCTCTGTAAGGGTAGTATCTAATATCACAAATAAATTATTATCCCTAGCTACATCAAACCCTTCTTTTGGTGATATAGTAACCATTACATAGTCCTTTGGAATTTCCACATCTTCTCCATCTAAATTTAATACTAAAGTTTCACCAGATTCTAATTTTTCAACGATTTCACGAGGATCCAATTGATTTAATACTTTACTAAAGGATTTTATTTTTGACTCTAATATAGGTCCTGCTACTTTGAAATTTGGTTTTAATGTATAATTCATGTATTGACTTAAATCTTCTTCAAATTTTACTTCCTTTACATTTAACTCTTCTTTAATTAGTGGTACTAAATTATCAATTGTCTCTTCATACTTCCCATCTATTAGGACACTTTGTAAAGGTTGGCGTACCTTTATTTGAGCCGATTCTCTAGAAGCTCTACCTAATCCTACTAAATCCCTTACTAGATCCATTTTTTTCTCTAGTTCTAAATCTATTAGCTCCTCATCACATTCTGGGTAATAATCTAAATGTACTGATTCCTTATCTGTTAAATTTCTATAAAGTTCTTCCGCTGTAAAAGGTACAAAGGGTGCTATCATTTTACTTAACCCTACTAATACTTCATATGTGGTATTGTATACGGCTTTTTTGTCATCGTCTAACTCCGTTGACCAAAATCTCCTTCTTGTGCGTCTAATATACCAATTAGATAAATCTTCAATTGCAAATTCCTGTATTGCTCTTACAACCTTGGTTAGTTCAAATATTTCCATATCCTCTCTTACTCGTTTTATCAAATTATTGTACTTGGAAAGAATCCATCTGTCAATTTCTTCTCTTTCTTCATAAGGAATAAAAAATTCCCTTGGATCTATATCATCAGTATTGGCATATAGAGAGAAGAAATTATATACATTCCTAACACTCCTAAAGAATTTACTTTCTACTTCTCTTAGTCCATTTTCATCAAATTTTGTAGGAGTCCATGGTGGTGATACATATATTAAATACCATCTTAATACATCTGCACCATATCTATCAAATAAATCAAAGGGATCTACTGTATTCCCTCTAGATTTTGACATCTTTTTCCCATCTTTATCTAGTATCAAATCATTTACCAATACATTTTTATAAGGTGAAATTCCCGTTACAAATGTAGATATAGCAAGTAATGAGTAGAACCATCCTCTAGTTTGATCTATCCCTTCACAGATAAAATCTGCTGGGAAAAGTTTATCAAAGTTTTCCTTGTTTTCAAAAGGATAGTGATATTGGGCAAAAGGCATTGCTCCACTATCAAACCAAACATCTACTACATCCTTTTCCCTATTCATAATTCCACCACATTTTTCACATTTAAAATGGACTTCATCTACATAAGGGCGATGTAATTCTATGGTTTCATCTATATTCTCTATAGCCTTTTCTACCAATTCTCTTATGGAACCAACGCTTTCAATATGATTACAATCTTCACATCTCCATATGGGCAGTGGTGTCCCCCAATATCTGCTTCTAGATATAGCCCAATCATTTAAGTTCTCTAACCAATTGCCAAATCTCTTCTCTCCAACAAAATCTGGATACCAGTTGACTTCATTGTTGTTTTTAATTAACTGATCCTTTAATTTAGTCATCTCTATATACCAGCTAGGCTTTGCATAATATAATAATGGAGTGTGACATCTCCAACAATGAGGATAATTATGTTCCATTTTTTGTTTCTTGTATAGTTTCCCGTTGTCCTTTAACCACTGTATTATTTCTGGATCTGCATCCATTACAAATTTGCCCTTCCAAATGGTATCTGTAAACTTTCCTTCCTCATCTACTGGTTGCAATACTGGCAGATCATATTTTACCCCTGTATTATAGTCATCTTCACCAAAAGCTGGAGCAGAGTGAACTATACCAGTACCATCATCTGTAGTTACATAATCTCCTAATGTGACGAAAAAAGCTTTTTTGTCTTCACCAACTTCTATAAATGGAATTAGCTGTTCATATTCTATATACTCTAAATCCTTACCTTTGTATTCTTCAATTACCTCATAATCTTCTCCTAATACCTTATGGGCTAAAACTTTCCCTACATAGTATATTTCATCATTTTGCTTTACCTTTAAATATACTTCTTCTGGGTTTACAGTAAGACATACATTACTTGGCAAAGTCCAAGGAGTGGTAGTCCAAGCAAGGAAATATTCATCTTTATCCTTTAGTTTAAATTTCACCACCACTGTTTCCGTCTTTATCTCCTCATAGCCTTGAGCTACTTCATGGGAGGCCAATCCTGTCCCACAACGGGAACAATAGGGCAATATCTTGTGTCCTTCATATATTAAGCCTTCCTTGAAAAATTTGTCCAGTATCCACCATACAGATTCAATATAATCATTTTCTAATGTAATATAGGGATTATCTAAATCAATCTCATAGGCCATCCTAGTGGTCATTTCCCTCCATAGCTTCTCATATTGAAATACCGATTCCTTACATTGTTTGTTAAATTCTTCAATTCCATATTCTTCAATTTCTTGTTTGTTCTTTAAATTTAACTTCTTCTCTACTTCAATCTCCACAGGTAAACCATGGGTGTCCCAACCTGCTTTTCTCTTAACCTGATAGCCTTCCATAGTCTTGTAACGACAAACTAGATCCTTCAGCGTCCTAGCCATTACATGATGGATTCCAGGCTTCCCATTAGCTGTTGGAGGACCTTCGTAAAATACAAAAGGTTTGTTTTCATCTCTAGTTTCTACAGATTTGTGAAGCAGATCTATTTCTTCCCAATATTTTGAAATCTGTTGTTCTCTTTCACTTACAGGTTCAGTAGATAGTTCTCTAAATCTAGTCAACTTTTTCATCCTTTCTATTTTAATAATAATAAAAGTCCCTAAGCTAAGCTTAGGGACGGATTTCCGCGGTACCACCCAAATTATAAGACGAACAAATCTATCTTATCACTCATTTAGTATAACGCCCTAGGCGTAGTATCCTACTAATATTTCAGATACTATGCTCCGAGGTGATTTTCATAAAAAACTTACTGATGATCTTCCACCTGATGATCATCTCTCTATAAGTAAGGTTTTTTACTACTATCCTCATCTTAGCATTTAATATTATATTTTGAGTACTAATATACATCAAAATAAGGACTTTTGTCAAGTTTTATATTATAGATTGGATAATTTCATCTTTAGATATTCCAGAAAAATAATATCCTATATCTATATCATTTAACACCTTTTCTATTTCATCTTCTTTGTATTTTATTCCAACAAATTTTTCCTCTACAGTAGATATCTCACCACCACCAAAGAAGTCTCCATAAAATTTCATATCCTTTATTATACCCTCTTCCACTTGTATTTTAGTTTCTACTTTCCCTGCAGCAAATCTTTTAGATTTGCTTATGTTAAACTTGGGAGATTCTCCAAAATTCCATTCCCAAGTAGAATATCTTTCCTCCATTAGTTTGTTAATATTGGCATAGTCTTCTTCTGTTAATTTATATTCTTTTATTTCCTTGTCCCCCTGGAACATATGCTCTAGCAATAGCTGTTTAAAATCTTCTATAGTAATCTTTTCTTCTAAATGGTCTATTATATTTGTAACTCTACTTCTAACTGATTTTACCCCTTTAGATTCTATTTTATCCTTGGATACCTTAAGGGCTTTGCTTAATACCGTTAAATCCGTATCAAATAGTATAGCCCCATGATGAAGTACTTTCCCCTTTTTCATATATTGGGCATTGCCGCAAAATTTTTGGCCATCTATTACTATATCGTTTCTTCCTGTAAACTCCGCCTTTACCCCTAGTTTAGCCAATACTTCTATCACTGGCTGAGAAAAAGCTTCAAAGTTAAAAGCAGAAGTTTTATTGCTTTTAGATATAATGGTATAGTTTAAATTCCCATAGTCATGATAGACTGCCCCTCCACCAGATAATCTCCTAACTACATTTATATTGTTTTCTCTAATATAATCTAAATTTATCTCCTCTATTGTGTTTTGATTCTTTCCTACAATTATAGAGGGTTCATTTATCCATAGTAAAAATATCTCGTCAAATTGATCTAGGCTATCAAATACATATTGCTCTAGTGCTAAATTAAATTGTGGTCTATTGTCATCGTTTTTTATATAAATCATAGGCCTCCTCCTTTAGTTTTTTTGCTTATATAATATGATAAATAATAATGATATATTTGTAAATATAAATTATCCTATTTTTTCCTCCTGAATTTTTCTCAATTTATATATTTCTGTACTAGTATCTAATTCTACCATATCATAGGTAATAAATTCTCCCTTTTTAATATTCCTTAACACCTTGGTGTTTTTATCTATTAAGCCTATAGGGACTAAATTTTTATCTTTAGCTACTACATGGTCCTCTATACTTCCATACACAGTATACCCACCAATATGGTCTAATCTTTCTCCTGCCTTTAAATCCTTCTTTGCTACTGTTACTGTATCAGCTACAACTCCTCTTTCTGGTGCTATGGTAGCTCTGTTATTTACACAAGCTTCGTATATAGTATTTGGAGTTTCTAAGCTAGTAAGATGATAGGGTCTATACAATACATAGTTGGGCCCAGAGCCCATATTCAAATATTCTAATTGATTATGAATTTCTTCTAAATTTGTTGTAAATATTAAAAATACTCCTGGTGCAATTCCCCTAACATAATCCACTATTTTATATTTATTTAATATACCGCCTTCTTCTTTTAATTTAAAAATGTTGGTTAAGTTATCTATATTGCTTTCAACGCCATGTCCACCTCTAATATCAGGAATAAATCCTGTAGCATTAGCCATACATGTCATCTCTATCATGGTATTGGTACCATCTATAAAGCCTGTCAACATATGGGGGTTCAATTCCTTCCTTAAGGCTTCTTCATATACAGTATCTGGATTTGCATCTAAATTTATTGGATTATTCTTCCCCTTTCCAATGGCTAATACATCAAAACCTAATCCTACTGCAAAATCATAAAGTTCCATAACTGCTCCTGGCTCATCTCCAGCTGTACCTGTATATATGACTCCTGCTTCTTCAGCATATTTATGTAGTATAGGTCCTACTACTGAATCCGCCTCTACATTTAACATTACTATATGCTTTTTGTTATTTATAGCATCTAAAGATAGTTTGGCCCCTACTTCTGGCACACCTGTAGCATCTACGACAGCCTGAATCCCATTTGCCTTCGCTGCTAAATCCATATATTCAGTCACTACATATTTTCCTTTTTCTAATTGAAAATCTATTTCTTTTAAAGAATTAGTAAACACTATTTCCTCCCTTGGAATTCCTGCAGATATTAGTGCTTTAATCCCTTTTTCTCCATTTCTATTTATAACCAACGAAGGCTCCATTCCATTAATTCTAGACATTTGGTTTATTAGACCTTTCCCCATTTTCCCTGCTCCTACTATTGCCACCTTGATAGGCTTGTTTTCTTTAGCCATTTGGTTTAACTTTTTATTCATAACTAACCCTCCAAGTTCTTGCAATATTTCTATAGATTCCAAAACTTACATATAACATGACTAACTCCATCTTCATCATTGGATAAAATCACATAATCAGCTACATTTTTGGCCTCCTAATCTAAACTAGCATTTTCACCTGCTATATAACCCGATGACCAAGCCCATTGAAGATTAAATCCACCACAATCCCCATCTATATCTACTATCTCTCCTGCAAAATATAATCCTTCTATTAGCTTTGACTCCATAGTGGAACTATCTATTTCATCGGTATTTATTCCCCCTGCTGTTACCTGAGCATCTTTGAAGGATTTGCTCCCTGATATATTAAATCTCCAATCAGTAAGTATATTTGCTAGTCTCCTTACTTCTTCATTACTCAAATAGGCAATTTGCTTATTTTTATCTATATTTACTTCCTTTAGTATAGGAGGGATTAATCTCTTATTTATCAATCCTATTAGTCCCTTTTCTATGGTTTTCTTTGCCATGAACCCAAATCTATATATTAAATAGTCAAATAGCTCTTTTTCTGTTTTTCTATCGATGATTGATACCTTTAACTCAATAGCCTTGTTATTATTTAAATATTCTAATGCAGTTCTGCTTAATTGAAGAATAGGGGGCCCAGATATGCCATAGTTGGTAAACAATATATCTCCTCTGTCCTCCTTGATTAATTCATTTCCTACATAAAGCCCTGCTGTTCCTACAAACTTGACCCCATCTACCTGTTTAAATATATCTCCTTCGAGTTTAAGTTGAACCAATCCTGGAAAAACCTCTACTATACTATGACCCATGCTTTTAGCTAAAGTATAGCCATTGCCATCTGAGCCTGTATTAGGTGCTGCGCATCCTCCAGTAGCTAAAATAACCTTATCTCCATATACTTTTCTTCCATCTTCTAATATTAACTCAAATTTCTCTCCCTTATTTATCCCTATAACAAAAACATCAGTTAAAAGCTCCACTCCTAAATCTTCCAATTCAAATCTCAATACATCTAACACACTAGAGCTTTGAAAAGATAGGGGAAATACTTTGCCCTTTTCCTCTATTGCAGGGGTTATTCCTAATCTTTCAAAAAAATCCAATGTTTCAGCTACCCCAAATTTAGATAAACAACTATAAGCAAATTTGGGATTTTTACCATGATAATTATCTATTGATAAATTTATATTGGTATAATTACATCTTCCATTGCCTGTAGCTAGTATTTTTTTACCTACTCTATTATTCCTTTCAAGTACTACAACCTCTGCTCCATTAATCTTTGCTGAAATAGCAGCCATCATCCCAGCTGCTCCACCGCCTACTATTAAAACTTTAGGCATAATCAAAAATTCCTCCCTATTAAATTGATTTTATTATTCCACTATATTTTATATGTTATTTGTAAATTTGTCTATTTAAATTAAAAAAGAGGTTATAGACTGATCCTATTAATGAATAGTCTATAACCTCAATACATCTAAGTTTAAATTTTTTATATGGGATATTTTAATTTAAATTTCTGCCAAGGTTTTATATAGTCTAATAAAAACACTTCCTCGTCTATTACTTTACCTACTACACTTGTCTTCCCATAATTTTTCATAGGCTTTAATGCTATTTGTAATTCCCCAGCATAATGCCCATAAAGACTACTATCTATAAGGATATCTCCCCTTTCAATATTCTTTGGGTTTATCAGAGTGAATTCATAATCCTTATACTTAACCCTGCTCTGTGTAGATCTAATTACGTATTCCGAAACATCCCCTCTATTAAAATGAAGTTCTTTCAATACTATATCCCTTTCCACCTTTGGCAAATCATCCAATAATTCTACTTTCAAAGTAAGAATTTCCTTATCTAAATCTCCCAAAATTTTTAATTCTTCCTCGGAAGCAAAACAGTTGGCAACAATTACATCGTCGATTAATCCTGTATTGAATAAATCTTTTGCTTGAGTATCTATTGAAAGCTCTCTATGCTCTTCTAGTGTAGGTAATCCCTCATTTACTGACCAAGGTCCAAAAGTAGCATTTGCTGATGAAACAAATGCTGCTGTCCTAATACCATGCTTTTTAAATATCTCAGAGGTTTCCATAAAATGTTTCCTAGATAATCCAGTGTATCTATGGGGATAAAAATTATGACATCCAATAATATTATCCTTGTTGGGCATATAGCTAATTATATTCTCTAAATATTTAGCATTGCTACTCATATTTAATTCTATTTTTAAATCATAAGGATTAAAGGACATAATACTTTCCTCATTGCCAGTAAAACCTAAATCCAACCTAAGCCCTGTTAAATTCATATCCTTAAAAAACTTTAAATCCGAATAACTTATATTCAATGACTTAAATACTGATGGAGATACGTCTGCTATTACCTCCATTCCTAATTCTTTTCCATAACTTACTATTTCTTTAAAATCTTTAAGTATCTTTTCTTTATTCTCTTCTATAGATATTAAATTTGTAAACACTCTGCTAAATCCATATTTTGCTGCTAAACTCAAATACCTTTTATTATCCTCTATAGACGATTTGTTTGGATATATAGATACTCCTAATCTACGCATTAGCTTTGCTCCCTTCAGTCATTAAAGAATTATAAACCACTTCATATAGATCTACAAACTCCCTAGCCATGTCCCTAATTGTTATAGCATTCATTAGATGATCTTGAGCATGAACTAAAAGTAAAGAAAATTCTTGTTTTCCTCCTTGAGCTTCTAATTGTATCAATTTAGTTTGGCTTTTATGAGCACAAGCAATTTTTCCATTTGCCTTTTCAATATTAGCTCTTGCTTCCTTTAAATTGCCTTTTTTTGCATAAGATATTCCTTCCATACATAAGCTCCTAGCTTCTCCACTATAGTTTATAATATTCATAATTATCATCTCTAGATCCATATTTAATCTCTCCTTTAAAAATAGATAGTATTGCCTAATATATATTGTTCCATGCTCAATGGAAAAAATTAGGGAGATGCTTTTTATGCGCCTGTAACAATTCATCTAATATTTTGTGCCCATATTTATCGTTTGCTACAAGGGGGTTTGTTATCATTGCTAAAAGCGCCTTCTCATAATTCCCTTCTACTGCTGCTTCTGCCCCTAATATTTCAAAAGACTTTATTTGATGTATAAGACCTCTTATAGGAACAGGAAATCTATCAATAAATTTATACGGTATAGGCCCATCTTTTGTAATTTTACAAGTTATTTCGATGGCATTGTCTTCACTTAAATCCTTAATAGTGTTCCCATTTAATGTATTTACTACTTGGAGATCTCCCTTATCATTATATATAGAATTTATCAGATTACAAGCTACATCAGAATAATACGCTCCACCACGTTTTTCCAGTTCTTTAGGCTTTTGTTTTAAATTTTCATCTTTATAAAGTTGGAACAATTCTTTTTCTATCTCCATTACTTCTTCTGCTCTATTTTTACCTTCTTTAAATTTCCTTATATCGTTTTTCAACATATCTCTAGTTTTATAATAATATTTGTGATAAGGGCAAGGAATTAATCCAAGAGCTTTAATAAATTGTTTGTCCCATTCCATAGGGTCTATGTTTTTCATATTTACAGAAGCAGAATGTTCTACATACATATCTAGTACCTCTTTTGTTTTATCCTTTCCATCTATAAATACATTAAAACCATATACCATATGATTTAACCCAGCAAAATCTATCCTCACCCTATCTCCTTCTATTCCCATTATCTCTGCTATCCCTTTTTCTACTCCAATGGGAACATTGCAAAGCCCTATAAACTTCCTATGCTTTGAATACTTTGAAAAGGCTTCAGTTACCATGCCTACAGGATTTGTAAAGTTTATTAACCACGCTTCTGGACATAATCTAACCATATCATCGGTAATATTCAACAATACTGGAATTGTTCTTAAACCCTTAAGAAGTCCCCCAGCACCATTGGTTTCTTGACCAATAAAGCCATAAGATAGAGGAATACTTTCATCTTTGCTTCTAGCTTCAAGCATCCCTACCCTAATTTGAGTTGTTACAAAATCAGCACCATATAATGCCTTTTCCCTATCTAAAGTTAAATAAACATCCATTGGTATATTAGCCTCTTTTACCATTCTCGTAGCTAAGCTTCCAACTATATTGAGCTTTTCCTTGCCTTCTTCTATATCTACAAGCCAGAGTTCCCCTACTGGAAGCTCATCATATCTTTTAATAATTCCCTCTACAAATTCAGGAGTATAAGATGAACCACCACCAATTACAGCTATTTTAATTTTATTATTCAAATATACCACCTCTCTTAGAATATATATTATTTACTGATATACAAAAATTTAATAAATTTTTGTATATCAGTAAATAAACTGATTTATAGAGAATATTGGTAAGAAGTAGAGAATTTTTTCTCTACTTCTTACATGAAAATTCCCAAATCCCTTTATAGAATACAATTATTAATTTGTTTGTTCTCCCTTTCTCTGTCTATCAGCTAATTTTACAAAGGGTAGATATATTAAAATTGCAACTACTAGGTTTATTGCTGCTAATATGGCTGCTCTCCAACTTGCTGATGTAGCACCTGTTGCTAAAAATGCTCCAATTATAGGTGGAGTAGTCCAAGGTATAGCCACATATGTTGGTGGTGCAAAACCTGTAGCAGTACCTATATAGCCTATTAATGTCAATATCCCTGGAGTTATTATAAATGGAATAAACAATATAGGATTTAATACTATGGGTATACCAAACATCATTGGTTCATTAATTTGAAATATTCCCGATGGGGCTGATAATTTAGCTACTTCTTTGTATTCAGTTCTTTTCTTTGTTGCAATAAAAATAGCAATTATCAATGCTAACGTTGCACCAGAACCCCCTAGATGTACATAGGAATCAAAGAATACTCTTGTTATTGCATTTGGTGCTGCTGCTCCAGCTTCTATTGCTGCAGCATTCTCTGTAAGAGCTGGTAAATATAATGCATTCATTATAGGATCCAATATATTTGCTCCATGAAGACCAAAGAACCAAAATAAATTTATTAGCATAGCCATTACCATAGCTGAACCTACACCCTGGCTAAAACCTTGTAACGGTTTTTGAATTCCTTCATATATTACATCATATAAACTTATCCCACCTAGTTTATCTATTATTAGAAATACAATTCCAAAAGTAAACATGGTAATCATACCTGGTAAAACTGCTGCAAAAGCTCTACCTACTGCTGGAGGTACTTCCTCTGGCATTTTGATTGTCAAATCCTTCTTAATAAGTTTTACAAATATTTCAGTGGCAATCAGTGCAACTATCAATCCTGTAAACAATCCAGTAGCTTGTAAATATCCCCAATGAATATAACCCCAACCTGCATCTCCATGAGCCTGAGGTAGTGTAGCAAAATAAGAACCTACCGCTATTAGCCCAGCAGCCAAGGCATCCACATTATAAGATTTGGCTAAACTATATGCGGTTGAAAATACAACCAACAAGGTCATAATAGCTAGGGAACCCCACCATACTTGATCACATATAGGTACTAGTACTTCCAAGGCTGCTATCCACTTAAAGATGGTGTTTTTTAATAATAAAGCAGTAGAGCCTGCAAGTATTAAGGGCATAATGGCAACAAATCCATCTCTAATAGCAACTAAATGTCTTTGACTCCCTATTTTAGCTGCAACTGGGACAAACTTCCTTTCCATAAAATCCATAAACCTATCCATACATATCCTCCTTTGAATTATAATTATTCATTATTCTTTTACCATACTTAAAGCTTGGTTTAAAACTGCTTCCCCATTCATAGTCCCATAACTGATTGTATCCACTACTTCAACTGGTATCCCTTTTGGTTCCATCATTTCTTTCATCCTTGGCAGTAGATATCTTACTTGAGGACCAAGCAAAACAATATCTACTTTATCTAAATTGTTCTTCACATCTGCTTCTGCTACTGCAAATACTTTTACATCTAAGTCTCTGGATTCAGCTACCTTATTCATTTTGCTAACCAATAGACTGGTCGACATTCCTGCAGAACAAACTAGCATAATGTTTAGCATGATAATCAGTCCTTTCATCTAATTTAATATCAGCTAAAATAATATCCCACTCCCCCCCTATATTTTATTTTTTATGTACTATATTATTAGTGCAAATACCTTGCCAATGAATTTAGCAACATTGTTTTAATAGAAACTATATTTTAAATTGCTTATAATATTGCTTTTTTGCCATTTGTACTCAAATTAATTATAGCTATATATACAGTGTAAACTTCCCACAAAAAAACAAAATAGTGTGCAAAACATTGCACACTATTACACACTTATTTGGTTTAACAAAAACAATTTTAATATATAAGCCAATTCATCTTCTCCTAGAAAAACTTCATACTTTTGTTCTATAAAAGCAAAGGATTCCTTAATAATATTCATCTCTCTCCAATATGAATCTCTATACACATCTAAATTTTCAAAACTCCTAGGTGATATACCATTTAATATATTGTCTACTAGGAAAGATATATGAAGTATAATTCCCATCTTTACATCAGAAATTACTTCTATTTCTAATTTATTTTCAAGGATATGAATTAAATATTTAATATCTTTAGTTATTTCTTCCCCATCTATACTTGTTAGATGTTCAGTTAGGGATTCTGATATTTTCAAATACATACTTTCTTCATCTATAATTTGTTGTAATTTTTCTATACCCTTTCCATGGAGTATTTCTATAGCAGGTATATAAGGTATATGTTCTATATCTATATGTACTGTTGAAATAATAGCTATTATATTATATTGCCTGCTTAATCTATGTAATCTAGTTTCAACTTTTTCTTCATCTATAATATTTATAGTCATTATATCTATATTTTTATTTAGCAGAGTAGAATTTAAAATAGATTGAAGCTTTTTAGAAGCCCCATCTCCTGAAAAACATGCAGTAATTATTACATTTTTGTTTACCTTATCTATTAGCATATCTTCCCTATGGAAACTATTCTCATCTAATACTTCTATTATCTCATCTAGATTATATCCCATTACAGCTTTTCTTAATACTTCAAGAACTATAGGGGTACTGGCTCTCTCTATAGTTCTCACCTCTATCCCAGTTTCTTCCCAAATCATATCTCCAAAGGTCGTTAAAGACCCCATATCCACTAACATTATAACCCCTTTTCCCTCATCTATTTGTTGAACTTTTTCCTTTGTTAATTCATACATAATTTTTGGTTTCATGGATAAAGGCATGTCTAAGGCTACAGCATGTTCTACTCCTATTAAACTATTAGCTACTTCTACCATACTACTAGCAGTAGATCTCCCATGCATAACAACTACTACACCTACTTTAGTATTAGTTTCTTTATCCATTTTATTTGAATCTGTTGCAAAAAACATAGCTAGATAGCCTATTTCATCTACAGGTGTTTCAATGCAAAATTTATTATCTATAATCTTTGCAATTTTCATAGCAAATAAGAATTCCTGTTCATAATTAATCCTAATAAAATTTAATCTAGGATTATATATTTTTTCTCCATTTTTTATCCTTTCTATACTTCTTTCCAAATGTAATGATAAACCAAAATATATTTTTTCATCAAATTCTTTTTCTAGATATTTTTGTGCTAATAATAGTATTTCTTCGACTACTTGAAGAATTTCCTCATCAACGACTTTTGATATTTTACTCTTATCATATCGCCTATATATATATCCTATATATTTTTTAAAATGAGATTCAATATCTACATTCATTATCTCATTGATATCCTGTTCATTCATGCCTGATTTCTTTAATGACTCAAATTTCTTCTCAATAACTGTATAAAAATCACTTGTTTCATCATCTATATTTATGTTCAATGGAAGGGGCGGTTCTTCATATTGATTAAACTTTAATATATCATAGGTAGAATTCAACAACTCATCTACTTCATCTCTATATTCATTTATTTGCAAAATTCCCTTTCTCACATGATTAGGTAAATCTCCTTGATTAATAAATATATAATCCTCATCACCAGATTTGTATTTTAGAAAAGCTTTTGCACATGCTAGTTGAATATCAGATTTAAGTTGTCCAATATTATTTGGACAATCATATAATAAATAAGAAATAATAGAATTTTTATTTATATATATACTTTTGCCTATACGTCGAGATTCTTCCTTTATAAAGTTTTCTATTAACATATATCTTTCATATAAGGTCCTTTCCCTTATAGGTGGTAAAGTTATTATCATAGGTATTCTTCGCGTAAAAGTTTTTAACAGATGGGAATTTGGATTTTCAGTAGTGGCAGCTATTATTCTAACATCAACATAAACAACTTTCTCTGTTTCACCTAGAGGTCTAAAAAAGCCATTGTCAATATAGGTAAATAGCATCTCCTGCCCTTGTGGAGGTAGCCTATGGATTTCATCTAAAAAAATGAATCCATTATTTGCTTGGGTAAGTAATCCTTCCTTGTCCTTATGAGCACCTGTATAAGCTCCCTTTTTAACTCCAAATATTTGGGCATTTAACAGATTTGGGTTGTCCACATAATCTGCACAATTAAATTTTATAAAAGGTGCGTCTTCTGATATAGTTTTAGATTCGATAGCAAATTGATACATTAGTTCTGCAAACATGGATTTCCCTACACCAGTTTCACCTAAAAGTAAAGTATGTAAACCCTTAGGTGGATACATTATAGCAGCCTTCGCTTTTTGTATTGGTACATCTAAACTTTGAGCTGATCCAACCATCTTATCCAAACTATTATTTGTATCTACTAAATGCACATTTTTATCATATATTTTTTTATTATTATCTTTTATAGATTTATAGAGAACAGGTCTTCCATCTATTTTTTCTAATTTACCTTTTCTATACAATATGTTTAAATATCTACTAATATTAGATCTGTCCGTTTCTAATATAGAAGCTATGTCAGTAGCAGAAACTCCTTCTCCTTTTTCCTTTTCTAGATATGTTAAAGTTTCAAAAACCTCATCTATCCTACTCAAATATACCACCTTCTTTACCCAACAATAAAAGATATTCCTTATAATAAGATTACATCTATTATACCAAATAAAATAAAGCCTGTCCTCATAATTGAAAACAGGCTCCCACTTTAATATTTAATTTTTTTCTTTACCATTTAAAATTATATTTAAAATTATCCCTACTATAGCCGCAAAACTTAGACCAGTAATCTTTACTGTTTTATTTATTGGTATTCCTAGGGTTATTCCAAATTTGCTTTCTATTATTCCACTACCAAGTCCTAACACTAATATGCTTCCCATAATTAATATATTCTTAATATTAAATTTTACATTGCTAGTCTTAATGGTTTTAACTCCTATTAAGGATATCATACTAAATAACATCAAACTTATTCCACCCATAACTGGAGTTGGTATGGTATTTAGAAATATTCCAATTTTGGATATAAATCCTAATATCATAGCGAATATTGCTGCTAATCTCAATATAGATGGATCATAGTTTTTAGTTATAGCTAATACTCCGGTGTTCTCGCCATAAGTGGTATTAGCTGGTCCTCCAATTAAAGCTGCAGCCATTGTAGCCAATCCATCTCCTAGTAATGTTCTATTTAAACCTGGATCTTCTATAAAGTTCTTCCCTACCACTTGTCCATTTGTTGTTATATCTCCTAAATGCTCCATAAATACTGCTAATACCACAGGTGCAATTATGGTTATAGCGCCTATATCAAATTTAGGCAATCTAAAGACAGGTACAGCTAGTATTGGTGCTTCTTTTATTAAATTTGTGTCTATGATTCCTATTTTTAACGATATTATATATCCAACTGTTACACCTATTAATATGGATAATTGTTTGAATATACCCTTTCCTTTGAAATTAACTAATAGTGCTACCCCTAGGGTAATAACAGCAATTAAAAAGTTTTCACTTGCATTTTGAAAAGCTACAGGGATTAAATTCATTCCAATAACTATTATCATAGGCCCTATTACCTGAGGAGGAAGATATTTTTTAATCTTTTCTACGCCTATCCTCTTGATTAAAAGGGACAGTATTACATATATTAAGCCTGCTACCATTATTCCACCTTGAGCATAGGCTAAATCTCCATTATAAGTTTCTTTTACTGTCAATATAACTGGTATAAATGCAAAAGATGAACCTAAAAATACTGGAACCTTACCTTTAGTACATAGATGAAATATCAATGTTCCAAGCCCCGCTGAAAACAAAGCTACCGATGGATCAAAGCCTGTTAGTATTGGCACTAGTACTGTGGCACCAAACATTGCAATTAAATGTTGAAAAGCTAGTATAATCCTTTTAGAATTATCCCATAGTACTTCCTTAGTACTATGTTTTTCATTAGTTTTAATAACATTTTCTGTCATAAAAAAACCTCCTTTTAATATTTAAAGGAGAATCTTCTCCTTTTCAGCCTCTCAGGACTGATTTAAAGGCAGGATTGTAAATAATATGCATAAAAAAACTTCTTGCAGGCAGCAAGAAGTTTTATGTCCAAAGACATAAATATATATACAATGTATTACAATCTTGCCAGCCTCTCAGGACTGATTTAAAGATTTACTTTTAATTTGCTCTAATCATTTTATCACTAATTTAATTAATATGCAACAAAATTTATAGTCTCCTATATAATTCCTTTTCTTCAAGAAGATCACTTATCTTTAATCCTTCTTCTATTTGATTAAGTATTAATTGTCTATCCTTTTGTAAAGTCCCCCTTAAAGGAACATAATTAGAAGCATGATTACTTCTAAATATACAATTATCTACTTCAATATTTTCTACCAATAATCTTGTTTCCAAAAGCACTTCTTTGGGAGTTAAAAGTTTAAATTTTCCATCCTGTACATCTTTATATAATTCAGTTCCTTTTTCTAATAATAAGGTTAATAGGGCAATATAATCAGGATTTATCTCATTTAATACTTTAGCAGATTCAATAGCATGTTCCTTTGAATATTTTTTCCCTCCTATACCTGATATTAATGTAATGGAAAGAGGAATTCCCACATCAACTACACTCCTACCTGCCTCTATCATTTCGTAAGAAGTAATTCCCTTTTTAATATTTTTCAATATCCTATCACTTCCAGACTCTAATCCTAAATATATAATTCCTAGCCCTAATTCTTTTAATAAACTTAACTCTTCCTTTGACTTTAATAAAATGGACTTAGGTGAACCATATATTCCTACCCTTTCACATTCAGGAAATATCCTTTGAATTTCTTTAAGAATATCTGCTAGTTTCTCTGTTTTAATTATCAATGCATCTCCATCAGCTAAAAAAATCCTCTTTACATTTTTATAATATTGCCTCCCTAATTTTAAATCAGCTATTATATCCTCTATATTTCTTATTTTAAATTGATCTTCCTTGTACATGGAACAAAATGTACATTTGTTATGAGAACATCCTATAGTTGCTTGAATTATTAAACTATAAGCCTCACTAGGAGGTCTATAAAGTTTACCTTTATATCTAATCATATTGATCTCTCCTAACAGCTTTATACATGCTATCCCTCTTCTGTGTTATTTAAAGAAATATCCCAAATGGTTTATGGGATTAAGTAGATTATATTATGTTTTCCATATTACTGCAAATAAAAAAACCCTACTTCGACCTACGAAATAGAGTTTTTATTATGTAATCTGGCAGC
>ERZ795062.455-NODE-455-length-34436-cov-549.393444_pt1 | contig 34436 bp, 39 predicted proteins | sample MGYA00375146_ERZ795062 | MGnify/ENA primary metagenome ERZ795062 (study PRJEB30191, sample SAMN05720281) | activated sludge metagenome | isolation source: Anaerobic digester | place: USA | collected 2015-07-16 ...
CCAGTGACTCTAACTCCCCAAGGATCAGTGGCTTTGTCAAGATCCAGTTTGAGCATTTCGTTAAGCTTTTCTCGTTGGCTGAGCATGTCATCTAATTCATGGGACCCTAATACAGAACGCAATATGGTCTGAGCCAAGAGAGTAGTAGCTTGTCTGTAGTCTTGAACCTCCAGTACAGCCAACTTAGGGTCAAACACATTGAAATAGACCACTGCGTCCACTGATACGGGAACGTTATCCCGTGTAATTATGTCCTGTTTTGGAACGTCAATGGTGGTAGTACGCATTTCCACATACAACGCCCTATCAATTCCCCAAGGCAGTATCACATTTAATCCGGGTTCAAGCACTGACTGAAGCTTTCCAAACCGCAACAGCACTGCGCGCTGATACTGGTTCACCACTTTCAACATACCTGGAAGGGTAATAAAAAGTATGACAAAAAGTATGACCATGCTTACAACATCGCCAGACGTGGCTCGCCAAAATCCAAGACCAGCCCAAATCAACGAGAAAACTGCCAAAACGGCTAGAGTGCTTTTTTGCTTTGAAGAATAAGCCAGGATAAGCCATATAAGGAGCCAAACTATCCCAATTCCGAACAAGAACAAGCTTCCAATTCTCCCAATCACGGTTCCGGGCATTATACCCTTACCTCCTCTCTGGCACACATATGTGGCGCCAGAAGGACTGTTGCATTAAAGACAGCCCTTAATTGTATTTTAGCAGAAGTTCATTTAGCTGGTCGAGGTTTTTCTCCAAATCGCCTTTGAAGACACCACTTCCACTCACAATCCATTCTGCGCCTGCACTCAAAACCTGTTCCACATTTGAGCCATTGATACCGCCGTCTACTTCAACAATGTAGTTATATGCTTCACGTTCTTGCTTCCACTGATGAAGCATTTTTACTTTGCTCAGTGTTTCTGGTAGGAAGTCTTGACCACCAAAACCTGGATTAACACTCATTACAAGCACTAAATCCACCATGTGCAGTATGGGTTTTATAAGTTCTAAAGGAGTACCAGGATTAAGAGAAACCCCAGCCTTACATCCAACGTTTCTTATTTGCTGAATGAGCCGATGAATGTGATAAGTAGCCTCTATGTGTACTGTTAAAAGATCTGCTCCAGCTTCCCTAAAGGTTTCAATGAAACGCTCTGGATTTGCAATCATGAGATGAACATCAAGGGAAAAATCACTGTGTTTGCGCAAACTTTCCACCAACGGTACTCCCATGGAAATATTGGGCACAAAATTGCCGTCCATGACATCTACATGCAAGGTATCTACTTGATATTGCTTTAATACATCCAGCTGATCCTTTAAACACCATAAATCGGCAGATAAGAGGGAAGGAACAAGTTTTCTCATCTTTTCTTTGCCTCCTCCTGTTGTTTGTCAAGAAAATAAAGGTAAGAGTTATAGCGCGATTCTGCTATGAGTCCCTTTTTAACAGCTTCTTTCACTGCACAACTGGGTTCCTTCAAATGCAAACAATCTGAGAAAAAGCAGCCTTTTGCCGTAGTCTCGATCTCTGGAAACATGCGCTGGATATCCCAAGGATTCATTGCAGGCATTTCCAAAAGAGAAAAACCAGGGGCGTCTACAACGTAAGTACCGTCTAGAGGCAACAGCTCTACCCAACTGGTAGTGTGCTTACCGCGACCAAATCTTGAGATGTCGCCCACACGCACCGGCGCATCCATCCAAAGAGCCTTTACCAGGCTACTTTTTCCAACACCTGTGGGACCGCTGAAAAGCACTGTTTTTCCACGCAACCGCTGCTTTAGCGCAGACAAATCATAATACACTGATGTTACCATAACGTCATATCCTAGGCTGTTGTATAAGTTGGTCCAAGGCTGAACATCTTCATCGCGAAGGAGGTCGGCTTTGTGAAACAAGACCAAAACGGATATGCTTTGTAGAGTCGCTAATCCCAGCGTAAGATCTAGATATCTTACATCACACTGAGGATTCTTGAAAGAATGGACATAAACGAGTAAATCCAAATTCGCCACAGGTGGCCTGAGGAAATAATTCTTCCTGCCACCTGTACGTTCAACAGATACTTCCGTATCAGTAATTGGCTCAAACCAGACGCGATCGTTGACCAAAACCTTATCTTGTTCCCAAACCTTCTTTTTTACTAAACCCAAATAAACGCTGTTGTCGTAGGAAACTAACACGTTATACCGTTCTCTGCGTAGCACCCTGCCTAAGAGTAAAGCCCTCATTTTGGTGACCAGACCTCGATATCCACGGGTGTTCCCTCATAACGGTACACACCGCTGCGCGGGTTCTGTGCTTTTACAATTTCTAAATCGGTGCTTGTAGTGGCTGTGCGTTTTATATCGCCCACTTTGAGCCCGGCAGCTTCTACGCTGGAGCGAGCTTTTTCCAGCGTTAACCCGATTAGAGGAGGAACACGCACCAGTTTGGGTATACCGACCGTTATATTCACCACGTCACCAACCACAGTTAGCTTACCCGGAGTTGGATCTTGGCTCTTAACAACAAAGCGATCTCCGGTTTGCACCTCTGTAATGGTCCCTATCCGTAGGTTCAAGTCCTTGATCTTGTCGATGGCGTCAGCAGCAACAACACCTACCACGTTAGGAACTTCTACCAGTTTTAACCCCTTTGAGACAATGAGTTTGACCTGTTGCCCAGCTGGTGCTAAGATGCCGCCGTCAGGGCTTTGGGCAATCACAACACCTGGAGCCACAGTCGCATACTCGTACTCCACTGAAGCAGCATATTTTCCTTTAGCAATCTCCTCCAAAGCTTGATTTACCGTTAAACCTGTGACCACAGGAACTCGTCCCACATTCTGTGCTCCTGCGGGCAGCGCTACGAGCAAGCAAAATAATATGAGGAGCATGCTTACCTTATGGACCATTTAACATCCCCCTTCCTTGTGTGCACAAAAACTCCATGAACGGACCACCCTCTAATTATTAATTCTGCATTTTCTATTTCCACATCATGCACACGCCAGTCAGTAGTAATGTAACGTTGTACCCAAGGGCTTAAAACGTTACCCAATATTGCGCCAAGCACTAGTGAAAGCAAAAGATTAACAAATGAGAATAGACCAAAAAATATGGAAAACACGATGAACAATATTGCAAATACTAATGCCGTAACCACCGACGTGGTACCGCACTGAGGATGCACAGCTAAGTCTTTCTCACCACTCAGCAACCGCCTCTTTGCCTCGTGTGTGGCCTGTAGCACCAAATACGGATCACTTACACCCTGTATGATGAACCCATTGGGGTTACTCACACCTGAAAGCTTCACAGGCACAAGCTCTTCCAATACGTGTATAGTTGCGTGTTCCAAAGCGTGGTTCTTCCTAACTTCCGGGTGGGTCAATAAGTAGAACAGTTGAACAGGTGCGTTTATAAGTGTCATTATGGCCACACTCAAGAAACTTAACGGAAGAAACAACATCAAAAAAAACATAAAAGTAAACAACGCCAAAATGGTATAAAGGAAAAATATCATAGGTTCCGCCACCTCAAATGAAACACCACGTACCGCAAAATGCGGTAGGGTTCACCCAAAGATTCAAATATGAAACTGGGTGGTAGAAGCCTTATATGATTAGCCACTTCAGGTGAGTATTGTGCCAGAACCAACTTGGATCTGTTTAGAGCATCTACTGAAAATATATAACTTGTGTAATCAAGAAGGACGCCTAGTACAGCGAAAAAATACAAAGCCTTAGTGGCACCAAAAATGAGCGAACAAAAGAAACCCACCAAAAAAACCCAACGTAGCACCGGCTTAGCCTTGTAGTAAACATACCAAAAGCTACTCCGCATTTGCAAAGCCTCACCCACGGCTCTGGAAATCAAATTGAGATTCCACACATTGTTGTACATGAGCATGCGTTCAGGAAAATAGACAAAATCGTTTTGCGGATCCATATAAGGAAAAACAATGTCAGGTCTAACCTTAAAACGCAGAAGTGAGTTCCACGGAAGAAGTTGCGGGAACACGTCACTAAGACGCTCCGTGAGTGGTACTACTTCTCTGAACCAACTGTTATAAACGCCACTATTTATGAGAAGCACTGCTGCATAGTAAACAAAAAGTACAATACCAGGTAATATGCCCAGTAGGTTAACCACCAAACACACCCTCTTTTTCCCTAAGACCCTTTACGAACGAGGCGGCGTCCTGCTTCTTTCTTCCTTCCAGTTGTAAACTCAGTATTTCCAGCGAACCTTGTCCAGTACCAACGTAAAGACTTTCTTTTTCAGCTACATAGTGGCCTGGTGGCAGTGAGTCCTCCATGCCGCTTATGCGAACTTTGAAAATCTTCAGCAGCTTTGACCCCAAAGTTGTTTTTGCCCCTACATCAGCTAAAGCACGTACTTGATTTTGTATGTCATGAGCTGGTTTTTGCCAGTCAATCCATAGCTCATCAGGAGTGAACTTTGGAGCATAAGAAGGATCTCCCAACTGCGGAAAAGCACGTAAATTTCCCTGCTTTAGCTCCAAGAAGAACTTCTTTAGCAATTCCATAGAAACATGCTGCAACTTCGGAGTAAGGGACACATAGTCATCGTCTGGGTCAATAGGTACACGTTCCTGAAGATAAATATCACCTTCATCCATTTTTTCCGAGATCTTTATCAAGGTTACGCCTGTCTCAAGTTCGCCGCTGCAAATAGCTCTTCGTATGGGATTAGGTCCCCTGTATTTTGGTAGCAGTGAGGGGTGGATGTTTACCATGACAGGCTTATCAGCTTGGAATAATTGTTTGGGAATGTAAAAACCGAAGTCCACTACAATGGCCACATCGAATCCCTGACTAAAATACCATTCTATAAAATCGTTCTTTAGCGAATTCACCTTCACAATGGGAATCTGAAGTGCCTCAGCTACAACAGCAGGAGGCGAAGGCTGTAACTTTAAGCCTCGACCTGAAGGGGCATCAACTTTTGTGATCAACACAATTTCATGGCTCTCTTTCTTTAGCTCCTCTAAAACTGGAAGACCGAAAGTCCCTGAGGAAAAGAAAGCTATTTTCATCGATCGTGTTCCTTTAGGAGCTCCACGACTCCTGGATAATGCAATGCCAGTGGCATAACTTCGATGCGGTCCCAATCCGTGATCTTGTCGATGAACAACACACCATCCAGATGGTCTACCTCATGCTGCACCACACGACTGAGCATGCCGTCAAGCTTTAGGGTGATTTTCTCGCCATAAAGATTGGTAAAACTCACTTTTATTTTCTTAAACCTTTCCACGGGGCCGTAAACTCCTGGCACGGATAAGCAGCCTTCAATGTCTTCTTCTTTCTCCTCGCCCAAGGGTTCCCACTTTGGGTTGATCAGCACCTCATGGAACTCATCCAGGTCGATAACTACGAAGCGTTTAGATATACCCACCTGAGGTGCAGCCAAACCTACGCCTTCCACCTCGTTTTCTTTCATGAGGCGGAACATGTCCTCCGCAATCTTTCGATCTTCTTCAGTAAAAGACTTTACTTTTTGTGCTTTTGCTCTTAACATTTTATCCGGTATGACTCTTATGTCCACAGAAAACCTCCTAAATAACTCATTGCACATAATATGGGCAAAAAGATACCCAATAGAAAACCTATGAGCACCTGCATGGGCGTATGTACACCCAGCCGGATTCTTGACCAGCCAATAACCAAACTAACTAATAGCAGCAGCACCAAACTCCACCAACTGCTGGTGACCATGAAGAACATGGTTGCCATGGCTGATGAAGCAAATGTGTGAAAAGAGACTTTCCAGAAAAGGTTTATAAAGCCGCATATGCCCAAGCCAATGCCCATGGTAGAAGTCAGGAATACCAACCATTTTGGGGACCAGTCCTGACGGTTAAAAATGGCGGCAACAACCATGTAAGCCAAAAACGTACAAAAATAAGGTAAAGATCTTATTTCACGTTCTATTAAGTCTCTGGTATCCGAAAACTGTCTGCTTCGAGCCACGTTGAAGGTTATGGCGGAAACCACTCCCACAGTCAGTAAGAATATAGCCAAAGAGAGCAATATGTGGCTCAACGAAAGCCCTTTTATCCACATAAGCAAAACGAACAAAAAGGTTCCCCACACCATGGGGTTCCCGAAATCAGAAATAACTTGCCATAACGTCGAAGTGTGATGAGCTCTTTCCATCTTTTATTTATTTTACCCGATTATGTTTTCTAATAACCTTGTCTAATTCGGGGTATGATATAAGTAACTACTTAAGAGGGGTGATGCCATGAGATCCTTTGTTCAATTCGAAAAGGAACTAGCAGCAGAATTCAGGGATAAGTTAGCAAAAACGGAGACTACCATTGAAGTTAGCGATCTTTTCAGCCAAACATCGCAAAAGCTTCTAAGTAAAATACTGCCTGATTACAGTCCCAAAGCAGGGTTTCAGATAAAGTTTGACTCCACAAAACCCCCATATTACATTATTCCAGAGGAAATGAAAAAAGACGAACGCATAAAAGAGTTAATCGAGGGCAGCGACTTTCCTGCCATACTTGAACGGTTCGCTACGTCCTGCTACAACAGAAAAGCCCACTTAGACGAAGTGGACAAGACAAAGACATCTAAACGTCCACCTGGAACACCCAATCCGTAATCGGGTAACAAGTATAAATTCTTAATCAACAGCATAAAGAAACTGTTGATACAAAAAGTAAGGGCATCTTTACAAGCAAATGCAAGGTATCATATAATTCAATAATGAATTTGGCATTGTGGCTCTTAGTAATCTTTGTAGTTATTGTACTGCTACTTGACAAGATAGACCTTTACCTGCTGTTTTTAGGTGCCACTGTATTCCTTGGCTTTATAGGGGGATTGTCTTTTGCAGATTTAGGTAAAGGCTTTTTGGAAAGCTTATTTGCCCAGCGCACAGTGGCTGTGCTGCTAACGCTTTATTTAATGTCTTTGTACGAAGTGTTTTTACGCCGTAGCGGTGCGTTGGCAAGGTTGACTCACAATTTTATCAAAATGCTCGGAGATTACAGGCTAACAAGCGTTGTAATGCCTGCAATTATGGGGCTACTCCCCTCACCTGGAGGGGCTAGATTCTCTGCTCCACTGGTAGCAGAGACATTGGAAAATTCAGCGGTGTCTAACCAAGAGAAAGCTTTCATAAATTTCTGGTTTCGTCACATATGGGAACCTATCTTGCCTGTATACCCAGGTACTTTGATGGCAGCCATGCTTATGGGCATCACACCAGGCCACTTAGCCCAGATGAACTGGTACATACCACTTTTGATGATAGTAGTTGGTTGGGTTTTGGTGTTCGGTTTCTCCTTACCTTCTGTGAGATTTCAGAACCCTTCATGGAAAGAGGTTATCTTGGATTTGGGACCTCTCTTAGCAGTCATTGTGGCAGGCGTTACTATAAAAAATGACTTTACAGTGCCCATAGCCATACTTTTGGCTTGCGCTTTTATATACATTTTGCACGCCAAGTCGTTACCCAAAATGGGAACATTGCTTAGTGAAGCCCTGAAGTGGAAAATGCTAGCTATAATACCTGCGGTGTACTATTTTGCTAACATTTTGGAGTCCACAGGTGCCAATGAAGCTGTAGCTTCGAGTTTGAGCGCTTTACATTTACCTACTATTGTATTTTTTATAGCCCTTCCTTTTGTAGTTTCAATGATAACTGGCTTAACCCAAGCTGGTGTTGGCACCTCACTGCCTTTGCTAATCGGACTCACAACACCTGCAAACCGTGTGGCCATGCTTAACTTGGCATTCATTTTTGCCTTCATAGGTGTAATGGCAAGCCCCACTCATTTGTGTTTGATACTGTCACGGGACTACTTTGAAGCAAGAGCGGGAGCTCTTTATAACAAACTGTTCATGGCTGTGTTTGTAGTTGGTCTGCTCCCTGTTGTGCTTGCATTATTCTGAGTGCTAATGAGTGTTAATATTTAAGTGTGCTAACTAATATTACTTACCGCATTTGGGAGGTGTAAGTGTGAAAGTACTCATCACTAACGTCCAGGTTTACACAGTTTCCCATGGTGTTATTGACAAAGGCAGCGTTCTGGTAGAAGATGGTAAAATCAGCCAGGTTTCTGCAGGAGACATTCAAGTAGAAGGAGCAACTGTTGTAGACGGAAAAGGTTTAACGCTGATGCCTGGGTTCATTGATGCTCACACACACGTAGGCATTTCTGAAGAAGGTTTCGGATGGGAAGGTGCAGACTACAACGAATGGGTAGATCCTGTAACGCCCTACCTTAGAGCTATTGACGGAATCAATCCCATGGAACAGGGCGTCAAAGATGCTTTAGAAGGCGGCATAACCACGATTTGTGCTGCTCCTGGTTCTGCAAATGTCATAGGAGGTACAGCTTGCGTCTTCAAGCCCTTTGGAAAAGCCATTGACAAGATGGTTATTAAAGACCCCGTTGCATTGAAAGCTGCTACTGGCGAAAACCCCAAGAGGGTCTACAGGGACATGAAGAAGTCTCCAGTAACCAGAATGGCCACAGCATCACTGATGAGGCAGGCGCTACTTAAGGCTAAATCTTACATGGAAAAGAAAGAAAAATACGCCAATGAGCCCGAAAAGCAACCTGATTTTGACTTAGGTATGGAACATCTTTGCATGGTACTTCGTAAGGAAATCCCCATGAAGATCCATGCTCATAGGGCTGATGACATCCTAACCGCTATCAGAATAGCGAGAGAGTTCGACATAAACATAACCATTGACCACTGCACTGAAGGACACTTAGTACCTGAGGAAATTGCTGAATCCAAGTTCCCATGTATTGTTGGACCAAACTTAACCAATAGAAGCAAAGTGGAACTCATGAACAAAAGTTTCGAAACACCCGCAGTACTCCATAAACACGGCGTTCTCTTCGCTATAATGACAGATCACCCTGTTATCCCCATACAGTTTCTTCCTCTAACTGTGGGCTTGGCTGTAAAGTACGGCCTGCCCTATGATGAAGGCATAAAAGCCATAACCATCAATGCTGCAAGGATTCTAGGATTGGACGAGCGCTTGGGCTCCATTGAACCTGGAAAGGATGCAGATTTGGTACTTTGGGAAGGAGATCCACTGTCTGTTGACGGAAAGCCAATGTTCGTTATGGTAAACGGACAGATTGCTGTGAACAAACTCCAATAAACAAATATAGAAAAAAAGAAAAGGGACGGTGGGGGTAACCGTCCCTTTGTAGGTGTGGTGAGGAAAGGAGGTGGGTGAGATGCCAGGGGTATGCATCTCACAGGGAGGCTTACTCGGAAGATATACTTCCGTTCTTCGATAACTATAATACCGCAAAGGGCTGCGTATAATTCTTAAATCATTGTTAAGAAATGTGCTCCATCAGTAGTCCTTGGGGTGCATAAAAGAGGTCTCAGGCTGGTAAATATCATAAGTAGAAGCGTAAAGGAACTAGTAAATGCAGGAGGTGCAATTATGGCCAAGATCATAGGAATAGATCTGGGAACATCAAACTCTTGTGCCGCAGTTATGCTGGGTGGCAAACCTACAATCATTCCATCTGCCGAAGGAACTACCATGTACGGCAAGACAGTACCATCGGTTGTTGCATTCACTAAGGACGGACAAATACTCGTGGGTGAACCAGCCAGAAGGCAGGCAGCCATGAACCCAGAAGGAACTATAACGGGCATAAAGAGAAAAATGGGCACACGGGAAACTATCCAGGTTTTCGGTAAGACATACACGCCTGAACAAATCTCAGCTTTTATTCTACAAAAGATAAAGAAGGACGCGGAGGCTTTCTTAGGAGAACCTGTTAGCAAAGCTGTCATAACCGTACCTGCTTACTTTAACGATGCCCAAAGACAGGCCACAAAGGATGCAGGTGCCATTGCGGGCTTGGAAGTTGTCAGACTTATTAACGAGCCCACGGCAGCTGCTTTTGCATACGGCTTGGACAAAGCGAACCAAGAACTGAAGATCATGGTTTTTGATTTTGGTGGTGGTACGCTGGACGTGACCATCATGGACTTTGGTCACGGAGTGTTCCAGGTAGTTTCCACCAGCGGCGATACACAGCTAGGCGGACGTGACATGGATAAAGTGCTCATGGATTACGTTCTTGAAGAGTTTCAGAGAGAATCGGGAATCGATTTGCGTAATGACAGAATGGCAATGATCAGGGTCAATGAAGCTGTGGAGAAGGCAAAGATTGAACTATCCTCAGTTTTAGAAACTGACATATCCTTGCCATTCATAGCAATGAAGGACGGACAACCAGTTCATCTTCAAATGAAAGTAACCCGAGCAAAACTAGAGCAATTGGTGAGACCCATCGTAGAAAAAACTGCTGGGCCCATTGAACAGGCACTAAAAGACGCTCAATTAACACCCAATGACATAGACAAGATTATTCTCATAGGTGGACCTACACGTATGCCCATCGTGAGAGATTTTGTTGAACAGTTCATGGGAAAACCAGTGGAAAGAGGCATCGACCCCATGGAAGCTGTAGCAATGGGCGCTGCAATACAGGCTGGTATAATCGAGGGAACCGTTAACGATATTGTACTGGTGGATGTTACCCCACTATCACTGGGTGTAGAAACGGTTGGTGGCATCATGACTACGCTGATCCCCAGGAATACACCTATCCCAGTAACAAAATCAGAAATCTTCACCACAGCAACAGATTTCCAAACCAGTGTGCAAATACATGTGCTCCAAGGAGAAAGGCCACTGGCAAAGGACAACTTATCTTTGGGGCAATTCATCCTAGATGGTATACCACCTGCACCACGTGGTGTGCCACAAATAGAAGTCACCTTTAGCATTGATGCTAACGGCATACTAAGCGTAACGGCAAAAGACAAAGCCACAGGAAAGAGTCAGCAAATCACCATCACCAACAGCACACGCTTGACTGAAGAAGAAATAGAGCGAATGCGGAAAGAGGCAGAGATGTACGCTGACGAAGACCGCAGGCGTAAAGAAGAAATTGAAACAAGAAACCAAGCTGACACATATGTTTATCAAGCCAGGAAACTCTTAAAGGAAAATGAAGGGAAGCTCCCCGATGACATCGTCAAAGAGATCACAGAAAAGGTCGATAATTTAGAGAAAGCCTTACGAGACAATCAGCCAGCAGAACAATTAAAGCAGCTCATGGAAGATGTTATAACCGCCATGGGAAAGGCAGGTGCTTATCTGTACCAAAGTGGTGGTGAGCAGCAGCCCAGAAGTGATGGCGGTAATGATACTACCGATCAAGGTCCTCAAGGAGAAGTACACTAATGAAGGATTACTATGAAATTCTTGGTGTACCGGAAGACGCATCAGTAGATGAAATCAAGAAAAAGTACCGAGAACTGGTAAAACAATACCACCCTGACTTAAACAAGGGTGACGAGGAAGCCGCTAAGCGCATGGCGGAAATTAATGAGGCTTATCAAGTATTGACTGACCCGAAGAAGAGAGCCGAATACGACGCCATGCGCAAAGGTGGCGTTGGCTTTAGTTCTGAGTACTACAGGCCAGGACAGGGTTTTGATTTCTTTGACTCCATATTCCGTGATTTCTTTACTGACTTTCCTTTCGGATCTTCTTTCTTCAATAGAACTGCCACTAAAACAAAGCCGAGGGGCACTGACATAAACTTGGAAGTAACGCTATCACTCAAAGACGTTGTAACAGGCTGCACAAAGTCGCTACGTTTCTTCCGTGATGAACTCTGCGAAGAATGCCATGGCACAGGTGCCAAAGATGGCAAGACAAAAACCTGTGAAAGATGCCACGGCACTGGTGTAGTGGAAAACAGACAGAGTACACCTTTTGGTGTATTCATCACCCAAACCACGTGTCCCACGTGCCATGGTGCAGGTTCAGTGCCTGAACAAGTCTGTCCAGTGTGCCATGGTACTGGTGTGGTTAAAAGGCAGAGAACCTTGGATTTGCAGATTCCACCTGGCATAGAAAATAACGATGTGATTACATTAAAGGGACAAGGCAACGCCGTAAAAGATGGCACAAGCGGAGACATTAACGTCACAGTGAAGATAATTATCCCTCCACCATGGCGCAGAAAAGGAAAGGATCTTTACACGGAAGTGCACGTGCCTTATTACCATGCCATATTGGGTGGAAAGATTAAAGTGACCACTGCCACAGGGGAAGAAAAGGAGCTACTCCTTGAACCAGGAACACAACCAGACCAAGAGTACATTCTGGCTAACGAAGGCGTTCCTGACAAAAGCGGTCGTTACAGAGGAGATTTGCATGTAACCATTAAGGTGGATTTGCCGTCAAAACTAAGTCCTCAGGAGCGTAAGTTCCTTGAAGAGATACGAAAACTCCACGAAGGTGACAACAAGAAGAGGTTTGGCTTATTCAACTAAAAACGGGAGCGCCCTTAACTGGGGCGTTCCCCATGTTCAAGTATTAGCAGTCAACAACTCATCAAATCGAAGTTTTTAGATTTAGTCTTCTTTTCCCTCTTCTTCTGCCAGTTCTTCTTCGATTTCTACTACCTGTTCACTGATCATATCTTCTGCTTTCTTTGTTAGCTCTTGAGCCTTTTCTTTTAGCTGTTCAGCTTTCTCGAGAGTTTTTTCCTTAAGACTAAGAGCTTTCTCTTTAACTACTCCCCTCATTTCAGCACCCGACATGGGAGCTAAGAGAAGCCCACAAACAGTACCGATCAAGACACCAGCGGCAAACAAGCCCGCTACCCGAAGAGTATCACGGATATCATCCATATTTTCCCCTCCTTTGTTTCGCTTCATATTTGATGAAGCCAGACTTTTACTACTCTTTTTCTTCTTCATGTTCCTGGCACTCTTCACACTCTTCATCTTCTTCGCACCATAGGCATTCATTCTCCATTTTGCAGCGAGCTAACAGAGTCAAAGCACCTTGAATTATGGCGCCGAGCAAGAGTCCAGCAAAAAATGGACCCCAACAGGAACAACTTCTCTTTTCAACCGTCTGGTCACCTCTTGCCATAAGCCTGCCTAATAACATGCCAAACACCCCCTTTGTATTATTTTACCTTCTTACCTTTGCCGATGTGCAAGAACGATAGAACGGACGGGAGCACCTTCAAAGCAACCGTTGTCCAATTTGGTCTTACCACATATGGAAGGACTGCGCTGAATTGTTTTAAGTTGGACGTAATTTGCTTGACTTCTTCGGAAGTCTCACTGGCATTTCTTAAGATTTCCGGAACCTCTGTAGCCGCGCTGCTGGTAATCTGCTTTATGTCCACTTGCAAATCTTCTAAACTCTTTTTTATTTCGTCACCATACTTCCTTAAAGCTTGAAGAATTAAAAAGAGAAACACAATTAGCGTAACGGCAAATACCCAAAGCGGAAAAGCGATAAAAAACACTTGCCAATTTGTCAACATCATGCCTCCCCTCTTCAAAGAAACCCGCCGTGCCGTAAAGGGCCAGAAAGCTGCGTCCCTGTCACACAGGTGGGTGCTTCCCTCCTGCTACCTGAGCAGTAGCAGGATTCGAGCTCCCAAGACGCATTTGTTGGATGCACTTCTGCCCCTGCTTACGCACACGGCAGGTAATAACATTATACCATCAAAATTACATTCTCAATATTACGCTTTCCCTATTCATAAATTTGCTTATGACAAACGCCAGAAGTACAGCTACGGCCACATCTATGAGAAGAGCAGCGCCTACCAAGGGCCATACAACGCTGCCAATGATGACATTATATGTAACTGCAGAAGCATTGACAATGGGTACGAAGAAAACCCAGGCAGGCATGGTTGAAGCATTGGTAAACGCCGGCATGAGTATGAAGATAAAAGGCAGAATCACCATGCCCATTTGTCCCAAATAAAGCTGAGCTTCCCTCATGTTGCGGCTGTACATGGAGATAATAAACTGAAGAGCACCACCTGTTAGGGAAAGCAAAACTGCGCCTATGATCATGGCCCAGATACCAGTACCCCAGATGGCAAGTGCTGAACCTCCAGTGGCAAGGCCTAAGCCCATGTCGAAATGGGTCATAGCATAGGAGTAGGAAAACGTGAAGGAAAGCAGTGAAATGAGTGTACCCATGCAGTTTAGGGCGGACAAAGCAAGCCACTTGCCCATAGCAATAGAGAATCTGGATACGGGTGTAGCCAGCAAGCTCTCCAGTGTGCCTCGCTCTTTTTCACCTGCTCCAATATCCGTTCCAAGGTACACGTTTCCCACAAAACCACTGGTAAGCATGACCAGTGAAACCAGATAGGCCAAGAAGAACTTGGCAAAAGCCATAGGCTCCCCTACTTGTTTACTCTGCACCACTACCAAAGAAAAAACGTCCTCATTTATGCCCTTTTGGCTCAAGTAATCTTTGATGCGCTGCTCCCTATAAAGAGGAAGAATACTGTTAAGGTAACTAGCTGCACTATCTCCACTGGTACCTGAGGCATACGACGTAACTACAACAACCTTAGATTGAGACGATGTGTATTCTTCAATGAGTCCCACGTCCGCCTCTTTTTCCAAAACTGCTTTTTCCACATCCTGGACTTCTATGACTTCTAATTTAGCTTGACTTAGGAATGACCGAAGCTCCTGGCTCCCTTGGAAAGCCACCGTAAAGCCACCTGCATTTTGCTTTTCCACCGTTCTCCCTTGAAAATAGAAGATGCCAAGCACAATGGCAGGAACAAGAACTGCTGGAAGGAGTACACTCATTATGAGCGTGCGTCTATCCCTGAAGGCCTCCTTAATTTCCTTTTTCATGACAGCAAAAATGGATTTCATTCCTTCACCACCTTCATAAATGCTTCTTCCAAGTTACTACTCTGAGTTCGCTTTTTAAGTTCTTCAGGCGTTCCCTCAGCCACTATGAGGCCCAGGTTGATTATGTACACATAGTCACACAGTAGCTCTACTTCATTCATCAGATGTGTGCTTAATAGTACAGTCTTCCCAGCTTCTTTCTGCTGCTCCACAAATGTTCTAACCGCTACAGTGCTGGGAACATCCAATCCAGCTGTTGGCTCGTCAAGGATCAGAACAGGGGGATCATGAATAACGGACCGCACCAAGTTAATCTTCTGTGCCATCCCCTTGGAGTAAGTTCCAGCCTGCCGCTTCCCGTAATCAATTTCAAGCAGTTTGTAGAGAAACTGCATCCTTTCTAGAGCTTCGCCCCTGGGCACATCGGCAAGATCTGCAAAATAAAGCACGTTCTCGTCACCGCTAAGTCGACGGTAAAGACCTGTATTCTCAAGAACCACACCCAAAGATGCTCTCACTTTGTCTGACTCTCTTACAACATCGAAACCATTTACTGTGGCAGTACCACTTAGGGGCTTGAGAATGGTGCTTAAGATTCTTATGGTGGTGGTTTTCCCAGCTCCGTTTGGGCCTAAAAGCCCTGTCACTTTTCCGGGTTCGCAGTGGAAAGAAATACCTTTGAGCGCTTGAACCTGGCCGAAACTCTTTCGTAGCTCCCGAACTTCAATCACTTCGGCGCCTCCTTTACAAAAAAAACCTGGACAATGTATAAAGTACTACTAGTGCTTTGTGATAATTATATCACACATACTAAGGCATAAACTAATTCACAGAACTACTTTTGCGGAAATACGAAACGAGCAACAAGGAAAGAGAGAGACAAGATGACTACCATTAAAGGAGAAACTGGTAAGTTCCAGTAAAATGCCAGGATCAAACTAGCTACCCCAGAAATGGCTATTAAAACCATGGACATCTTCCAGGATGTGTGGTAGGAATCTGTCAACTGCAATGCCACAGCACCCGGGATCACCAGTAGTGCTTCCATCATGAGCGTGCCTACTGCTCTTATGGTGACCGTAATGTAAAAGGCCAAGAGAACTGAGATGACAATCTTGAGCATCTTTACAGGCATACCAACCACTGAAGAATATTCTTCGTCAAAAGTGGTACTTAGTATTTCCCAATAGTGCCTTACAAAAAAAACTACAAGCAGCAACGTAGCGACCGACGTGAGCATAATATCAAAAGAATCAACGCCCAACATGGAGCCGAAAAGTAGACCCATAACCGTAGAAACCTGCCCTGGAACAAAGTAGGAAAGTATGAGCCCGAAGGCCAAGATAGAGGTAAAAGCCACAATTACTGAGTTAGCGCTAGATACTCTCTTTCCTTCAATTCTTTGAGACAGCAAAGCTACAAGCATGCCTGTTAAAATGGTCCAAAGCCACGGAGCTCCAAGCAGAATTCCTATAACTCCGCCCGTGAAAGCTGCATGCCCAATGCCTGTGCCCAGTACTCCCAGATCGCGCAAGTTCACCAATATGGTGAGCAACCCCAAACCGACTGAGAGAAGCATGATTTCTAGCAGGGCACGTTGAACAAAATCAAAGCTAAGCATGATCTTTCAGCTCCCATCCTTCAAAGCTTATGGTAAGGCACTTGTTCACAATCCGACTGATCCCTTCCACGTCGTGCGAAACCAATATGAAAGCATTGCCCTTTTCTTTTTCTTGAGCAAGAATCTCATAGAACCTTTCGGTAAAGGCCGGGTCTAAGTTGGAAGTGGGTTCGTCCATGATGGTTAGTATTGGCTCGTTAACAAAGGCACGTGCGATCAATAGTCTTTGGAGCTGACCACCCGATAGTTTTCTCAAAGGGGTGTTGGGATCATCGAACCCGAATCTATTAAGCACAGACCGGATTACATCGTCAAGGGTACTTGAGCTTAGCATATTTAGCCGGAGTTTGTTTACAAGGGACACGTAAATCACGTCTCTAAGGTTCACCGGAAAGGAAAGATCCACCGTTGTACGCTGAGGTACATACCCCAGTCTAATTCTTTTCTCGGGTTTCACTTCTTCCATCTTTTCGCCAAGAAAGCTCACGGAACCAGATAGCGGAGGTATGAGACCAAGAAGAGTACGCACCAGCGTACTTTTCCCTGCTCCGTTCGGTCCTACAATACCTAAGCAGTCACCTTCTCTTACAAAGAAACGCAAATTGCTAACCAACGGCTTCTCATAGCCCACAGATAAGTTTTCCACGGACAATATGATTGAGTCATCAAACATGACACTCACTGCCTAAGAGCATGGAGGACACCGTCAATATTCTCTGCCATGATGGAAGAATAACTTCTTGTAGCCACTTCCAGAATATCAAAATCAACCGAAGGCAAACCCAGTTGCTCACTTAACATTTCAGCTGTTTTTGATGGTTCGTAAGGATTGAGTAAAAGCAGGCAATTTTGTTCGCTCTTCAGCGCTTCCATAAGAGCGGTAAGCTGCTTAGGAGAAATCTCTGCCTCCCCCACTTCCAAAGTCCCCAGAACGCGCCAACCATAATCCTGCTCCACATAAGTGAAAGCCGGATGCTGAGTCACAAAACAATACCCCCTGAGCTTTTCAAAGTTGGCGTCAAGCTCTTGTAGGGCAGCCATGAACTTTTCAGCGTTTTGTGCATGTACATTTTTTGTATTAGGGAACTGCTCATCCAGAAAGGATTGTATTTGTGGCACCCATGCCAAGACCCTTTTCGGTGAGAGCCAAACATGGGGGTCCTCAAGTCCTTCTGGCAGTAGGAAAAGCTTTGGCTTGCTCAGCTCGCTGACCATTTTCCTATCAGCTGAAGCACCCAGCGCAATGACAGCCTTTGACTGCTCGAGCACCCTAGCCACCGACGAGGTAAACTCCATATAGTGCGGATCACTTCCCAGCGGTGTAGCGTTTACGATTTCACCTTCAGCAGCGATCTCACTGGTCACAGCATAGGCAGGGCTACCCAATACAGCAACTTGTGAAACCGATTCTCTTCTTGTACATGACACCAAGAGTAAGCCGATGACGACACAAGCTACTACACGAAACATCTTTTCTCGGTGTGATTTGTTCACGATCATAATGTTAATGGTAACATTAAAAATAATATGTTCGAGGAATTAGATGTTTCTGAGGAAGTACTTAAATTAGTAAACCAAATAGCTGTAAAAGGTGCGTATGTATTCGTAGCTATTATTTTCTTTGTCGTTATCCAGCGCATTACTGCATCTCTGATAAACAGTTCAAAACAAAAACTTGAAAGCCGCCCAGGGATCTCAGGTATAAGCGTCAGTTTTTGGCTTTCCTTTCTTTATTACGTCATAGTTATTGTGGCATTCTTGGGAGCCCTGAGAATTGCAGGTATTTCTTACACCTCCATACTCGCAGGTGTCAGTATAACAGGCCTCATCGTGGGGTTAGCTACCCAGAACATCCTCTCGAGCTTATTTGCGGGAATGATGATTCTAGCTCAGAAGCCTTTTGATATAGGAGACTCTGTGACAGTGGGAAACTACACTGGAACTGTAAAAGCCATCAATGTGTTAACTACCACTATTGAAACATTGGAGCGATTAGAGATTACCATGCCCAATAAGATGCTGGTAGATGGTGCCATTGTTAACAATACAAAAAGCCCTACGAGAATGTGGAATTTTTCCTTTTACGTAGATTGCTGGGAAAAATACCCCGATATAAAGGCCCACATAGTAAACTTACTTAAAGCTGATAAACGGGTACTGGAAGACCCCATTGTTTTTGGTGAGCTCACTGAAAAAGGCATAAGAATAACTGTTCGTGCCGTCGCAGAAACCAGTCAGTTACTTACTATGAGCCGCGAAACTCAAGACCACATCATCGACTTGTTGTCTGAATTGGGCTGTAAGCCTTTGGGGGTAACGGAAATTACCATTCAGGGAGGTAAATCGCAGTGAGTGGCGAACAATTGAATACAATTAAAAGAGATGGTGTTGTTGTGAGGTGCATTGAACAGGCTATTGAGCTGTGCATAGAAGAAACTGGCATGAGCCCAACAAAGGTTCTAAGCACGCTCATGCAAATGCGCATTAATGTAGAAAAACCTGAAGTGATTGTTGACGCCATAAAGAATCCTGGTTCATGGGTGGTGATAACTAAGGAACCCACAATCCCTGACGTGATGATTGAAATAACCGACGATGAAATGGAAGCCTATGCCACTTATCTACCAGGTTTTTGCTCATTTCAACTGAGTGAAGAAGAGATCCTTAAGTTGTTAAAAGATAAAGGTTTAGAACTTATAAGCGATGATGTGGCAAAAATGTTGTTGCATGCTCCTTTAGAAAAAATTCTTGTAGCTAAAGGTGTACCACCCGTGGATGGAGAGGACGCATCATTAGACTGGGTTTACCAAAAACCTGTTAACCCTGTAGCTGAGGACGCACAGTATGTTGACTTCAAAGAAATCATCTCCAAATGGGATTATGTCACCGCTGGCACAGTCTTAGTAGAAAAGAAACCTGCTCAAAAAGGAACGCCGGGTAAAACTGTGAAGGGGCGCGTAATCGCTGCTAAAGATGGAAGAGATATTGATTTAAGAAAGATGGCAGGAAAGAACACATCGGTAACAGAAGATGGATTAAAGATCATAGCCAAAATAGATGGCGTTGTGATGAAAGAAGGCTCACGTGTAAGTGTTCTGTCTCAGCTAGTAATCTCTGGTGATGTGGACTACCATACGGGCAATATTGAAGATTTTGTGGAAGCTGTTCAAATCATGGGTACGGTCAGAGAAGGCTTTAAAGTGAAGGCAAAAGCCAGTATACAAGTTCACGGAGTAGTAGAAGGCGCATACTTAGAAGCAGGGCAAAACATTAAGATAGATGGTGTAGTAGCTGGAAATGATAAGGCAGTCTTGGTGGCCGGAAATGCAGTAATGGCTCGCCAAATAACAAAGGCACGAGTACAAGCGCCCATTGTAATTGCCGAAAGTGGTGTACTATTCAGCCAAATAGAATGTACTGATTTGTACCTTACCCACTCGAAAGCACGCATAGCCGGTTCCACGATTTTAGCTGAAAGGTACATTGTTACACCAAATGTGGGAAACGATATGGCTGAACGTGTTGTACTTCAGATAATTGGTTCCAAAAACCTAACTCAAGAATACGAACAAGCATCGAAAACCCTTGCAGAGAAACGAAAGGAATATAATGAATTACAAGAATTGGCGAAAAAATCTCCTACAATGCTAAAGTTGTATGAACAAAAGATGGCCATGTTAGCAACGGAAATCGAGGTCTTAGATGACCGCCTAAAAGAAGTTCTTATGAGCATACAGGATTCTCTGAAAAGAGCCCGCATATTTGTCAGGGAAACAGTATACCCAAATGTGGAGATTAGGTTCGGCTCCAGTGTTTACTTAGTAAGAAATGAACTGTCTTTTGTTACCTTCGTTTTCGAAGATGGTCAGGTAAAGTTCTACCCATTTAGCAGCCCACCCCCCATACCAAGGGTGATCGTATCAAGATGAAAAGACTTTGCTTGGATATGGGAACACATAAATTCGCTGCCATTGAGGTAGATGGTAGCGGCGATATAGTCAAATATGCCATGCAAAAACACAAGTTCTCACTGCTTAAAGATGGACAGGTTGAAAATGTTCCCATGGCTTCGGTAGAGCTTCACGACTTCTTAACCAAAAACGACTTCGACATTACTTTACCTGTTTTCACCGCTGTAGCTGGAAAAAGTATGATAGTCAAAACTGTCGAAGGCCGTAGAAGGATTACTTCCGATTTCGTACAACAAGAAGATGTGGATGATTTGCTTGCAGAAATCACTGAGAAAGCATCTTTGGAAGGGTATCTTCTTTCAGACTTTGATGTGGTTCAGTGGACACTAGATGACATGATCGTCGAAAATCCCGTTGGTCGCCATGGTCACAATCTTAAAACAACCTTGGTAATGCAGTTTTTTAGAAAAGACACTGTGCTCTCCTTAATCAAGACTTTGCAGGAAGCAGGTCTAAAAGTGAATAGCATTTTCAGCGAGGCAGTAGCTAGTAAAGAAGCTGCAGTCAGAAAAGAGCTGCGCTACTTTAACATTGCTCTGGTGGACATAGGAGCAGGAACATCGGACATCACCATATTTAGGGAAGGCAGGGTTTATAACTTTGCTTCCATTCCCATGGCAGGCCAATACATCACCGAACACGTGGCACAGCAATTCATGGTGTCTTTGGAAGCTGCTGAAAAAATGAAGATAAAACCTGGCTCAAGAAAAAGTGTTGAAAACATTGTGGGCAAGAAAGTGCAAATTGATGGAAACCTTCTGCTAACAAGCATACAGGACGCAGCATCAGTACTTGCTTCCACCTTGGCTGCGAAAATAGTTGAAGCTAACAACGGTAGAGTTCCTTCAGCCGTAGCCCTCGTGGGTGGGGGTGCTTTGACTCCAAAACTTGATGAGTTCTTAGCGCAAGCATTGGAAATACCGAATGAAATGGTTCACGTGGCAAAGCTGCAGGCGAAAGGAGAGTTAAGCAAACCTGCCTGGGCTGTAGCTTTAGGGCTAGCCAATCTAAGTGCCAGAAATAATGTACTTCACACACTGGTGGAGGACCGTATAGCTTATTTTCTTGCCAACGAACACCCAACAGTTACAAGTGCATTAGCACGTGCAGGTACAGACTTAAATGCGCTGAGACAACGCTACTCTCGTACGATAACTGTAAACGTGGGTTCTCAACTGCAAGAATTCATTGCGTATGAGGAAAACGAGATACATCCATATGTTAATGGAGCACCAGCCTCCTGGGGAACATTACTACATGACGGAGATGTTGTACGTTTCCAGATAGGTGACAGGAAATTGAAGCTTGATTTGTACGTAATTATTGATGACAATATAAGACAAAAGGTCCCCCTGTCGCTGGTAGATGAAGATGGACACATTGTAACCGAGCCTCAAGAAAAAAAGGCTTACAAGCTGTTCCCTGGCACCAAGCAAGAACTAGAAGATCTACTTTCACGCAAAGAACACAAATTAGTTCGTCTAAGAGGGCCATCTTTAGTTCAGCCAGGTAGCTTGTATAAGAAAATAGATTACACCTTTTTAGCTGTAACTATTAATGGTGGAACAAGCATCCATATACCAGTGGATGAAAAAGAGACTGTGGCAGACCTATTGGCGTTTCTTTTAGACAAAGGTTTAATAGAATCCAAAGCCCTGTTTATAACGGACGGGCACAGGGAAATAGGGTATTCAGAACCTGTGGCTCAGTTCTTGCAGATTATTATCGTCTACGATAAAATCCGTGGCTAATTAAAGATAAGCCGTATTTACCAGGATCAAAGATGATTTCTGATGCCCCCACAAAAAGAATGCCACCAGGCCTGAGAGCGTTAGCAAAACGCTGCCAAAGATATTCATGAACGTCGTGCCCAAAATAAATAACCACATTCCGACACAGAATCAAATCCATCTCCGATTCGGGGAATTCGTCCTGAAGAAGATTGTGTTGTTCAAAACGAACCAAAGCCTTTATGCGAGGATTTACAAGGTAGTTTCCATCCTCTTCAGTGAAATATTTCATATAACGCTGAGGCATGTTCTTTATTTCGTTTTGTGTGTAAACACCTGTCTTGGCTCTCTCTAAAGCGCCTTTGTCAAAATCCGTTGCCCAAATGGGTTCGTGAAGCACTCTGTGCTCTGAAAAAACCATAGCCAGCGAGTAAGGTTCACAACCGATGCTGCAGCCAGCAGACCAGCTTTTTATTCGCCTAGGCAAAAAAGATTTTAATAGTTCTGTCAATTTATCCCAGAAATGAGGATCTCTGAAAAACTCGGTCACGTTTATGGTGAGTTTATCCAAGAATTCTTGAAACAACACGTCATCCTCAACCAAAAGTTCTCCAAGCTCCTCAACTGAGTTTATCTTGTTTAACCCCATAAAATAAGTGATTCTTCTACTAAGCGTGCTCTTGCTGTAACCAGACAAATTCAAATCGCGGTGCTTTAGTAACAGATTAACAAGTGGCTCAAGATCTATTTCCATGTTTTTATAATCTCCTCAATGCGGTAAGGCAAAAAGTCCAGCTGGTCAACAGCATCTGCTAGTCCGTTTTTCACTACTTCACCAGGCATTCCCCAGACCACAGCACTTTCTTGAGATTCAGCGACCACTTTACCTCCCATCTGCTTTATGAGCCGGCTCCCTTCAAGTCCATCCTTGCCCATACCAGTAAGTACCACGCCTAAGGTTTGTGATTTGTAACTTTCAGCAGCAGAAGCAAAGAGCAAATCAGCAGCGGGTTTCACTCCATTGACGGGGGGACCATCGATTATTTCAAGCTTCTCGTCATCGATAACTCCGTGCTTCCCACCGGTAATAACAAAAATCATATTAGATTGTAGCGCCATTGTTGAATTGGCCTCTACCACATTTAGCGCAGTAACCCTAGCCAATTGTTCAGCTAAGCTCTTCGTGAAAACCGGAGGCATGTGCTGGGCTATAACAACGGGAACGTTAACCCGCTCAAAACGGCCGAGAAATCTCCGAAGTGCCTGAGGACCTCCCGTAGAAGACGCTATCACAATGACACCTTTTGCTATTCCTGGGCAATTAACCATCCTTTGCGCTGGGCCTGTTGTTTTTGAACTGTCAAACTCTCTGAAAATCACTTCAGAGCCCGTCGCAGATCTCTTTGAAAGCAGCGTTTGAATCTTAGAAACTAACTCCTGACTAAAGTCATCCGCAAGCATACCACCCCATCCAGGCTTCAAAATGAAATCCACAGCTCCTTCAGAAAGAGCTTGAACAGTAATATCTGCGCCTTCCTGAGCCAGTGAAGAGAATAAGATTACGTAGCCCTTTAAACTGCCCTTGCCCTTTCTAAGTACATCAATACCTGTGCCATCAGGAAGCACATAATCAAGCAGAATGATGTCGTAAGGATAAAGCCTTATTTTTACTAACGCCTCCTTTACGCTGGAAGCACTATCACAAATAGCTCTCATGTTCTTTTGCAAAATGTCACAAATCACTTTTGTAACAAACGCAGAGTCTTCGATAACGAGAACACGGATAGTACGTTCCATGATAAGAACCCTCAGCCTCTCATCGTTCTGCCTAAAAAGTTTCGTAGTTTACTCCAAAAAGAAGGTTCATATGAGCCCATGTCTTCCCCACTCTTCAGCAGATTTTTAACCACAGTCTTCATATTGAACATGAATTCGTCAGATCTCTGCAAATACTTACCAAGATCCTGGTACCTAACCTGTTTAGATATTTGAGGATCAAAGGGAATAGCACCCAAGATCTCTATCTCACGGTTGAAAAAACGCTTAACCATGGATTTTAAAGATACAGCAAGCACTAAATCGGACTGTGTTTTTCGAACCATGTTTTCAAGCGCGTAGATATTGCCTTCGTAACCCTCTTTGTGGAGAGTTTTAATGAGTGCGTAAGCATCAGTTATAGATGTAGCTTCCGGGGTAAATACAACAATTACTTCATCAGCAGCCATGCAAAATTGAACAACTGTATTACCGATGCCCGAACCCGTGTCAATTATGGCGTAATCGTATCTCGACAGAACAGCATCCAGTTCACGCCACAGTTTTTCAGTATCCCGCATACGCCAGAAAGTAGCTTCATAGACACCACTAACACCAGGAAGAAGGTCCAAATGCTCTTCCACACTCATGATGGCATTGTCAACGTCCGTTCTCGCCTTAACCACGTCCCACAGATTGTACTCCACAGGTAAGCCCAGTACCACATTTACATTCGCAGTTCCTAAATCAGCATCAACTAGTAGCACATCCTTCTTCATGTTCGCTAACACCATACTCAGGCCTAAGGCAATTAACGTTTTACCGACGCCTCCCTTACCAGAAGAAACGGCAATAACCCTGGTCTTCCGCAATCGCCTTTCGGCTCTATTTACCTGCTCACTCTTCATAAAGACAGACCAACCATGTCTAAAACATTCTCCGTGTCTGGGAACAAAAGATCATCTGGTACATTTTGCCCGTTTGTCAAGGCCAATGTCTTTAGTCCATTTTCAGCCATGAACTCCACAGCACTGCTTATGTTTTCTGCCTCATCCACTTTTGTGAGTATGAAATACTCAATGTGAAAAACCTTATTAAAGTACTCAAAAGCCTTTTGCATTTCTTCCTTCTTTAAACCTGCGTTCAAGCACAACACTGGAACACATTCTTCTAGCTCGTCAAGATACATCTTTATCTCAGTAAGTTTCCCAATTTCCTTAGGGTTCCTGCCTATAGTATCCACAAAAACATAATGAGCATCTGGTAACTTTGCTAGCACTTTTTCCATTTGATGAGGCCTACGCACAACTTCCACAGGCAAATTCATTGCCTTACCAAACAGTTTTATTTGTTCCACAGCACCAGCCCTAAACGTATCGATGGTAATAAACCCAGAGGGAGCATTTCTTGTCAGCATGAGATAACCTGCCAATTTTGCAGCAGTGGTAGTTTTCCCGACCCCAGTAGGCCCAAGTAGAACAAAAACCTTTGGAAAACTCTTGAACTTTATATTTTCCAAGCGAACAAACTCAAGTTTACCGCTTAGATACTGGCGTAGCGCATGCTTCCAGTCTTCATTAGGTACAGCTCTTGCTTTTATCAGAAGTTCCTTAGAAAATCCCGTCTGCTTAGAAAGCGCATCCAGCTCATCCTCTTTCACAGCCAGTGCACTTACCGCAGCATCCAAGCGTCTTATTGCTTTTTCTAGAGCTTCTAAGTTATCTAAGTCTACACCAGCTTTTGGTAAGTTCTGTTCAATACCTATGAGCAGCTCATAATAGCTTGGCCCAAAAACGTATTTGCGTTTTCTTCTAATTTCAAGAATCATGGCTTCGCTGCCATACTGACGCTTAACAGTATCCAAAGCGCTTTGGATGTCCGTATCCTTAACCTTAATAACTTCCATTAAGCGCCCACACTTCCCACAACTACGTATTTTCTGTCCATAATCTCATTATAAGATAAAACTGTTAACTCCTTAAGACCTTGCCTACTAACAAGCTCCCATAGAGACCTTCTTATGCGAGGGTGCACCACCAAAACAGCGTTCTCTGCGTAGCTGTGAGACATCTCCCATGCTTTCTTAATCTCGTCAATGATTTTTCTCAAGTTTTCACCGGAAAGTGCAAATCCAATCTCCGATCCAGGTTGATAGCTTTCTATCAATGCTCGTTCCATATCTGGTTTCAAAGTAATAACCTTAATAGTCCCCTCTTCTTCGGCTAAGGTTTCCAACAAGTACGGGACGCAGGCTTTCCTAGCAAACTCACCAGCCTCACGCATGTCACGACTAGCGCGCAATGAATCAGTAATGAGTTCGAAAATGCGTACCACATCTCTTACAGGAAGCCGCTCCTGTAAGAGATACCTAAACACAAACTCCACATCCCCCAGGGAAGCTACCTGTTGAAGTTCTTCTACTACGGCAGGATGAGACCGGCCCACATAATCTACAATGTCCTTGATATTTTGCCTAGTGATCAAATCGGCAAGACTGCTCTTCAACACTTCTCCCAGATGTGTGATAACGATGGTTCCACAATCCACAACTGTTAAGCCTGCTGCCTCAGCTTTTAATTTGTCACTTGGGGGTATCCACTTTGCGTCCAGGTTAAAGACGGGTTCCTTGGTTGGAACCCCGGAAACCTTCTCAAGGTCACTCTCCTCTCCCATGACAAGAAGAAGCCCCATCTCCAAAATACCTTCACCAGCGGATACACCGCGAAGTTTTATACGGTACTGATTTGGCTTGAGCCCCAGGTTGTCATGTATACGAATCCCGGGTATGGGAAAACCAAACTCCTCGGATAAGTTCTTACGTAGAAGAGCAATACTGTCCAGAATGTCTTGTCCACTAGTAGTGTCGAAAAGTGGGAGAAGCTCGTAACCAAATTCCAGTTCAACTGCGTCTACACCGACAAAACCTAACATGGCTTCGGGTTCAGACAGCTGCTCATACAATCTCTTTGCTTCCACTTGTTCGGGTAAAGCGGTTTCCACGGCAGGTTTTGGTGTCCGGCCAAACCAAATAAGTAGCACGCCCAGCGGGATCAAGAGCAGTTTCGGCACGCCGGGTAGTAGTGAAGTCACCAGAAGGACAATGCCAAGTATTCTTACCAAACCAGGGAAAGCCATGAGTTCGGAAGTGATTTCTTCTCCCAAACTCTGTTCTGAAGAAACCCGAGCCACTAAAAGGGCGGCTGAAAGCGACAAAGCCAGTGAGGAAATAGCAATTTGCAGAGCAACGCCAATGGCAACGCCAAGATAGTGAAGCAAAGCGTCCACAGCAGCCTCTCCTTTAAGCAGGCCAACCACCATTCCACCTAGAGCGTTAACCACAGCAGCTAAAGCCGAAGCCATGGTCTCCCCACGCACGAAGCGGGAAGCACCATCCATGGCACCGAAAAAGTCAGATTCCTTCCTAAGTGAATCTCTTTGTCGACGAGCTTCTTCTGGCGTAATGAAGCCAGCAGAAAGGTCAGCGTCAATTGCCATTTGGCGTCCTGGCATGGCATCCAACGTAAAACGAGCTGCTACCTCTGAGATACGCTGTTGACCACTGGTAATAACCATGTACTGCACAATGAGCAACACCACAAAGATCACCAAACCAACTACCCAATTACCTTGGCCCATGATAAGCTTTCCGAAAGCTGTAGCCAATGCGCCCGGATTACCTGTGACCAATATGGCTCGGGCACTGCTAACTATGAGCACTAAGTGGAAGAACACTGCAAACAACATTAAGCTGGGAAAAGAGGAGAATTCAGTAGCTGATCGTGTATAGAGGGAAATCATGAGTACAAGGAGCGAAAAAACAAGGTTAAAGGCAAACAACACATCCAGCACCATTGAGGGCACTGGAACCATTAGCATGAAGATGCCTACAATGACAAATAAGGTTGTGTACAAACCGCTCATGACTTGCTACTCTGCCTCTTTTTCTTCATGACTTCCACAAGCACGGCTGCTACTGCTTGATAAAGGTCAGGAGTTATGTAGTCGCCTACTTCCACCTTCCGAAAAATGGTCCTTGCCAGTTCTGGTCTGACTACCACGGGTACATTATACCTACGTGCCTCATCTTTGATCCGCTGAGCCAACCATCCAGCACCTTTAGCGACCAACTCGGGAGCAACCATGCCTTTTTCATAACGTAGGGCCACAGCATATTCCGTAGGGTTCGTGATGACCACGGTAGCTTTTTTAACATCAGCCAGGGAACGCCTCATAGCATATTGTCGCATGCGGGAACGTAATCGCGCCTTTACAGTGGGGTCACCTTCCATACTCTTCATCTCTTCTTTGACTTCCTCTTTTGTCATTTTTAGCGAGTTCCACCATCGACGTCTTTGAAATGCATAATCTGCGAAGCCAATAAGCAAGTAAACCGCCACCAAATACAACAGTATGTCAGTCAGAATAAATGCAGACAAACTTAGGAACTGAATGGGATCTTGTGTGCCACTCATTATACCAACTAGCCTGTCTTTTGCAAGAAAGTATGCCACCACGGAAAGCAGGGTAACCTTTAGCAGACCTATACCCATTTGTTCAAGCGACTGCAAAGAAAAAATACGTTTAATGTTCTGTGCCGGGTTAAGACCGTCTAGTTTGGGTACCATTTTTTTTGGGTAAAGTCTTACTCCAGACAATACAAGAGTGGCAAGTACAACAGCTAAGAAAGGAACTAACAGCACGGGCAAGATGGATAGCAGTACCACTGCCAGATCATGCACAGCAGTTTCTGGAGATACAGTGTTAAGCACACCAAACCACATACGTTGCCAACTGGACACAAAACGTGGGTAGTACATACGCAGTATGAGCACAAAAACAAAAAGTCCAACAGCCCCGGTAAGCTCAGGGCTTTGAGGAACGTTCCCTTCCTGGATGGCTCTTTCCAGGCGTCTGGGGCTAGGTGGTTCTGTACGTTCTCCCTCTGGCATCCTCTGTTACCCCGCTGAAAGTAGTGAAGTAAGATACTGAACTGCCCAGTGCGTCCAGTTTTGTGTAAAAACCCTCATAACAGGCAGCATGGCAAACAACAAAACTAAAGCCACCGCCGTCTGCAAGGGAACCCAAACCACAAAAACTGGGAACCCTGATGCCCCCTTTGAAACGACACCCATGATGAACTCGAGCAATATGATAAGCACTACTATGGGAATAGCCACAGCTAATCCCAGTGAAAAGACTCTCGTTAAGAATAAAGCTGGCTCCGAAAAGGCTAAGCGAAGGAAACTACCAGCTGGAATGAGCTTGTAACTCATCAGTACCGAAGCTATGAAATTATCCAAACCACCACCTACTACAAAGACACCGGCAGCCATGAGTGAAAAAAACTGCGTCATCACTGGCTGTGGCACAGAGGTAAAAGGATCAATGGCTGTCATCATTTGAAAGCCTGACATAACGTCCCAAAGATCACCCGCAAACACCAGAGCCCAATAGACTATGCCACTGAAAATTCCTAAAAGCAGGCCTAAAGCAAATTCGGAAATGTAAACCTGAACCCAGGAAACAGAGGTCTGCAAAGAAAGAACAGCCACAAAATCGGGAACAGATATGAGAGATATGACAAACGAAAGCATCGCTTTTGTTCTTAGATTAAAAAACCTCGTGGGCAGTATGGGAGTGGCAAGAACAAAACCTAAAAGTCTAAAAAAGACGGGCCAGAAACCTAAGGTAGCGTTTGCCATGCCGATACAACGCCGTTAAAGAACCTAACCATGACATTTACGACAGTACCACCAAAAAACAAAACCAGAAGCATGATGACCAAGAATTTCGGTACGAAAGCCACTGAAGGATCATGTATCTGTGTAAGCACCTGCAATATGCTTATGATAATGCCCAAAACCAACGCCACAAGCAAAACAGGGCCCACAATGATCAGAATCTGGAGAACTGAGCTCCGAAACCAGCTGAATATGAAATCCGTCATCTGAAACTCCTCACAAGTCCCATTATCACTGTATCCCACCCATTAGCTGCAACGAAAAGTAGTATTTTCAAAGGTAAGCTGATCATGGCAGGAGGAATCATGAACATACCTAATGACATGAGAACCGATGCTATGATAACATCTAGCGCAATGAAAGGCAAATAAAGCAGAAGCCCCATGGTAAAAGCCGTCTTTAGTTCACTAACCATGAAAGCACTGGCCAAGGTTGTAAAGTTAGGGTTTTTAGGATCCACTCCAGAAATTGATGCCATGGTATTCAATTCTTCTGGTTTGACCTGTTTTAACATCCAATCACCCACAGGCTTCTCTGCAGCTGACAAAAATTGCTGAAAATCCATTTGGCCTTGACTGTAAGGCACCCATGCCTGCTGGTAAACCTGAGAGAAAACTGGACCCATAATCAAAAACGTAAGTATTAGAGCAAGAGCTGTGAAAACCTGAGCAGGAGGGAACTGCTGCAGACCAAGAGCACTACGCATAAAAGCAAAAACCACCAAAATCCTTAGAAAACTTGTGAAAAACATTATAAAAGATGGCGCCAATGTGAATACAGTAAGAAGAACAATGAGCTGGACCATAGATAGTCCGCCAGAACCTAGATTAATACTAATTAGTGGTGTTGCCGTCTGCATCTTTCAGTATTTTCTCAAACGTTGAACTTTGCCAGTCTGTACCAGCGTCCTTTTCGTCACTAGGCAAGAGTACAACCCTAATATGATTACCGTTATCAGCCACCAGTACCTTTTTCTTGCCAGCGACTGAAACCAGGAATATCCGCGTTCGAAAATCCAAGGAGACTGCATCCAACACCTTTAGCTGCTTCCCCTCAGCAGGAACACGGAAATTGCTTAGCCAGCGCCTACTGAACCTTCCTAAAAACCAAAGAGCTCCAATAAGGAGAACAAAGAATAACAGGAGGAAGAACCACTGCCAAAGGCTACCCATCCCCCAAAGCCTTCCTTACCGCCTCCAACAGACGGTCAGGTTGGAACGGTTTAACCACAAAATCTTTTGCTCCCACTTGAATAGCCTCAATAACCAACTGTTGCTGACCCATTGCAGTTACCATAATGATGTTTGCAGAGGGATCTATTTTGAGCAATTCCTTAAGCGTTTGTATCCCATCCATTTCAGGCATTGTTATATCTAAGGTTACCAGGTCCGGCTTAACCTTCTCGTACAGAACCAAAGCCTCCTGTCCATTGGAAGCCTCACCTGCAACTTCATAACCGTTTTGCGTTAAAACGTTCTTTATCATCATTCGCATAAAAGCTGCATCGTCCACAATCAAAACCCGTTTACTCATTTTTACCTCCTGCCGTTCAGATTTCTGCCTTTAGCCTCTCCTTGGGAGCTATTATATCAAGAATTCTAACACCGAAGGACTCGTCAATGACAACTACTTCTCCTTTTGCTATGGGTTTACCATTTACTAAAATGTCAACAGGTTCTCCAGCTAGTTTATCCAATGTGATTATGGAACCAGACCCTAAAGATAAAAGGTCTTTAATACTCACTCGGCTCCGCCCAAGTTCCACGGACACGTTAACTTTTACATCTAGAAGAAGCTCTAAGTTTCTAGGTAAAGGCTGAGTGCTACTTTCGGGTTTGAGTTGAGGAAAAGTAACTTCTTCAATGTTATCGCCGTCCAAAGCCTTACCCGAGTAGTCTTTCGTACTGGTGCCAGAGGGTTCAGCCACTTCACTACGGTCAACATGACCCATCATGAGTACGGAGAAGAACTTATTTGAAACACAAAGCCACAAACCGCCTTCCACTTCTATGCAAGACAATCCGCTTACTTTTTCCTGTAAAGCTTCACCTTCCAGCACTTGAGCTGCACCCACACTAACAGAAGGGATCATCCCAAACTGTTCTGCATTTTCCTGAACAGCACCATTGACACTTTGATTTATTGCTTCTCCAATAGTACTAAGCACTAAATCATCATTAAGATTATCTACGGTAAGCTGGAATATTCTAAGCATTTCATTACCCAATGTTTTAGCTAAGTCCTCACTAAGCACGATGAAACCATCACCAAAGTCACCAAGTGCAAAATCAACAATGACAAACTCCCCTTGTTCCGAGGGTAAACTATCTACCTTATAGAAATTGCCAAGCTTTACAGCACCATTCGTAACCTCGCTCAACAAGCGTTTTAGACTACCAATGAAATCAGACATGTGGACTTAACCCACCTCCTCTTTTCCGTTTTCGTCGCTTCTGCCAGTGGCAAAAAAAGCCTTCCTACGTTGATAGATCCCAGGTATGCCTTTAGCAAAGGGGTTTCCTTCTACCAAAAGATCCACTTCTTCATCGCTTCTTCTGCTAAGCTCAATGACATCGCCCACATCCCACTTAAGAATCTCGCCTATGCTGACGGGTGCCTTCCCAAGAACAACAGAAACTTCAACCGTTACACTTTCAACAACTTCCATGAGTGTAGTCTTCCAATCGTCAGGGGTTGGCTTGCTAACTCCAAACCAGCGGTGGGCAGTCAGATTTTGAACAAAACCCTCCAGGGCCATGTACGGTACACATATGGTACCAATGGCTGATTTTTCACCGAGTTTCTCTTCATAAGTAATGACTACGACCACGTCGCTGCCGGGCATTATCTGTACAAATCCTGGAGAGTATTCCACAGTTGGTTTGCCTAAGTTCCACTGAACAATGGGTTTCCACGCTTCCAACCAGTGTCTTAAATAAACCTCCATAACCCGATTCATTAAGGTTGCTTCAACAGAGGTAAGCTCTCTAACTTCTCTTAACGGTTTACCAGGTCCGCCTAAAAGTTTGTCAATAATGGCGAAAACGAAATCCAAAGACATTTCGAAAATTACACTGGTCACATCGATGATGGGCACCAAATACATGAACGTAGGGTCTGATAAGGATCTTATGTACTCTTGGTAAGTTACTTGGTCTACAGAAACAATGGAAATAGACATGGCAGACCTTAAGTACCCTGCAAGCTCCGTACTTGCTCCACGGGCAAAATTCTCGTGCAGCATTTGAATGGTCCTTAACTGCTCTTTCGAGAGCTTGTCAGGTCTTCTAAAGTCGTATTTACGAACTACTTTCTCTTTGGCTTGAACAAGTTCTGTTTGGCCAGCTTTAATAGCACTTAGCAAAGTATCAATTTCTTCTTGCGACAGCGTTTCTGCCATTATGGCATCACCGTTATAACCGTATCAGCCCCAAAAAGCACATCACTTAAAACGGTCTTTCCATACAAGTTGTTTATCCTTTTTACAAAATTCTCTTGTATTTGAGTGATTCCTTTGTCAGATGAAAAATCATCAGGTTTTAATGTCTTAAAATACTTCAAAAGCTCGTCTTGTATGACCAGAAAACTGGGATCCATTTTTTGAACTTCACTTAGTGCTTTTTTATCATAAAACTCAAGGTTAACTGTAACCTGAACAATGTACTTGGGGTTACTTAGGTTTGTGGTGAACTTACCAAGAGGCTGAAGCACCGGTTCAGGTTTGCTTTGGGGCTTTGTGTTACTACTCCCCATATCTTTAACCACGGGAGCCAGCACATAAACACCTAGCGCCATACCTAGACTGAGCAAAAGTACAACTACAACTAAATAAACCAATATCTTCTTCATTGATCCCTCCTAATGGTAATCTCCACTCGGCGATTCTTAGCTTGTCCCTGAGGGGTATTCACATTCCCCACCGGAACGTTGTCGCCGTACCCAACTAAAGCCATTTTAGAATCATCTACGCCCAGAGATTTAAACCTTTCCAAAACATTCAGTGCCCGATCGCTGGATATGTGAAAATCATCAATATAACCAGGGCATGTAGCCAACGTGTATGCAGCATGCCCTTCAACGTATATGCGGTAGCCTTCGTTTTGTGCCTTTATAAGTTCAGGTGCCAAAGCAGAGAGAATTGGCCCGGTCTCAGGCTTAATAGATGCCGAGCAAGGCATAAACAAAAGGTCGCCTGAGATCCTAACCCGCACTTCATTGGCACCTTCTACTACCTCAATGGCTTCCGAACCGTATTTCTGTTGAACGGCTTTCTCTACTCCGCCCAAGTTACTGTAAAGCTCAGCAACAGTCATGGGGCCTTGCATTATAAAATCAGGTGGGATCGGCATGGGTGGACTAAAGGTAGGATTTGACGGCAAAACACCCATACCCCCACCCAAAGCCACAACGAAAGAGTATGCCATCTGCTCAAATTTCGTAGCATTAAGGGTTGAAAATGCAAATAGCATTACAAAGAATACCAACATGTTAGTCACCAAGTCACCGTAGGATAAACACCAAAGAGGAGCACCGGGGCCCGAAGACTCTTTTCTCTTAGGCAACTTCTGCCACCTCTTCAGTCCTTTGAGCCCTGGTTCTCTCGTACTGCTCCCGCTCTGCAGGAGACAAGAACGAAACTAGTCGTTCCTCTAAAAGCCTAGGATTCTCACCGCTTTGGATACCCAATATGCCTTCCACGATCATTTCCCTAAAATCACTTTCCATGTCACTTTTACGCTGTAATGTGTTACTCATGGGCTGAAAGACGCCGTAGGCCAGCACAGCACCATAGAACGTTGTGATTAACGCCAGTGCCATAGCGGGCCCTATGGTGGAAGGGTCATCCAACCGTTTAAGCATTTGCACTAGTCCCATTATGGTTCC
>ERZ795062.456-NODE-456-length-34394-cov-6.244096_pt1 | contig 34394 bp, 30 predicted proteins | sample MGYA00375146_ERZ795062 | MGnify/ENA primary metagenome ERZ795062 (study PRJEB30191, sample SAMN05720281) | activated sludge metagenome | isolation source: Anaerobic digester | place: USA | collected 2015-07-16 ...
AATGAGAATATACAAACAAAGGGTGTTTTAGTTTTTATGCAGGAGAAGGAGACAATATGGAAGAGGAAAAGAAGAATAATAAGGCAGGAGGCAGATCCATATCTGTTGGGGCCAAGATCCTTATTCCTGTACTTGTTCTAACTATAATAGCTGTAATTTCAAATCTTGTTAATTACAAAGATATGATGGATATGAACCAGCAACAGACTAATATTTCAAAATATTATATCAAGGGGGTCGATCTATCCGGAAGATTATATGTAGATATTGAAACCGAATGGAAATCTCTTGATTCATTTATGATGGCTTACCAGATGGGAAATATGGAGGTAGCCAATAAAGAATTTGATTCTATGAAAACTGTTCAGCAACAGACATACGCGGATCTTAAAGAATACAAGTCTCTGCCAGCTCAGTCAGGCAAAACGGAACTTTTGAATAATTTTGAATCAGAAGTAAAATTGGTGGAAAAAGCTGCAGAAAGTGCCCTTTCAGATGCTAAGTCCGGGAATGGTACCCAGGCACTTATGAAAATAAATCAGACAATGATCCCTGCAGCTAAGAAAATGGAATCTACAATAAAAGCATTAAAAGAATATGAGACAAATGGCGCGGAAGCTGCATCTCAGAAGGCTCAGGATATATATCAGAATGCTAGAGTACTGGGAATTGTTCTTTTGATATTGATGGGTATATGTTTTGTAATTACTATTATACTTGTAGAAATGAACGTAATAAAACCTCTTAAGGATGCAACAAATAGAGTGCACAAGATTAATGAAACGATTAGGAATAAGCAGGGCGATCTTACTCAGAGAATACCGATTCGAAACAATGACGAAATCGGTCAGCTCTCAACAGGAATCAATCATTTTCTTGACCTTATGCAGAATATTGTTAGTAAACTTGGTGGCGGCTCCAGAAAACTTATGGGACTTATTGGTAATGTTAATAGTAGTGTAAGTACATCCAATGACAATGCATCAGAAGTGAGCGCAGCACTTGAAGAGCTTTCTGCATCTATGCAAGAAGTGTCTGCGACTGTCCAAACTGTTTCAACCAATACAGAAGACATAGGCAATGAAGTGGATGCTATTTCTACCCAATCTAATGAAATCGCATCTTATACCAAGGAAATGGATGAAAGAGCAACAGCGCTTGCTAATACAGCTAAGATGAACAAGTCTGCTACTAATGAGATGCTGGATGGCATGATAGGAACAATGAAGAAGGCTATTGATGACTCTAAGAGTGTTGACGAGGTCAATAATCTGACAGGAGAGATACTAAATATTTCCTCCAAGACCAATCTTCTGGCACTTAATGCCTCAATAGAAGCAGCAAGAGCTGGTGAAGCAGGAAAAGGATTTGCAGTTGTTGCTGATGAAATCAGAGAACTGGCAGAATCTTCAAAAGAAACAGCAAATAATATTCAGGTTATTAATGATATGGTAGTTAATGCCGTTAATTCTTTGGTTGAGAATTCTCAGCAGATGCTTGATTTTATGCAGGAAAGAGTATTGGCAGATTATGACGGTTTTGTAGATTCTGGAGAGCAGTACAAGGCTGATGCAAATCATATTAATGAAGCCATGCTTGCATTTGCAGAAAAGACAAATAGCCTTACCAATATAATGAATGAGATGATAGGCGCAATTGGAGGAATTGCCAAGGCTTCAGAGGAAAGCGCTCAGGCTGTTGTTTCTTCTGCTGATAACACTACAAATCTTGTAGGTAAGATTTCAGATATTGATAAAGAGATGAGTGCATCTGTTGGTGAAGTTAATGGATTTACAAATGAAATAAACATATTTACAAAGTATTGATGGTTGCAAGATAAATAATTTAAACAGAGTCCATTGTGGTTGTTGATTAAATAGATAAATATACACGACCACAATGGATTCTTTGTATTTATAATTATAAATAATTAAAATATATGATAAGAATACGAACATTTTGTGAAACTATACTATGGTGAAATTGACTTCTAATCCATAGTTTGCTAGTATATGTTAGTTGTTTCAAGAGATCTGATTTTCCGGGGACACATAAGTAGGCGTGGCGCAGTTGGATAACGCATCGGACTCCGACTCCGAAGATCGCTGGTTCGAATCCAGTCGTCTACATTACATTAAAAATGCATTTAAACCGGAGGTTTATATGAAGAATAAATTAGCATTAATAAGAGAGTTTATATTTGATAAATCTAAATATAGATTTTATCTTGCATTTATAGTTTTGATAGGAATTGGTCTAACACTTTTTCGCTGTACGGATAACACAGCATTGGATGAGAATCCGCTATCAGGAGCTTATTCGACGTATAAGCAGGATAAGAAATCTGAAAATAGTGATCTTACAAAACTGTTAAAAAGATATTATAAAGCCTATGCAGATGGCGATGTGGCTGGAGTAAAAGAAGTAGCGAATCCTGTTTCAGAGAGAGAAGCAAGTTATATCAAATTCTTTGGACAGTATGTAGATTCGTATGATGCCGTTAAGGTATACTTTAAGAGAGGACTTGATGACAAGTCTTACTTGGTATCTGTATCAATGAAGATTAAATTCAAAGGTATAGAGACTTCCGCAGCAGGTCTTGATTTCTTCTATGTATCTACGGATAAAGACGGCAAGCTGTATATAAATAACTTATACAGTAATTTTAATACCAACAATAATGAAAATGAAATGAATGAAAAGGTTGTTCAGCTTATTGCAGCATTTGAACAACAGGACGATGTTCAGGCACTTCAGGCAGATATTCAGCAGAAGTTTAACGAAGCAATGTTAAAAGATGAGAATCTGAATACATTCCTTAGCTCTACACTTACGAATGCTACTCAAAAGTGGAATTCTGATTATGAAACAGAAGAAGCCAAGAAAATACAGGAAGTAGCTGATGCTAAGAAAAAGAAAGCTGCTGCTGCTGCTGCTGCAAAACAGAAGGCTACAGATGAAAAGAACAAGGTCACTAAATATACTACTCAGGCAGTGACAGTATATCAGGGAGCCGATTCCACCGGAGCACAGCTTGGAAACCTTCAAGCTGGATCAGAGGTTACAAAGTATGCTGATGAGAGCAGTTACAGCAGGATCTCATACAATAATGGAAATGGTTATGTCGAGACGAAGTATCTCGCAGATACCAAGCCTGCCGAGACAGATTCTGTTCAGGTAGCAGGAATTACACCTGGAGGAGCAGTTTTGCTTCATAATACTGTTCGTGTAAGACAGGAAATGAATGAGAGCTCGTCAGTTGTAGATGTAGCGTATGCAGGAATGCAGGTAATTGTTGGTCAGAACTTCGCTACTGGTTGGACAAGCGTAACAACTTCAAATGGAAAGAGCGGATATGTTCGTTCTGATCTTTTACAGTAAATAGCGTAACATAATGCAATTATAAATCCGGGACGGAAAAGTTTCTTCTTAAGTTAGGTAAGTTGAGATTTTTCGGTCCCTTTTTTTACAGAAGAGGGAAAACGGTTGGAAAATGGATTTGAAATTGATTCGCAGGATAATGGATCTATGAGGATCAATAAGTATTTAAGCGCCGCAGGAGTTATGTCTCGCCGAGAGGCAGACAGAATGTTGGACGAGGGCAGAATAAGAATAAATGGAAATACAGCATTAAAGGGAGACCGAGTATATCAGGAAGATATCGTGTTGTTTGATGGAAAAAAAATATCCGCAGAAAGCGATAGAGTGATCCTCCTTTTTAATAAACCCAAAGGTATTGTATGTACTTCATTTAAAGGTGATAAGAATAATATAATTGATTACATTAATTATCCGAGAAGAGTCTATAATGTAGGAAGACTGGATAAGGAATCAAGAGGACTTATACTTCTTACCAATATGGGAGAGCTGGTCAATCCTCTTAGTAAGGCTGGAAATTATCATGAAAAAGAGTATGTAGTAAGAGTAGATCATGGTATCACTCCAGAGTTTATAGAGCACATGAGAAACGGGATCTATCTGGAAGAACTAGATGCTACTACCAGAAAATGTCAGGTCATAAAAACTGATTATAATGAATTTAATATTGTTTTGACCCAGGGCCTTAACAGACAGATCAGAAGGATGTGCAATGCAGAGGGCTATCATGTACATGATCTTAAGAGAATTAGGATAATGAATCTAATGCTTGAGGATATTCCAGAGGGAAAATACAGGGAGATCACCCCCGCTGAAGAAAAGGAACTTTTTATTGAATTGAACATAGATAAAAAGTAATTATAAAAAGAAGGTTTAGATTATGCCAATTTGTACAACAAAGGATCTTCCGGTTCGAAGCATCCTGGAAAAAGAAAATATATTTGTTATGGATGAGGACAGAGCTCTTCATCAGGACATTAGACCGATTTCCATTGGTATTTTAAATCTTATGCCCTTAAAGGAAGATACAGAGCTTATGTTGCTTCGTTCTCTTTCCAACTCGCCGCTTCAAGTGGATGTGACCTTCCTAACGGTTAAGGATCATGATTTTAAAAATGCATCTATGAGTCATTTGAACAAATTTTATCAGACCATAGATGATATCAAGGATCAATATCTGGATGGTCTTATTATAACCGGAGCTCCGGTGGAGACCATGGAATTTGAGCAGGTAGATTATTGGGATGAAATGACCAGAATACTAGAATGGACCAAGACCCATGTTACTTCTACATTTCATATATGTTGGGGAGCGCAGGCAGGACTGTATTACCACTATGGGATCAAGAAACATATGCTTCCGGAGAAACTATTCGGAGTATATCCTCACAAGGTACTTTATAGAAAGGTACCTCTCGTAAGGGGATTCGATGATCTGTACCTGGCACCGCATTCTAGAAATACTACGGTTCTTACAGATGATGTGAAGAAACATGATGATCTGATAATACTTTCAGAATCACCTGAGGCCGGAATATTTTTATGTATGAATGAAGATGGCTCCCAGATATTTTGCATGGGACATCCTGAGTATGATAGGTATACTCTTGATAAGGAATATAAAAGAGATATTGCGAAGGGAATGGACATAGCGCTCCCGAAAAATTATTATATAGATGACGATCCGAATAAGAAACCGAAATTGCAGTGGCGAGGACATGCCAATACATTATATACTAATTGGATAAACTACTATGTTTATCAGGCAACACCATATATTTTTCTTGGTAAGCCCAAGGACTGAAAATAAGGAGATAAAATGGCACTTGAAAATTATGAAACGGGTAAGGTGCTCCATTCAACAGATGAGACGGTAACAACAGCAGAAATCATTCTTAAGGGAATTGTATCGGTTTATATTGGTGGGCAGAAAATGATTCTTACTCAAGGGAGCTTGATAGGGCTTCAGGAGACACCACAGGAAAAGTACAATTTCACATATACGGCTGAAGAACCCGTTCAGGTATATACATATCCATTCTTGGAAGAGACCAGTATACAGAGAATAGTTGAAAATAATGCAAAGATCGCACCGGCTCTGGCAGCAAAAGCTGTAAGAGATACGCTTAATGCATTTAACGTTTATGATACTTTTTATGAAAGTGTTTCCAGAGAATTTGAGAAGCTTCACGCTCAGATAGCGGATTATCCGGTTCAGTGTAAAAAAGCAGGAGTCCAACAGAAAATGTTCCCAGGATTACTTGAAATCACTGCACCTGAAAGGAATGATCTCCTACAGGACTGGCAGATTAATTTCTTGGAGTCCATGAAAGAAAATGAGAAGAAGTTTATGATGAATTTCTACAGTGCTGACACCTCGGTTTCAGCGGGGACATTACTTATCATGTATGAGCTTCAATCTAAAATAGAGAATGGGATAATCAGTCTGGAACAGGACCTTAGGGGAATACTGCAGGAATCAGAGGAATTTAGATCAGAAATAAAACTTCTCGAGATGAAACTCAATGCTTTAAAACAGACTATGCAGATGAGCGGCGAAGATCAGGATGGCGAAGTTCCGCTTATTAAAAATGCTATGGATATCATTCTCTCATATAGTGATATTGATAAGAATAAAGCTCTTAAAATAAAGGAATTAGTCAAACAATACAAAGAATTACCTGATAGAAGGAGTATTACTGACTCGGTCAGATTCATCAGAAAACAGCTGATAGATGGGTTCTATGAATTGTATCCTGCTTGCTTTTTAAAGAGTCGTGAAAACCCTATGAACATTCCGGCTGAAGTCCGTATGTTCCTGTTATTTGGATTCTTTGACGAAGAGCTGGCTGGAGCTGATAATACTGAGATAATGTATAGGATAATCACATCATACAGACCCGATGAAGAGGGACATGTATTTACACTTTATCAGTGGCTCACAATGATCCAAAATGGTACAGTTGTACCATCAAGAAATGAATTTGAGCAGGACTATGAAGCATATATGCATGAGCAGAAACTTCGTGGGGACATTACCGATCAGGAATATGCAGAAAAGATTGATGATTCTAAATCAAAGCTCACCTATGAGATTAATAATCTGTTTAAGATGGGTAATAGAATGACATTTGGCAAGATAAGTTCATATCAGCCGTTTTTTGACAGTTGCAATGTACTTATGGATTTGAAGAACTCGTATATGTCAGCAACCAAGGTCAATGATGCCATTAATACAATAATCAGTATTGATAAATCGATTTTTCGAAGAGAAAGAGAATATAGAAATGAAGAACTGGGGTTAAAAAATATCTTCGTTCATGTGGAGGTGATACCAAATATTATTTTGCTCCCGAATGTTGGCACAAGGGCAGCATTGTGGCAGGAAATCGAAGGAAAGAAAAGAGATTCCAAGGCTAGGATGATAATGCCGATATTCTTAGCAGGAGATATGACAAAGGCTTTTACAGCCCTTTGCGGAGAGTATCGTTGGGAAATCACAAAGACAGAACAGGGTGTTCATTGGAATGACCTTAAGGACTTGTCACTTACATCAGAATACAATGATTATATTCAGTTTTACAAAAAAAATAGAGAATTTAATACTGAACAGAGGGAAAAGATTAAAAAGCAGATTCAAAAAGCAGGAAGTAATCTAAGAAGAACTTTTGTGTCAGATTATTGTGTTTATATAAATTCAGAAAGCAATGGAAGTCCGCTTATGAACAGGGTTGCCAGGGGTATACTTTTTACGTACTGTCCATTTGCGCTTAGCTATAGAGAGAGAATTAAGACAAGTCCTATATATGCAAATGAGATTAACAAATTTGAAATAAAGATGAAAGAAAAAGCTCACCCGATTTTAAACATTGCAAAAAAATTGGAAAATCAGGGAATTGATTTACCAAAGGCACTTTCGGATGAAATTGAATATATAAAGTCATAGACTATTTATAATAAGAACAAATTTTATACAGCTTTTTTTGTAAAGTCCTTGTAATGTATTACGAATTTTATTATGATTAACTTCACAGACAGAAAATCATCCCCAGTTATGGAGGATAGATGGTTTTAATTAAAAATAAAAGCAAAACCGGAATATTTCTGGTTTTGTTTTTGTGTATATTGATTTTCTTATGTTCATGTAGTAAGAGTTCTTATCTGGATAAAAAAGCAGAGGCCAATAAGGCTCGATCAAATGGGGATATATCAACATCTTCGGCTAAGAACTCCGAAAATAATCAGGGAAAAAACACCAAGGACAGTGGGCAAAAGTCGGAATCTTATGAAACATGGTATGTGGAAGTCTCAGGGGCAGTGGTAAGTCCCGGAGTATATAAGATAAAACCTGGAGTCAGGATTTTTGAGGCGATCAAGAAAGCCGGTGGGATTAATGCTGAGGCATCGCTTGATGATATTAATCAGGCGGCACCCATTAAGGACGGACAGAAGATCACTATTAAGAGTAAGACAGAAGCTATGGAAACAACTGCCGGATCCGGTGGACTAGCTCTTGTTTCGTTGAATAAAGCTACTAAGGAAGAGCTAATGACACTTCCAGGAGTAGGTGAATCCAAAGCTTCGGATATTATTAAATACAGAGAAGAAAATGGTGGTTTTTCTACTTTGGAAGAACTGATGAAAATACCAGGGATTAAAGAAGGCGTTTACAATAAGCTTTCGGATAAGATTGCATTAGATTAGATTAGATTGAGGAATTATGTCAAAAAGGGTACTTGTCGTTGATGACGAAAAATTAATTGTTAAGGGAATAAAATTCAGTCTGGAACAGGACGAGATGGATGTGGATTGCGCATACGATGGCGAGGAAGCATACAATCTTGCCATGGCTAACAAGTACGACATGATCCTTCTTGATGTTATGCTTCCCAAAATGGACGGATTTGAAGTCTTACAGAAAATAAGAGAGACCAGTAAGGTCCCGGTTATTTTGCTTACAGCAAAATCTGAGGATATGGATAAGATCCTTGGACTGGAGTATGGGGCAGATGATTATATTACCAAGCCATTTAATATTCTAGAGGTCAAGGCCAGGATCAAGGCAATAATGCGCCGGATCACACCTGATCAACAGAAGACTCAGACTCCGCCGGATACCATCTTGAGCGGAGATATTCGTATGAGCATTGATAGCAGGAGATTTTATATCAAGGATCGTGAATATAATCTTACGGGTAAGGAATTTGACATTATGTATCTGTTTCTTCAGAATCCTGGCAAAGTATACAACAGAGATTTGTTGCTTGAAAAAGTATGGGGAAATGATTATCCGGGAGATGCCAGAACAGTTGATGTACATATCAGACGTCTTCGTGAAAAGATCGAGCCTAATCCCGGAGAGCCTAGGTATATTCATACCAAGTGGGGAATAGGTTACTTTTATCAGGTATAGTTTGGCGAAGGGAAACGGTCTTGAATAGATTCTTTCAGAGCATACGTTTTAGATTATTTGTACTTGTTTTTTTATGTGTAATGGGACCTGGAGTTTGTTTCTGTGCATTTATGCTTCCTATTGACAGACAGAGAAGTATAGATACCAACGTTACCAGAATGATGTCTCAGGCTCAGGTTATTACGAACCAGATCGCATCAACAGGTTATTTGGATAATCAGTCAGTGGATTTTTTGAACGCTGAACTTGTAGCACTTTCCAATGCGTATTCAGGCAGAGTTATGGTAATTGATTCTACCCTTAAGGTAGTAAAAGACACCTATGATATAGATGATGGAAAATATGTTGTTTGGGACAATGTTGTGTCTGCAGCTAAGGGACAGTCGGCATCTTATCATGATAAGTATAGTAAATGCATAACAGTTACCATACCGATATTATCGCTTTCAAAAAAAGAAAATATAGACAATGATGACACCGATGTATCTTCTGATAATTCAGGTGTTATTGGTGTACTTCTTTTGACTCGTTCTACAGAGGATATCGATCAGGAATTTGAATTTCAGAGAAATCTATTTGGTGAGATGCTTATTATTGCAGGAATGCTTGCATTTGCGATAGCATTATTTTTCTCCAACAGATACACGCATCCTTTTAGACTGTTTAAGAGGAGGGTACACAATCTAAAAGAAAATGGTAAAGAGGGAGAGTGGAAGAAGTTCTACACGGAGGATGGAGATATCTCTGATGAGTTCGACGGATATCGTGAACGTGCGGTAGCAATGGAGGATGCAAGGCAGGCATTTGTATCGAATGTGTCTCATGAGTTAAAAACACCACTGGCATCTATCAAAGTACTGGCAGACTCACTTAATGGCTCAGATGGCGCTCCTATTGAGATGTACAAGGAATTCATGAAGGACATTACGCTGGAGATCGATAGAGAGACAAATGTTATCAATGATCTGTTATCTCTTGTGAGAATGGATAGATCAGGAGCTACTCTTAATATTGCTCAGATACATATGAATGACATGATAGAGGATCTTCTTAGAAGATTAAAACCTTTAGCTGAAAAGCAAGGAGTGGAACTGGTACTAGAGAGCTTTAGACCTGTATTATGCGAGGTTGATGAAGTTAAGTTTACTTTGGCACTTATGAATCTAGTGGAAAATGGAATAAAGTATAATCATGATGGCGGTTACGTTCATGTAACATTAAATGCAGATAAACAGTATTGCTTTATCAGAGTGGAGGATTCCGGAATAGGTATTCCGGAAGATTCTATCGGACATGTTTTTGAAAGATTTTATAGGGTAGACAAGTCACATTCCAGAGAGATTGGTGGAACGGGACTCGGTTTGGCTATTGTTGCTGATGTCATATCGCTTCATAAAGGTGAGATCAAGGTCAGCTCAGTATTGGGAGAGGGCAGCTTCTTCGACATTCGACTTCCGCTTAAGTATGTGGCAGGAGGTGTTAATGATGAAATATAAGAATAATAAAAAGATCATAAGTGCAGTACTGACAGCGATGTTTTTTATAATTGTTATCCTACAGACATCTTGTGGTAATACCTCACAAAAAACTGGGAATAATTCATCACAGAATGAATTTGGTATATATGATATTAATCAGAATCAGACTGGCATTGAAAAAGAAGCATATAAGATTAAGGCTGCATCTGGTGTTGAAGCAAAGATAAAGGAACTTATCAATGCAATGAAGGGTACTTCTACCAATGGCAATATGGTAAGGCCTATTCCGGAGGATATTGTATGTCAGGATTTTACTTATATTAAGGAAGACCAGGAAGTTTTTTTGTCATTTAGCAGGACCTACAGTACACTGGATCCTGTTAGAGAGACGCTTATAAGGTCCGCTATCAGTATGACGCTTTTACAGTTGAAAGGTGTTAGCAAGGTTACGTTTGAGGTTGAACATGAACCGATCAAGACCTTTAAAAATGACGGTTCGGTTATTGAGACGATGAAGGAAGATTCTTTTGTCATATCATTGGCGGGAAAGGATGCCAACAGGCAGAAAATATCTCTTACGCTTTATTATCCGGATAAGAAAGGAAAGGGATTATATGGAATCAACAAGACGGTTGAGTATTCCAGTAATACCTCTCTTGAGCGTGTCGTAATGAAATATCTTACCCAGACTCCTTCGGATAAAAATGCCAAGCAGGCATATCCATCTATGGTTTCAATTCTAAATATTTATGTTGCCGATGGGACTTGCTATGTGAATATGGACAGCTCATTTACTGATAATATTTCGGATGAGGATCTGAAGCTCAGAGTATATTCAATTGTTAATTCACTTGCCTCTCTAGAGAGAGTAAAAAGGGTTCAGTTGTCATGCGCTGGTGAGAATCTGAGTCTTAAGGATGATTCTAATAACGTGGGGCCGCTATATTCTATGAATGAATCTCTTGTGATCAGCTCTCCTTCAGATGAGTGATTTTTTGCTAAATGTAAATGCACAAATAAAAAATATGAAAAAATTACAGAAATAAATTACAGAATTATAGAAATAAATAATTAGATCAAAGAAGAGAGGTTTATATGAAACGACCGCTGGGGGCGGCCTTACTTCTCTTCCTGATGGGAATAGTCTATGCCGTATATGGAGTATGGGAGATACTTATAGTCGGTATAGTGCTGCTCCTGATTTTTTCAGGGTTTACAGTAAAAAGCAGGATCCGGGCTTATCGCAAGATGCTTGAGGTTGTATTGTTTTTTGCTTTATTTTTCATTGGAATAATTAGAGGAAATATATATACATCTGATGTGGCAGACAGAGTGGCTGGATATTCAGATGGAGATAAGATATCAGTAACTTGTATTATAGACAACATAGAGAATAAATCTGATTCTATTAGGATAAGTGGAAAAAATACTTATTTTTCCAATAATGGTAAAAAAATAGGTAAAATCTACATTTATCCTCCTAAAAAATTTTTGACAGACAAAGGCAATAGCACTTCATATCAAGCGGAAGGCCAGGAAACAAAGCCGGAAAATAAGCCAGAAATAAAGTCAGGTTCAAAGGCTGATGGCTCAAAATGGCTTACAGATATATATCCTGGTGACAGAATAAATGTTACAGGAGAAATATCTGCGCTTAAACCAGCCTCTAATGAAGGCGGATATGATGATGAGAGACAGCTCTGGAGTCAGGGAATATTTTTAAAATTATATAATTCCAAAATTCAGGAAGAAAGAAGACCGTTTTTTTCAATTTCGAGATATTTATATTCATTCAGGTGCCATCTTAGGGATGTCTATTTGTCATACCTTCCGGGAGAAGAGGGTAATCTATTATCAGGAATGACAATAGGTGATAAAAGCGATATACCTGATAATTTAATGGACATATTCAAATTGGCCGGTATATGTCATTTACTATCTGTGTCAGGAACTCATATTGATGTAGTGTCAAGGGGATTGTACAGAAGGCTGAAAAAACGTGGGTTTGGAGTAAATAAAAGTGGTATTGTAGGGCTAACCGTGGCACTATTGTATGGAAAATTGTGCGGTAATTCTGTATCTACAGTAAGGTCAGTCGGCATGTTTTTCATATCGATAATTGCTACAGTAACAGGCGCATCGTATGATGGAGTTACATCTCTCATGGCGGTGGGAAGCATTATGCTTTTTTTGAATCCGATTATTATAGAATACAGTGGATTTGTTTTTTCCTTTGGGACAGTTCTTGGCGTAATGATTTTCGCAGCACCTATTCACGACAGATATAAGGATTACAAAAGAAAAAAATGGGAAGAAGCAAGGAAAAGCGGAAATATTGAAACCAAGGAATACCATCCTACGGCTATGGATATTGTTGTAGGACAACTTATTTTTTCAATAGCTATACAATTATTTTCGATTCCGATTATAAGCTTTTTCTATTATGAGATTCCCGTATATGGGGCATTCCTTAATCTTTTTTTACTTCCTCTTTTCCCATATCTTCTAGTGTCAGGATTAATGGGCGGTATATTATGTACGTTAGGACTCCATTCTATAGGTAATATCTTTTTATATTTATGTCATATTATATTGTATTTTTTTGAAATAGCATCCGATTATTCCATTAATCTACCGTTATCAACATTAATAGTAGGTAAGCCCAAATGGTGGTGGATAGTTATATACTATATAGTGTTGTATGTACTATATAAGGCTATAAAACAAGAATGGTGCTTTATAATATCTGTTATTTGTGTATCTACTATTTTATTTATGATAGTTTTACCAAGAAGCAATCCAAAAGAGATTGATATGCTTGATGTGGGACAAGGTGATGGTATATTTTTTTCTGAAGGTGATGGAACCAATATTTTTATAGACGGAGGATCTTCCTCAATAGATAAAGTAGGAAAATATAATATTCTTCCCTTCTTAAAATATAGAGGTGTGAGAAAGATAGATACATGGTTTGTAAGCCACAGTGATACTGATCATATATCGGGGTTAGCTGAAGCACTGGATTCGGGCTATAAGATAGGTAATATAATAACATCAAAACAGATTTTAGATACAAAATCATTTAAGAAAATAAAGGAAAAGGCATTATTAAGACACGTTGAAATATCGGGTGTAACATCCGGCGATAAAATATCATTTTTAGGGAAAGATAATATTGAAATTATAAAAAAGAAGTATAGTGACAAGATAAAAAGCAAAGACTCTGCAGCTCATGGAAAAAACTATTTTGAGATTCAAGTGTTATCACCATATGAGGGAGAGAAAAATGAGGATATTAATTGTCTTAGTCTTGTGTTTATCATTCGGTCTGGAGATTTCAGTGGACTATTTACCGGAGATATCGATTCGAAAACTGAGCAGGGCATATTGGATAAATGTGGAATAGATCAGTTGTCAGATATAACGCTTTTAAAGGCCTGTCATCATGGCTCAAAGTATTCTAATTCTCTAAATTTTATTGATACCGTCAGACCAAAGGTTACTATAATATCAGCTGGAAGAAAAAACAGCTATGGACATCCGGGTAAGGATACTATAAATAGGCTGAAAGATATAAAGTCACAGATATATTGTACAAAATGGCAATATCAGATAAAAATTAAGTTAAAAAATAATGGAAAATATGTAATAGCTACACCATGTATAAGAAATTGACAGGAATATCTGATATAATATAACTTCATTAGATTAACAATATGGATAACGAGGTGACAGTATGAAAAAGTTCGTTTATTATGCACCAACAGAAATTGTATTCGGAAAAGATACTGAAAACAGCACTGCCGAGTTAATCAGAAAATACGGTGGCACGAGAATATTAATTATATATGGTGGAAAATCTGCAGAGAGAAGTGGATTACTCGAAAGAGTGGAAAAGAATCTCACTGATGTAGGCCTAGAGGTGAAGAGCATTGGCGGAGTTGTTCCAAATCCACTTTTAAGCAAAGCACGAGAACTTATTTGGTCGGCGCTTGATTATAAGGCTGACTTTATTCTAGCAATTGGAGGTGGAAGTGTAATTGATACAGCAAAGGCTGTTGCTCATGGAACTGCTAATCCGGACATAAACATATGGGATTATTGGATGAAAAAAGATATAATCACCAATTCACTTCCGATAGGAGCTATTCTTACGATATCTGCAGCAGGTAGCGAGACCAGTGATTCTGCTGTTTTAACAAATGATACAATGGATCCGCCGACAAAACGTGGAATCAATACGCCTTATAATAGATGCAAGTTCGCAGTTATGAACCCAGAGCTTACAATGACACTTCCCAAGTATCAGCTTGGTGCTGGAATCGCAGATATATTCATGCATACTTCTGAGCGGTATTTTACGGAGATTCAGGGTAATCATCTGACGGATGAAATCGCAGAGGGATTATTTAGAGATATAGTAGAATACGGCATTAAGGGTATGAGAAATCCAAAAAGTTATGAAGCAATGAGCGAGATAATGTGGTGCGGAAGTGTATCCCATATAGGACTAACAGGAATCGGAGCTAAGGGAGATACGGGGAGAGAGGGTGACTGGGCATGCCACCAGATGGGAATGGCTATGTCTGCGCTCTATAATTTTACGCATGGTGCCACACTTACGGCTATATGGGCATCATGGGCGCATTATGTTATGCATGATGATATTCAGAGATTCGCTAGATTTGCTAGGAAAGTATACGGAATTGAGGCTTTAAATGACATTGAAGCAACAGAAGAAGGAATAAAAAAGACAGTCAAGTTTTTTAAAAAACTTGATATGCCTACAAGCCTTACAGAATTATTTGGTGAGACTCCGGATTATGCCAAGCTTGAAGCTATGACTCTTGAATGCACGTATAATAAGACAAGAAATATAGGTTCTATAAAAAAATTAGGGTATGATGATATACTTAATATTTATAAGGCTTCTATTTGATTGAGCCAAGACCTGGATTGTTAATTGGTCTATGATTAAGAATCAGATAAAGATTTAATTTTAAAAACAAGATAAAAAATCAGAAAATGAAATAGAAAAATTGTTTGTGAATAGGAGATTTTAATGGGAAATCTTGCAGTATTGACGGGGGCAAGTAGTGGAATCGGAAAACAGTTCGCCATTAAGCTTGCCAAAAGAGGATATGATCTTTTATTGGTTGCAAGGCGAGTAGACAGACTAGAGGAATTGAAAAGAGAAATTGATGATCCAGATATATCAGTTGATATTTTAGAGGCAGATCTGTCGAAACGGGATGAGATAACAAAACTTGTAAAGTATATCGAAGGTTCTGGAAAGAAAATGGATATATTTATCAATTGTGCAGGATTTGGATTGGCAGGACCTTTTATGGAAACCGATCTAGATAGAGAGATCGGCATGATAGATGTTAATGTAACAGCCGTTCATATACTTACCAAGGAAGTCCTTAGGATAATGGATAAAAGTGGGAAACATGATAAATATCTTATGAACGTAGCTTCAAGTGCCGGACTGTTCCCAGCAGGACCTTATATGGCTACATATTATGCGACCAAGGCCTATGTGACAAGCTTGACCAGAGCTATTTCTATGGAATTATCAGAGAGAAAGTCTGATATAACCATAAGCTGTTTATGTCCGGGTCCTGTAGACACAGAGTTTAATGAGGTGGCTGACGTTTCATTTGCTCTTAGAGGAATTTCTGCAGACTACTGTGCAGAATATGCACTTAATAAGATGTTTATGAAAAAAACAGTTATTGTACCTACGTTTACAATGAAATTTGCAGTTTTTAGTGCTCGTCTTTTTTCAGGTAAGGCCATTATTAAAATGGCTGGTAATCAGCAAAAAAAGAAGATATACAGGTAAGGGAAACATGTTAGATAAAGTATTAAATAATAGCAGTAAAATGCAAAAGCAAAAGAGAACTAAGATTGAAAATAAGCTTTTACTTTATGTGGGCGTATCAATATTTTTGTGTGTGGTGGGACTTATTACTCTTGTAATAGTTCTGTCCCATACGAATATGAATTATGTCAATCAGCTTATATCATCAATGAAATACTAGAATAAACAGTGAGTTAAAATGAACTTTAATGATAATGTATTCAAAAAAATTAAAAACATACTATGGATTTTGATCCTGGGAGTTTATCCGATTTTTCTAATAAAAGACTATTCTTATGTTCAGGCCTGTCGGGTAGGATTTTTCAGTACATGTTTCATAATCCTAGGAAGTATAATTTTATATTATATCAATAAAAGACGATTATTAAGTAATGAAAAGGTAAGTATTAAAAAATTGGATATATATGAGATATTGGCCATTTTATTTTTGATTTCATCCGCTATTTCAGCAATATTTGCTAAGTACAAAGATGTAGCTTTCGATGGAAGAACTGATTCTTATATAGGCCTATTTTGGTATGCCATACTTGTGCTTTTTTTCCTGTTATGCAAAAAAGAATTCGAACCTAAACCTTGGTTATTCATTGTTGTATGTACAGCAAACTGGATAATTGTGATATTTTCTTGCATTCAGTTTTTTGGTCATGATCTTTTTAACATGCTTTCTAATGTCAGAACTGATTCTATCCAGAATTTTTTGTCCACATTTGGAAATGTAGGAGTATTTGGTCAATATATTACTCTTATGATCGCACCGGTTTCTGCAATATGTATGTCCAAAAGCAAATGGTATTATCATGCGATAGGAATGATAACAGCAGGATTCTTAAGCTGGGGAATGATAATGTCAAACACAGATGCAACATATCTAGGTTGCTTTATTACGATAGTTCTTCTAGGGGTAGTATCGATAAGAAGCTTGACAATGATGGCAGGTTTTTTTGAAATGCTTTTTGGAATGATAATGGGAAATGGAATATTTTCATTTATATATTCGGTGACCAATTCAGGAAGAGCATTATCTAAGATGTCAGGATGTATGGTTAAAAACGGGTCGCTATGGATGATGACATTTGGCTCTCTTTTTCTTATATTGATGTTTTTTATAAGGTATTATATTACTAGAAATGAAAAGAATTGTCAGATAGAATCAATGGGACGAAAAAGATCTGTCATTTCCACGATACTTTATTTTACAGTTATCGTAATGGTGATACTTGTATTCCTGTCTTTCTTTTATTTCTCGGCTATAGATAGAAAAACAAATCTTGGCAGTCTTGGAAAATTGCTTAGATTCACGAGACACTGGGGAACGGATCGTGGCTATATATGGCTCTATGTATGGGAAGATTTTTTAAAGGGTGGAATATTTAGACATTTGTTTGGATTCGGAGAGGGAAGCCTGGAGGTTAATCTCTTGAAAAATCATTTATATGGACTCAGATATGAAGCAGGATTTATTCCAACATCAGCTCATAATCTATATCTTCATATGATTTTTACTATTGGTATCATTGGAGCAGGAATTTTATTCATAGGGTTTATATATTTGTTGGCAAAGGGATATAAGACAGCAGTAAAAATATTTATAAGCAATATTTCCGATTCAGTTTTATCTTTTTGCTTTATCTCTGTTCTTATAGGCTATTTTGCACAATCGGCAGTTTCTATGACAGAACCGGATGTTATGCCATATGTTGTTCTTATGTGTGGAATACTGGCCAAGATTGGGTCGAAGGAATCTTTTGAAAGCAAGGTAGGCAATAAATAATAATTTTGCTAGAAGTTAGAAATATAATAAAAATGCCTTTCTTTTTTCCTTAATAATCAGGAATCCTATTGACAAAAATATATAAAAGAGGGTATTATACCAACTGTATGTGCATCGGATTGTCCGTGTCCAATTTCCGATACGCGAAATTAAAATATAAAATAATTTTATTATCCATGGAGGTGGACATTTTGGCAAACATTAAGTCAGCTAAAAAGAGAATTCTTGTAAATAAGAAAAAGTATGAGAGAAATAAGAGCGTTCGTTCAGAAGTTAAGACTTACATCAGAAACGTTGAGTCTAGCGTAGAAGCTGGAAACAAGGACGATGCATCTAAGGCTCTTGTCGCAGCAGTTTCAGTTATCAATAAGGCTGCTAGCAAAGGTATTTATCACAAGAACAATGCTGCTCGTAAGGTTTCACGTCTTTCCAAGGCTGTAAACCAGATGGCATAATCTCTAAATTAAAATTCAAAAAACGCATCTGCTTGATCATGTGATCTAGAGGATGCGTTTTTTTAGTACGATCATTTAAACTTACAAATAGGACATTACTAAGCTGTATATATAAGCTATTATTATATATGCCCCATAATTAACATTTCTAATGCATTTTGAGCTGAGATAAGTCCTGATTTTGATTTTCCCTCAAGGGATGCAGCTTCATTTAAAAATGACAGAACTTCCTCTTCAGAGAAGTTTTGTGACACTTCGAGATTTTTACTTACAAAGTAGGATGCAATACCGGCAGCACTGGCGATTTCAGAATTACTATAGTGTCTGTCATGCATATTCTTTACGAGAAGTAATTGCTTGAATTGAGATTCTAACATATACAAGATTCTAAAGGGTTCTTCACGATTTAATAAGAGACCACGGTAATAGCGCATAGCTAGGGCCGAGTCCTTGGCGCTTATGGCACGGATCATGTCGAAGATCTTTTCTTCTACCTGTCCGACGCAAACGGTGCGAACATCATCGCGCTCTATTTCGTCTCTGTCTCCAACGTAGCTGATAAGCTTGTCAAGCTCCGTATCCATTTGATCCATAGATTCGTTAGCTCTTATATAGAATTCATTCCAGGCGGTTGCCTTGATTTTTTTGCCTTCTTTTTTTAGCTTATTGATTGCCCATATGGAAAGCGTGCGCTCTTCAGGCATTTTGCATTCTATAAAAAGAGCAGAATCTTTTACCGCTTTGTAGGTCTTGGTTCTCTTATCTAGAGATACATCGGTAAAAATGAAAATAGTTGTTTCCGGAAAATCCTTCAGGTAGTCTGCCAGTTTCTCATCAGATTTTGTAAAATATTCGCATTCTTCACATAAAATTATTCGTTTATCTGCGAAAAAAGGCATAGTTTCAGCTAGGTCTATGAGCTTATCGGTGGAAACATCATTCATGGTAAAGGTTGAAAAATTCATAGTGTCCTTTCCCTTGACCAGAGCCTTTAATAGCTTTTTCTTATAGTTTCGTCTTAGATATGCTTCATCACCATATAATACATATACATTATGAAATTCTCCGGAATTGATATCCTGATCTATAGGATGCATAAATACCTCTTATTACTTATTATTTAGTAAGTTTTTGTTATATTGTTATTTTTATCTACAAATATGGCATCGATATTACCAAGTTTTTTTAGTAGTTCCCTGGATTTTTCCTCACCTAGACAGAAACATGATGTGCTGAGAGCATCACCATCCACGGATTCTTTGCTTAATATAGTAACAGAATTAAGCTCATTCTGACATGGATAACCTGTACTTAGATCCAGAATATGATGATAGATAGTACCATTTTTTTCAAAAAATCGCTCATAAGTACCGCTTGTTACCATGGATTCGTCGCTTACTTCTACAGATGTGAGAACAGAACCATTCTCAGAAAATGGCTTCTGTATGCCGATATTGTACTTCGCACCATCTGGTTTATCGCCAACAACAACTACATTGCCACCGAGGTTGATAATGCCGCTTTTTACACCTTTTTTTAAAATGTATTCCTTCATTCTGTCGGCTATATAACCCTTGGCAATTGCACCGAGATCTAATTCTTGATCAGGTACAGTAAGGCTTACATAGTTTCCGTTTATTTTTATACTATGGTAGTCTACGGTAGAAAGAGCTTTTTTAATCTCAGAATCATCAGGAATTGTAGAGGACTTGATAGCATTCTGCCATATTTTTGATAGCTTACCTACCGTTATATCGAATTTGCCGTTAGTTAATTCACTGTAATACAAGCTTTTTTTGATGATATCTATAGTTTCAGAGTGAACTTTTACAGATTTACCACCGGCAGAATTGATTTTAGCTATATCCGAGTCAGGGTTAGTTGTGCTAAAATAGTCCTCGTATTTTTGAGCTAATTTAAAACAACCATCGATCACACTTTCCTTATCGGAATCGTATAACGTTATGGTGATTATGGTATCAAAATAGGTGCCTGATCTGGATATGGGTTCTGTATTTTTCCCACAGGAGGATATATTCAGAAAGATGATCAGGGTTAGAAGTATTAGACTTATTTTTTTTATTGGCTTTTTTTGTATTATTTTTTTCATAATTTCAATTATAAAGTTTTTTGAAATAAATATAAAGATAACAGGAGAACTAATTAATGGCAGATCAGAGTCATATCAGAAATTTTTGTATTATTGCACATATCGATCACGGTAAATCAACGCTTGCCGATCGTATGATAGAGATGACAGGTACCCTTACCAAGAGAGAGATGCAGGATCAGGTCTTGGATAATATGGATCTCGAAAGGGAAAGAGGCATCACGATAAAGTCTCAGGCAGTCAGACTGGTATATCGTGCTGATGATGGGGAAGAATATGTCCTTAATCTTATAGATACTCCGGGTCATGTAGATTTTAATTATGAGGTATCTAGAAGCTTGGCAGCCTGTGATGGTGCGGTTCTTGTAGTGGATGCTACTCAGGGTGTTGAGGCACAGACACTTGCCAATGTATATCTGGCTTTGGATCATGATCTTGAAGTGCTTCCAGTTATTAATAAGATTGATCTGCCTAGTTCAGATCCGAATCGTGTAATTGATGAAATTGAAAATGTAATTGGCATTGAAGCGCAGGATGCACCTCGAATCTCAGCAAAAACAGGTGAAAATGTTTCTGAGGTCCTGAGAAAGATCGTCACTAAGCTTCCAGCACCAAACGGAGATCCTGAGGCATCGCTGAAGGCGCTTATATTTGATTCGGTTTATGATTCTTATAAGGGCGTAATAGTATTTGTTAGAATCAAAGACGGTAGGGTAAAACCTGGTGATATGCTTAAATTTATGGCTAGCGGTGCAGAGGATCTTGCAGTAGAGGTAGGATATTTTGGAGCGGGGCAGCTCATACCTTGTGATGAACTGTCTGCCGGAATGGTTGGATACATAGCTGCAGGAGTTAAAAATATCAGGGATGCACGAGTGGGAGATACAGTGACTAAAACTATAAATCCCGCTAAAACAGCACTTTCCGGATACAAAAAAGTAAATCCCATGGTTTACTGCGGAATGTACCCGGCTGATAGTTCAAAATATTCAGATCTTAGGGAAGCCTTAGAGAAGCTTCAATTAAACGATGCTGCTCTTCAATTTGAACCGGAGACATCGATAGCACTAGGATTTGGATTCCGTTGTGGATTCTTGGGTCTTCTTCATCTTGACGTCATTCAAGAGAGACTGGAGAGAGAATATGATCTGGACTTGGTAACGACGGCTCCAGGTGTTATATATAAGATCCATACCACTGATGGCAAGGTAAATGATCTTACCAATCCTTCCAATATGCCTGATCCATCACTGATCGAATACATGGAAGAGCCTGTGGTAGATGCAGAGATAATGGTGACTAAGGATTATATAGGAGCGATAATGGATCTCTGCCAAGAAAGACGTGGCGAATATGTATCAATGGATTATATAGAGGAAAATCGAGCTATACTCAGATATATTCTTCCATTAAACGAGATAATCTATGATTTCTTTGATGCACTTAAATCTCGTTCCAAGGGTTATGCATCACTTGATTATGAATTTAAAGAGTATAGAAGAAGTTTGTTATGCAAGCTTGATATTCTTATTAACAAGGAAGTCGTAGATGCTCTGTCATTTATCGTATTTGAAGAATCTGCCTATACAAAGGGAAGAAAGATATGTGAGAAACTTAAGACATCTATTCCCCGTCAAATGTTTGATATACCGCTTCAGGCTGCCATCGGATCTAAGGTCATTGCCAGAGAAACAGTAAAGGCTTATAGAAAAGATGTTTTGGCTAAGTGCTATGGTGGAGATATTTCTCGTAAGAGAAAGCTCCTCGAGAAGCAGAAGGAAGGCAAGAAGAGAATGCGCTCAGTCGGTTCGGTTGAGATCCCTCAGGAAGCATTCATGGCAGTACTTAAGCTTGATGATGAGTAATAGCTTTTTTTATTTATATTAAAAAGCAAAGGATCTATCAGTTAGAATTAAGTAGGTAATATAATGGAACTATATATTCATATCCCGTTTTGCATGAGAAAATGCAGATATTGCGATTTTCTTTCAGGATCTTATGAAATTGAAATAAGGAAAAAATACACAGAAGCTCTTATAAATGAGCTTCTGTTTTATGCTACAAAGTGTGCTGATGAAAAAGTTGATTCTGTTTTTATAGGTGGAGGAACTCCAACATTTCTAGAAACAGAGCTTATGAAACAGATTCTTACAGTGGTGTCTTCAAGATTTAATCTATCTGACAATGTAGAATATTCAATAGAATGTAATCCTGGAACTGCCAATCAATCAGCAATGGATATGTACTATGAAATGGGGATAAATCGTGTAAGCATAGGGCTTCAGTCTGCCAATGAGGATGAGTTGCAAATGCTTGGACGCATACACGATCTGAAAGCATTCCTTAGAACGTTTGAATATGCCAGAAGGGCTGGATTTGATAATATCAATGTAGACATTATGACAGGGCTTCCTAAACAGACGCCTATGAAGCTTAGAAATACACTTAATACAGTTACGATGCTTCGCCCTGAACATATCTCAGCTTATGACCTTATAATCGAACCTGGTACACAGTTCTATGATCTCTACAATGATGAGCTGACAAAGCGCCAACAGGGAGAAAAGAATCTGAAATCCCTGCCGGATGAGGATATGGAACTAGAACTGACCAGGATTACAGAGAATTTTTTATCCAGCAAGGGATATATAAAATATGAGGTGTCAAATTTCGCCAGACAGGGGTTCTCATCAAGACATAATATAGGATATTGGGACAGAGTACCTTATATCGGAGTTGGAATTGGTGCGGCCTCACTTTTTAATGAAACAAGATGGTCCAATGACAGAGATATATATTCATATATAAACAGACTGAATAAACCTGGATCAGCAGTTGCATTATGTGATGATCCAAAGATTGCCACGCTTAAAAACAGATTGCGAAATGAAGCACCCTGGGAGATAGATAAGGATATTATACCGGAATCTGCAGATATCAAACATCTCTCTAGAAAGGCAGCAATGGAAGAGTTCTTTTTTCTGGGTCTTAGAAAAGTAAAAGGTGTCAGAAGGTCTGATTTTGAGAATTATTTTGATACTACGGTAGATGCAATATATGGGAATGTTATAAGGAAACTTCAGATTGAGGATCTTCTTACGGAAAAGATGGGAGTGATCGCTCTTACCGAAAGAGGAATGGATATTTCAAATCTGGTCTTTTCAGAATTTTTATTAGATTAAATACGACTTATGGAGAGGCTTGTAAAAAAGAATAAAAATCTTATATAAAAAATGTAAATGATGCATAGTATATTGATAAGTATCCTCTTTATTGAACAAACCGATAAGGAGGGTATTTTTATTTTATAATTTCTTTATAAAACATTTGTTGACAAATATTTAGCATGGTGGTAGATTATGTCATGAAGATGTTAGCACTCCAAAAACACGAGTGCTAACAAAACAGAAAAAAGATATAGTCAAAGGGAAAAAATGGAAAAGCTTAACGAGAGAAAAGAAAGCATTTTATATGCTATCATAGCGAATTACCTCGAGACAGGCGAACCTGTGGGTTCTAGGACCATATCCAAGAGCTCAGATCTCAAGCTTAGCTCAGCTACGATTCGTAACGAGATGTCTGATCTTGAAGAACTTGGCTTTTTGACTTCGCCACACACATCGGCAGGAAGAATTCCAACGGATAAGGGATACAGGTTTTATGTAGACCATATTATTTCTTCCAAAGATAGGGAGGTTCTTGAAGTAAAGGATCTTATGATCGCTCAGAACGAGAAGATGGAAAAATTCTTCAAAGAGCTAGTCTCATACGTAGCGCAGAATACACAGCTTCCGACAGTGATCTCAGCACCTTCTATTACAAAAAACAGAGTCAAGTTCGTCCAACTCTCCAATGTAGATGAGGACCATATCCTTTCTGTAGTTGTTATGGATGGAAATGTGGTTAGAAATAATGTTATTAAAGTTTTGAATCCACTTTCCAATGATGCACTTTTAAAACTTAACATTTTGATCAACACACATTTAACCGGTCTTACTCTTCAACAGATTAATTTAGGCATTATTTCAAAGATAAAAGAACAGGCCGGTGAGTACGCAGATATAATTGAAAGTGTTCTTAATACGGTTGCAGATACTATCTCTGATGATGATCTGGAGATATATACCAGTGGAGCAACAAATATTTTTAAATATCCGGAACTTTCAGATTCACAAAATGCGATAAGATTCCTTACTACATTTGAGGATAAGGAAGATTTGGCAGACTTAATTAATGATGTTCAGGAGGATGTAGCCAAGAGTGGAACCGGACTTCAAGTTTATATTGGAGATGAAGCCCCTATACAGACTATGAAGGACTGCAGCCTCGTTACAGCTACCTATGATCTCGGAGACGGAGTCAAAGGTACAATAGGAATAATTGGCCCCAAGAGAATGGATTATGAAAAGGTCATGACGAATCTTAATAGTCTGAAGAATCAAATAGAGAAGACCTTGGGACGGGCAGAGGAAACTAGAAAAAACAATGGCAATGCAGGCGATGAAAAAGTTTAGAAAGGCGGGACGTTTTGTCAGATTTAGATAATAACAAAGATAAATGTAAAGAAAATAAAGAAAAAGAAATCGAAAAGAAGACAGCGGACACTAACGAAGATCAGCTAAATAGAAACGAAAATAAAGGCGAGAATAAAGATCCTAATATCAAGGAATATAAAGATTGTAAGGAAGATACAAAGGCTGAAACCAAAGATACAAAGGACAAGGATGAGAGACCTTCCGAAAATACCGCATCCGAATCTGAAGTAGATAAAGAGACAGCTGATTCCAAAGATAAAAAAGGAATATTCAATAAGAAAAAAGACAAGCGAGATGAACAGATAGAAGATCTAAATGAAAAGCTCAAGAGGCAGATGGCTGAGTTCGAGAATTTCAGGAAGAGAACCGAAAAAGAAAAATCAACAATGTATGACTTCGGTGCAAAGGATGTAATCGAAAAGCTCCTTCCTATCGTTGATAATTTTGAACGTGCCCTTGAAACAGAATGTGCCGATGAGGCATTTAAAGAAGGCATGGATAAGATCTATAGAATGATGGTAAAAAATCTAGAAGAGGCCGGAGTCAAGCCAATGGATGCAGAGGGCAAGGAATTTGACCCGAATATGCATAATGCAGTTCAGCATATTGAAGATGAATCGCTTGGTGAGAACATTGTTGCAAAGGAATATCAGAAAGGCTACATGTACAAGGACACAGTACTTCGTCACAGCATGGTTATAGTAGCCAATTAGCAATAGATAATAGCATGAAGTTTTTTAAAAAATGGAGGAAAAAATCATGGGTAAGATCATAGGAATCGATTTAGGAACAACAAACAGCTGCGTTGCAGTTATGGAAGGTGGTAAGCCCACCGTTATTACCAATCAGGAAGGCGCACGTACAACACCATCTATAGTAGCATTTACCAAGACTGGCGAGCGTCTGGTAGGAGAACCTGCCAAGAGACAGGCAGTTACTAATGCTGACAAGACTATTTCTTCAATCAAGAGAGACATGGGTACTGATAATGGCCGTACAATAGATGGTAAAAAGTATTCACCTCAGCAGATCTCAGCAATGATACTTCAGAAACTTAAGAGTGATGCAGAGAATTATCTTGGTGAGAAAGTAACAGAAGCAGTTATTACATGTCCTGCATATTTTAACGATGCTCAGAGACAGGCTACCAAGGATGCAGGCAAGATCGCAGGACTTGATGTTAAGCGTATTATAAACGAACCTACAGCAGCAGCTCTTGCTTATGGACTTGATAATGAGAACGAGCAGAAGATCATGGTATATGATCTTGGTGGCGGTACTTTTGATGTATCTATTATCGAAATCGGTGATGGTGTAATCGAAGTTCTTTCAACAGCAGGTAACAACCGTCTCGGTGGTGATGACTTTGATAAGAGAGTCATGGACTGGATGATCGAAGAATTTAAAAAAGCAGAGGGTGTTGATCTGTCAGCTGATAAGATGGCCGTTCAGAGACTTAAGGAAGCTGCAGAAAAGGCTAAAAAAGAGCTCTCAGCAGCAACAACGACAAATATCAACCTGCCGTTCATTACAGCAACTGCAGAGGGACCTAAGCATTTCGATATGGATCTTACTCGTGCTAAGTTTGATGAGCTTACAGCAGATCTCGTTGAAAAGACAGCAGAGCCTGTTACAAGAGCACTTTCAGATGCAGGTCTTACATCAAGTGAGCTTTCCAAGGTTCTCCTCGTAGGTGGTTCTACGAGAATCCCTGCAGTTCAGTCTAAGGTTCAGTCACTTACAGGAAAAGAACCTTCCAAGACCCTTAACCCTGATGAATGTGTAGCTATAGGTGCTTCCATTCAGGGTGGTAAGCTTGCAGGAGACACAGGTGCTGGAGATATCCTTCTTCTTGATGTAACACCGCTTTCACTTTCCCTTGAGACAATGGGTGGAATCGCAACAAAGCTTATCGAGAGAAATACAACTATTCCTACCAAGAAGAGCCAGGTATTCTCAACAGCAGAAGATAATCAGACAGCTGTTGATATCAACGTAGTTCAGGGTGAGAGACAGTTTGCCAAGGATAATAAGTCACTTGGACATTTCAGACTCGATGGAATAGCTCCTGCTCCTCGTGGAATTCCTCAGATCGAAGTTACATTTGATATTGATGCAAACGGCATCGTTAATGTATCTGCCAAGGATCTCGGAACTGGAAAAGAGCAGCATATAACAATTACAGCAGGATCTAATATGTCAGATGATGATATAAATAATGCTGTTAAGGAAGCTGCAGAATTTGAGGCTCAGGATAAAAAGAGAAAAGAAGCCATTGACACTAAGAACGAAGCTGATGCATTTGCAGTTCAGACAGAGAAGGCTCTTGGCGAAGTTGGCGAAAAGATCTCTGCTGATGAGAAGGCAACAGTTGAAAATGATGTTAAGGGACTTAGAGATATTCTTGCTAAATACAAGGACAATGATGAACTTACAGATGATCAGGTAGCTGAGATCAAAGCTGCTCATGAGAAACTTCAGACAAGTGCACAGCAGGTATTTACCAAGATGTATGAGCAGGCTCAGAAAGATGCTCAGGCTCAGGGCCAGGCAGGTCCGGATATGAATGCCGGACAGACAGCAGGCTCAACAGGCTCAGCAAATACCGGATCAAATGGTGGAGATGACGATGTGATCGATGCTGACTTTAAAGAAGTCTAAAAAGAGAATGGTGGGAATAGAGGATAGATATGTGAATCCTTGATCTCACAGGTTCTTCATAAAAAAAATTATACCCGGAAGGAGCCTCATAAACTCCTCCCGGGTTTGATGCTAGATGGATAATATTTGACATATTAAAAATATGGTGTTTAATAAACAGAGTAAAATTAAAAATTAAGTAGGAAATTATAATGGCTGATCAAAAAAGAGATTATTACGAAGTATTAGGAGTTGACAAGACAGCAGATGATGCGGCAATAAAAAGCGCTTATAGAAAGCTTGCCAAAAAGTATCATCCTGATATGAACCCTGGAGACAAGGAAGCAGAGGCTAAATTTAAAGAGGCTTCTGAAGCATATGCGGTTCTAAGCGATGCTGAAAAGAGAAAAAAATATGACCAGTATGGCCATGCTGCATTTGATGGTGGAGCTGGCGGCGGCGGATTTGACTTTTCAGGAATGGATTTTAGCGATATTTTCTCTGATATATTTGGTGGAGGCTTTGGTGGATTTGGAGATATATTTGGTGGTGGAAGCAGGAGAAATCCCAATGCACCTTCCAAAGGCCAGAATCTCAGAGCTGCAGTAAATATTACATTTGAAGAGGCAGCTTTTGGCGTTGAAAAAGAACTTGAGATCATGCTTAAGGATGTTTGCACATCTTGTCATGGAACTGGAGCTAAGGATGGCTCATCCAAGAAGACATGCCCTAAATGTCAGGGAAAAGGTCGAGTTGTCATGACACAGCAGAGCTTATTTGGAATGGTTCAGAACGTAACTACATGCCCTCAGTGTAATGGTACCGGAGAGATAATAATTGATAAGTGTACATCTTGTCATGGAACTGGATATATTTCTAATAAAAAGCGTATTAAGGTATCGATTCCTGCAGGAATCGATAATGGACAGATGGTTCGAATCAAGGAAAAAGGAGAACCTGGTAAAAATGGTGGACCAAGAGGAGATCTTCTGGTTGAGGTAAGAGTTAAATCACACCCTATTTTCCAGAGAGATGACTACGATATTTATTCTACAGCTCCTATGTCTTACGCTCAGGCAGCTCTTGGTGGAGAAATAATCATAGACACTCTTGATGGTAAGGTTTCATATGATGTTAAACCGGGAACACCTACGGACACAAGGATAAGGTTGAGAGGCAAAGGCATTCCGACCATTAGAAATAAAAATGTACGTGGTGATCATTATGTTAATCTTGTTATTCAGGTTCCAACTGGATTATCAGGAGATGCAAAACAGAAACTTCAAGAATTTGATGCGCTGACAGGTGGATCACTTAATACTCATGAGGTTGAAGAACCTAAGGCAAAAAAGGGTAAGAAAAATCCCTTTGGCAGGAAATAGAATTTAGAATAGAGGAAATAATATGGAAGCTTATCTCGACAACTCTGCAACCACCAGATGCTCAGATGATGCTGCGAATAAAGTGCTAGAGGCTCTTACTGTTAACTATGGTAATCCCTCATCTCTTCATAAAATGGGTATGAAAGCCGAGGAGTACTTGGATGAATCCAGAAAAGCCATTGCAAAATCCCTTGGCGTCAAGGATAAGGAGATAATCTTCACATCAGGTGGATCCGAATCGAACAATCTGGCTATTATGGGAACAGTCAATGCCAGAAAGAGAAGGGGCAACCACATAATAACCACAAGTGTTGAGCATGCATCTGTTTTTAATCCGATGAAGGAACTAGAGGAAGAGGGATATGAGATTACATATCTTGATACAGATGAGAATGGTCTTATCGATCTAAAGCAGCTTCGCACTGCGATTCAACCTGACACTATTCTAGTATCAATGATGCATGTAAATAATGAGATCGGCGCAGTAGAACCTATCGAAGAAGCTGGAAGGATCATTAAAAATGTGAATCCCGAATGTGTATTTCATGTAGATGCGATTCAGTCTTATGGTAAATTCAGAATAAGACCTCATGATTCAAATATTGATCTTCTTTCAGTGAGCGGACACAAGATAAACGGACCTAAGGGAAGTGGATTTTTATATGTAAGAGATGGTATCAGACTTATTCCAATCATATTTGGAGGAGGACAGGAAAAGGGTATTAGATCAGGAACGCAGAATGTTCCTGCCATCGCAGGTCTCGGAGTTGCTACTAAGGAAGCTGATAAAAATCTTGACAAAAATAGGGAAATGCTGTTTAAATTAAAAGCTGCATTTATTGATAAGATCGCAGATCTAGATGGAATTACCATCAATGGATTAACTGGAGAAAAAAGTGCTCCTCATATTGTTTCAGTTACAATATCCGGAGTAAGGGCAGAAGTTTTGCTTCATTCCCTCGAGGACAAAAATATCTATGTGTCATCGGGAAGTGCATGTTCTTCTAATAAGCCTCAGGTCAGCCGGACACTTCAGGCGATCAAGGTCTCTCACGATGCACTGGATTCTACAGTAAGATTTAGCTTTGGAATCTATAATACTATGGAAGAAATCGATTATGCGGCAGACTCATTACGAGAGATATTGCCGGCTCTTAGAAAATACACAAGAAAGTAGGCCCTATGTACCAGGCATTTGTTATTAAATATGGAGAAATCGGAATCAAGGGCAAGAATCGTCATTTGTTTGAAGATGCGCTTGTCTCTAATATCAGCACAGCTCTTAAAAGAGTAGAGGGTAGATTCCTAGTGACCAAGGAACAGGGAAGAGTATATGTGGAGGCTAAAGGTGACTTTGATTACGAAGGCACTGTAGAAGCTCTGAAAAAGGTTTTCGGAATTGTTGAGATATGTCCTGCCAACCTGACCAAGGAACAGGATTTTGAAAAGCTTTCAGATGAAATTATTAATTTTATTAATGAGACATACCCGGAAAAGAATTTTACTTTTAAGGTTCAGGCCAAGAGAGGCAATAAGAAGTATCTCATGAATTCCATGGAGATAAATCAGGAACTTGGAGGCAGGATTTTAGATGCATTTCCAGATCTAAAAGTAGATGTACATAAGCCCAAGGTTTACATTCATGTAGAGATAAGAGAAGTTACCAGCTATTATTCAGAGAGTATAAAGGGACCCGGCGGAATGCCTGTAGGAACTAATGGCTCTGCGATGCTTCTTTTATCTGGTGGAATTGATAGTCCTGTTGCAGGATATATGGTAGCAAAGCGTGGTGTTAAGATAGATGCCACTTATTTTCATGCTCCTCCCTATACATCAGAAAGAGCCAAGAAAAAGGTTATTGATCTATGTAGGATAGTTTCTGAATATGCAGGACCTATTACACTTCATATAGTTAATTTTACAGATACGCAGCTAGAGATATATGAGAAGTGCCCTCATGATGAGCTGACTATAATAATGCGTAGATATATGATGATGATCGCAGAACATTTTGCAAAACAAAATGGGGATATAGGATTAGTAACAGGAGAGAGTATAGGACAGGTAGCTTCACAGACTATGCAGTCACTCTTCTGTACCAACGAGATATGCAATATCCCGGTATATAGACCACTTATTGCTTTTGACAAACAGGAGATAATTGACGTTTCTCTTAAGATTGGGACTTATGAGACTTCTATACTTCCTTTTGAAGACTGCTGTACGATCTTCGTAGCCAAGCATCCTGAGACCAAGCCAAGAATCGATATAATAAAGTCATCAGAAACCAGACTTGAAGGAACCATTGAAGATATTGTACAAAAGGCTATTGATAGTGTTGAAACAATGGTCATAAGACCTGAATAGTTTTTACCACAATAAAAACAGAAGTGCAGTCATATTGGCTGCACTTCTGAATGTTTGAAAAGTTTTATCTTTTCATTTAATTTTTCACATAAGATAATGCAAAATCGTTTAACCTATACGATAAAAGGTGTAAGCTTTTCAACGATTGCATCAACGTCTTCATCAGCATGGATGTTAAGCTCAATAGGCTTGGACAGATCCAAACTGAAGATTCCCATGATGGATTTTGCATCAATAACATATCTTCCGGAAATCAGATCAAAATCAGAATCTAACTGATTTACAGTATTTACGAAAGATTTTACTTTGTCTACAGTGTTGAGTGAAACCTTTACAGTCTTCATATAATACCTCCTGGTAAAAATTTATTTATTAAGGGAATAGTAGACTAAGAGTCATAAAAAGTCAATTGTATGAAAGGAAAGATTCTTTTGAAAAAAGCAGCATTACATAATTTGGGATGTAAAGTTAATGCATATGAAACAGAGGCAATGAGAGAACTTTTAGAAAAGGATGGTTATGAGATCGTACCTTTTCATGAAAAGGCGGATGTCTATGTTATAAATACCTGCACGGTTACCAATGTGGCTGACAGAAAGTCAAGACAGATGATAAATCGTGCAAGAAAAGAAAACCCAGATGCGGTGATCATTGCAGCCGGATGTTATGTTCAGACAGCAAGAGACAGAAATAAGGACGAAAGTGATGCTGATATCCTGATAGGAAATAATAAAAAGGAAGGACTGATCTCAACACTGCATGAATTCCTTTTGAATCATAATAAGGAGTCGGAAATTATTGATATCAATTCCGGAGAAGTAGAGTATGAGGATCTCAGGGTTAATGATACAGAGGAGCATACAAGAGCATTCTTGAAGGTTCAGGACGGGTGCAATCAGTTCTGCTCATATTGCTTGATACCATTTGCAAGAGGAAGAGCAAGATCAAGAGATAAAGAATCAATAATAGAAGAAATAAGACATTTTGCTAAAAAAGGATATAAGGAAGTTGTTATAACCGGAATACACTTGAGTTCTTATGGTGAAGGAATGGGTTACGGACTTATTGAATTGCTGGAAGAAGCCAATACCATTAATGGAATTAAGAGAATAAGACTGGGGTCTATAGAACCTAGGATTATCACAGAAGAATTTGTGAAAAGAGTGTCTAAACTTGAAAACTTCTGCCCTCATTTTCATATTTCACTTCAGAGTGGATGTGACAAGACATTAATTGCAATGAATAGAAAATACACAACATTAGAATTTAAGCATAGTTGTGATCTTATAAGAGAATATTTTCATCACCCGGCCATAACAACAGATGTTATAACAGGTTTCCCGGGTGAAACTGCAGAGGATTTCGCAGAATCAAGAACTTTTACAGACGATGTTTCGTTTTATGAAATGCATGTATTTAAATTTTCCAGAAGGGAAGGGACCAAGGCTGATAAGATGCCTGGACAGCTGACAGAAAGTGTCAAGGCTGAGAGAAGCCATGTGTTGATCGAACAATCCGAACGTAATTCAAGAGCCTTTAGAGAAGAGATAATAGGCAAAGAAACAGAAGTTCTTGTTGAATATAAAGAAGATATAGATGGTAGATCCTATTGGACAGGATTAACAAGAGAATACATAAGGATAGCAATACCGGCGGATGTGTTTTCCGAAGGTGAAAACCCACAGGATCAGATATATAAGGGTATTTCGGAATCATTTTTGACGGATGAGTGTATTGTCCTTGACAGAAGTTCAATAATAAAAGTACAATAACAATGTAAAGGATGAAATAGAATCGACTCGCAGGTTATTTACTTCATTACCTACGTTTAATATATGAAAAGAGGGCAATATGCAGAATCTTGATAATACTCAGTTCTTTAAAGTTGATAAAGATTTAAATGTTGGCGTAAGAGAGATAATGAAACAGGTGTATGCAGCCCTTAGTGAAAAAGGATACAATCCCGTCAACCAGATTGTAGGATACTTGATGTCTGGAGATCCTACTTTTATTACCAGCCATAAAAATGCGCGTGCTATGATAATGAAAGTAGAAAGAGATGAGATTGTAGAAGAACTTTTACGTTCATACGTTAAGACTCAGGACTGGAAGAATTAATGCCGGAGAAACATTCCCGAATAATGGGCCTGGATTTTGGCGGTAGGACTTGTGGCGTAGCGGTTACCGATGCACTTGGAATTACAGTAACGGGTGTAGAGGTGATCAGAAGAAGTAGCCCCAAGAAATTACGACAGACTGTGTCAAGAGTTGAAGCGCTTGCTAAAGAATATGAGGTATCCAAGATAATACTGGGGCTTCCGCTTAATTTGGATGGAAGTACAGGCGAGCGCGTAGAAAAAACAAAAGAGTTCAAAATGCTTCTTGAAAAAAGGATGGATGTGCCCATTTTATTTTTTGATGAGAGACTTACAACTGTGGAAGCATATGAGATCATGAACGAGAATGGTGTCGATAAGAGGACACAGAGAGAAATTGTTGACAGAGTAGCTGCGGAGATAATTCTTCAGAGCTATTTGAATGATTTAAAAGAAAAGAAAGATATCTGATTGATTATGGATAAAACAACCTTTACAGATGAAAATGGTGAAGAACTCGAACTTTTTATTCTCGAAGAGACAGAGATTAAAGAGATTAAATATATACTTGCTACCGAGGACGAGGATGGAGATTCAACTGCATATATCCTTAAAGAGACTGGAACGGATGATGGTCAGTCTACTTATGAGATGGTTGATGATGACGTAGAATTCGACGCGGTTAGAAAAGTATTTGAAGAACTGTTGGAAGATACGGATTTCGAGTAATAGTATGTCAGCAAATAGCTGATTTGATTTGGAGGAGATATTAGTTTGAAAAAAATTGAAAATGAGAAGTTGAGAGTTATACCTCTCGGTGGACTGGAGCAAATCGGAATGAACATGACGGCATTCTGCTATGGCGACAGTATTATTGTCGTG
>ERZ795062.457-NODE-457-length-34209-cov-96.889061_pt1 | contig 34209 bp, 28 predicted proteins | sample MGYA00375146_ERZ795062 | MGnify/ENA primary metagenome ERZ795062 (study PRJEB30191, sample SAMN05720281) | activated sludge metagenome | isolation source: Anaerobic digester | place: USA | collected 2015-07-16 ...
CGCCAGTTGCAATCAGTACATATAATTAAAAGAGCTATTTCTATGGCTCTTTTGCTTTCTTTTAACTTTTGATAAAGAGCAAACTCCTTACAGTCGGGGACAAAAAATGCAAAAAAGCAATATTGGAAGGGCAGAGTTCTATCTCTTCTCCCCGATTAAACATAACTCCCTACAATTATAATGGTAATCTGTTTTTTAGTAAACCGGGAAGGGAGAAAAGCTGGGATGAGTTTCTCGACCCCAGGAAGAAGTGAGACGTTTTGTTGTTCCCTTCATCATATCTAATAGAAATATATCCCAGTTATTACCCTCCTTCTGGGAAGAAAAAGCCACCCAATTGTTGTCAGGAGAGGGAAAGGGATTTTCTTTGGGGGAATTATCGTAGGTGAGACGGGTTAAGTTCTGGTTTACTAAATCTAATAAATATATGTCTGAATTTCCCCCTTCTTCTCCCACAAAAATGATTCTCTTGCCTCCTGAAGCAAAAACAGGTTGTTTTACGTTTAAAGGAAAATCAAAATCTTTTTCCTCCTGAGTTAGAAGGTCATGCAATTTTAATGACCACTGCCCATTAATTAGCTCACAATAAGCCAGGTATCGATCGTCAGGGGAAAAAGCTGGCCACTGGAGGAGATTATCTTTTTCTATCAGCGGCTCCTGGGAAGAGCCATCTATATTCATCTGGAAAATACTCTGTTTATTTTTTCGTTCGGAGACAAAGGCTATTTTATGGCCTCGAGAAGAAAGAGCCGGAGAGTAATCCTTAAAATCAGTCACGCTCAATGTTTCCACTTTTCCATTTTCTAAGTTGAGCCGATAAATCCCTTTCCCCCAGCCCCTGTCTAAAACAAATATCAGGTAGCGAGTATCAGGAGACAAGAGGGGACTTTCTATATAGGCTTCTTCGGTGGTATAGACAGGAATTTGCCTTCTTCCTTCTATGTCGGAGAAAATAATAGAACTTTTCCCGTATTCTTCCCTCACAAAGATGATTTTGATTTCTCGATGAAAGGTAAACTCCCTGGCCAGTTTCTCTTTTAGCTCTTCTAACATATAATCCTCGTCTTCTTTTTTTCTCACTAAAGCCAGGATTTTGGAGGAGGTCTTTAAATCTACAACCTCAAAAAATAGCAGATCGTCTCTTTCGTAACCCCGGAATAAAAAGTCACATTTCTCTTGAAGCTCAGAGAAATCAAGACCTTCTGCCCCCTGCAAAGCAGGAGATATTTCTATCCATTCCCATCTTTCACCTCTTTCTAAGAATGAGCGAAGAGGTGTGAAGACCTGAGAAGAAGTAGAATCAATAAACAGAGCCCTTTCTTTCCCTTCCGATACCGAAATAAAGAGGACCATCAATACAATTATTACTATTATTTTTACTTTTTTCATTTCATTGCCCCTTTTTTCTAATTCTCTTATTTGATAGTATAATAGAAAACTGGTGAAAAGAAAGTGGCTAATTTTTCTATTATTACCGTTTCTCGAGAAGTGGAAAGCTATGGAGATGAAATTGCCGAGAAGCTTTCTCAGAAACTGAAAATGGAATTGCTGGGTAAAGAAAAATTTGTTTCTCTCTTGAGAGATATTTCTCCTCAATTTCCCACTGATCCTCCAGAGGATGAGAAAGAACGAGATCGCTGGATTATAGAAGTGGGCTCTTTCCTTTCCCGGAGGGCGGCGAAGAAACCCTTTATTCTGGTGGGAAGAGGGGGGCAGAAGATTCTGGAGAATTGTCCTTTTGCTTTTCATATTCTAGTGGTAGCCTCCCAGGTTACCCGTTTGCGCCGGACGATGGAGAAATACCAGCAAGATGAGGTAACCGCCAGTCGAATTCTCGCTGAACAAGACCAGCAAAGAGAAAGATTTTTAAGGCAAACCTTCGGGATAGACTGGAGAGATCCGGTTTATTATCATTTAGTGGTTAACACTGATTTCTATGGTGTAAATGAGGCTACCGATTTAATTCTGGAAGCTCAGGATAAAGTGGTGACCCCTCCTCAGCCTAAAAAGGTGGAGGAACAACCTCTTTTTCCCCGGGAGGATTTAGGACAGAGAATAACTTTTTCTCACCCTTCAGAGGAAGAGTTTGCCCGGGTGTTAGATTTTTACGGTGTTCGCTGGCTTTATGAGCCACGCACCTTTCCCCTGGAGTGGGATGAGGAGGGTAACCTCAGTGAAGCTTTTGCTCCTGACTTTTATCTTCCCGACTTTGACCTTTTTATTGAGCTAACCACCCAAAAGCAAAAATTAACTCGGAAGAAAAATCGTAAGGTGAGAAGATTGAGGGAGCTTTATCCCCAGGTAAAAATCCGGGTAGTCTACGCTCGGGATTATGAGTATATTTTAAATCATTTAAAAGGAGAAAGTAATGAATGAGAGGCGTTTAGGGAATCTGCTTTTCGGAAGAGAAGAAATTGAGGAGAGGGTTGAAGAAGTAGCAAAAAATATTTCCCTGGAATATGAGAATAAACGACCGGTACTCGTGGCAATTCTGAAAGGAGCGGTTTATTTCGCAGTAGATTTAACTCGAAACTTAGAAATACCTTTTGACCTGGATTTTTTGGCTCTTTCGGGATTTAAACCAGGTTTGTTGCGAGTGGAAATAGAAAAAGACACGGATATAGACCTCAAAGAAAGAGAGGTTTTGATTGTAGAAGATATCGTGGACACTGGTTTGACTCTCAATTTCTTGACCCGAGAACTGGAAAAGAGGTTTCCTAAAGGCGTTAAGGTTTGTACTTTCCTGAATTGTCCAGCAAGAAGGATTGTAGAAGTTCCTGTACATTACTGTTGTTTTGAAATACCTGATGTCTATGTGGTAGGCTACGGTCTGGATTTTCAGGGGGATTTCCGTAACTTACTTGAAGTTTATACTTTGTATGACCCCAGCGGTAGAAGCACCCAGATTTTGAAACAGATGGGAAAGGGAGGTAAGAAATGAGCTATTTTCGAGAGGCAATCAATTTTATGGAAGAATATATTCCTGGTGAGCAACCGGAAAAAGAAGGGTACATAAAACTCAATACCAACGAAAATCCCTATCCTCCTTCACCTCTCGTAGAGAAAAAAATTAAAGAAGCTCTCGGCCTGGGCAAGATTTCTCTCTATCCTCATCCTTTAGGAGGAGAACTGAGGGAAAGAGCTCAGGAAGTTTATGGACTTCCTCTTGACTGGATAGTAGTAGGAAATGGCTCGGACGAGCTTCTGAACCTCCTTTTTCGTCTTTTTTTAGATAAAGGAGATCGGGTGGCCTATCCTTTCCCCACTTATACCCTTTATCGGACATTAGCTTTTCTTCAAGAAGCAGAGAGAGAGGAGATTCCTTTTCCTCCAGATTTTTCTCTTCCGGAGAGTTTTTTGACCTCTCCAGCTAAATTAAAAGTAGTTTGCAACCCTAACTCCCCCACTGGAACCTTCCTTCCTCTATCGCAAATAGAAAAATTACTTTCTCTTTCTTCTTGTCCTGTAATAGTAGATGAAGCATATGTTGATTTTGCCCCCTGTAGTGCTCTTCCTCTTCTTCAAAAGTTTCCCAATCTCATAATAGTAAGAACCTTTTCCAAATCTTTTTCCCTGGCTGGTCTTAGAGTGGGGCTTCTTTTTGCTCATCCTGACATAGTGAGGGGGGTTTTAAAAATCAAAGATTCCTACAATGTGGGAATTTTGTCTCAAGCAGGAGGAGCAGCAGCTTTAGAAGACATGGAACATATGAGAAAAAATGTAGAAAAAATCAAGTCTACCCGGGAATGGTTCTCCGCAGAGATGGAAAAACTGGGTTTTCTGGTTTATCCTTCCCAGGCTAATTTTATCATGGCCAGGAAAGAGAGAAGAGATTTAAAGTTTCTCTATGAAGAGTTAAAGAAAAGAAAGATACTGGTTCGTTATTTTCCCCAATGGCCGGATTCTCTGCGTATTACCATAGGAAAAGAAGAAGAAATGAAAACTCTCCTTGATACGATACAAGAAATAATAGGGAGGGTAAATGTTTAAACTTTTTATCTGGGATTTAGATAACACTCTAATAGCCAGTTCTCCTCTTCTGTGGGGAGCTTTTTCCTGGGTGGCAGAAAAGTACGGAAACAAGAAAATGACTCCCTCCGAAATAGTCAGTCTTTATGGCCCACCTGAAGATGTGGTAATAGAGAGAATAGTAGGAAAAGAGAAGAAAGATGAAGCTCTTCGGGAATTTTACCGTTTTTACCAGGAAAAGCACGACGAGCTGGTTGGAGTTTTTCCTCTTTTGCTGGAGATAATAAACTACCTTCGAGGGCATGGGGTAAAACAAGCTCTTTTTACCTCCAAGGGAAGAAAAAGCGCTGAAATCACGTTACAAAAATTAAATATAAAGGATTTGTTTGACCTGGTGGTGTGTGGAGACGAAGTTGCTCGTCCCAAACCTTATCCTGATGGGGTGATAAAAATTCTGGAGACTTTGCTGATTAAGCCGGAGGAGGCTCTATATCTGGGAGATTCTCCTTTGGATGCAGAAGCCGCGAAAAGTGCAGGAGTGCGCTTTGCTCTTACTCTCTGGGACTCTCTCCCTCGAGAAGAGGAAGAAGAAAAAGAGGTAGAATGGGTATTCCACTCTCCAGAGGAGCTCTGGGAGTGGGTGCAAAAAGTTTATAATTGAGGAGGGATAGCTTTGTCCTGGGAAAAGGTGAGAAAAAGAAATGGAGAATTAGAAGATTTCTCTCCAGCGAAAATTACTAAAGCCATTTACAAAGCTCTTGCTGCTTGTGGGAAGGAAAGCGAGGAAGAGGCAAAAAAACTCACTGGCGAAGTTTTAAAACTTTTGCCGGAGCGGGTCAAATCATCTATACCTGAGGTAGAAGAAATCCAGGATACTGTAGAAGAGGTATTAATGCGGGAGGGGTTTCCGGAGGTAGCTCGAGCCTATATTCTCTACCGGGAAAAAAGAAGAGAGCTGCGAGAAGCGAAACAGAAGCTTTTTGGAGTGAAAGACGACCTTAAACTTTCTCTAAATGCTGTGCAAGTGTTACAGGAGCGCTACCTCTTGAGGGATGAAGAGGGAAGAATAATAGAGACTCCTCGCAAGATGATGAAGCGAGTAGCCAGAACTGTAGCTGAGGTGGACGCTCGCTACGGGAAGGATGTAGATAAAGCTTACTCTGAATTCTACGAAATGCTGACCTCTCTCTACTTTTTGCCCAATTCCCCTACTTTGATGAATGCCGGAACTCCTCTGGGGCAGCTTTCGGCTTGCTTTGTTTTACCAGTAGAAGATTCCATAGAATCCATATTTGATGCCCTCCGAGAGATGGCTCTCATCCATAAATCAGGGGGAGGTACTGGCTTCACTTTTACTCATCTTCGCCCTCGAGGGGATCGGGTTTCCACAACCGGTGGCAGAGCCTCGGGTCCGGTTTCTTTTATGCGAATTTTTGATACCGCTACCGAAGTAGTGAAACAGGGTGGAAAACGCCGGGGAGCTAATATGGGTATTTTGCGCTTTAATCATCCTGATATTCGAGAATTTATCCATGCCAAAGAAAAAACTGGCTTTCTGGAAAATTTCAATCTTTCTGTGGCCATAACTGATGAAGAAATGGAAAAAGTGCGGAAAGGGGAAGAACTGGAACTCTGTAATCCCAAGGATGGAAAAGTATGGGAGAAAATAAACGCTCGGGAGCTTTTTAAGATGCTGGCCCAGAGCGCCTGGAGAAGTGGAGAGCCAGGTCTTATATTTTTAGATGAAATAAATCGCCATAATCCTACCCCTTCCCAGGGTATAATTGAAGCCACTAATCCTTGTGGGGAAGTCCCTCTTTTACCTTATGAATCCTGTAATCTGGGTTCTATCAACTTAGCTCGGATGGTAGAAGGAGGGAAAATTGACTACCAGAGAATAAAAGAAACAGTTAAAAGGGCGGTACATTTTCTGGATAATGTTATCGATGCTAATCGCTATCCCCTTCCTCAAGTACAAAAAATGGTAGAGGGAAACCGGAAAATAGGCTTAGGAGTGATGGGTTTTGCTGATATGTTAGCTAAAATCGGAGTTTCCTATTATAGTGAGGAAGCCTTAAAAATTGCTGAAGAAGTGATGAACTTTATTTCTTTGCAAGCTCGGTGTGCTTCTCAAGAGCTGGCCGAGGAGCGAGGCACTTTTCCCAATTATCCTGAAAGTATCTGGAAAGACAAGAATTTACCCCTTCGCAATGCCACTCTTACCTCTATTGCCCCCACCGGAAGTATAAGTTTGATTGCTTCTGTATCCAGTGGTATAGAGCCTTTTTTTGCTTTGGCTTTTCGCCGCTATGTTCTGGATAATACAGAACTCCTGGAGGTTAATCCTCTTTTAGAAGAAAAATTGAAAAGTTATCAAATTCCGGAAGAAATCTGGAAGGTAATTTTGGAAAAAGGGAACCTGGAAGGAGTTGATGTTCCGGAGGAGCTTCACCGTCTCTTTATTACTGCTTTAGAAATTCCTCCTTCCTTCCACATTCGGATGCAGGCCGCTTTTCAGAAATATGTGGATAACGCCGTTTCTAAAACCATCAATCTCCCGGAAAGTGCTACTCCTCAAGATGTGGAAGAAGCATATCTTCTGGCTCATGAGCTAAAGTGCAAAGGGATTACTGTTTATCGCTACGGTAGCCGACCTCAACAGGTACTATATCTGGGAGCAGAGAAGTCTTGTGAGGCTTGTTAGAGGAAGGCTTTTGAAATTCTTTCACTAAGTCCCGGGCAATATGCTATCCCATTTACTAGTGTAGTGTGATACAATAATCGTACCTTTTGGGGGGCCTCGGGAATTCAGTTATCCATTCTCGGGGTCCTTCTCCTTTCTTCAAGTATTTTCCCAGTATTCTCCTAAAGACTATGACTATATTGGACATTCTGAGTCAGTTAAACACCCAGCACCAAATACAGATTAGAGAGCACTGAGTAGAGAGATGCCATAAGGGGTTTAAAACCCCTTTACTTTTTAAATTTAGTATTGAAAACTGATGATTCAGAAGAATAGTTGTGGTATGCTAATGAAAATCTGTTTTGGTAAAGGAGGTTTGACTTTGCGCTGGCCTGGAGTGTTGGAGTATTTTGCCGATTACCTTCCTGTAACATCTCATACTCCTCTTATTACTCTAAATGAGGGAAACACTCCTCTTGTGGAGTCTTATCAGCTGGTAGAGAAGTTAGGAGCAGGAAAACTTTATTTTAAATTTGAAGGTATGAACCCCACCGGCTCATTTAAAGACCGGGGGATGGTGGTAGCAGTGGCTAAAGCCAAAGAAGAAGGTAGAGCTGTGGTGATGTGTGCTTCTACTGGTAACACTTCCGCATCAGCTGCAGCTTATGCGCAAAGAGCCGGTCTTTCCTGCATTGTTCTTATCCCTCAGGGGAAAATCGCGCTGGGAAAACTCTCCCAGGCTCTTATGCACGGGGCACGAGTTCTGGCAGTGCAAGGAAACTTTGACGATGCTCTTTCTATAGTGAGATATATAACTTCTCACTATCCGGTGGCTCTGGTTAACTCCCTTAATCCTTATCGTATTGAGGGGCAAAAAACTGCGGCGTTTGAAGTGGTAGAGTGGCTGGGGGAAAGTCCTGACTATCTTGCGCTACCCGTGGGTAACGCGGGAAACATCACTGCTTACTGGAAAGGGTTTAAAGAGCTAAAAGAAAAGGGGAAAATTACCTCTCTTCCCCGAATGTTAGGCTTTCAAGCCGAAGGAGCGGCTCCTTTAGTTTCCGGAAAACCTGTTTCTAATCCTCAAACGGTGGCTACTGCTATCCGGATTGGAAACCCTGCCAGCTGGAAGGGAGCTATCGCTGCTCGGGATGAGTCAGGAGGCTTGATTGAAGCAGTGAGTGATGAAGAAATTTTACAGGCGCAAAGGATGCTGGCTGAAGAAGAGGGGATATTTGTAGAGCCAGCTTCTGCAGCTTCTTTTGCCGGAGTGTTGAAAAAATCTGAAGAGGGCTTTTTTACCGGCAGGGAAACCGTAGTTTGCGTTTTAACCGGACACGGGCTCAAAGACCCCGACATTGCCATAAAACAAGGTGAGGGAAGAATTGAAGAAGTAGGAGCATCCGCAGAAGAAGTGGTAGAAATTTTGGGATTGGAGAGAGAACATGTTTGAAGTGTGTGTTCCAGCTACCTCAGCCAATTTGGCTTGTGGGTTTGACGTTTTAGGTCTGGCTCTTAACCTTTTTTATCGGGTAGAGGTAAGTAGCGAGGGAGAGGGATTCCATTTGTACCATCAGGGAGAGGGAGAGGGAAAAATAAAGGAAGAAGATAACCTTTTCTTTCATGCAGTCAGAAAAACCTGGGAGAAGGCGAGTTTTCCCGGACAGGGGATGAGAGTAAAGGCTTTTAATGAGATACCCATTTCCCGGGGTCTGGGAAGCAGTGCCGCCTGTATTGTAGCGGGAGTGATATCTGCCAATGAGGTAATGGGGAGGGTGTTGAATTTATCCCAGATGATAGAAGTAGCTTCGCAAATAGAAGGACACTCTGACAATGTTTTACCTGCTTTTTTGGGAGGGTTCACCATAGCTCTTCTCCGAGAAGGAAGAATTTTTTATCATCAACTTTCCTTTTTACGAGAAGTGGAGATGGTGGTTTGCATCCCTGATTATACTCTATCTACCGAGGAAATGAGAAAAGTTCTTCCTTCTTCTTATCCCCGGGACAAAGTAGTTTTTACTCTATCATCTCTTGCCTATCTTTTAGGAAGTATTTTTACCGGAGATAAAGAAGGGTTCTTTTTATCTTTAGAAGATGAGATTCATCAGCCCTATCGGGGGGCTAAAATTAAAGGGTTTAGCGAGGTTAAAGAATATATCCAGAAAAGAAATCTGGGGAATGTGGCTATTAGTGGCTCAGGACCTGCTTTAATTCTTTTTTTATCTCGACCTTTGAGAGAGGAAGAAGAAGAGGATCTGGGAAAAATTTTTCAATCCCGGGGGGTAAGCGTAGAAATAAAAAAAGTAGAAGCGGTAGAAGATGGAGCAAGGGTGAGAAAGCTATGAGCCTCATAGTGCAAAAATACGGGGGCTCTTCTTTAGCCGATCTGGATAAAATCAGGCTGGTAGCTTCCCGGGTAAAAAAGTGCAGGGATGAAGGGCATGAATTGGTAGTAGTGGTTTCTGCTATGGGAAAAACCACTGATCAGCTTATTTCCCTGGCTAAAAGCTTAAACCCTTTTCCCCCGGAAAGAGAGCTGGATATGTTACTTTCTACCGGAGAGCAAGTTTCCATATCTCTTTTATCCATTGCTCTTTCTTCTTTAGGGGTGAGCTCTGTTTCTTTGACCGGAGGGCAAGCAGGAATCATTACCACTGATACCTATACCAAAGCTAAAATTTTCCATATAGATACCCGGAGGATAAAAGATTTGCTCCTCAAACACCAGGTGGTGATAGTAGCTGGTTTTCAGGGTAGAACCCCTCAAGGAGATATCACTACCCTGGGAAGAGGAGGGAGCGATGTTACTGCCTGCGCTCTTGCTGCAGCACTGAGCGCTGATTTCTGTGAGATTTATACTGACGTCCAAGGGGTGTTTACTGCTGATCCTCATCTTGTTCCTCAGGCTAAAAAAATTGCCCGCCTCTCTTATGAAGAAATGTCAGAGATGGCTACTTTGGGGGCTAAAGTTTTGCAACCCCGAGCGGTGGACTTTTCTCAAGCCTATGGAGTGAGGGTGCACGTTCGTTCTACTTTTTCAGAAAGGGAGGGAACCTGGGTGGAAGAAATAAATAGTATGGAAGAAGTGAGAGTAAAGGCAATTACTCACAGCGGGGATATGTTAAAAATAGTGTTATTAGGAGTACCTAATCAACCGGGAGTAGCAGCACAGATTTTTAAAGCTTTGTCCGATTTTTCAGTTTTCATTGATATGATTATTCAGAGTGAAGGAAGGGAAGACTACAAAGACTTGGCTTTTGTAGCTTCTCGGGAAGATGAAGAAAAAGTGAGAAAGGCCATCGCTTGCCTGGAGAAAGAATTGTCTTTTCAGGGAATGAAGTTTGATGAAACAATGAGCCGGGTATCTTTAGTAGGAGCAGGGATAGCCAGCAGCCCTAATATTGCTTATCGGATGTTTAACGCTTTAGCTCGGGCAGGGATAAATATAGATATGATCAGTACTTCTAATTCTCGGATTTCTTGTCTCATCCCCCGGGATTTGATGGAAGAAGCAGTAAAAGTTTTGCATGAAGAGTTCATTATGCAGGAGGTGAGGCTCAATGAAGAAGTTTAAGGTGGCGGTAGCAGGAGTGACTGGAGCAGTGGGGCAGGAGATGCTCAAAGTTTTAGAGGAGAGAAACTTTCCAGTTTCAGAGCTCCGGCCTCTGGCTTCTTCCCGCTCTCAAGGGAAGAAAGTGCTTTTCCGGGGTAAGGAGTGGACAGTGGAAGCCTTAAGTGAAAATAGCTTTCAGGGAGTAGATATCGCTCTTTTTAGCGCCGGTGCTTCCGTAAGCCGAGAATTTGCCCCTCTGGCGGCGCAGAGTGGTTGTGTGGTAATAGATAATTCCTCAGCTTTCCGGCAAGACCCCGATATTCCCTTAATCATTCCGGAGATTAATCCTCATCGGATTAAAGATTACAGCCGAAGAAATATCATTGCCAACCCCAACTGTACCACTACCATTTCTCTTATGCCCTTGAAGCCTTTGCACGACTATGGGAAAATCAAAAGGATAATAGCTGCCAGTTACCAGGCTACCTCAGGCGCAGGAGCGGAAGCCATGGCGGAGTTAGAAGAGCAAGTCAGAGCTTATGTGAATCAGGAAGAAATAGTGCCTCGTGTTTTCCCCCAGCAAATTGCTTTTAATGTGATACCCCATATCGATACCTTTCTGGACAATTACTACACTAAAGAAGAAATGAAAATGGTCTGGGAGAGCCAAAAAATACTGGAGGAGGAAAACCTCTTAATCAGCGCTACTTGTGTTCGGGTTCCAGTATTTCGTGCCCATTCGGTGGCTATTAATATAGAAACGGAAAGAAAAATAACCAGAGGCAAAGCTATAGAGCTTTTATCTTCTTTTCCGGGAGTGAAGGTAGTAGATGATCCAGAACACCTTCTTTATCCTACTCCTTTAATGGCGGTAGGAAAAAATGAATGTTTAGTGGGAAGAATAAGGGAAGATATTTCCTCTCCTTCGGGTTTAAGTCTCTGGGTGGTGGGAGATCAGCTGAGAAAGGGAGCAGCGCTAAACGCGGTGCAAATTGCTGAACTTTTAGCTCAAGAAATTTCTTGAAGTTTTACTCTCTATAGAGCCAAGTTACCAGGGGGTTGTCAGAAAATATAAATTGTCTTAAAATTTCAGTGTTGCGAGAGTGGCGGAATGGAAGACGCGCTGGACTTAGGATCCAGTGGGTGAAACCCCGTGCGGGTTCAACTCCCGCCTCTCGCACCAGAAGCGCATCTCTTCTGTTTCTAAAAAGCTCTTTTATAGTCGATGGACTACCTCATTTCTCATGGGAGAAACAGTAAAATTTCCTCGAGAAGATTATAATAATTTTTTGGAGCTATTTCTGTTTGAAAAGAAGGCTGAAGGAAGAGCTCCCCGCACTATTTCCGATTATAAGCTCCACGTTTCAATGTTCTTTAAGCGCTTTCCTCGTACTTTACGTTCAGAAAAAGATTTAAGAGCTTCCGTCCTTGAGTATTTCTCCGATGATATTAAGCCCACTACTTTTAGCCTTCGTCGAGAAGAATTAGAATATTTTAGAATACTTATTATCATTTGATCCCGATTTTTTAGCAAAATATAACTTGCTTTTAAAGTTTGAGTGGTTTAAGAGGTTTTGGAGGATACTGAAATTAATAACCAGTTGAGTGGGAGGGTAATACTATTGGTGGGTTCCTAACTTTAGAAGAGGTTTGAATAATCGAACGTCAGAGGTTATTATATATCAGGTTCGAGTTTAATAGAGGTGAGGAGCCCGGTATTGGAAGGGGGAGTACGTTATGACCAAGCGCCAGGTAATAAAAATTGTACTTGACCACAAACAACCGCCTTATGTTCCCTGGTCTTTTGGTTTTACCAAAGAAGCGGCGGACAAACTTATTGCTCATTATAATAATTCCGGTCACCAAATCAATTCCAGGGAGGAACTGGAAGATTTTGTTGGCAATCATCTTTTGAAGTTGGGAAGCGATATCGGTTTTTTCGAAGAGGTGGGGCCAAACTTAGTGCAAGATGTTTTTGGAGTAGTCTGGGACCGGAGCATAGATAAGGATATCGGCAATGTCCAGAAACCAGTGTTATCTAAACCCAGCCTACAGGGATATCGGTTTCCCAACCCTTTAGACCACCGTTTTTTTCAGGATATCCCCGAGAAAATTCAGCGCTATCCCGATAGGTTTCGGGTATTCCAGATCGGTTTTTCGCTATATGAGAGAGCTTGGACCTTAAGAGGTATGGAGCAACTTATGATGGATTTCTATGACCACCCTGATTTTGTGCACGAGCTGTTACACACTATAGCCGACTATAATATTGCTCAAGTAAAAGAGGCTATGAAGTACGATATAGATGCCGTATATTTTGGCGATGATTGGGGACAGCAGCGAGGTTTGCAGATGGGGCCGAAAATATGGAAGGAGTTTATCTATCCGGAGTTACGCCGAATGTATGGAAGTGCGAAACAGGAGGGGAAATATGTATTTATTCATTCTTGCGGAGATGTAGATGAACTGTTCGATGATTTGATAGAAATAGGGGTGGACTGCTTCAATCCTTTTCAACCGGAAGTTATGGATATTTTTCAATTAATAGAACAATACCGGGATCGCTTGAGTTTTCATGGTGGGCTTTCCACTCAGCAAACTCTTCCCTATGGCACCCCTCAAGATGTAGTGCGGGAAACAAGGCGCCTTATAGATATGGGACGTCCAGGAGGATATATCTTTGGCCCCGCTCACGATGTGGAAGGGGATGTTCCTCTTCCCAACATGCTGGCTTTTATTGAGGAGGCTCAAAAACAGGTATAGTCTCGTCAATTTTCTTCAGGTAAAAAAGGAGAATTTCATCCTTTTCCCGGTTTTAAAATCTGAAGTTCTACCTCTTGACAGTTATGTTATATTTAACCGAGGGTGTTGGAATGAAAGCGTTATTAGCTTTGGAAGATGGAAGAATTTTCCAGGGTTATGCTTTTGGTACGGAAGGAGAAGCAGGGGGGGAAGTAATCTTTGATACCGGCATGACCGGCTACCAGGAAGTCCTCACCGATCCTTCTTTTCGAGGTCAAATCGTAACCATAACCTATCCTCTCGTCGGTAATTGCGGCATCAACTCTCAAGATTCAGAATCTTCTCGTCCTCAAGTAGAAGCTTTAATTGTTAGAGAAAAAAGTACCATTTATAGTAGTTGGAGAGGAGAGGAAACCCTAGAAGAATATTTTAGACGCCATAACTTGCTGGGATTAGAAAGAATAGATACTCGAGCCCTTACCAGGCACATCCGGGAGAAGGGGGCTTTGCGGGGAGTAATCTCCACCCGAGACTCAGACCCGGCCTCTTTGATAAAAAAAGCGCGGCAAATTCCCCCCATGATTGGTCGGGATTTGGTCAGGGAAGTTACGACTCCTGCTCCTTATGTGTGGCAGGAAGAGGGAAAATTTAACATTTTGGTTGTGGATTGCGGGGTAAAATTTAGCATATTAAAAGAACTGGCCAAGAGAAATTGTCGAGTAGTAGTTTATCCCGCTACTTCCCCGGTAGAAGAAATTATAAAGGAAAAACCTCACGGAGTGGTTATCTCTAATGGGCCAGGAGATCCTGCTTCCCTTTCTTATCTGGTAGATCTGGTGCAAAAGATAATGGAGAGGTTTCCTATTATGGGAATATGTATTGGCCACCAGATAATGGCACAAGCCGTGGGAGGGAAAACTTTCAGATTGAAATTTGGCCATCACGGAACTAATCATCCGGTTAAAGATTTACGCTCTGGCTGGGTGGCCATAACTACTCAAAATCACGGTTTTGTTGTTGACTCCGATACTTTACCTCCCGAGGTAGAAGTTACCCACATTAATCTCAACGATTTTACTCTGGAGGGAATGAGACATAAGCGTTTACCCTTTTTCTCGGTGCAGTTTCATCCTGAGGCTCATCCCGGCCCTCATGATACTGTTTATCTTTTTGATGAGTTTATAAAGATGGTGGAGGATAATCTTGGCTAAAAGGGAAGATATCCAGAAAATTTTGATTATTGGTTCCGGTCCTATAGTAATCGGGCAGGCTTGTGAGTTTGATTATTCAGGAGTTCAGGGGTGCAAAGCGCTAAAGAGTGAAGGTTACAAAGTGGTTTTGGTAAACAGTAACCCGGCCACCATTATGACTGATCCGGAGATGGCTGATCGTACCTATATCGAGCCTTTAGTTCCTGAAATTTTAGAAAAGATTATAGAGCGAGAGCAACCCGATGCTTTGCTTCCCACTTTGGGAGGACAAACTGCCTTAAATTTAACTGTACAGCTCGAAGAGCGAGGAGTGCTAAATAAGTGGGGAGTAGAAGTCTTGGGTGCCTCTATTCAAGCTATTAAAAAAGCAGAGGACCGCCGACTTTTTAAAGAATCCATGACTAAAGTGGGAATAGAAGTCCCTCGAAGCGGACAAGCTTATAGTTTAGAGGAAGCAATCCGAATAGCTAAAGAGATAGGTTTTCCTCTCGTTATAAGACCCAGCTTCACTCTGGGAGGGACAGGAGGAGCTATTGCCTACAATATTGAGGAGTTTGAAGATTTAGCTCAACAGGCATTGGATAGTAGCTTGATTCGAGAAATATTGATTGAAGAATCAGTAGCAGGCTGGAAAGAGTTTGAGCTGGAGGTTATGAGAGATGCTAAAGATAATGTGGTGGTCATTTGTTCTATTGAAAATTTCGACCCTATGGGAATACACACTGGTGATAGCATAACCGTGGCTCCTGCTCAAACCTTAACTGACCAGGAATATGAGTTGATGCGAGATTTAGCCATCAAAGCTATAAGAGAAATTGGAGTTGATACAGGAGGCTGTAATATTCAATTTGCCGTTAATCCTCAAAATGGTCGGATTGTAATTATTGAAATTAACCCCCGGGTTTCTCGTTCTTCGGCTCTTGCTTCCAAGGCTACGGGCTTTCCTATTGCTAAAATTGCCGCCAAATTAGCTATAGGTTATACTTTAGATGAAATTCCCAATGATATTACTCGCAAAACTCCAGCTTCTTTTGAACCAGCTCTGGACTATTGTGTGGTGAAAATCCCTCGTTTTACCTTCGAAAAATTTCCTGAAACTGAACCCTGGTTAGGAATTTCCATGAAGAGTGTGGGAGAGACTATGGCTATTGGGCGTAATTTTAAAGAAGCTCTTCAAAAAGGACTTCGTTCCCTGGAGATCGGTAAGTATGGTCTGGAGGATATCAAAAACTGGGAGGATTTTTCTCCGGGGAAGCGACAAGAAATATTACGGGAAAGGTTGGCTAAACCCAATGCTGAAAGAGTATTTTATATAAAAATGGCTATTAAAGAGGGTTTAAACATAGAAGAAATTTATAACTTAACTAAAATCGATCCCTGGTTTATTCATGAGATAGTAGAAATAGTAGAGATGGAAGAGGAGCTCAAGCATATAAAAGACTGGAAAAATTTGAACCCGGAATCAGGGAAAAGAGCCAAAGAATTTGGTTTTTCTGATCACCAGCTGGCTGAATTCTGGAATACCGAAGAAGAAGAAGTGAGAAGGTGGCGAGAAGAAAAGGGAATAGAGGCGGTTTACAAACAAGTAGATACCTGTGCCGGTGAATTCCCTGCCGAAACTCCTTATTACTATTCTACTTATGAGGAAGAATGTGAAGCTAACCCCTCAAAGAGAGAAAAGGCAATCATTTTAGGGGCAGGACCCAATCGGATAGGGCAGGGAATTGAATTTGATTATTGTTGTGTCCATGCGACCTGGGGCTTAAGGGACCTGGGTTATGAAACTATCATGGTGAATAGCAACCCGGAAACAGTGAGTACCGATTATGATACCTCAGACAAGTTGTTTTTTGAACCAGTGTACTTAGAAGATGTTCTTAACGTGGTAGAGAAAGAAAACCCTCACGGAGTGATACTCCAGCTGGGAGGACAAACTCCTCTCAATTTAGCTAAAGGTTTAGAGAGAGCAGGAGTAAAAATTTTAGGGACTTCTCCAGAAAGTATCGATATGGCTGAAGACCGAGATCGGTTTAAGGAATTAGTTGATAAAATTGGACTAAAACAGCCCCGCAGTGGAATAGCTACCTCTTTCGAAGAAGCTCATTTGGTCGCTGCTCAGATTGGCTACCCGGTTATGGTGCGTCCTTCCTATGTTCTGGGAGGGAGAGCGATGAGAATAATTTATAGCGAAGAGGAGCTAAAAGAGTTCATCTCGCAAGCAGTAGAAGTTTCTGCCGGACATCCCATTTTAATTGATAAGTTTTTAGAAGATGCAATAGAGCTAGATGTTGATGCCATCAGTGATGGGGAGGCCACCATTATTGCCGGTATAATGGAACATATTGAAGAAGCGGGTATCCACTCAGGAGATAGTGCTTGTGTTATACCTCCCTTTTCTCTGAGCGATGAAATCATTGAAAAAGTGAAGCAGATTACCTATACTTTAGCTCGAGAACTTAAAGTGGTAGGCCTTATGAACGTCCAATATGCAGCCAGAGACGACGAGGTTTTCGTCTTAGAAGTGAACCCCCGTGCTTCTCGCACCATTCCCTTTGTAAGTAAAGCTACCGGCGTTCCTTACGCTCGCCTGGCTTCTCAAGTGATGGCAGGAAGAAAGCTGCGAGAAATAGGCTTAACTGAAGAAGTAAAAATAGATTATTTTGCGGTTAAAGAAGCAGTTTTCCCTTTCCGGCGTTTTTCCGGGGTAGACCCGGTATTAGGTCCGGAGATGCGCTCCACGGGAGAAGTAATGGGAATTGATAGCGATTTTGGGATGGCCTTTGCCAAGTCTCAAATTGCTGCTCAATTTTATCTGCCCTCAGAAGGTACGGTATTCATTAGTGTTAAAAACCGGGATAAAAGAGGGATAATTTTTATAGCTAAAAAGCTTCGTGATTTAGGTTTTAAAATTGTAGCTACCCGTGGAACAGCTAAAGTTTTGAGTAATAATGGTATTCCAGTAGAAATAGTAGAAAAGGTAGGGGAAGGACGCCCTAACGTGGTGGATGTGATTAAGAACCGGCAAATAGATCTGATTATTAATACTCCTTCTGGAGGGCGTGCTCAATTAGAAAGTAGCATAATTCGTAAAGAGGCGATTATTCGCAGCATTCCTTTTGTTACCACCCTCTCAGGAGCAGAAGCCACGGTTTATGCTATAGAGCGTCTCAAGTCTGGCTCTATAACTGTTAAATCCATCCAGGAATATCACCAGGAGATTTTTGAAAGACAGGGTATTACTCTGGCTTTGAGGAGAGATTGATGCCGGAAACCAGTGTCAGTATTTTAGAAACTGTACTCATAAGAGCTTTAAACATTGCTATTATTGTGGGTGTTTCTTACTTTATTTTATCGATAAGTGAGAGGCTAATAAGGAAAATTCTGTCCTGGGGAGGAAAAAAATATACCGATCGGCGAGAATTAGCTCGTCGAGTTAACACCCTGGTACCTCTTTTGCGGAGTATATTAAAATACGTAGTTATTTTTTTCGCTGCTATTTTAATTCTTCGTCAGTTAGGAGTTGATGCTACAGCCATTATAGCCGGAGCGGGAATCGTAGGTATTGCAGTAGGTTTTGGTGCTCAAACTCTGGTCAAAGATGTCTTGACCGGATTTTTCTTGCTTCTGGAAGATAGTATTTCAGTAGGAGATACAGTGCAAATCGGTGATATTACCGGCACAGTAGAAGATATAGGGATGCGAGTGACCCGTATTCGTCCTTTTTCTGGAGCTCTTATTGTTGTTCCCAATGGAGAGATTTCCCGCATTGCCAATTACAATCGAGGCTTTAGCCGGGCTATTGTAGAGGTGGGGATAGCATATGAAGCAGATATAGACCAGGCTATAAGTGTTTTAGAAGAGGTAGCAGAAAAATATCATAGAGAACATCCCCGGAGGATTTTAGAGCCAGCTACTATTCATCGGATAGTGCGTTTAGATTCTTCCAGAGTGGTTTTGAGATTAGTGCTCAAAGTAGCTCCCAATGAACATTGGGATGTAGAAAGAGATATACTTTATCTTATAAAAAAAGCTTTTGATCAAGAAGGCATAAAGATTGTAATGCTTCAATAGAAATTAGACAGAAATTGTTAAGTTTTTAATTTATATCTTCTAACCCAGACTAATTCCTGAGTGACTATCCGGTAGGATAGAAGTGAGTCGCTCTTTACTCGATTTCTCTCTTATCAGTTATCTCGAATTTCCCCGGTGATGTGGTAATATATCGAGTGCAATCACAATGCTTAAAAACTGATCTGGTTTAGCAATAAAACATAGGATGGCGCAGAGAGATTAAGTAACAGAAATAACTTCAAAAATTTACTCGTGATACCATTTGGGCAGCGCTCCTTCTTGCATTGATACCCTTTGTGTATAGCAGGGGGGTATGCCTGAGTTGTATTAGTTTTCTAAAGGAGGTGGGTAAAATTTGGACTTAAACTTATTAGTAGGAGGAGAAGCGGGGCAGGGAGTGCAAACTGTTTCTGGAGCTCTATCCACTATTTTACAAAGGAGTGGATATTTTGTTTTTTCCATTGAGGATTATCAATCCCGGATAAGAGGAGGGCATAGCTTTACTCAAGTTCGCTTTTCTACTAATCCCCTCCGGGCGGCATTGAAAGAAGTGGATATTCTGGCCTGTCTTAATGAAGAAACCTACCAATTGCATCGGAGAAGAGTAAAAGAGGGAGGATGGGTTTTAGGTGCGGTAGGAAATGAAAGAGAAGCTCATTTTCAACATTTCCTGCCTCTAAACTTTGAAAAGATTGCTGAGGGTGTGGGAAATAAGATTTTTGCTAACATCGTTGCTGTGGGTGCTATATTGGGTATTCTGGGATTAGATTTAGAGAGCGCTGATAGTTACTTAGAAGAGATTTTTGCCCGTAAAGGAGAAGAAATAGTAGAGAAAAACAAACAAGCCCTGAGGCGGGGTAGAGACGAAGTAATTCCCTATGTTTCTTCTCCACTGATAGAGAAAACCAGGAGAGGGAATTCTTCTCTTTTGGTTCTGGATGGCAATCAAGCTTTGGGTTGGGGAGCTTTATTAAGTGGTTGTCAATTTTATAGCGCCTATCCTATGACTCCTTCTACGGGAATTTTGAACTTTATTTCTTCTCATGCCAAAGAGTATGGAGTGGTAGTAGAACAAGCAGAAGATGAAATTGCAGCCATTAATATGGCTATTGGAGCCTCCTATGCTGGAGCTCGGGCTATGACGGCAACCTCAGGAGGTGGCTTTTGTCTTATGGCCGAGGGTTTAGGCTTAGCGGCTATGACAGAAACACCCTTGGTGGTGGTGGATGCTCAAAGACCCGGTCCCAGCACTGGTTTACCCACCCGGACCTCGCAAGGAGATTTAGAGTTTGTAATCCACGCTTCCCATGATGAATTCCCTCGTTTTGTTTTTGCTCCTCGTGACCCCCAGGAAGCTATCAATCTCGTGATTCGAGCTTTTAATCTGGCAGAAAAGTATCAAGTGCCAGTCATTATCTTAAGCGATCAATATTTAGCTGATTCTAAATGGACTTATGAGAATTTGGAAGTGAAAGAAAGGCCGGATGCTCCCCAATTTAGTTCTTTTCCTCTTCCTTACCGGCGCTACCTCATATCTCCCTCGGGTGTCTCTCCCCGGGCTATCCCGGGGTTGGGTAAAGCGCTGGTAGTAGCAGATAGCGATGAACATGATGAGTTTGGACATCTCACCGAAGATTTAAATTTGAGAGTGGAAATGCACAAAAAGAGGATGAGGAAGAAAGAGACAATGAGAAAAGAAGTTCGATTACCCTATCATAGAGAAGGGAAAGATTTAACTTTAATTGGTTGGGGCTCTACCTGGGGAGTAATAGAGGAGGCAGGCGAAAGACTTAAAGCAGAGGGGATAGATAGCGGAATAATTCACTTCAGCGAAATTTATCCTCTTCCTCTACAAATAGAGGAACTTTTCAGTCATGTTTCTCTTCCTGTAGTGGTAGAAAATAATTATGGAGGGCAGCTGGCTAATCTTTTAGAAAGAGAACTTAAATTGCCCTTTCCTTTTAGAATTAATAGCTATAACGGAAGGCCTTTCCTGGTGGAAGAATTACTGCTTAAGGTCAAGGAGGTGGGGAAAAATGGGTAATCTCTTTGATAGTCAGGTAGAAATCGCCTGGTGTCCAGGCTGTGGAAATTTTGGAATTTTAAAAGCTTTAAAGGGAGCACTCACGGAGTTGGGGTTTTCCCCGGAAGAGGTAGTTCTGGTTTCTGGAATCGGTCAAGCAGCTAAACTGCCTCATTATATAGCGGCAAATGTGTTTAATGGATTGCATGGAAGAAGCATTCCTGTGGCTTTAGCGGTGAAAACCGTAAACCCCCGGCTTCTCGTGATAGCAGAATCAGGAGACGGATGTATGTATGGAGAAGGAGGAAATCACTTTCTCCATGCTCTGCGGCGAAACCCTGATATTACGGTAATTGTACATAATAACCAGGTTTATGGCCTGACCAAGGGACAGGCTTCTCCTACTTCAGAAGAAGGATTTGTTTCTAAAGCTCAGCCCTGGGGCAATTTATCTCTTCCTTTAAATCCTTTGAGTTTGGCTATTTCTCAAGATGCCAGCTTCGTAGCTCGAGGATTTTCAGGAGATGTAGATAAACTGAAAGAAATTATAAAAGAAGCTCTCACCTGGAGGGGCTTTTCTTTAATAGATGTTTTGCAACCTTGCGTAACTTTTAATCGGGTCAATACTTTTGCCTGGTATAAAGAGAGAGTTTATTACTTAGATGATAGCTATCAGCCGGAAGATAGAATTAAAGCTCTGGAAAAAAGCCTGGAGTGGGGAGATAAAATTCCTTTGGGAGTGATATATCAGCACCAGCGTCCCACTTTTCAGGATAAGATATACTCTCAAATCGAAGAAGAAGACCTCATTTACCGGGGAGTAAATTTTGATGACTTATTTTCCCGGGGGTTGAGATTATTTACCTGAGTTTTCTACGCTGAATAAGTGAGAAAACTAATTCCTTTTTCTCAGTCAGTTGAATATATAATTCCATAGCGGGAGCTTACTAAGTTTTACAAATTTCCTGATATCTCAGGTATATGTCCTATCTTTTTAGTTTCAAATAGAGGGGTTTTGAGTATATCAAAACCCCTCTATTTTGGTTATTTCAAACTCTCAGCACATTTTACTACCATAATTGGCAGGCAGGTTTTCTTTATTACTCCGATGGTGACGCTACCTAAAAATATACTGGCCAAACCAGTCCTTCCATGAGTTCCCATAACTATAAGGTTTACTCCATTTTCTTCAGCAAATTTGGCTATTTCTTCCGCTGGTTCTCCTACTGCTACTTCTAATACTGGCTCCTCAACTATAGAGTAGTTTCCGGCATTTTTTTCAAATTCTTCTCTCATATTGTTCTGAATCTTAAGCACAATGTTTTCCCAGGGGTTACCGGGCTGAGAGGTGAGGGCATTAACTTCAGCCAGAGTTAAAACGTGAAGAATGGTTATCTTTGCCCCGAATTTTTCGGCTAAAAAAGCAGCGTGTTCCAGAGCTAAATCGGAAAAGGGAGAAAAATCAGTGGGTACCAGAATATGAGAAATTTCCATATTTTTTTCCTCCTTTCGTAATTTTCTTTAAGCTTAACCTATTTTCTCTAAAAAGAGAAGATGATTTTTGGATTTTCTAATTTTTCAGACATAATCTATTTTTCCTGACTGAATGACATTTTCTCAAGAAGGTTTTATAGTTAGCTGTAGAAGGTGTCTTTTTTTACCGGCAGATTTTTTAGTTTATGTTTTTATCTCTTTTCTTATGCCGTAGACTGTTTAACATCATCTTAGAATAACCATACTCAGAAAAAGCTATTGACAATTTTTTAAAGGCGTGTTACGAATTAGGTAATCTGGCTTGACTAATAAATTAATCAAGAAGACACCACAAAGACAATAACAATATTACCTGGAATAGAAGAGAGGGGAGAACCACATTATTTGCAACTAAACCAGCGTCAATCTGACTCTCTTTAGTTTTTTTATAAAACATTGAAAACTCTGAAGGAGGTGTTGAAAAATAGCGTTTTTTCTGCTGTGATTTAAAATGGAAGAACTGAGAAAAACCCCCTTAAACCATATCCACAAAAAATTGGGTGCTAAGATGATTCCCTTTGCTGGCTGGGAGATGCCCCTTTTGTATGAAACAATTTCCAGCGAGCACCAGAAGGTTCGCACTCAAGCCGGAATATTTGATTTAACCCACATGGGAGAGTTGAAAATTTATGGGAAAGGTTGTGAGTTGGAGCTTGCTAAACTAACCACCAATGACCCTACCAAACTATCACCAGGCAAAATCCAGTATTCTCTTCTTTGCCTTCCCAGCGGGGGGATTATAGATGATATACTGGTCTACAGGTTAGAAGACGGGTTTCTTCTGGTAGTAAATGCAGCTAACACCGCCAAAGACTATGAGTGGATTAAATCTCATCTTCGAGAACCAGTGAAAGTAGAAAATCTGACCGATTCCCTGGCTTTAATAGCCATACAGGGGCCCGATTCAGAAAAAATTATGGTAAATATAGAACCCGCTGTTTCAGAATTAAAATACTATAACTTTTTAGAAACCAAAATCCAGAACTTCAGAGCCATCCTTTCCCGCACCGGATACACAGGAGAAGATGGTTTTGAAATATACATCCCCTGGGACGAAGCGCCAAAAACCTGGGAGTTGCTCGGTGAGGCGGCAAAGATAGCGGGGCTATCTTTAGCTCCAGTAGGGCTGGGAGCCAGGGATACCTTGAGATTGGAGATGAAATATCCTCTGTACGGTAATGATATTGATGAAACCACCACTCCTCTCGAAGCAAACCTGGAATGGGTGGTGAAATTCAATCATTCCTTCATCGGAAGAGATGCTCTTTTTGAGCAAAAAGCCTCAGGGGTCAAGAAACGCCTGGTTGGCTTTGTGGCTTTAGACCGGGGCATCCCCCGCCAGGGCTATCCCATTTTTTATCAGGAAAAAAAAGTAGGGGTGGTTACCAGCGGAACTCTCTCCCCCAGCTTGAAGAAAAACATTGGCATGGGTTATGTTCCACCTGCTCTGGAAAAACCGGGAACAGTGATTGAGCTGTTGATTCGAGAAAAAAAAGTTAGAGCTGAAATAACTGCGGGTCCTTTTGTTCCACCCCGAATAAAAAAATAATCGAAAGGAGGACCAACCGTGTATCCTGAAGATCTCCTTTACACCAAAAGTCACGAGTGGGTCAAAGTGGAAGACGATCGAGCCATAGTAGGTGTCACATCTTATGCTCAGGACCAGCTCGTCGAGGTGGTTTTTGTAGAGCTTCCCGAGGAAGGAAAGGAAGTTAAGGCCGGAGATGCTGTTGCCACTTTAGAATCTGTAAAAGCGGTAGCAGATGTGTATGCACCGGTATCGGGGAAAATAATAGAAGTTAATAAACAATTGGAAAACCAGCCGGAGTTAGTCAACCAAGACCCCTACGGAGAGGGGTGGATATTTGTCATTGAGATCGCCGGGGAAGAAGAACTCCACACCTTGATGAAAGTTTCTGATTATCAATCTTTAATTGAGAACGAACTAAAACCATAACCCTGGTAATCTACATTAAAATTTAAGGTGGTGAAAACAGATTTGAGATACATACCCACAACAGAGAAAGATCGGGAAGCCATGCTAAAAAGCTTGGGAATATCCTCTATTGAGGAGTTATTTAATGATATTCCTGAAGAAGTCCGTTTTCGAGGGGAGCTAAACTTACCACCCCCTCAATCAGAAATAGAAGTGCTAAACTCCCTGAGAGCTCTGGCTCAAAAAAATGCCGACCTGGATCGATATCCTTCTTTTTTAGGAGCTGGCGCATATGACCACCTAATTCCCAGTGCAGTACAGCACATCTTAGACCGCGCTGAGTTTTATACCTCCTATACCCCTTATCAGCCCGAAATCAGCCAGGGGACTTTGCAAGCTATGTATGAATATCAAAGCTTAATTTGCAACTTAACGGAGATGGATGTAGCCAATGCTTCTATGTACGATGGGGCGACAGCTTTAGCCGAAGCGGCTATTTTAGCTTGTGGGGCTACCGGACGAGGCAAAGCACTGATAGCGAGAACTATTCATCCTGAATATCGGCAGGTCACTCAACTTTACCTTGAAAGCCGGGGTCTTGAAGCGCAATATGTCCCCTATGATAGGGGCCAGGTTGACCTCCATAGCTTAAAAAACAACTTAGACGAAGACGTGGCTTGTGTATTAATTCAGCAACCCAATTTCTGGGGGCTTTTAGAGGAAGTAGAAGAAATAGCCTCTTTAGCCCATGAAAATGGAGCTTTGTTTATTGTCTGCGTTAATCCTATATCTCTGGGAATTCTGGAAGCACCGGGCAATTATGGCGCCGATATAGCAGTGGGGGAAGGGCAGAGTTTGGGAGGTCCGGTGGCTTTTGGAGGTCCGTTTTTGGGGTTCTTTGCCGCCCGCGATAAATTTATTCGACAGATGCCCGGACGTATCGCAGGAGCAACAAATGATGCACAAGGGAGGAGAGGTTTTGTTCTCACTCTTCAAACCAGAGAACAACACATCCGCAGGGAAAGAGCTACCTCCAATATATGTTCCAACCAGGCTCTCAATGCTCTTGCCGCTACAGTTTTTCTCAGCTTGATAGGAAAAGAAGGGCTACAGGAGGTGGCCAACTTGTGCCTGCAAAAAGCCCACTATGCTTATCGAAAAATTGTAAGCATTAAGGGATTCGCTCCTCTATTTCCCGGAGCATTTTTTAGCGAATTTCCAGTCAGCACTCCTCTTCCACCGGAGAAAATAAATAAAGCACTATGGGAGCGGGGAATAATAGGGGGGCTGGACTTAAAAGCATATTACCCAGAACTGGGTCCGGCCATGCTTTTTAGCGTAACTGAGGCCCGAACCAGGGAAGATATTGATGCCCTGACGCAAGTACTGGAGGAGATGGCCAATGAATAACCCAAATGAAGTACCTTTGATATTTGAAATGAGCTCTCCGGGGCGTCGAGGTTATGAATATCCTGATTGTGATGTCCCTTCAGAAAAGGTGACTGACCTCATTCCCTCCCGATTTTTGCGAAAAAAAGCCGCTGATCTTCCTGAGCTGAGCGAAAGCGAAGCAGTCAGGCATTTTACCCAACTATCACGACTCAACTATGGAGTGGATGTGGGGTTCTATCCCCTGGGGTCCTGTACCATGAAGTACAATCCCAAAATTAACGAAGATGTAGCTAAATTTGCTGGCTTTCAAAGGATTCACCCCTACCAGGGAGAAGAAACTGTGCAGGGAGCACTCAAGCTCATGTATGAATTAGAAAAATATCTGTGTGAAATAGCGGGTCTGTATCGGGCTACTATGCAGCCGGCAGCTGGAGCTCACGGAGAGCTCACAGGATTGATGATTATAAGAGCTTTCCACCGTGATAGAGGTGAAAACCACAAAAGACAGGAAATCATCGTTCCCGACTCTGCTCACGGGACTAATCCAGCAAGCGCGGCTATGTGTGGCTACCGAGTGGTAGAAGTAAAATCTAACCCCCGAGGAGGAGTAGATGTTTTGAATCTGCGAAAAATCACCGGACCCCAGACAGCAGGTTTAATGTTGACCAACCCCAATACACTGGGGCTTTTTGAAGAAGACATCGTAGAAATTGCCCACATTGTCCACCAGGCAGGGGGTCTATTATATTATGATGGTGCTAATATGAATGCCAATCTGGGGATATCCCGTCCTGGAGACATGGGCTTTGATATCGTCCACTATAACCTGCACAAAACCTTCGCTGCTCCCCACGGAGGTGGAGGACCGGGTTCTGGCCCTATTGCGGTTACCGAGGAGCTGGAAGATTTCTTGCCTGTTCCTCTTGTGAGTATGAAAGATAACAGTTATTATCTGGACTATGATCGGCCAAAAAGCATCGGAAAAGTAAAATCTTTTTATGGTAATTTTCTGGTTATGGTCAAAGCCTATGCTTACATAAGGTCTCTTGGGGCGCAAGGATTGCGTGAGGTGAGCGAGATAGCTGTCCTTAACGCTAATTACCTCATGCGCCAGCTGCAAAAAGACTACCATCTTCCCTTCGACCGCTCTTGCAAGCACGAGTTTGTGCTGTCAGCCAAAAAACAAAAAGCAAAGGGAGTGAGGGCTTTAGATATAGCCAAAAGATTGCTGGATTATGGCTTTCACCCTCCTACAATTTATTTCCCGCTTGTTGTCGAAGAAGCCCTGATGGTTGAGCCAACTGAGACAGAGAGCAAAGAAACTCTGGACAGGTTTGGAGAAGCGATGAGGGAAATTGCTTTAGAAGCTATGGAAAACCCGGAAATCCTGAAAGAAGCTCCCCACCATACTCCACTAAGGCGTCTGGACGAGGTAAAAGCAGTTAAGGAGCTGGATGTTAACTGGTACAAGCGGAATCCATCTTCTGCTATGTAGAATCCGCTATGGGCGTGGGTTTTAGGATAGTTTGTAATTAATAAAATATTTAAGCATTGTCAAATAAATAAAAAGGATGAACAGAATCGGAGGTGTTTTCTTTAGAGTCGCTATTTTAGGAGATTTATTAGGTTTAAAAACCTCCTTTTCGATGACATCTTTTCCCGAGTATTAGTTCATGGATAGTGCCATTATGTTGGACCTTTACTACACGATCGAAGGCCGTGGAGAGAGTGTTTTAGAGCGAGGAGCTGCTCTGGAGTTTTACCTTGATTCATAATCCAATACCCAACCAAAGAGAAAGAAAAAGTAGAATTGTGGTCTACTTTCCTGGTTTCTTCCTGGAAGAGAATTAAATCCAAGTTAATACTTTTTTTCCAGAAGTTGGAAAGCTGGCCGGAATGCCTCTTGGCTCTCGAGAAATTATCACAGAATAACTACAAATAAAAAATGTGGTTATTGACAAAACCAGGGAGTGGTGGTACTATGCTTTCCGAGCTTGCGCAAGCTTATTAATTTTCAATTCAATTTTGGGAGGTTTAAGTTTAAATGGCAACTGGCAAAGTTAAATGGTTTAGTGCCACCAAAGGTTATGGATTCATTGAATCTGACGAAGGTGGGGATGTTTTCGTTCACTACTCGGCTATCGAAGGTAGCGGCTTTAAAACTTTAGAGCAAGGCCAAGAAGTAGAGTTTGAGGTACAGCAAGGTGATAAAGGACCTCAAGCGGTAAAAGTAAAGAGGCTATTATAGTAGGGAAAGTAAAGAGGCTATTATAGTAGGGAAAAAGAGAAAAGCCTGGGGTTTTGCCCCAGGCTTTTTTGCTTTTAGGGATTGCTGGTTTTTACTTCAGTGTTATCAGTGCCTCCGGATTTTATATTTAGTAGAATTAGTTCTTTTCTGCTTTGACTATTGAACCATTTGTTAGAGGGAGAAAAGGTTGGTGAAAATAAGCTTCGGTTATGTAGCTTTCCATCATCCGGTGGGCATTAAAGTAAGAGGCGACTTTAGAGATAGAGTTTTTCATCAGCTTAATCCATTGTTCTCGGTGATGATAGTAAGTAGGAACAATAACATACTCTAACTTGCCGTAGAAGTCACTTATCTCTTTTTGGAAAATCTCCTGAGGATTTCCGTCTTCTTCGCTTTCTGGCCCAATAGACCATCCGGTTATTCCCTCAAGACATCCCTCTATCCACCATCCGTCGAGCACGCTAAAGTTGATCACACCGTTATGGGCTGCTTTCATACCGCTGGTGCCTGAAGCCTCCAGCGGCCTCATGGGGGTGTTTACCCAGATGTCTACTCCAGCTATTATTTTTTTAGCTACTTCTAAGTTGTAATTTTCTAAGAAAGCTATTTTAATCTCCGGGCTTAATTCTCGAGAATATTGAATTATTTGCTGAATGAGTTTTTTACCCTCGAAATCATGAGGATGAGCTTTGCCGGCGAATACAATTTGTAATTTTCCTGCACGGTTTATTTTTTTCAGTCTCTCTACATCGGTAAAGATGAAGTGAGGTCTTTTATAGGCAGTCATACGGCGAGCGAAACCTAAAGTAAGAGCTTCTTCATCCATTTCTATATTATTTTTTTCCTTGATTAATTGAAGAAGCCGGGCTTTTTCTTTTTGGTGAACAGTCCAGATTTCCTGGTTAGATATGATATCAGCTCGGGTCAGAAGTTCTGGTTCTTGAGCCCACCCGGGAATGTAGTGATCAAAAAGAGTCTGGAAGCCGGGGGAGGTCCAGGTATAACTGTGTACTCCGTTAGTAATAGAATGGATGTCGTAGCCCGGAAACATATTGAGAGAAACCTCTCTATGTTTTTTGGCTACTCCATTAATATATCCGCTGAGATTTAAGGCTAAAAGAGTCATATTTAGACAGTCTGCCCCTCCTAACTGTTTAAGAAGAGGAAGGGGGATAGGTTCACCTAACACGTCTTTTACCATATCATAAGGAAATTTATCATGTCCCGCCTCTACTGGAGTGTGGGTGGTGAAAACACATAAGTTCTTAACCGCTTCTACATCGCAATTTTTAAAACTTTGCAATAGCTCCACGGTTACAAGAGCAGCATGACCTTCGTTGATGTGGTATTTTCTCACTTCTAAATCTAAGGCTTTTAATATTCTACTTCCTCCTATACCTAAAACAATTTCCTGTTTCAGACGATAACGACTATCTCCTCCATAGAGATAATCGGTTATGGAACGGTCTTCAGGGGTATTTTGAGGAATATTGGTGTCTAAAAAAATTACTGGCACTATTGTTCCTCTGGCGCTTTTCCAGGGATAAACCCAGGCTCCCACTTTTACTTTCCTTTTTTCGATTTCTACTTCTACCTGAACAGGAAGGGGGGTCAGGATTTTCTCGATTTCCCATTCTACAGGTTGTTCGATTTGCCATCCCTCAGGGCTTATTTTTTGATTCAGATAGCCTTTGCGACTTATTAGAGTTACAGCTACAAAAGGAAGAGAGAGGTCGGCTGCAGAACGAACTGTATCTCCAGCCAGAACTCCCAGCCCCCCGCTGTAGGTAGGCATATCTGAAGAAAGAGCTATTTCCATAGATAAATAAGCTATAATTGGCTCATTTTTGAGTTTATCAAATATATGCATATTCATATGGCTATCTATTCCTCCCTTTTGAAACTTAGCGACCGGTGGAGCCCAGACCTTGTTTTCCTCTTTCGCTAGGAGATAATGAATTAGTTTCTATAATTTTAACTCGAGGAATTTCTCGCAGGGCTCCCTGGATAATCCTGTCTCCTCTTTTTATACTGTAATTTTCTTTACCTAAATTAAAAATTCTGACCATCCAGCTACCTCGGTATCCACAATCAATGGTACCCAGATGCACTATTATACCATGGTTAATCCCCATTCCGCTTCGAGGTCGCAGCACTACTTCATATCCTCGAGGGAATTCAGAAGCGATTTCTAAATCTATGATTTTGCTTTCTTGAGGAACGATTATGGTATCAATAGGGCTGAAGAGGTCAAAACAGGCATCATCAGGAAAAGAAAAACGAGGAAGAAAAGCATTCTCTGAGAGTTTTTTAAACCTTATGACTACTTCTTTCATCATTTTCCTCCCGCTAAATTAATACAGGTTATATTTTAGCAGACCTATCAAGTGGCCATTTTAAGAGTTAAAATATACAGTGGTGGTTACAGTGCGGGAGGAAACAAGATTTTCTCTTTCTCTTCTGGGAGTAGCTGCGGTAGCTTTAGCGGTGGAAACTCTCACTATGAGGATATTTAGTTTCATTTTTGAGTATCATTTTGTATCCTTAATTATTTCTTTAGCTCTTTTGGGCTATGGAGCAGCGGGAAGCCTTTACCCTTTTCTTCCCCGGTGGTTCAAAGAGCACATCCCCTATTTTCTTGCGCTCTCGCTTTTGCTCTTTGCCGCAGGGTTAGTCTTCTTGCCTTTAGATATTTATCAATTCTGGGTCAATCGTTATAACTGGTTTTATTTTGCTACTCTTCTCTTTTTGGCTTTTCTGCCTTTCTTCGCTCATGGCTCGTATCAGTTGTATGCTTTTGAACTTTATCCCTCACACTTTCCTCGCTTTTATGCTGCCAATCTGGTGGGCTCCTCCTTAGGGATAGGGATAAGCTATCTAATTCTTCTTTTTCTAGGAGAGCTAAAAGCTCTTCTTTTCCTTGCCCTTCTTTCTCTCGTGAGTGCAACCAGAGTGAAAAAAGTCCCTCTTTTTTTATTAATAATTATTGGAATTACTTTCTTTTTTTCTCCTCTTGAGATTTATCTTTCTCCTTATGCTCCTGCCCGGGCAATAAGGGAAGTAGAGGAAAACCAGCTCATTGAAGTTTACCATAGTCCAGCAGAATTGTTGGAAGTATTTTATACTCCTTATTCTCGATTAGCATTGGGCTTGAGTTCTAATTTCCCTGACCTTCCTCCCCCTTCCTGGACTTTGGTTTACGATAAACATCAATCCCAGCTTTTTCCTGTTTACCCCGATTTTTCCCTCTTAACTCACACTTTGTATTATTTGCCTGTAGATGTACTTTCTCCCCGGGAAATTCTCATTGTGGAAGGTAGAAAGGGTTTAGAGGGATATTTGGCCTCTTTTTTAGAATTGGAAAAATTGGATTGGGTAATTTCTTCTCCTCTTTTTGCTTCTTTTCTAAAGGATTATCCCCTTTTTTATTCAGAACCGCAGGTTATTTTTCCCCGTAAGTTTTTAGCTCAAGGAAGGAAGTACGATTTAATTTTCTTGGAAGTTCCCGTAGCTCAGGCAGCCGTTTTTCCCGGTAGCTTCTCTTTCCAGGAAGATTTTTTATTTACTAAAGAGGGGATACAAAGCGTTTTTTCTTCTCTATCTCGGGAAGGGGTAGCAGTGTTTTCTCTTTTTCTTCAGAATCCCCCTGCGGTGCTTCCTAAGCTGGTGAATCTTGTAAAAGAATCCTGGGAGGAAGGAGAAAGGGTGGAAAAACATCTGATGATAATAAAGAATTTAGATTGTGCTTTGTTGATGATTAAGAAATCGCCGTGGGAGGAAAAAGAGCTGAAAAAGATGAAAGAAAAAGTAAAAAAGGAATGCTTTGATTTTATATATTATCCGGGCATAAAGGAAGAAGAAGCCGAGGTAGTTTTTAATACTCAAAAAAGATATTATCGAGTAGTGGAAGGTATTCTCCAGGGAGAAGACATAGAATCTACTTTTGACCTTCGCCCTCCTCGGGATAACCGTCCTTATTTTTCTAATTTTTTTCGCTTGAGACAGTTACGAGAAGCCTGGGTAAATCTGGGAAAAAGATGGCTACCTTTTGGAGGAAGTGGCTTTTGGTTAGTAGTTTTAATTTTGGTTTTGGTGATAGCCCTGGCTTTCTTTCTAATTCTTTTCCCCCAGAAAGGTGAAAAGGGAAACATTCCCTCTGCGGTAAAAATTTTGAAAGGAGGAGGAATGTTGACCGGTGTGGGTTTTATGATGATGGAAATTTCCCTGTTTATAAAATTAGAGATGATAGTGGGTTTGCCTTTTTACACTTTTTCCCTTCTTCTTTTGGTTCTTTTGGTTTTTTCTGGATTAGGAAGCTGGCGCATGAGACGGGGATTGGATTTTCGAGAAGTCAAAAAGTTAGCCTGGTTACATCCTTTAGTTCTTTTTGCTTATTCTGGATTCTTGCTTCTTTTAGAGGAGAAGCTACTTCATTTACCCATCTGGGGGAGCTTGCTGGTTACTTTTTTACCTTTAGCTGGTGTAGCCTATCTTTGCGGGTTACCTTTTCCCTTGCTCTCTAATCTATGTTCTACTTTTCATCCCCGCTTTTTTGGACAGGTTTTTGCCTGGAATGGGTTTTTATCGGTAATCTCTTCCCTGGTTGTTCATTTATTTTCTGTGTTCTGGGGATTGGAAATTCCTCTATTTCTGGTAGTATTTATCTATCTAACTTTTTGGTTACTAATGATATTTTATTACCGAATATTTGCTCTAAATTGTGATATGATATCATAGTGGAAATTATAAAAGGAATAAACTTTCTGAGAGAATACTATGCGAATAATTGCCATTGCTAACCAAAAAGGAGGAGTGGCGAAGACCACCACCTGTATAAATTTGGGGGCTTCTTTGGCTTATCATGCGCGGAAAGTTCTCATTATTGATATGGATCCTCAAGCTCATTCTACTCTGGGTTTAGGTTTTGAGCCTGATGAATTTGACAGAACCATTCTCAATGTACTGGAGCCCCCTCGCAGCCCTTACCGCCTTGAGCTTAAAGAAGTTATTATTCCTACTCGCACTCCCAACCTCTATCTCGCTCCAGCCAATATTGACTTAGCTGGAGCAGAATATCGCTTGATTGATAAACTGGGCAGGGAAGACTTTTTAAATAGCGGTATTCAAAGAGCTAATCTCTCTTTTGATTACATCCTCATTGACTGTCCCCCTTCCTTAGGAATTTTAACTGTTAATGCTCTTAAGGCCTGTCGGGAGGTGATTATCACTATTCAGCCTCATTATTTTGCTATGAGGGGAATTGAAGAGTTTATGGAAACTATAGGCTTGATGAAAGAAAACTTGAAGCATGACCTGGAAGTTTATGTTCTTATTACTATTGCCGATGTTCGTACCAATCTTTATCGAGAGGTGGTAGAAGAGATAAAAAAATATTTTGGAGATCATCTTTTTGAAACTGTTATCCATCGTAATATTTCCCTGGCTGAGGCTACCAGCCACGGGGTGCCGGTTATGGAATATGAACCTTCTTCTTCTGGAGCTCAGTGTTACTTAAACTTAGCCAAGGAGGTGATCAAGCTTGAAGAAGAAAAGCCTGGAAAGAGGCTTCTCCGAAAAAATTGATTTTAAGAGAGAATTAATCCGGGATACCACAAAAGGTATCATACGGGAAGAAGACTCTATCCCTGAAAAGGAAGAGCAAAAAGCTTCTGGTGAGGCAGTTAAAAAGAATCTGGAGAAAACTAAGGCAAAGATAGAGAAAAAAGCAGAAGACAGACTAGCAGTGATAAAAGTAGTGGGAATTGGAGGAGGGGGCAATAACGCGGTTAATCATATGGCTGACCTGGGTTTAGATGGAGTAGACTTGATAGCAGTGAATACCGATGTTCAGTCTTTAAGAAAATCTCTGGCCCAAGAGAAGCTACAAATTGGTTTAAGCCTCACCCGGGGTCTGGGAACGGGGGGGGATCCCCGCCTGGGAGAGGAAGCAGCCCGACAAGATAAGGAAAGATTAAGCCAGCTGGTGGAAAATGCTGATTTGGTGTTTGTCGCTGCTTGCATGGGAGGAGGCACGGGTACAGGAGCAGCTCCGGTTCTCGCTAATATATCTAAGGAATCAGGAGCTCTGACCATTGGAGTGGTGACTAAACCATTTGATTTTGAGGGTCTAAAGAGAAAAAGACAAGCAGAAGAAGGTATCAGTCGATTGCAACGAGAAGTTGACGCTTTGATTATAATTCCCAATGAGCGACTTTTCCAGATTACCAAAAAAGATACTCCCCTACAAGAAGCTTTCAGAATAGCAGACCATATTCTTTATCAGGCAGTGCGAGGTATCACTGACCTTATTACCTCTCCTCAGGAGATTAATTTAGATTTAGCTGACCTGAGAACTGTTCTGAGCGAAGCAGGGATGGTTTTAATAGGAATAGGTCATGGAAGAGGAAGAGAAAAAGCCAAGCAAGCAGCAGAAGAAGCTATTCAAAGTCCTCTTTTGGAAATCTCAATCAAAGGTGCCAAGTCTATCATCCTTAATATTACCGGTGGTCAGGATATGACTCTCAGTGAGGTTACTGAAATTGTTAATACTGTGACCAACGCAGCTGGAACAGAAACTGATATTTTGTGGGGTTACCGGGTGGATGAGAGTCTGTCTAATGAAGTAATGGTGACGGTTATTGCTACCCGTTTTGAGCTTCCGGAGGAGAAATTAGATGAGATAGAAGAAACAATAGATGAGATAGATAGTAGAATCATTATAGAGGACGAGTTAGACGTTCCTGCTTTTTTACGGGAGGCACAGAGGAAGAAACTATCTGAGGAAAAGAGATCCGGAGATAGAATATCCCATTTTTTTCACTCAGATGGTAGAAACGACTCGGAATAAA
>ERZ795062.460-NODE-460-length-34075-cov-10.643680_pt1 | contig 34075 bp, 38 predicted proteins | sample MGYA00375146_ERZ795062 | MGnify/ENA primary metagenome ERZ795062 (study PRJEB30191, sample SAMN05720281) | activated sludge metagenome | isolation source: Anaerobic digester | place: USA | collected 2015-07-16 ...
ATTAGAAAGGAGTAAAAAACATGAGTAGACTTAGTATTATTACCAAAGATAAAGCACAAGCCACTGTTGAAGTCCTATACAAAGACCTAGAACGTAGAATTATTGCAAGCCCTCCAGGATTATGCCCAATAGATTTAGCCTCTTCTTTTTTAAAGATGTGTCATGCACAAACTTGTGGTAAGTGTGTTCCCTGTAGAATAGGCTTAGGTCAATTGGAAACTTTGCTAGAAAATGTATTGGATGGGGAAGCAGATATGGAAATTATCGACTTAATTGAAAAGACTGCAAAAGCTATATATTACTCAGCAGATTGTGCTATAGGGTATGAAGCAGCTAATATGGTTTTGAAGGGAGTTGAAGGTTTCAGAGATGATTTTGAAGAGCATATATTACGTGGTAGATGTACTTTTGAACTATATCAGCCAGTTCCATGTGTATCCTTATGTCCTGCTGGAGTAGATGTACCAGGTTATATTGCATTGATATCTGAAGGAAGATACAAAGATGCTATTAGATTAATAAGGAAGGACAACCCTATGCCTGCTACTTGTTCATTAGTCTGTGAACATCCTTGTGAAACTAGATGTAGAAGAAATATGATAGATGACTCTATCAATATTAGAGGCTTAAAGCGATTTGCAGTAGAGAATGCAGGCAAGGTACCTGTTGAGGAAAGGGCACCTTCTACTGGTAAAAAAGTAGCTATAGTTGGAGGGGGCCCTAGCGGATTAAGTGCAGCTTATTATCTATCCATTATGGGACATGATGTAGAAATATTTGAGCAAAATCAGAAACTAGGTGGAATGTTAAGATATGGAATACCAAGCTATAGACTTCCAAGAGAAGTATTAGATGAGGAGATTAATACTATTCTTTCTACAGGAATAAAAGTACACAAAGGTGTAAAAATTGGTAAGGATTTGACAGTATCAGAACTAAAAGAGAAATTTGATGCCATTTATATAGCTATTGGAGCTCAGACAGATAAAAAACTAGGTATTGAAGGTCAGGAAGCAGAAGGTGTTGTTTCCGCAGTTGAAGTTTTACGTCAAATAGGAGATGAAAAATATCCTGATTTTACAGGTAAATCCGTTGTAGTTGTTGGTGGGGGAAATGTGGCAATAGATGTAGCCCGATTAGCAGTACGTTTAGGTGCTGAAAATGTTAAGATAGTTTATCGTAGGCGAAAGGTGGATATGCCTGCTATGGAAGTGGAAGTTGAAGGAGCAATAGCAGAAGGCTGTGAAATATATGATTTATACGCACCAAGTAAAATAGAAACAGATGAAAAGGGTCATGTTAAAGCTATTTTAGTAAAACCTCAAATTGTAGGGCCTATAAGGGATGGTAGACCAGTACCAGTTGAATCAACAGATGGTATCCGGAGGATAGAATGCGATTCAGTTATCATAGCTATAGGGCAAGGCATTGAATCCAAATCCTTTGAAACAGAAGGGATACCAGTAACTGAAGGGGCAATAGATGCACCTGATTGGCTAGGTATAGAGGATATTCCTGGAATATATGCTGGTGGAGATTGTGTATCAGGACCAGCAACAGTAATTAGAGCTATAGCAGCTGGAAAGGTGGCAGCCGCTAATATAGATAATTATTTAGGATACCATCATATAATAGAAACAGATGTTAAGATACCAGAAGCTAGATTGGCAGATAGAATACCTTGTGGAAGGGTTAATATGAGGGAAAGAGATGCATCGGAGAGAATTAAGGACTTTGATTTAGTAGAATGTGGTATGACTTGTGAAGAAGCTAATCAAGAGTCTAGAAGATGCTTAAGATGTGATCACTTTGGATTTGGAGTATTTAAAGGGGGTAGGATTGAAAGATGGTAAATATAGTAATTGATAATAAAAAGATAAAAGTTCCAGAAGGAACAACTATATTAGATGCAGCTAAATTAAATGACATACCTATTCCCAATCTTTGCTATCTTAAGGAATTAAATGAAATTGGAGCATGTAGAGTTTGTGTAGTAGAAATAGAAGGAATTAATAGATTGGTTACAGCTTGTAATAATGTAGTAGAAGAAGGTATGGTCATCTATACCAATAGTCCAAAGGTAAGGGGAACCAGACGTATAAATGTGGAATTGATTCTTTCACAACACGATGCTCGATGTGCTGCCTGTGTTAGAAGTGGAAATTGTAGTTTACAAACTATAGCCAATGATTTAGGAATTTTAGACATTCCTTATGAAGAGGATCTACCTCATGCAAGATGGACTAAAGGTTTTCCATTAGTACGTGAATATGAAAAATGTATAAAATGTATGCGCTGTATTCAAGTATGTGATAAAATTCAAGACTTAAATATATGGGATTTATCCAATACAGGTTCTAGAACCAATGTAGATGTTTCTTTAAATAGAAGAATAGAAGAATCTGACTGTTCCCTTTGTGGTCAATGTATTACCCATTGTCCTGTTGGTGCTCTTCATGAAAGAGATGATACTCAAAAAGTATTTGAAGCATTAGCGGATGAGGATAAGATTACAGTAGTGCAAATTGCACCAGCGGTAAGAGCAGCTTGGGGAGAAGAGCTAGGTTTGAGTAGAGAGTTTGCAACAGTAAATAGATTGGTAGCAGCATTAAGAAGAATGGGATTTGACTATATATTTGACACTAACTTTACTGCTGATTTAACCATAATGGAAGAGGGAAGTGAATTTTTAGAGAAGTTGAAGAATAAAGAAAATGAGAAATTCCCTATGTTTACTTCCTGTTGCCCAGGATGGATACGTTTTATGAAAACTCAATATCCTGATATGGTAGAGCAACTATCCACTGCTAAATCACCACAACAAATGTTTGGAGCCATAGCTAAATCCTATTATGCAGAATTATTAAATGTAGATCCTAGTAGGATTTTCTGTGTATCTATTATGCCTTGTACAGCTAAAAAATATGAATGTGATGTATCTGTTTTAAATGATGCAGGTGCTGGGCAGGATGTAGATGTGGTGTTAACTACTAGAGAAGTAGTAAGAATGATAAGGGCTGAGCATATCGTACCAGAAACATTAGAAGAAGAAGAATTTGACACACCATTGGGCATTAGCTCTGGTGCTGCAGTTATATTTGGTGCAACTGGAGGAGTAATGGAAGCAGCTTTAAGATCAGCTTATTATTTGGTAACCAATGAAAATCCAGATCCAGACGCATTTAAGGAAGTAAGAGGTAAAGAAGGTTGGAAAGAAGCAACTTTTGATTTAGCAGGAAATAATATTCGAGTAGCTGTTGCCAGTGGCTTAGGCAATACTAGAAGATTGATAGAAGCCATTAGAAATGGTGAAGTAGAATATGATTTTGTTGAAATAATGGCTTGCCCCGGTGGCTGTGCAGGTGGAGGAGGTCAACCTATTAAGGATGGAGTTGAATTAGCTGAGGAAAGGGCTGAAGTATTGTATGGATTAGATAAGATAAGCAATATTCGATTCTCACATGAAAATCCAGCAATAATAAAATGTTATGAAGATTATTTAGGTAAGCCTTTATCACCTCGTTCCCATAAGCTTCTTCATACAGACCAACACAAATGGGAATTAAACACACTTTCTAAAAAAATATAATTTTGTAGGTCTCTAAGGATACAATATTCTTTAGAGGCCTTATTTAGTGATATAATATTGGTGGGAGGGATGGATAATATGAATAAAAAATATTTAATTATAGTATGCCTAATTATAATTTTATTTACCACTAGCTGTGGAACAAATAAAGCTGTGGAACCGATAACAGTTAATTTTTCTTTTGTAGATGGTATCCCTGCTCTTACGGTAGCTAAAATATTGAAGGAAAAACCTACCATAGATGAAAATATAACTATAAATTATGAAATACAAAAATCTCCAGATCTATTAGTTAGCAAGGTACTAAAGGAAGAAGCAGATATAGCAATAGTTCCTTCTAATTTAGCAGCTCAAGCGTTTAATAAGGGGCTTCCTTACAAGCTAGTAGGAACAGCTACTTGGGGAACTATTTATTTAGTTGGTACAGAAGATATAAATAGTTTTGATGAATTGAAGGGAAAGGAAATATATGCTTTTGGGAAAGGACTTACACCAGATTTAGTACTTAGATTTGTACTTTCAGAAAATGGTATTGACCCAGATAAAGATATAAATATAAGTTATTTAAATGCTGCTTCAGAAGTAGCTCCTGCTTTATTGGGAGGTAAAGCTAAATTAGCCCTTCTTCCAGAACCATTGGTAACCAATATAATGATGAAAAAAGAAGATGTTAAAGTAGTACTTGATTTAAATGAAGAATGGAAAAATATTACAGGAACTAGTGGAGGATACCCTCAAGCTAGTTTAGTAATAAAAACAGATTTAATAGAAAACAATAGAGAGTTTGTTGATGAATTTATTAAACTATATGAGGAAAGCATAAAGTGGGCTAAAGAAAATCCAGAAAAACTAGGGGATTATTCAGAAGAATTGGAATTAGGAGTCAATAAAGCTTCCATAGTGGAAGGGATAGAAAGGATTAACATAGGTCCTTTTTCCATTGGAGAAAGCAAAGAAGAATATAAAATTTATTTTGAGACAATAATGGATTTTGCACCAGATTTCATAGGAGGAAAAATCCCTGATGAGGAAATATACTTTGAAAGATAAAAGATTATCTATCATATCTAGGATAGTACTAATACTAATTTGGATAGTACTATCCCATTTAATAGATAACGAAGTAATATTTCCAACTATTAACAGTACCATAAATAGTTTAATTGATATAGTAAAGGATCCTAAATTTATTATCATAATAAGCTATTCTTTGATGAAAGGCTTAATTGGCTTTTTTATATCATTAATTATAGCTGTGATTATGGGAATTTTATCTAGTATATTTAAAATAGTTTATCATATTATGGCTCCTATCATAAATTTTTTAAGTTCGGTACCTACTATGGCTATAATTATATTAGCACTTATATGGTTAAACAATGAAATTGTACCTATGTTTGTGGGATTTATAATGGTATTTCCTATATTGTATGAAACAGTTCTTAAAGGCATATTAAACATAGACAATAAAATAATAGAAATGGCACAAGTATATGATGTAGATAGACTTATTATCGTAAAGGATATATATTTACCTAGCATATTTATTAATTTAAGCCATGTATTTGAATCTGCTCTAGGTCTTAATTTAAAGATGGTAATTGCAGGAGAAGTTTTAGCTCAGCCTAAATATGGTATAGGGAGCAGTCTTCAATTACAAAAAATGTATTTAAACACATCAGGAGTTTTTGCTTGGATTATAATAATACTTTTAATTGTTAAAATGATACAATGTTTATTAAGTAAAATGAAACATATACTTGGTGCAAATAAATGGAAGGGATAATATGGAATATAAAGCAATAGATATAGTAAAATACTATGGAGATTTAAAGGTTTTAGATGGCATTACTATGGATTTTCAACCAAATAAAACTACTTGTATTTTAGGACCTTCTGGATGTGGAAAAACCACTTTTTTAAATATAATAGCAGGATTAACAGATATGGATTCAGGAGAAATAATTGGATTTGAAAATCAATATATATCTTATGTTTTTCAAGAGGATAGATTAATTCCATGGAAAAATGTAAAGGAAAATATTGGTTTTGTTTTAAAAGGCAAAATGGTTGAAAGTAAAATAGAAGCTACTATAGATAGATATTTAAAATTAGTTAATTTAGAGGAGTATAAATATTATTATCCAAAAGAACTAAGTGGGGGTATGAGACAAAGAATAAGTATATTAAGGGCTTTTGCTTATCCTTCCAATGTACTTATAATGGATGAACCCTTTAAATCCTTAGATATAAATAATAAACAAATTGTAATGGATTTTTTTAAAGAATTAATGGCAAAAAAAAATAGAACCTGTATAATGGTTACCCATGATATGGAAGAGGCTTTTACATTGGGAGATAGGATAGTAATTCTTACGGATAAACCTGCTAGGGTGAAAGAAATAATTGAAGTTTAGGGACAGTTCGAAGGATTTCTTTACATAGATTAGAACCTTGCATATAATTTCTATGGAACCAGATGAAATATTACCAAATGGAGAAATAAGTCCACAAATGCTTTACATTACCAATGCAGATAGTAATGTTCAAATAAGTTCAAGTAGCAGGGCAACAGTTGAGGCCTATGTTATAGGGTATAGCAATACTGTAACAAAGACAAAAGTTGAGGCAGATTTACAGCAATTGAAAAATGGTAGATGGACATCTATTAAGACTTGGTCAGTATCAAAAAACAGTTATAAAGCAACTCTTGTAGAATCTATACAGGTATCAAAGGGATATTCATATCGAGTAGTTGCAACAGTTACCGCTTATATTAGTTATTGATGTCAGGGAATGAGGGGGTTTAAGGATTAACAAGATACAATATTAAATTTTAAGGAGGTTCAGCATTTAATTCAAGTAGCAATTCAGGAATAATGGGAGACAGTTATTGGTATTATAGAAATTCTAGCAACAGAAGTACGTCTTGGACAGCTGCAAAAATCTTATTAAGAAGTGAAAATACTTTAGGACCTAAAGCTAGAACAGTATCTAAATATGGAGATTTAGATGTTGGAAGTATAGTATTTTTAACTAGAAGTGGAACCCCCTATCATTCTGTTATAGTTGCAGAACCAGGTGGCGATCCTATGGTATCAGCCCATACTTCTGACTATTATGGAAGATATAGTAATAGGTATATAGTGGTATCAGTCATATCAAAGCACATGTAAGAGGATATTATGAATAGTATATTGTTAGGGATAATAATAAAATAAGACGGGAATCAATACCCCGTCTTATATCTTACCCCAAAACTTCCTTATTCTTCTCCTCTATAAACTGATTTGTATACAAATTATAATAATAACCCTTTTCTTTAATTAATTCCCTATGATTACCCTCTTCAATAATTTTTCCATCTTTAATTACTAAAATCCTATCGGCATTTTTTATAGTAGATAATCTATGGGCTATTACAAAACTGGTTTTACCTTCTAGTACATTTTCTATGGTTTTTTGAATTATCATTTCTGTTTCTGTATCTATGGAGGATGTGGCTTCATCTAGTACAAATATTTTAGGGTTTTTGACGATAGCCCTAGCAAAGGAGATCAGCTGTTTTTGGCCAGTGGATAATAAATTTCCTCCTTCGCCTACATTGGTATCATAGCCTTTTTCCATTTTCATAATAAAATTATGACTATTAACTAATTTACTAGCTTTTATAATTTCTAAATCTGTGGCATCTAAATGACCATACTTTATATTGTCTTTTATGGTGCCACTAAATAAATGGGGAGCTTGTAGCACATAACCTAGATTATCGTGAATCCAAATTTGAGGCATGGTTTTATAATCTATGCCATCTATTAATATTTCACCAGAGGTAGGTTCATAAAATCTACAAAGTAAATTTACTATGGTGGATTTTCCTGAGCCAGTTTCTCCAACTAGAGCTATGGTTTCACCAGGTTTTACCTTAAGATTAAAATTCTCCAAAACCTTTTCTCCATTTTTATAGGCGAAATCTACATTTCTAAATTCAATTTCTCCCTTAATTTCTGGCCAATTTTCTTTTTTGGGGGTAAAGAAGTCCCCATATTCATTTACTACATCTTCACTATCTATAATATCTGGTACTTCATTTATAAGAGAAAATACTCTTTCAGCTGAGGCCTGTGCCCCTTGAATTTCTGCAAATACCACTGCTAATTGTCTTACAGGTTCAAAAAACTGAGCAGTATAAGCTATAAAGGCTGCCATAGTACCATAGCTTATGGTGCCTTGTATTACATCTTTTCCACCAGAATTTAAAACTAAGGCAGTGCCAATGCTACCTAATACTAAAATTATAGGGAAATATAGAGAAGAAACAATAGTGGCCCTTATGGACTTTTGTTTCATTTCTTCAGTGATTTCCTTAAATTCCTCTAAATTTATTTCTTCTCGAACTAAAGTTTTAGTAGTCATGGCACCAGATATATCTTCATTATAAGCAGCAGTTATTTTAGAATTAACATTTCTAACTTCCCTTTGAGCCTTTAATATTTTATTTTGAAAATATGCTGAGGCTATGGCCAAAGGGGGTACTACTGTTAATGCTATTAAGGCTAATTTAGCATTAAGCCTAAACATGGCAATTACAACTGCCAACATCATGGCAAGCCCCCAGGCAAAGTCCACTATGCCCCAGGATAGGGTTTCAGATATACCATTTATATCAGAGGTCATTCTAGCCATTAACCAACCTACAGCTTTTTCATCATAATAGGATAAGGGGAGGATTTGTAATTTTTCAAATCCTTTTTTTCTAATATCATAAGATACATTAGTTTCCACTTTTCCACCCATAGCTAAAAATAAATATACATTTATACCCTGGAATGCTATAACTATAAAAAATAATTTTATAAATTTATTTAATCCTATTAGATTTTTTTCTACTATAAAATTGTCAATGGCATATTTAGTAAATAGGGGAAATACAGAGTCCAAAGCACCTACAAATACCATAATTATAGCTAGTAGAATAAAATCTCTTTTGTGATTCTTAACTAATTCTAAGAAATTTCTCCATATAGTAATATCAATTTTCTCATTTTCCAATACTACCACCTCACTAGGCATGTAATTTTATATCTTCTTCTAAATCCTTCATAGAATTTTGAATTTCATATAATCTTTGATACAATCCTTTTTCATTTATTAATTTTTCATGATTACCTCTTTGTATTATTCTTCCATTGTCTAAAACTATAATTTCATCGGCCTCAGATACTGTAGATATTCTATGGGATATTATTATAGTCGTAGATTTATTTTTTCTATTATTTAGGGCTTTCCTAATGGATATATCAGTTTCTGTATCTACAGCAGATAGAGAATCATCAAAGACCACAATAGGGCAATCATTTATAATGGTTCTAGCAATGGCAACCCTTTGCTTTTGTCCACCAGATAGGGAAACTCCTCTTTCTCCCACATAGGTATCATATCCTTTATCAAAGGATTTAATATCCTGATGGATACTGGCAATTTTAGCAGATTCATAAACCTTTTTATCTTGAATACTAGGATTAGCTAATTTTATATTATCTCTAATGGTTTTGGCATATAGGAAAGGTTCTTGTAATACAATTCCTATATTTTTTCTAACCCAAGCCTTATCAATATCTTTTAATTCTTTTCCATCTATTAATATGGAACCCCTATTATAATCATAAAGTCTTGCTAATAAATAGACTAAAGAAGATTTGCCAGAACCTGTTGGACCAATTATAGCCACTGTACTACCAGCCTTTACTGAAAAGGAAATATTGTCAATTACTGGAGTATTCTTTTCATATTCAAAATAAACATTTTCAAATTCAATATTACCTTTAATTTCTGGCTTTTCATTGTTTCCATTTAAAATTTCTATATTCTCATTAAAAATTTCCTCAATTCTTCCTATGGATACTATGGCTTTTCCCATATCTGTTAAAGTTCTTCCCATTTGTCTAATAGGCCACAATAACATATTTACATATGTAGAAAAGGCCATTACAGTACCTAGAGATATTTCTCCAGCTACAGCCCAAATACTTCCAAATACTATAGTTAATCCAATTTGTATAAAACAAATAAAATCAGAAGCTCCCCAATATAGAGCTAAATCTTGAATTAATTTATAGGTTTTATCCCTATAGTCTTTATTTTTTTCATCAAACTTTTCTATTTCATATTTTTGATTAGCACAGGCCTTTACTACTCTTACACCTGTAAGATTTTCTTGTAGCACTGTAGTTAATTCTGCCTCTGCTTCATCAGAAGCCTCAAAGGCCTTTTTTACTTTAGAAAAAAATATAAATGCAAATATGAAAATTATAGGCATAGTAGCCATGGAAACTAAAGTCATTTTTACATTAAGTTTAAACATAGTATAAGATACAAATCCCAACATAAATAGTGAACCAGCCACTTCTACCAATTGTATAGACAAAAATCTTTTTATAGTATTTACATCTGAAGTACACCTTTGAATTAAATCTCCCGTCTCTGCTTTTACATGGTATTCATAAGGGAGTCTTTGAATTTGATCATATAGGGAATCCCTAATGTTTTTTGCAGTATTTTCAGCTGTTTTACTTGCTAAGGTATTTCTAAAATAAAGCAATATACCTCTTAAAATTGCAATAAATACTAATAGTACACCAATAATCCAAAGATTTTTTCTTAGATAAGCTCTACCTCCTATATATTGAATTAATCTTTCTAAAAAGTTAGAACCTATAGGTTCACTGCCAATAATAGAGTCTATAGTAGTTCTAATGATAAGAGGTGATACTATAGTGACCATCTGAGAAAGGATGATACATATCATAGCTAATACATAAATTCCTTTGTATCCGGTCATAAACTTAAACAGTTTTTTAATTTCTTTCATTTTATTTCCTCCTCATTTTGAATATAAAAAAACCATAAGATGTGACAAAAAGTCTACAATCCTACGGTTTTTATACCATGATAACATTATAGGCATAGCTATCCTTTGGCATATAAATAAAGCAATTATTAGAATAAAAAAACCATAGGCAAGCACGCCTATGGTTATTGGACACAATTATATTATAAGGTATTCATAGGTCGTGCCATTATTTTTATATAGTTTTCTTTAGCTTGTAATAGATTTGTTATTATGATCATCTTCACGACCTCCTTTACTAAACTATCAATATGATTATATTATATATGGTATTTATAAAAATACAACAATATTCATACTTTTGTAACACAATTGTAATAATTATCTAACTTAAATTTCTTCCCAATACTACTCCATTTACACTAGCTTGCATAAGTCCCCTTGTAATTCCTGCCCCATCTCCTCCAACATACAAACCTTTTATATTAGTTTCAAAATTATTGTTGGTGATTACCTTGTTAGAATAAAATTTAACTTCCACACCATATAAAAGGGTTTCATCACTAGCAAGTCCAGGAGCTACGTTATCTAAGGCTATTAACATCTCATCTACATCTTTCATAATTCTATAGGGAAGTACCAAACTTAAATCTCCTGGCACAGCATCTTTTAAAGTGGGTATTATATTGTTTCGATATAGTCTTTCATCATTAGTTCTTCTACCTCTTTTAAAATCCCCATATCTTTGAATTAACACTTTGTTTCCAGAGAGCATATTTCCAAGTTTTGCAATATGCATACCATATTCTATAGGAGAATTAAAAGGTTTTGTAAAATGTTTGGTAACCAATAGTGCAAAATTGGTATTTTCAGATTTTAAACTTTCAGATTTGTAACTATGACCATTAACAACTGCTAAGTTACCATCATAGTATTCGGTAGATACTTCACCTGATGGATTAGTGCAGAAGGTTCGTACTTTATCATCAAAGGTGGGAGTGTAATATATTAATTTACTTTCATACATGGCATTATTCAATTCTTCCATTATTTCATTTCTAGTTTCTACCCTAACGCCTATGTCCACATCTCCTGTTTCTGTATTTATACCATGTTTAATACACAAATCTTTTAACCAATCAGAGCCATCTCTTCCAACTGCTATTACCACTTGGTCTGAATAGTATTCTTTATCAGCTATAACACCTTTTATATTTCTATTTTCATCTAATATTATGTCCTTTACTGGATTTTTAAAGCTTAAATTTACTTCAATTTCCTTTAGATATTTTTCTATACGCGTATATATAGCATAACCTTCTTCTGTACCCATATGCCTAATAGGACATTCTACCAATTTTAGATTACTTCTAATTGCTTTTTTTCTTATTTCCTCAATTTCTTTTTCTTTATCTATTCCATATATGGTTGTATCAGCACCAAATTTTAAATATATATTATCTACATAATCAATTAATTCTTGAGTTTCTTCATAACCTAAATATTTAGGTAAGTTTCCTCCCACATCAGGAGAAAGGGATAGTTTTCCATCGGAATAGGCCCCAGCTCCTGCAAAGCCAGTGGTTATATTACAGGGTTTACAATGTGCACATACTCCCCTTCTTCTTTTAGGGCATATCCTTTTTTCAATGGGATTACCTTTTTCTAGCATTAAAACCTTTTTGTTAGGATTGTGCTTTTTTATCTCCAGTGCTGTAAATATACCACAAGGTCCAGCACCTACAATTATAACATCATAGTCCATCTTTTTACCTCCTTAACTTGGTGCCAATGTATATAATACACTATATTATAATAAAAAACCACTATTTTGTTTTAAGCTATTAGAAAACCGCTTATATTATGGGAACAATCTACCATAGTATAAGCGGTAAAAATATATTAAAACCAATATTTCTTCTTTTTATGTTCTATCCTATAAAATCCTTCAATGGGAAGTGCTTTTTCTTTACATAAATTTAATATTTCTTCCTTTTTATCACAAGGAATTTTTGCAGCAGTACCACAACTGGAACTGACTTGTCTTGGTACTGGCATTAGTTTTATTGGGTACTGAGCTTCCTTCATAGCTTTCTCAAATATTAAAGCATGTTGGGTAACATGAAAAGTAACAACACAATAAACATCATCCATTTTTTCACCTATTTCCTAATATTGAGGGTATATTCTCCAGCATTTTCTTCTACTTCTACCTTATATCCTTTTCCCTTAGCAAATCTTTTAATATTTTCTACAGCTACATGGGCATCCACTAATACTTGAATAGGTTCACTAGGATTGGATTCCATAGCGTTTTTCGTCATTATAACTGGTTCTGGACAAGAACGACCTCTTGCATCTATTACATTAGGCATTTCTTACACCCTCCTTTTTTTGTTTATTCTTTAGATTTGCTTCTTTAACTACACTATAAGCTATGACTAAAACTACTATAATGCCTATAATCACGGCAACTTTTCCATTGTTTGTTACCCCTTTTGGACTGGAAGCCAATCCAAAGTTATGAGCAAAGGCTGCCCCTATAGTAATTCCAAGTACAGTTATTCCAGCATCAGCATCTCCTTCACTAGCAAGAATAGTCTGTCTTACAGGGCAACCTCCTAAAAGTACAGAACATATTCCTGTCAAAACCATGCCCATGAAATTCCATATATGGACAGGATGAGCTACTGGTTGATTTTCAAAACCTAAATTAAATGTATCAAAATTTAGAATTAAATTTGCTATTAAATTCACCACAAATATTCCTAATATTCCCCAAAAGAAGTGATAATCCTTTATCAACATAATATCTCTAAAAGCCCCTGCAGTACATATTCTACTCTTTTGAAGAATTCCTCCAACTATCATTCCCAGGATTAAGGACAATAGGATAGGAGCTCTCATAGAGCCAGGTCCTTCTTCACTAAAGAATATAAAATCAGGTTTTACAATTAAGAATATGAGTAATACTATAGCTACTATAGGCATAATATATCCAGAAAATTTAGGTTGCTCAATATTTCTACCTAGAGTGTAGCCTCTCTTTAAAAATTGAATACCAATAAATATTCCCACTAGATAGCCTAAAAGTCCAATTAAAGCATTTAAATCTCCATTAGCAAGTCTTAGTATCATCCTCAAAGGACATCCTAAAAATACTAAAGCACCAATAACTAAAAAGAAACCTAAAAAGAATCTAATTAAAGGTGAGGAGCCTCCTCTAGATTTAAAATCTCCATTGGCTATGGAAATGATAAAAGCTCCTAAAATGAATCCAATAATTTCAGGCCTTATATACTGTACAATCTCTGCTCTATGAAGTCCTAATGCACCAGCAATATCCCTATAGAAACAGGCAACACATATCCCCATATTTCCAGGATTGCCAAATTTCAGTAAAAGGGCACCAATAAGGCCAATGATGCCTCCATAGATAAACATTTTACGTTTATCATTCATTATTAAAACCTCCTTGTCTATTTTTTATCATTACATATATGATTATATAAGACTTAAGAAGGTTTAAAAAATAATAAATATCTATAGTTTTCATTATAATATTGATACAATTTATACTAACCAAATAGAGATTCTTCTAGCAATTGAATATCCAATATCTTTATTGTATTCTTATCAAAATCTATGATCCCCTCTGCTTTCATGTGGCTTAATTCTCTAGATAGGGAAGGTCTAGGAACATTTAAAAGTTCAGCCATCCTTTTTCTTGTATAGGGTATATTCAATATAAATGTTTTTTGTTTTTTATATTCGTGTAAAAGATAACTTGCTATTTTTTTTCTAATGGTATCTTGACTTAAATTGGCAATCCTATTGTTTAACATTAAAATTCTTTGGGACAGTATAGATACAAAATTAGTCAGCACCTTTGAATTTAGCATAGATAATTTTATTATATCTTCCTTTTTAATAAACATTATTTCACTATGCTCTATAGGGGTTATAGTTGCAGGATAGACATGTTCCCTTGAAAACACTAAGGATTCCCCAAATATATTTCCTTCATTAAATATATTTATGGTCATAACTTGCCCTGAAGGAAATATCTTTTGAATTTCTACTTTCCCTTTAAGAATAATCCCTAAGCTATGACAATCTTCTCCCTCAATGGCTATTACTTCATTATTGTTGTATATCATAATTTTAAAATCAATTTTATCCAATATTTGGATAATATCCTCCTCGTCAATATCTTTAAATAATAGGCATTTTGATAATTGAACAATATAGTCCTTCATGGCAACCTCCTATAGTTTAATTTTAATATACTTAAAATACTCAATCAATAGTGATATAATATATAGAGCATAAAAAAACAAAAAAATATAAAAATATGTGACTATTCTATTTAAAATGGGTAAGTATAAAAATGAAGGTTTATTGTGCTTTTTTAGAGGGAGTGGTCCATATATGAGTGAATAAGCTTACACATGGAGTGCATATAGTAATATCATGATAGCATATATTATATAAAGGAGATTGTATTATGAATAAGATATTATTGATTAATAGAATTAATCCTCAAAATTATTCAAATACTAAAAATAAGGTTTTTTTTATGATTGGTGGGATGAATATCCCCACTGTGGAAAATAGGCTTATGGATGTAATAAATGACTCTAATATGGTTAAACCAGAAGATATGGTATTAAAATACAATGGTATTGAATTAAACATAACTGTACAACAGATACCAGCCATTGTAAAATTGTTATGTGATGAAAGCTTTTCCATATATGGCATATATCAATTATATAATCCAGACGAATAAATGCTTAACTCCCTTTTACGGAATAAGGGAGTTATATTATTTACAAAACTAGTATGGGAATGGTATGATTAATGGAACTAAATATTTTCGAGGTGATTTTATATGAAAAGATGGAAAAGAAAGGGTATAATAATATCTATAATTGTGGTTATAGTATTTAGCCTTTTTATGTATTTTAAATTTTCTATAAAAAAGGAGACAGTCAAATTATCGGATACAATAGAAGAAAAACTAGCCAAGATATTGGAAGTGGCCACAGTTAAGTACAATTATACCAATGTAGTAACCTATAAGGACAATAAGAAAGTTAGTGGATTAAATGTACCTTTTACAAACAAGAGCTTTATCATAAAATATAGTGGCTATATAAAAGCGGGAGTAGATTTAAATGGAATTGAAACCCAAGTAATAGATCCTAAGACAGTTAAAATTATATTGGACAAGCCAAAAGTATTTGATAATGTAATAATGGAAGAAGATGTATATGTATATGATGAAAGGGATTCGGTTTTTAATAAGCTAAGTTTTAATGATTTATATGATGTGCTAGTAGAGGAGAAAAAGAGTATGGAGGAAGAAGTAATAGAAAAAGGACTTTTAAATGATGCAGAAAAAAATGCGAAGGATGTATTAATGTCTTTGTTGGAAAGTATGGGATTTGAAAATATTGAGATAGTATTTAGATAGAAATATAACTCTCTAATGGATTGGTTTTAAATATAAACTATCAGCATATAAATATTATATGGGAGGGATAGGGATGAATAGGAAATTCAATATTATCCTACTCTTATTTATATTGGTGCTGATGGTAATAATAATAGGAAACTATATACATCTTTTTTTCACCAAAAAAGGTATAGATTATGAAAATAAGGGTACCTATTTGAAAGTAGATAAGAATAATATAGCTCTATTAATAGAGGTTGATAAGAAGCAACTTCATATTTTAGATATTTCCTCCAATAAAATAGTTAAAAGCTATGTGGTAGCTACTGGAAAGGTAGATACTCCAACTCCATTAGGTAGTTTTAAAATAGTAGAAAAAGCCAAATGGGGGGGAGAATTTGGTTCTAGATGGTTAGGTTTAAATGTACCTTGGGGGAAATATGGTATCCATGGTACAAACCAGCCAAGCTCTATAGGCTTTAATGCTTCTGCTGGTTGTATTAGGATGAGGAATAAAGATATAGAAGAATTATACAATATAGTGGAATACAATACCAGGGTTAATATAGTCAATGGACAATATGGCCCTTTTGCCTATGGATTTAGAAAATTGTCTCCAGGGGATAGAGGTGCAGATGTATTAGAGGTTCAGAAAAGATTGAAATTACTAGGCTATTATGATGGTGCCCTTGATGGTATATATGGAGAAGGAATGAAAAGCTCCTTAATACAATATTTAAAGGATAATAATATGCCCTTGACAGATACAATAGATTTTAATATATATACTAAGTTGGGGATAATACTTATGGAGTGAAATTACATATGGTTAATATTTTATCTATTGGGTATAAATATATGGCAAAGAAAAAATTCGAATAATTAAATTTAAGGAGGTTTATTATGGCGTCTGAAAAATTATTAAAAGAACTAAACGATCAATTTAATTTTGAATTAGAATCAGGGTATTATTATATGGCAATGGCAGCCTACTGTGCTGAAGAGAACTTGGATGGTTTTGCTAACTTTTTCATAATTCAAGGTCAAGAAGAGTATCTTCATGCTATGAAATTTTTTGATTTTATAAACGATATGGATGGAAGAGTTATCATGAAGGCTATAGGGGAACCCCAAAATGAATTTGAATCCCTAGTCCATGTATTTGAAACAGCTTTAAAACATGAGGAATTGGTAACTAGTAGGATAAACAAATTGATGGATTTGGCAAAAGAAGAAAAAGATTATGCAACTATTAGTTTTCTACAATGGTTTGTAGATGAACAATTAGAGGAAGAAAACAGCATGAAAGATATACTAGTAAAATTAAAGAGGATGGATGGACATTTCCAAGGTATATATATGTTAGATAGAGAATTAGCAGGAAGAACTTTGGAACCTATTGAATAATGAATATTAAAAAAGACAGGCATTTTGACCTGTCTTTTTTTGTAGACGTACTATCTAGTTGTAGTACCTCCACCCATACTTCTTTGTGCCATTTCAACTAGTCTTTTAGTCATATATCCACCAACATATCCATTTTGCCTAGATGGTAAATTACCTTTATCTATTGAGTTGTAGTCTGACATACCCAATTCAGAAGCTATTTCTAACTTCATTTGATCTAGTGCTTGACGAGCTTCTGGTACTAGGATGTTATTTGAACCTGTTTTGTTATTAGTAGCCATTAATTTCAACTCCTTTCTTAGGTAATTATTTTTTTATATTTATAAGATTTTGTAATAGTATTATGTGTAGAAAAGACTAAGATAAACCATGTAATTTTATCTACTATTAGAGCCATTTTCTAATATAACCAAAAAATGAGATTAAAAAAATAGAGCTATTAGTTCGGGAAAAAGGAAAAAAGTACGCAAATACGTAATTTACTTAATAAGCAGTATTGGAGATGTTTTTTTTAAAAAAAGTACGAAAAACAGGAAAACATTGATTCTCTTTTATTTCATCTCTAGTAAATTCAATTGATATATATTGGCATGAATATTGCTAATTAATTATAGTTAGCAATATTTTATATGAAAGGATGAAAACCATGTCAAATTTTCACTTTGCTGGTTGTGATACAGTATATTTAACAGAAAAATACGGAACACCTTTATATGTTATCTCCGAGGATTTCATAATAGATAGAATTGATGAAATAAAGGAGAATTTTGTAAAAAAATATAATCATGTAGAGGCTGTTTATGCAAGTAAGGCTTTTCTTACCAAGGAGATGGCTAGGATAATAAAAAGGGAAGGAATAGGTATAGATGTGGTATCTGGTGGAGAGCTATATACAGCAATACAGGTAGATTTTCCTCCAGAAAAAATAGTTTTTCATGGTAATAACAAAAGCTATGAGGAACTTGAGATGGCTGTAGACTATGGAGTAGGTAGAATAGTAGTGGACAACCTCTATGAACTTAAAAACTTAAATCATATTGGGAAACAATATGGAAAAAAAATAGACATGCTATATAGAGTTACTCCAGGAGTAAATAGCCATACCCATAGATATATTCAAACAGGACAAGTAGATTCTAAATTTGGAATTCCCATGGCAGATGACATTATATATAATGCTATTGAAAAAGCTATGAATCTATCTAATATAAATCTATTGGGTTTTCATTTTCATATAGGATCTCAGATTTTAGATAATATTACCTATCTAGAAGCTGTAGGAAATATAATGAAACTTATGAAGGAATCTAAGGATAGATTTAATTTTGAAACCAAGGAATTAAATACAGGTGGAGGTTATGGAATACAATATGGAGGAGGAGAAGGAAAATCTATAAACTTTTATACTGATGCCATAATGGATGAAGTATATAAAGGGTGTAAGAAATATAAACTAGAAGTTCCAAAGGTAGTTATAGAACCTGGTCGATGGATTATAGGGGAAGCTGGCATTACACTATATACTATAGGTTCAATAAAGGAGATTCCCAATGTAAGGACCTATGTAAGTGTAGATGGAGGTATGACGGATAATCCCCGTCCTAGTTTATACGAAGCCAAATATAATGCTCTAGTAGCAAATAAAATAGATGAAGAACCAGCTCAAAAGGTAACTATTGCTGGCAAATGTTGTGAATCTGGAGATATACTAATATGGGATCTTAAAGTACCAAAAGTGGAACCAGGAGATATATTAGCGGTTTTATCTACAGGGGCATACAATTATTCTATGGCTAGTAATTATAACAAAATTCCCAAGCCTGCAGTAGTAATGATAAAAGATAGTATAGATAGGCTAATAGTAAAAAGGGAGAGTTATGAAGATATGTTAAAAAATGAGGTTTAATTATCTCATGAATAAATTTTTATTTCTATTATATTAAAAATTGGGTGACTTTTAGTTACCCAATTTTTTACTTTATTAATCAACAAATTATTGGAACCATTATTAAAAATATACGTATTATGATTATAAATAAAAAATATTCAAATTGGGAGGTCTAGCCTATGAATGGAGATTTTTATGCTGAAAGAAATCAAAAAGGTTTAGCTAGAGTTTATATACCTTTTCAAATTATGAATGGAGTTTTTAGCCCTAGTGAAGCTCTTAAAAAAGGTACTTTGTTCCCTGAATTATATAAACCCTACAAAGAAAATGGAGCTAATTTATATGGAGGTGAATTTAATGGATAGGGAACAGAAGATATTATTAAAGGAAATAATGGAAGTTGGATTTGTATTAGTGGAAACTAATCTTTATTTAGACATTCAACCAAATGACGAAAGAGCCTTAAGGCTTCATAATAGTTATTCACAAAAATATAAAGAGTTAGAGTCTTTATACCAAGCCAAATATGGGCCTTTAAGATATACAGAAATGAGTAGCTATCCATGGGCATATATCAATGGACCTTGGCCTTGGGAAATAAACTTTGATATACCTTAAGGAGGTTTTAATATGTGGATATATGAAAAAAGATTACAATATCCTGTAAGAGTGGATACTACAAATCCTACACTTGCAGCTATGATAATCGAACAATTTGGTGGTGCTGATGGGGAATTATCAGCAGGGATTAGATACTTAACTCAAAGATGGACTATGCCCACCAATCAAACAAAGGCATTGCTTACAGATATAGGAACAGAGGAATTAGCCCATTGGGAAATCATAGGGACTTTAGTGTGGAAACTGGTAAAGGATGCCCCAGTAGATGAAATAAAAGGAACTCCCTTTGAAGCCCATTATGTAAATCATGGCAAAAGCCCTTTTCCTCATAGTGCAGCTGGTGAAGCTTGGACTGCTGCATATATTCAATCAAAAGGGGATCCAATAGCAGATCTTCATGAGGATATGGCAGCAGAGCAAAAGGCAAGAGCCACTTATGAATGGCTAATTAACATCAGTGATGACCCAGGAGTTAAAGATACGTTAAGATTTCTAAGGGAAAGAGAAATAGTCCATTTTCAAAGATTTGGCGAAGCTCTTATGATATTACAAGATGAATTAAATAGCAAGAAGTTTTTTTAAAAAAACAGGGTTTTCCTGTTTTTTTAATTGGACTAGACATATGAATTAAAAAAGGGTAAAATATAAGGGACAAGTATAATTTAATTGATATAATAAGTGTAAGGTAATGTATTGTTAAAAATATAGCAAAGGGGGAATATCTATGAAAGCAATGACAGCTCAAAATTTGAGATCAGCTTTTGGAGGAGAGAGCCAAGCCCATATGAGATATAGAATTTGGGGCGATAAGGCTGATGAAGATGGATTTCCAACAGTAGCTAGATTATTTAGAGCAACCTCTGATGCAGAGGAAATACATGCTACATTGCATTTTAAAGCCTTAAAAGATGAAAAAGGAGATTTTTCAGTTACTTCAGGAGCAGGATTTGGTTTTAGTACTACATCAGAAAATCTTCAAGGGGCTATTGATGGAGAGTTGTTTGAAGTAAATGAAATGTACCCAGCTTACATAGCAGTAGCTGAAATGCAAGAGGAAAAAGCAGCCCTATCTGCTATGAGGTTTGCTATTGAAGCAGAAAAAGTCCATGCAGATCTGTTTACAAAGGCCAAGGAAGCGGTAGACAATGGCAAGGATTTAGAAGCAGAAAAGGTATTATTATGCCCAGTATGTGGTTTTATAAGTATAACTGGTGAAGAAGATAATTGTCCTATATGTAAAGCAAAAAAAGAATTATTCATAGAATATTAATAAGGCACCTATTGGTGCCTTAGTTTTTTATGAAAAGGTTTTCAAAGTTTAAATTATCAACTAAATATAGGAAGATTAGGGGGAAATAGCCATATAGGTATCAAGGATGTGAACAAATATGATCATAGAAACCCTGGTTTTTTCATTACTAATTGGGAAACTACGAGGGGGCAAAATAAAAAACCTTGGGAAACTTCATATTAGAGGAGGACATCTGCTTATAATTGGTTTATTATTGGAGATGTTTAGTTTAATAATAGTTAAAAAATCTCAAGGGAAAGTATCCCAATTTATAATAGAGTATTTTAGAATAATTCGTGGTATTACATTTTTGTTGGTAATTATAGCTTTGATATTTAATATTAAACAAAAATGGTTAGGATTGACTTTAATTGGAATCATAATGAATTTTATCCCCATATGGGCAAATAATGGGAAGATGCCTGTATCCATTTATGGATTGGTAAATTCCCATATGTATGAGCAATTAGATCTATTAAAGAAGGATATAATATTGACTCATACAATTGGAGATAAAAACACTAAATTCTATTATCTATCGGATATAATACCTATACCAAAACCTTACCCACTACCAAAGGTTATAAGTTTTGGAGATATATTAATATCTATAAGCTTATTCTTATTGATTCAACATTTTATGAAATCAAATTATAAAAGAGGTAAGGGTATAAAACTTATAGGCAATAGGTATTTTAAGCTATAGATGTTTTAAAAATTATTTTACGATTAATATAATTAAAAAGCCATTAAATTTTTAAAATAAATATAAAGAAAAATTATTTAGGAGGTAATATTATGTATAAACAAGAAGTTACTTTGCAAAATGAAACAGGTCTTCATGCTAGACCAGCAAGCTTATTTGTTAAGGAAGCATCTAGATTTTCAGCAGATGTAAAGGTATTAAAGGATGGAAAAGAATATAATGCAAAAAGCATCATGGGTATACTTAGCATGGGAGCTGGTAAAGGAGACACAATATTGATTCAAGCTGAAGGCGATGATGCCAAAGATGCTGTAGAGGCTCTCGTAAAGCTTGTAAACGATAATTTTAACGAATAAGGAGGATTTTCCATGAAAGGAATAGGAACATCACCAGGAATTGCTTTAGGCCATGTTATAGTATATAAAGAACCAGAAATAGCTGTAACTAAAGAACAAGTTCAAGATATTGATAAAGAAATAGATAGATTGGAAAAAGCTATAAAAATAGGAATCAAACAAATTGAAAATCTATATGAAAAAACCCTAAAAAATGTTGGAAAAGAAGAAGCAGAGATATTTAATGCTCATAAAATGATGATAGAGGATCCAGAGTTTATCGGTGATGTTAAAGAGACGATAAAAAGTCAAGAAGTAAATGCAGAATGGGCAGTAAAAAACACCGCCGACAAGTATATAGAAATGTTTGAAAATATTGAAGATGAATATCTAAGAGAAAGAGCTTTAGATTTAAAAGATGTATCCAAAAGGTTATTGAGAATACTATTGGATATTGAAACCATGGATCTTGGTTCCCTAGAAGAAGAAAGTATTATAGTGGCTGAAGATTTAACACCGTCGGATACAGCTCAAATGAATAAAGATATGGTATTAGGTTTTGTAACTGAACTAGGAGGGAAGACCTCCCATACATCTATTATGGCAAGAACATTGGAAATACCAGCTGTATCTGGATTAAAGGATATAACTAACAAAGTAAAAAATGGAGATTTTATAATAATCGATGGTAAAGAAGGCATAGTACTATTAAACCCTTCAGAAGAAGAAATAAAAACTTATGAACAAAAGAAAAAAGATTATAAGGAATTCCAACTGAAACTAGAGGATATGAAAGGAAAAGAGAGCATATCTAAGGATGGAGTTAAGGTGGAAATAGCAGCTAATATTGGTACTCCTAAGGATGTAGATAAGGTTATAGAAAATGATGGGGAAGGCATAGGACTATATAGGACAGAATTTCTATATATGGATAGCAAAACATTGCCAACAGAAGAAGAACAATTTGAAGCATATAAGATAGTAGCTGAAAGACTAGAGGGAAAACCAGTTGTGATTAGGACTTTAGATGTAGGTGGAGATAAGGATATTCCTTATTTAGATTTACCAGAAGAGATGAACCCTTTCCTAGGATATAGAGCTATTAGGCTTTGCTTAGATAGGACGGATATATTTAAGACACAACTAAGGGCTTTGTTAAGGGCTTCGGCTTTTGGGAATGTAAAGATAATGTTTCCCATGATATCCAGCATACAGGAAATTAGAGATGCTAAAAAAATACTAGAAGAAGCAAAAGAAGAGTTGAGAAAAGAAAACATCCCCTTTGATGAAAATATAGAAGTGGGTATAATGGTGGAAATTCCAGCTGCAGCAGTCCATTCAGATATATTTGCAAAAGAAGTAGATTTCTTTAGCATTGGAACCAATGATTTAATCCAATATACTTTAGCTGTAGACAGAGGTAATCAAGATATATCGTATCTATACAATCAATATCACCCAGGGGTACTAAAATTAATTAAGATGACCATAGAAAATGGACACAAGGAAGGCATATGGGTAGGAATGTGTGGAGAAGCAGCAGGAGATGAGAAATTAATACCTCTACTACTAGGTATGGGATTAGATGAATTTAGCATGAGTTCTTCCTCTATGCTAAGGGCTCGATGGATAATAAACAATACATCTAAAAGAGAAATTGAATCCATGTTAGACGAAATACTAAGTTTACCTACAGCAGAAGATGTAGAAAAATTCATAGACGAAAAGATATTAGGATAGTATTTTAAGGGATTGTCTTATAATAAGACAGTCCCTTTTATAAAATTTATCTAAATAAAATCTTAAATTTGAATACAGTTTTTCATTTTAACCAATAATATAGTTAAATATATTATTGGAGGAGATTATATTGAATACTAGATTATTTATTATAGCCATAACGCCAGCAATAGCTATAATATTTGGAATTTATTTAAGTGATAGATATGATAGGGAACCTTTGAAACTTTTGTTACTCACCTATATTCTAGGTGCATTATCTGTAGTGCCTATACTAATAGTAGAAGAATTTTTTTTAAGAATAAATATTTTTTCAGGAGTTTTGAATGCCTTTTATACTGCTTTTATAGTAGCTGGACTTACAGAAGAGTATTTTAAAAGATTGGTTATATTGAAACTTCCTTATAAAACCAAGTATTTTAATGAAAAATTAGATGGAATAGTATATGGGGTGTTTTCTGCTATGGGCTTTGCAACAGTGGAGAATATAGTATATGTAGTATATAGATATGCTAATAATCCCCATGTAGGATTATATAGAGGTGTATTTTCTGTTCCTGCCCATGCAGTATTTGGAATAACTATGGGATATTATTTATCTTTGGCAAAATTTGATACTGATGAAAAAAGGGCTAGAAAAAATAAACGTAGATCCCTCTATATACCCATAATCCTTCATGGAATATTTAATTTCATATTAATGGCAGGTATCCCTCAGCTAAGTTTATTATTTGTCCCCTATGTAATCTATATATGGTGGTTAAACCAAAAAAAACTAAGCAAATTTGTATATGATTCAAAGAGTAGATTTATAGACATAAATAGGGAAGAATAATTAGGTTGAATAATTTTTCAATTAATTATAAAATGGTTTTAGACTGAAAAAAAGGAGAAACCAATATGAAAAGAAATCATATATATATCATATTATCCATTTTGATTATATCCTTCCTCGTAGTATGTAATTTCCATAGGGATATTTATGAACCAGAAAATAAGACAAGCTTAACAGAAGATGTATTCCAATCAGATGAAATACTAGAAGATGTGCCAGTAGAAGATACTTCGGAAAAGGTACCAGAAAATACCCAAGCTACCATTCTTGCTACAGGGGATATAATGTTTCATATGCCTCAAATTAGAGGAGCCTATGATGAAAACATTGGCAAATATGATTTTAAACACAATTTTGAATACGTAAAAAAATATATAAAATCTGCAGATTTAGCAGTAGCTAATTTTGAAACGGTAACTGCTGGAGAGGACATTCCCTACTCTGGATTTCCTAATTTTAACTCACCTGTAGAGACATTAGATGCTATTAAATATGCAGGTTTTCATATGTTAACCACTAGCAACAATCATTGTTTGGATCAAGGGAAAAAAGGGCTACTAAATACCATATCTGCCATAGAAGAAAGAGGCTTAATAAATATTGGCACTTATAAAGAACCAGCAGAAGACATATTTATGATGGATATAAATAATATAAAAATAGCTTTACTATCCTATACTTATGGTTTTAATGGGATGGGTTATACTCTTACAGAAGAAGAGCAAAAATATATGGTAAGAAAGATAGACGAAGATAGAATAGAACATGATATACAAAAGACTAAAGATAAAGGAGCTGACATAGTAGTTGTGTTTATTCACTGGGGAAATGAATACCAAAGGGAGCCTTCAGAGGAGCAAATAAAATTAGGGAGAAAGATGGTTCAGTGGGGAGCAAATATAATATTAGGTTCCCATCCCCACGTAATTCAAAGGTCTGAGATAATCCAATATAATGGAAAAGACAATTATATAATATACTCTATGGGAAACTTCTTATCCAATCAAAGAAGGGAAACTATGGACAATAAATATACAGAAGATGGGGTAATGGTAAAGTTAATTTTGGAGAAAGACTATTCAAAAAAACAAACCATAATCCAAGATATAGAATATATTCCTACTTGGGTTAGAAGATATAAACAAGACGGGAGATGGGTTTATCAGATACTCCCTGTGAAGGAGTTTTTAAACAATGAAAAACTATTATCTACCATTGGAAAACTAGAAATCAATAGGATTGAAGAATCTTTAGAGAACACTCTGACAAATTTAGGTGAAAATTAAAACAATTCTAAATATATGAACATCTATGGGAATTAGATATTTTGTTCAAATTATTCATTATTTGTTATATAATAATAATGTAGTTAAAAAAATAATGAAGGTGTGATATACCTTGCAATTTTTAAAAGATCTATTTATCAATTTGAGGGTACGAGATATTATAGATATACTTATAGTAGCTTTAGTTTTTTATAAATTATTTATGCTAATTAGGGAAACTAGAGCAGAACAGCTTACCAAGGGAATATTTGCATTATTTGTTTTTACTAAACTTAGTGAATGGTTAGAATTGTATACTATTAATTGGTTATTAAAACAAGTTATGACTGTAGGTACTTTGGCTATTTTGATAGTGTTTCAGCCTGAACTTAGAAGAGCTTTAGAATATATAGGAAGAAGTAGATTTTTTACTAAATCCTTTGTAGAGGTAAAAGATGAAAACATATCCCAAGTAGTAGAAGAGATAGTTGAAGCAGTAGCTTCTCTTTCGAGACAAAAGATAGGAGCTCTTATAGTTATAGAAAGAAAGACGGGTCTAAGTGAGATAATAGAAACGGGAACCAAGATAGATGGAAAAGTATCCAGTGATTTGTTGATCAATATATTCATACCTAATACTCCCCTTCATGATGGAGCTGTAATAATAAAAGAGGATATGATAAAGGCGGCAGGATGTTTTTTGCCACTAACTGACAATATGTCTTTGAGTAAGGATCTAGGTACCCGACATAGGGCAGCCTTAGGTATTTCTGAAAAATCTGATGGCTTAGCCATTGTGGTATCGGAGGAAACAGGTGCTATTTCTATTGCAGAAAATGGTAGTCTCGCTAGATATTTAGATACGAAGACTTTAAGACAAATACTTATAGATATGTACAAACCTGAAGAGATAAGGCAAACATTTATTACAAAATGGAGGCGAAAAGATGAGCAAAGAGAAAGAAAATGATATTACTATAAAAATCTTTGCTTTAATAATAGCTATCATTTTGTGGAGCTATGTTATGAGTGAAGAAAATCCTACAATTACAAAGGAAATTAGAAATGTAGAGATTAGTTTATTAAACTATTCTAGTTTGGAAAGCCAAGGCCTAGTGATTATGGAGCCTAAGGATCCAAAGATAAACATAAAAATTGCTGGCAAAAGGAACTATGTATATGGGATTGAAAAAAAGGATATATTAGCTTCAGTAGACTTAAGTGGATATGATGAAGGAAATGTAAAGGTACCTATATATATTGAGGTACCTAGTGAAGTAAGGATAGTAGATTATTATCCAAAAGAAATACTATTTAAATTTGAAAAGCTCATAAGAAAAGAAGCAGTAGTATCTGTTGAAACCGTTGGAAATCTTCCACAAGGTTATGTAATAGGGGAGCCAATAGTAAAACCTCAATCTGTATATATAGCAGGACCAAGATCTTGGGTTAATTTAGTAACAAATGTGGTAGCAACTGTAGATCTTACCAATAAAACAGAAGATATAAATGTAACTGTCCCAATAAAGTTAGTAGATGAAAATGGCGATGATGTAAGAGGTGTGGAAAAAGAACAAAATTTAGTAGATATATTTATACCAGTGTACAAGGTTAAGAAAGTGCCTATAGAATTACAAACAGAAGGTCAACTACCAGACAATTATGAAATTATGGATATAATTGTAAATCCAAGCGAAATAGAGATACAAGGCAAGAAAGAGGATTTAAAGAATATAAACTCAGTAAAAACTAAACCTATAGATATAAATGAGCTAATAGGCAAACGAAATGTAGTAGTAGAATTGGAATTGCCAGAGAATGTAAGTTTAACAGATCCAGATAAACAAGTTACCATAACCCTGAATATCGAAGAAAGTAGAACTGCTACCTTCACTTATACTTTAGGAGATGTGAATATAATAAACTTGGCACCGGATCTAATTATAGCTGAAGAAGATTTAAACAAACCCTTTGAAGTCACCATAAGGGGGAGTAGCTCTAAAATTGGCACAATGAAAAAAGAGGATTTAGATATAGAACTAGATCTACAGGGTTTAGAAGCAGGTAGTCATCAGGCTAAACTCTCCGTTAAAGACAAAGGAGGTTTCTCAGTAGTAAATATACAACCAGAAACTTTTAGCATCACCTTAAAGGAGGAGTAGGGATGTCCAAAGCTTCTAAAAGCAAATATATTTTAGTGATAAACCCAGGGTCCACATCTACTAAAGTAGCAATATATGAAGGAGAAAAGAAAATTAAATTTTATAATATATATCATAGCAATGAAGAATTAGAAGAATATGAAAAGGTCATAGATCAATACCAATATAGACTAAATTTAATATATGATTGGCTTAAGGAAGAAAACATAGATACAAAGCTATTAAAGGTGGTGGTAGGCAGAGGAGGAATTTTACGGCCTATGTCTCCAGGTACCTATATAGTCACTGAGAAGATGGTAGAGGATTTAAGAGTTGGAATAGGTTCAGAGCATGCAGCAAATCTTGGTGGACTTCTTGCTAAAGGTATAGGAGATAGGGAGGGAATAAAATCTTATATAGTAGATCCAATATCGGTAGATGAATTTGAACATGTAGCTAGAATTTCTGGATTAAAGGATATAGAAAGAAAATCTCAAGTCCATGCATTAAATATTAGGGCAGTATCCCACAGAAGAGCTAAGGAGCTTTGTAAAGATTTAGAAGAATTGAATTTTGTAGTAGCTCATTTAGGAGGAGGAATATCCATCTGTTCAGTAAAAGGCGGAAAAATGATAGACACAAACAATGCTAGTGAAATGGGCCCTTTTTCACCAGAACGTACTGGTGTATTACCAGTAGGAGATTTGGTGGATATGTGCTACTCTGGAAAGTATACTCTTGAAGATATGAAGAAAAAGATAAAGGGAAAAGGGGGCTTAATGTCTTATTTAGGTACCCTAGATGGTAGGGTAGTAGAAAATAGAATAGATGCAGGAGATGAGTATACTAAGCTTATATATGATGCTATGATATATCAAATAGGAAAAGAAATAGCTGCCTATTCTACTGTATTAAAGGGTAAGGTGGATAATATTATACTAACAGGTGGACTAGCTTTTTCTAATTATTTGGTAGACAATGTTAAGCAAATGGTAGAATTTATAGCAGAAGTAGTAGTATATCCTGGAGAAGATGAGATGGCTGCTCTAAAGGATGGAGTACTAAGAGTAATTCGAGGAGAAGAAAAAGTAAGAATATATGAGGATGAGGTGATGATATAATGATAAAATCTTTTGATGAATTATTAAATCTAGCTAAAAGTAAAGGTCCTAAAAAAATATCTGTAGCAGTTGCAGAGGATAAGGAAGTATTAGGAGCTGTTAAAGCATGCAAGGATTTAAATATGATAGATCCTATATTAGTGGGAGAGGAGTCTAAAATCAAAAGTATAGCATATGAAATAGGTTTTGATCTATCAGATGTGAAAGTAATAGACGAAAAAGATACAGTACAAGCTTCACGAACAGCAACTGAATTGGTACACAAAGGAGAAGGGGATATATTGATGAAAGGCCTAGTAGACACATCAATTATAATGAAACAGGTTTTGGATAAAGAGATAGGCCTTAGAACTGGTAGAATTATAAGCCATGTAGCTGTATTTGATGTAGAAACCTATCATAAGGTATTCTTTGTAACAGATGCGGCTATGAATATTAGCCCAGATTTAGAGCAGAAAAAGGGCATAATAGAAAATGCAGTAGAACTAGCCCATTCTTTAGGCATAGAAAAACCTAAGGTTGCAGTAATTGGTGCTAAGGAAAAGGTTTCCCCTAAGATGGAAGCTACTGTCCATGCTAAGGAACTAACAGATATGTACAAAAGAGGGGAAATAACTGATTGTATAGTAGAGGGGCCCTTTGCATTAGATAATGCTATATCAAAAGAAGCAGCATTACATAAGGGCATAAAGAGTTCAGTAGCTGGAGATGCAGATATATTATTGGTTCCTAACATAGATGCTGGAAATGTATTATATAAATCTTTAACTTTTTTAGCCAAAGCAAAATCAGCAGGAATAATATTAGGAGCTAAAGCTCCTATAGTGCTCACTTCAAGGGCGGATAATCAAGAAGCCAAGATCCATTCCATAGCATTAGGAGTATTACTTGCATCTAAATAAAGGAGGATTATAATGACAGGAAATTATAGAATGTTGGTTATAAACCCAGGTTCCACATCTACTAAGATAGCTGTATTTGATGGAGAAGAGATGATATTTGATGAAACATTGAGACATTCAGTAGAAGAATTATCCCAATATGATAAAATATTTGATCAATATGAATTTAGAAAAGATATAATCTTAAATACCCTATCTAAAAATAAAATAGATATAAACTCTCTAGGGGCTGTTGTGGGACGAGGAGGATTATTAAAACCTATAGAAGGGGGAACCTACGAAGTAAATCAAAAGATGTTAGAGGATTTAAAGGTGGGTCTTCAAGGGGAACATGCCTCTAACTTAGGGGGGATTATTGCCCACGAGATAGCTAGAGAAGTTGGAGTTAAGGCATATATTGTGGATCCAGTAGTAGTAGATGAGTTATTAGATGTAGCAAGGATATCTGGGTTAAAGGAAATAGAAAGAAGAAGCATAGTTCACGCATTAAATCAAAAGGCAGTAGCACGTCGTCATGCAAAGATAAAAGGTAAAAAATATGAAGATATGAATTTAATAGTTGCCCATCTAGGTGGGGGGATATCCGTAGGAGCTCATCATAAGGGTAAAATAATTGATGTTAATAATGCATTAGATGGAGATGGACCCTTTTCTCCTGAACGTTCTGGAGGATTGCCTGTAGGGGATTTGGTTAAGCTTTGTTATTCAGGAAAATATACCTATGAAGAGATGAGAAAGCTCATAAAGGGCAATGGGGGCATGGTATCCTATTTAAATACCAACAATGCTATAGAGGTAAGTGAAAAAATACAAAAAGGAGATAAATACGCCCAATTAATCTACTATGCTATGGCTTATCAAGTAGCAAAGGAAATTGGTAGTTGTGCTGCGGTATTAAAAGGCAAAGTAGATGGAATCCTTTTAACTGGTGGTATTGCTCATGATGAACAATTTACCAATTGGATTAAGGAAAGTGTTCAATTTATATCTCAAGTATATGTATATCCTGGAGAAGATGAATTAATGGCATTAGCAGAAGGTGGCTTAAGAGTACTAACAGGCGAAGAGAAAGCTAAAGAATACAAATAGAACATAGGTGATATATAGTGTTAAATGATAAAAGATTAAGATTTATTGTAGGTCATTATGGTAGTGGAAAAACTGAATTTAGTATAAATTATGCTGTGAAACTAGCGAAAATGGGTAAGAAGGTAGCTTTAGCAGATTTAGACGTAGTAAACTTATATTTTCGTAGTAGAGAAAAAAAGGAACTATTGGAGCAACTAGGAATAAAAGTTATCTCTAGCTCCATAAATGCCTCAGCAGTAGATATACCTGCAATATCAGCAGAGGTAGTCGTTCCTATGCAGGATACTTCCTATGACGGGGTAATAGATGTAGGAGGAGATCCAGCTGGAGCTAGGACTTTAGGAAGATATAAGGATTATCTAGTAGAAGGTAATTATGATATGTTTTTTGTGTTAAATGCCAATAGACCTGAAACTCAGACGGCAGAAAAAGCCATAGAGTACCTAAGAAAAATAGAAGATACAGCTAGAGCTAAGGTAACAGGTATAGTAAACAATACCCATATGTTAAAAAGCACTACAGTGGAAGATGTATTAAAGGGACAAAAATTAGCACAAAAAGTTTCAAAAATAACTAATATTCCAATAAGATATGTAGCTGCAATAGAAGATGTGGCAAAGGAACTTCCATACAATCTAGAAGGAGAAATATTCCCGATGACTTTATACATGAGGGAGGATTGGATGATTTAACAATATAAAAATTAAGGGGGGTTAATATGGCCAAGGCAAAAGGAAAAGTAGCATTTAAAGAAGATCTTTGTAAAGGCTGTGGTCTATGTGTATCGGTATGTCCTACGAAGATCATTTTCTTGGACGAATCAAAAATTAATGCAAAAGGATATCATCCAGCTACAGTAGTTGATATGGACAAATGTATTGGTTGTGCCAATTGTGCAACCATGTGTCCAGATGTAGTTATAACTGTTGAGAGAGTGTAGAATTTATTTAAAAAGGAGGGTTTTATTTATGGCTAAAGTTCTCATGAAGGGAAATGAAGCTATAGGTGCTGCAGCCATAGAAGCAGGTTGCAAGTACTTTTTTGGCTACCCCATAACGCCTCAATCTGAATTGCCAGAGTATATGGCTAGGGAATTACCTAAGATTGGAGGGATTTTCTTACAAGCAGAAAGTGAAATAGCTGCTATAAATATGGTATATGGTGCCGCTGGAGCAGGGGCTAGAGTAATGACTTCTTCATCAAGTCCAGGTATATCTTTAAAACAAGAAGGTATAACATATATTGCAGGGGCTGAGCTTCCTTGTGTGATAGTAAATATAATGAGAGGTGGCCCTGGATTAGGTAGTATACAGCCATCTCAAACAGATTATTTCCAAGCTACAAGAGGTGGAGGTAATGGTGACTACAGAGTAGTAGTACTAGCCCCATCTAATGTTCAAGAATTGGTAGATCTAGTTATAGAAGGTTTTGATATAGCAGATCAATATAGAAACCCAGTAATGATACTAGGAGATGGAATGATAGGGCAAATGATGGAGCCAGTGGAGTTTAAAAAACCGAAATCAAGGGATTTGCCTGAGAAAGATTGGGCTACTACAGGTACAGGCGGGAAGAGAAAACCAAATATAATCAATTCTTTGTACTTAGAAGCAGAAGAACTAGAAGAACATAATAAAAAGCTTCAAGCAAAATATAACACTATAAAAGAAAATGAAGTAAAGGTAGAATCTTATAATATAGAAAATGCAGATGTAGTCATAGCAGCTTATGGTACTACTGCTAGAATAGCTAAAACGGCTATATCTCAACTAGAAAAGGAAGGATATAAGGTAGGTTTAATAAGACCTATAACATTATGGCCATATCCATATGATGAATTTGAAAAGATAAATGATAAATGTAAAGGTATATTGACAGTAGAGATGAACACAGGGCAGATGGTAGATGATGTAAAAATTGCAGTAAAAGGAAAATATCCAGTACACTTCTATGGAAGAACTGGTGGTATGGTACCAACACCAGGTGAGATAGTAGAAAAAGTCAAGAAAATCTATGGAGGTGAAATATAATGGCAGTAGTATTTGAGAAGACCAAAGGATTGACCGATGTAGAAACCCATTATTGTCCAGGTTGTACCCATGGTATAATCCATAGACTAGTGGCAGAAGTTCTAGAGGAATTGGGAGTATTAGATGAAACAATAGGAGTTGCACCAGTAGGTTGCTCCGTATTAGCCTATAAATATTTTAATTGCGATATGCATGAAGCAGCTCATGGTAGAGCGCCAGCTGTTGCTACAGGCATAAAGAGAGTTCGTCCAGAAAACTTTGTATTTACTTATCAAGGAGATGGAGACTTAGCTTCTATAGGTACAGCAGAAATAGTCCATGCTGCCCATCGAGGAGAAAAAATATCCACTATATTTGTAAATAATGCAATATATGGGATGACTGGAGGACAGATGGCACCAACTACTCTAGTAGGACAGAAGGCTACAACAGCTCCTTATGGTAGAGATGAAAAACACTGTGGTAAACCTATAAGGATTGCTGAAATGCTTGCTACAATCGATGGAGCTAAATTTGTAGAAAGGGTGACAGTAACTAGTCCCGCTCATGTTAGAAAAGCAAAGAAAGCTATCAAAGAATGTTTCCAAGTTCAATTAGAAGGTAAAGGCTTTGGGATAGTAGAAGTCTTATCTACTTGTCCAACTAATTGGGGTTTAACACCAGTAGAAGCATTAAAATGGCTTGAAGACAATATGATACCTTATTATCCTCTAGGAAACTTTAGAAGACCAGAGGAGGTAGTAAGCAGCATACAAAAATAATGCTAAAACGTATCAAATGAATATTAAAATATATCACAAAACT